>JGI1201J43222_100032_pt1 | contig 70016 bp, 38 predicted proteins | sample MastesBC008_FD_43222 | JGI IMG/M metagenome (IMG submission 43222) | reverse complement strand
ATCACCAATTACCAATCACCAATTACCAATTACCCATTACCCATTACCAATCTAGTACTACTGCTATAATACAAAACGTAACCTGTAATTCCAAACAGGTACTTTTGTTTTTGGTAATTAAAAACATTTACATAAATTTAGATCGAAGAGTCCGACTTCTGCTATAAATAGCAACGTCGCCTTCTTTCTTGACCTATTGGTATTTTCCAGCATGACCGCAACAATTACTAATTTACCCAGTGTTTACGATCCCTTCGCCACAGAAGCCAAGTGGCAGAAGTTTTGGGAAGATAATCAAGTATACAAAGCTGACCCCGATAAGGGTGGTGAACCTTTCTGTGTGGTAATTCCACCACCAAATGTCACCGGTACTTTACACATGGGTCATGCTTTCGATAATACCTTGATTGATACCACTGTGCGCTACCAACGCCTGAAGGGACGTAATGCTTTGTATTTGCCTGGAACCGACCATGCCAGTATTGCTGTCCATACCATTTTGGAAAAACAGCTTGAAGCTGAAGGTAAAACTCGCAAGGACTTAGGGCGAGAAAAATTTCTCGAACGTGCTTGGGAATGGAAAGCTCAATCAAAAGGAACAATTGTTAATCAGTTGCGCCGTTTGGGTGTGTCGGTGGACTGGACGCGGGAAAGATTCACGTTAGATGAGGGTTTGTCTCAGGCGGTTTTAGAAGCTTTTGCCCGTCTGTATGATGAAGGCTTAATTTATCGTGGCAATTACATGGTAAATTGGTGCCCCAAATCACAGTCTGCTGTATCCGATCTGGAAGTAGATAAAAAGGAAGTAGATGGAAATCTTTGGCATTTTCGTTACCCATTAACAGATGGTTCCGGTTATGTGGAAGTGGCGACAACCCGACCAGAAACAATGTTGGGTGATACAGCGGTAGCGGTAAATCCTAACGACGATCGCTACAAAGGTTTTGTTGGCAAAACTTTAACTTTGCCAATTATGAATCGGGTAATTCCAATTATTGCTGATGAATTAGTCGATCCAAGTTTTGGTACTGGCTGTGTTAAAGTTACTCCAGCCCATGACCCGAATGATTTTGCCATGGGTAAGCGTCACAATTTGCCGTTTATCAATATTATGAATAAGGACGGTACTCTCAATGAGAATGCCGGAGAATTTAAGGGTCAAGACCGTTTTGAGGCGAGAAAAAATGTTATTGCTCGTTTAGAAGCAGATGGTGTTTTAGTTAAGGTAGAAGATTACAAACATACGGTTCCCTACAGTGAACGCGGTAAAGTTCCCGTAGAACCTTTAATCTCCACCCAATGGTTTGTAAAGATTCGCCCCTTAGCTGATAAAGCTTTGGCTTGTCTGGATGAAGGTAATTCACCACGGTTTGTCCCCCAACGTTGGACTAAGGTATACCGTGACTGGTTGGTTAAGTTAGAAGATTGGTGTATTTCTCGTCAGTTGTGGTGGGGACATCAAATTCCGGCTTGGTATGCTGTGAGTCAAACAGATGGAGAGATTACCGATAGTACACCGTTTGTTGTTGCCAAAAATGCGATCGAAGCACATGAAAAAGCTGTTGCTAAATTTGGCGATAATGTCCGCTTAGAAAGAGACCCAGATGTTTTAGATACCTGGTTTTCTTCTGGACTTTGGCCTTTTTCCACTTTAGGATGGCCAGAACAAACAAAAGATTTCCAGACTTATTATCCTACCGCGACTTTGGTTACGGGTTTCGACATCATCTTTTTCTGGGTCGCTAGAATGACCATGATGGCGGGACATTTTACTGACAAAATGCCATTTAAAGATGTTTACATCCACGGCTTGATTTTGGATGAGAAGGGTCAGAAAATGTCCAAATCTAAAGGAAATGGTATCGATCCTTTAGTCTTAATCAATAAATATGGAACGGATGCTGTACGCTACACCTTAATTAAAGAAGTTGCAGGTGCAGGTCAAGATATTCGTTTAGAGTATGATCGCAAAAAAAATGAATCATGCACCGTAGAAGCTTCCCGCAATTTTGCCAATAAGTTGTGGAATGCAGCGCGGTTTGTGATGATGAATTTAGACGGTCAAACGCCGGAGAATTTAGGCAAACCAGTCGCAACAGAACTGAGCGATCGCTGGATTCTTTCTCGTTACAACCAAGTTATCCAACAAACCTGTAAATATATGGATAACTACGGCTTGGGAGAAGCTGCAAAGGGATTATATGAATTTATTTGGGGCGATTTTTGCGACTGGTACATTGAATTAGTTAAAGCGCGTTTGCAAAAAGATGCTGACCCTGAATCTCGGAAAGTTGCTCAGCAAACTCTAGCTTATGTATTGGAAGGGATTTTAAAATTACTTAATCCCTTTATGCCCCATATTACTGAAGAAATTTGGCAAACTCTCACCCAACAACCGGATAATTCTTCCACAAGTTTGTCCGTACAATGTTACCCGGAAGTTGAAACCGGCTTAATTGATGGAGAATTAGAAACCCAGTTTGAATTGTTAATTGGTACCATTCGTACCATTCGTAACCTACGCGCTGAAGCTGACGTTAAACCTGGTGTAAAAGTCAAGATTAATTTACAAAGTGACAACGAAAAAGAAAGAAAACTTCTCAACGCCACACAAACTTACATTAAAGACTTGGCGAAAGTTGAAACTTTAAGTATCAGCACAAGCAATCTGCAAAACAATACTGAGAAAACAACAACTGAAACAGAACAAAAATCTCGTATTAATTGGAAGAAACTTGGAATAATTGTCTTGGGTATTTACCTACTGAGATTAGGTTTTAATATTGTCGATACCATCGATAATATTCCTTTAGTTGGAGGTTTATTTGAAGTTATTGGGCTTGGATATGGCATTTGGTTTATTCGTAAAAATCTTCTGTCAACTGAAAACAGACAAAAATTTTTCCAGAAATTCTTTGCTTTTGTTGATAAACAAAACCCAATTTCCACCCCAGACACAACTCCAATTGAGTCATTAGAAGCGGTTTCAGAGCCAGAAACAGAAAAAGCTATTGCTGGTGTTGTTGGTACGGTACAAGTAATTCTACCGTTGGAAGGGGTAACAGATATTGATGCCTTTGCCAGCAAACTGCAAAAACGTTTAACCAAACTCGAAACTCAAATCAAATCCCTCAGTGGTAGATTGGGTAATTCTAAGTTTGTTGAACAAGCACCAGAAAATGTTGTCCAGGGAGTGCGCGACGATTTAGCCGAAGCACAAACTCAAGCTAAAATTCTTGGCGATCGCCTACAAAGTATTCTTGGTGAAGCTAAAAATGAAGCCAAAACTGAAGTCAAGTAATTCATGTGGCAATATCGGGTGATAGTCTTGTTATACGAGAAAATATTTCTTTTATCCATAGAAATATCCTTAGAGCAAAGCTATTACCTGTAGAGACGCGATGCATCGCGTCTCTGCAACTCTTAGTCCTACTATAAATTCTAAAATTTAGATATGACGTCCAACTAGACATTACTTGACTGTATTAACATATCTAATTCCTGATTTAGGTTAGCATAGGCTAAGGTGTGGATTTTGATACTCGCAGTTTTATTTATGCTGTATCTAGCCCAGGTGCATAGAAACCAATTTTTAGACCAATTCCAGTTAAAACTCTTGGCGCGCCAAGAAGCAGAAAACATTTGGGCTACGATCCCAGAAGAAACTTGTATTTTGTTGGGGAAAGGTAATACTCTGAATGAGAAATTACTTGTACTTGTAGAACTTTCCTCCACAGGTGAAATTGAGCGCATAGAAGAAGCGACAAACTGGATTTTGGAAATAGTTGATAAGTATCTTAATAGTGGAATTACTCCAGAATTTTTACGTCAAGAAGCCGAACGGGCGGAACAGTGGCGACAAGACTTGACTTTACAAAATCAGGACTTAGCACGTCGTTCCCTGGAATTAGAAGCGCGTCGGGAACAAATCCAAGCATTAGAAGAAAGTTTAATGCGGGAAAAACAAGACGAAAATAAACCAAATTCATGACCTAGAGGTTAATAAATATTTTGTCGTCAAGGGTGCAAAACTGTTGAATCTTAATATTTTTGTTTTAATATCTTAGTTTTTATGTTTTAACTTTTAGTTCTATGAGTGCTAAGATTTAGTGTCGGTCATTTAGTGTTATCCAAAGTGAAAGCTAAATGGACAGTGCATTTGAGGGCATAATTCAGGTGTTGTGTTCTCTTTAGGAGAACTAATAATTATCCTGTATTGTGCCGGTCCCCATCTTCTCAAAATACAATCCGGTGAATTTCACCCCCGGAGCTAGGGAAGTGGGAGTTGTAGAAAATCAGTTTCTTTTGTTTTAATAAAAAAGCTTAAGGCGAATGGAAAATAAGGGAATACGGAACATAAGGTTCTAAGATAATATATGCCGTAAATATTAAACTTAATATGCGCACGAAATTGTAGACCTTGAATGTCATCAAAAATTCAATTACCGTTGGTATTTATTGCTTAGTCATCATCTATATCAGTTAGTAATTTGGTAATTTCTGGTAAATCTAGAATTACCTGGCTAAAATGCAGACTTGGGATTCAATTCCTAGTCGAGGTATACACTACCGACTTGTGACACATCTAATCCTACAAAATCAAATGCCTACAGGGTAAGTTTTTCCCATAAATATCCTAACGGCATTCTATTGTTAACTGCACCACATAAGCAGCTAAATTCGTTTTACACCAGAAAACATGATAAAGCTTGGTTCATTAGTGCGTTCGGGCACTAATAACTTGGGGATAGGAAAAGTAATCGATGTATCCGATCCCCAAATAACTGTTGAGTATTTTTGTTCAGTTGCGCAACGCGTTAAAGCATCTGTACCCTTAAACTCCCTATCTCGTATTCGGCTACAACCCCAAACCAGATGTTACATCCGGGATGAACTCCAAGACACCTGGAATATAGGTAGAATTTACGAATGGGACGAAGATAGAAGCCACTATCAAATCGACTTACCGGATTGCAAAACAATCTTGGCTCGGGAAGAAGATGTTTATGTTCGTTGCAACATGCACATCGCCGACCCAATCGAAACCTTGGCTATTAAAGGTCATGAAACACCTTATTTTCATGACAAGCGATTGAACTTGGTTCAGTGTTTAATTGAGCAACGCGCCCTTAGCCATGGAATGACAGGCTTGATGTCGGCAAATATCAAGCTTTATCCCCATCAAGTGGAGGTTGTCCGTCGTGTTCTTGAAGATCCGATCCAACGTTATCTTTTAGCTGATGAGGTAGGGTTAGGTAAGACTATTGAAGCTGGTGCAATTCTCAGACAGTATTTACTAGACGAATCAACCGGTACTGCAATAGTAATAGTTCCTCAATATTTAGTTGAGCAATGGCGAACTGAATTAGAACAAAAATTTTATATTTCCCATTTTGGCAAACGGGTACAGGTAATAGCCTTTGAGGATATGAATCGGGTTAGCCTGAATCTTGAATTGGGTTTAATGATTGTAGATGAAGCCCATCACATCGCAGCAACGGCGATATCTACCGATTCGATTCAGCGCCGACAGTTTCAGACTTGTAAACAACTAGCACATAAAAGCGATCGCCTCCTCTTACTTTCGGCGACCCCAGTCCTTAACAACGAGCGGGATTTCTTGGCAATGTTACACTTGCTAGATCCCATTAGCTATCCCCTTGACAATCTAGACGATTTTCGTAACAGAGTAAAAAAACGCTCCTCGGTTGGTAAGGTTTTACTTTGTTTCCAGGAAGGGGCGAAATCATCTGTTCTAAAAGAAAATATCGGTGAATTGCGCCAGCTATTTGCTGAAGATAAATATGTTTTAGATCTGGCGACGGAATTAGAAAGTTGTTTGCAGAAGAGCTCTGCAAGTGCGGATACCGATAAAGATAAACTGATTCGAAAAATTCGCAATCACATCAGCGAAACCTACCGTTTGCATAATCGGATGCTTCGGAATCGCCGTGCTGCAGTTGAAGATGTGATATTTGATCGCAATGTAGTACCAAAAGTCGAATACGATCTAGACGAACGTAGTTTTGATATCCATGAATTACTAGAAAATTGGCGTCAAGCAGCCCCCCAACAAGAAGAATACCAACGAATCTTTTCACTGCTATTCCGTGGAGCAGGTACCTGGTTTGGGGTCCTCAAAGACGTAATTACAGCACGTTTGGGTAGTAAAAGCTCTGCTGTACGCTTGCGTGAATTTAGTGCTGATGACATCCAAAAATTAACCGAAACCCCCTTATTTGAGGGAGAAGAAAAGATTCTCCAAGATTTGCTGAAAATCATCAATCAACCTTCTGAAGATGGCGATCGCCTCGAACTGCTCAACACAGTTATTCTTTATCGGCTTTCAGAAATCTTTCAGTTGCAGTCTTGGCGCAGCAATCTTGGTAAGTTATTAGAATTGTTAAAACAACGAATTCACAGACCAATGACTGGTCAAAAATTACCAAAAATCGTTGTTTTCACTAGTTTTACCCAAACTGGTAATCAAATTATCAAATTTTTGGTGCAAAAATTTGGTGAAGTTTCCGTTGCAGGTCATATTTTGGGACAATCCCGGACTCAAATAGAACAAAACTTAACCAAGTTCAAAACTAATCCCAATTGTTTTATCTTAATTTCTGATTCCTCTGGGGAAGAAGGACATAACCTCCAGTTTGCTGACTGGATGATTAATTTCGATTTACCAAGATTACCAAGTCGTTTGGAACAAAGAATCGGTAGGATAGACCGCATTGGTCGTCCTTTGGAAGTTGACCTGACGGTATTTGCTGGCGTCGACTTGGAAGATAGTCCCCACGACGCTTGGTATCAGCTGCTAAAAAATGGGTTTCGTATTTTTGACCGTTCTATCGCTGGATTGCAGTATTACGCAGATGAAAAAATCCCAGAGGTTGAAACAATTCTATTTAAATCTGGGGGAAATGAGTTATTAAAAGTAATACCTGAGATTCAAAAGGAAACAGCCGAAGAAGAAGTAAAAATTAGCGAACAAAATATCCTCGATGAAATTGATGTTGGGGATGAGAACGTCGCAGAGTATTTTCAGAAACTTGATGATTACGACGCCCGTCACCAAGAAATTCAACGTGCGATAGAAGGTTGGATTTGCCAAGGTTTATTGTTTCAACAACGCGAAGACGTAAATTTAAAAGGAGTAGGACGTTATCTGGCGACAAAACGCACCCTAGTTCCCGCAAATCAATTAAAAAGTCTGTTTGCGAAACATATCAAAGACCCAGGAACTTACGATCGCAGAATTGCAAACCAAACAACAGGAACTAAGTTATATCGGATTGGTGAGGGGTTAATGACAATCCTCACATCCTATGTTCGTTGGGACGATCGGGGTCAAGCTTTTGCATTATGGCGCACCGATGAATCTTGGGATGTAACCGAAGGTAAGGAGTGGTTTGGCTTCCGTTTTGATTATGTAGTTGAAACTGACCTGAGCGCAGCTAAAGAAGTTGTGAAAAACTATGGGCTTGATGTCAGGAAATTAAAAAGCTTAAAACGCCGTGCTGATGCTTTATTTCCACCACTGATCAAAACGGTATTTCTTGACACTCGTGGCGAGCAAATGTCAATTGTTGAAGATGAAAATTTAAAGCAGATTTTGCAACGTAAATACAGTGGTAAAAGCTATAAAGCCACCCGAGATTACAATTTAGCTAAAAATCGCTTAGAAATTTTGGATCGATTCGTCCCCGCTGAAGATTGGCAAGATTTTTGTCGTCAAGCACGCACAACCTCAGAAGAATTACTGAAACAACAACCTAACTTCATGGAGTTATGCCAAAAGCGCGCTTTCTTTGCCGAAAATAAGTTAGAAACCCGCATAAATCAATTACGGCTGAGACTTCAACGACATTCAGAGACAGAGAAAATACCGAATTCTTCATTAACTGAAGAACTAGATACCGAGACTGCTTTGGGTGAAGCTGTGATGGAAGGAATTTATAATCCTAGTATTAGACTAGACTCTGTTGGTTTCATTGTTGTTTCTGGACAACCCCCACAGCAGCCTGAGGGAGAAGAATAATCGGAAAATTAAGTTTGGGATTAGATATTGGTGTCCAAACTTCGATTTGAATTTATAGTAGAATTTTGTGCTGTAGACACCCTCATTGTCTGTGCTTACGCCCCCGCACCTCACAATCACTGTAGCCACGCCACCTACAAAATAAAACGGATGCGTCACGCTTACGCTAAGCACTAACAGTAGCCAGAAGATAGGAGATAGGAGTTAAATAATCCTTAAATCTAGCTTTTAGTTATGCCTCAGCGATTTGCAATCTGCTATAAGTCATATCACCGACAACAAATCATAAAATTATTTTGTAGAGGCTCAGCAATGTTGCTGGGTCTCTATAATAATTTATCTGGAAATATCCTTAAAAAATAAAATCAGAATTTACACGGTTTTATTTAGTAATATCAATGCTTAGTATTAAGCATAAGCAATTTAACTGGCACTTTATGCAAACAATTTATTGATACTGATCGGAATCAATCTAGTATCCCTTTATAAAGAATATTATTGATTAATTTTACAGTCATTAAAATGACATTTAATTTTAATTTTTGTAGAGATATATCGAATTAAGTATTTGTATAAATAAAGGGATGAGATATTTTTTCGAGGTTAAATCTAATGTATCAAATTGAGTTTAACTTTAGGGAAATCATAGAAATGGAAATAATCAAGTCCTATATTTTCAAATATACTTTCAAAATTCAATAATCCTGGGAAACACTACATAATAATTAAATCATCGAACCAAGAGAATCTTACTAAACTACAGATGTGAGATACAAAATACTCAGATAATAGGATTATTTTGCTCGCAAAGATGAGTAAAATTTTCCATATTGTTTTGTATTGCTAGTAATCTGTCAGTCAAATATTGAAGGATAATTTATTGGTACTTAGTTGAGCTACAGGGTTCTTTAATTAATATTTTGTATGTTTACTGGTATCAGTCTGTCCCTGATAGTACAAATACGAACCCAAATCTTGATATCGGCATTTTTCGGTCAAAATTTTTAGAACTGAGATACCAAAATTCCAACTATAAATCATCCAAAGTTGAAAATTATCTTAAGTTGATGTGACAGAGTACCAGTCTTAATTTTACTGCATATTAACTTATTAATCGAAGGGACAAAATATGAGCTATCCAGAATTGATGGTAGCGAGTAATTTACTCGATGAGTTTAAACAATGCACTCAACTACAATACAGTGGAAAGCTAAACATTAAAAGTTCAAAAGAACATAAATGGAGATTTTACTATCGTCTTGGACGCATAGTCTGGGCTACAGGTGGTACTCACCCCTTTCGCCGGTGGCGAAGATACATGGCTCAATATTGTCCAGAGATTAATGTAGATAAAATACAGTTAAGCAGTGATGATACTTCAGAAGATTACTGGGATTATCGCATTCTAGAAATCTTGCATAAAAAACAAAAAATTAACCGCGAACAAATCAGTACTATCGTTGAGCATACAATCGCAGAACTCTTATTTGATTTAGCTCAACAAGCAAATTTCAATTTGGTTAGTTGCGAACGCAAGCAAGACGTAATCTTGGAAGCTCCAATGAGCTTTACAAGTGCAGATATGTCCTTAAAGTTTATGCAGGATTCGTGGAAAATGTGGTCAGAAGGAGGATTAGCAAATTTTTCACCAGACTTAGCACCAATATTACGTCGCTCCGAGCAACTAAAACAGATGGTTAGTCCATCTGTATATAAAAATTTTGTAGTTTTGATGAATGGTAAGTATACTTTGCGGGATTTAGCTGTAAAAATGAAGCAAACACCGCTAGCAATTGCACGTTCTCTACTACCCTATGTTCTCAAAGGTATTATTGAATTAGTAACAGTACCTGACCTACCGTTAAAAACTATCCAAAAAAATAAGAAAACAGTTCCAAATAAAGCAAAAAACTCTGGTGGTTCCCTAATTGCTTGTGTAGATGACAGCCCTCAGGTATCCCAAATGTTGGAACAAATATTGATTCCGAATGGGCTGCGGCTTGTTAAAATCCAAGACCCTTTACAAGCTTTACCTGTATTAATAGAACATAAACCAGATTTAATTTTCTTAGATCTAGTTATGCCCGTAGCAAGTGGTTATGAAATTTGTGCTCAGCTACGTAGAGTATCTCTTTTTGCTGAAACACCAGTTATTATACTTACGGGAAGTGATGGTCTTTTTGATAGAGTCAGAGCTAAGGTCGTTGGTTCTACAGATTTTATAACTAAACCTGTAGTTGCAGAGAAAGTCATGAGTGTTATACGCAAATATTTACAGTCGCAAAAAACAGCTAATATGCACTAATAGAATAGTGGTTTCGTAGGTTTCTAAGAAATTAAGATACTAAAAATTTAAAAATTTCATTTTTTGTAATTTGAATTTATTACTCATCATATCTTTATTTTTTGCTTGTAGATAGACAAGTGTATACTTTGACTAAGTTAAATAAAACCTCAAAATGAGATGACAATAATTCTTCTATATATAAAGTAATCTACCCTTAAAGACTTCATTAAAATAGATTTTGCTCACTCAATAAAAAACTTTTTAACAGATAATTAATCATCATGAATACAGTTTTAGTTGTTGAAGACGGATTAACAGATATGGAAATAATTAGTAGTTATTTACAACTGGCTGGATACTCCGTCATAACTGCAAATAGTGGTGAAGATGCCCATAAAAAATTAACTAAAAATAAGCCAGATATAATTCTCTTAGATGTAATTTTGCCAGGTAAGAGTGGATTTGAAATTTGTAGAGATTTAAAAAAGAATCCAAATACCAGTAAAATACCTGTAGTTTTTTGCTCTACAAAAAATACTGATGTAGATAAAATGTGGGGTGATATGTTGGGTGCTGATGCCTATATTTCTAAACCAGTTGATCGAGATGAATTAACAAAAGTTTTACAGAAACTTAAGAAGTAACAATAATAAATATCGCATTAAATACAAAATATAAGAACATGAATATTTGCACGAAAACATTTAATAAAATATCGATTATTCAGTAAAAGGAAGATAGATTTGGACAGCAAAAATAAATTTTTAAGTTTTAACTTGGGTAATATAGATACAGCCGTAATTTTATTAGAAAAAATCACAGAAGTTGTACCAATCTCATTGACAGAAATATGCAGTGTTCCCCAAATGCATAATTATATTTTAGGAATATATAATTGGCGGGGTGAAATGCTATGGATAATTGATTTAGAAGAAATGTTGGGGTACACATCAGTCATACAAGAGGCACCTTTAACTTTAAAAATGATGGTGATTGTTGTACAAGCAGAAGGTAAATATTTAGGTCTTCTAGTTCGTAAGTTAATCGATATCTGTTGGCTAGATACTGATTTAATGAAATCACCAGATCCTCAACTTTTTAAATCAGATATTATTCCCAGATTGCATGGCTACTTTATTGGTAAGTCCGAGGATATCATTATTAGCTTAGATGCTAATGCTATTATCAAATCTCCTGCTTGGGAAATCTATAGTTAATCGAAATTTATTTTTATTTCTTATGTAAGTAACATCGATTTATTAATAATCTCCATTCTTAAATTTTAAAAATTACAAAATAAATTTAATATTTTTCAAATAATTTGTTTATTTTTTTTGTTGTTTGAGGTTCATATTCATGACTGATATTTATCAAGATAGTAAAGAAAAAGAATGTCATATAAATGAATTAGATAATGAAGAAAATATACAGGATGATTTTTCTTGCACCCCCTCAGATAAAATTACAGCAATTGTTAATCGTGTAAGTACAGAAAAAAAGACAACTGATGAAATATTTAAAGATTGGCGACAGCAATCAACTAAGATAGCCAATAAAATTCGTAAAACTACAAGTATTGATACTTTATTACAAATAGTTAGTTCGGAAATCCGAGAAAATTTAGAAGTAGATCGGGTCTTTATTTATCAATTTAGTGCAGAAGAATCTGGGGTTATTTTAGCAGAATCCATCGTTCAGGGATGGACGCCCACAAAAGGAGAAATCCTCCCAGTAGTTACTTTTGGTTTAGAAACTAAAAGCTTATATTTAGATGTCGTAACAATTGATGATATTAAAGAGGTTGAACTTACACCCTATCAATTACAGTTATTAGAAAAATATCAAGTAAAGTCTAGTTTAATTCTACCAATTTTTCTCGAAAATGATGTTTGGGGTTTATTGGGAGTACATAATTGTTCTACAGCTTGTCAATGGAAAGAATTCCAAATTAGTTTACTTGAGCGAGTGACAGTTGAAGTCACCCAAAAATTAAGAGATTTGGAAGTCGAGGAAAAATTAGCAGACCAAGCTCAAAAACAACGCTCTCTAAATAAGATTATTGACAAACTCCAACGTCCTTACAAAATCGAACAAATTTTTAAAATTGCAACTCAAGAAGTACGTCAATTACTCAAATGCGAGCGCGTTGCTGTTTATCATTTCGAGCGAGAATGGAACGGTGAATTTATTGCTGAGTCTATAGCTACTGGTTACTCACCTTTTGTAGGAGATGAAATTCAAAATTTCTGGGAAGATACAACTTTACAGGAAACTCAGAGCGATCGCTATCGTGAACGCGAAACTTTTACAGTTAACGATATCTATGAAGCTGGTCACTCAGAATCTCATCTAGAGATTCTTGAACAATTTGAAGTGAAAGCTTATGCAGTTGCACCAATATTTGTCGGACAAAGATTGTGGGGTTTAGTCACCGCTTATCAAAATACTGCACCGCGTGCATGGAAAAGCTGGGAAGTTAATTTTCTAAAGCAAGTTGCAATTAATTTTGGGATTGCTGTTTCCCAAGCAGAATATATGGAGTTAATCCAAGCTCAGTCATATCGATTAGCTCAAACAACAGAACGTCAGCAAAATGTAATTTATCTAACACGTAGAATTGCTCAAACACTAACAGAGAAATTTACTGACTCTTCCCAGTTTGAGATTATTCTCCAAACCACTGTTGCTGAAGTTCGCCGATTATTACAAGCAGACCATACAGTTATTTATCGCTTCAATTCTGACCGGAGTGGAGATTTTATTGCTGAGTCTTTAGATCGAGGTTGGACTTCTTTTAAAGAAAAACTCACAGAAAAACAAATAGATCCAGAATTACTCCAAGAAAACGCTCACTGCGAGTCTATTCGCTCTTTAGAAAATACTTATAAGACAGACATTGAGCGAGGTGCTTATAAAAATGAAGAGACATACCTTCAAGATCCTCAAGCAATTAAATCTCAACAAAATAAAGCATTTGCTATTAATGATATTTCCCAGGCTCAATTTCCTCGATGCTACAAAGATTTGCTGGAACAATTTGAAGCAAAGGCTTATTTGATAGTACCAATTTTTCAAAATAATCAACTTTGGGGATTGTTAGCAACTTATCAACACTCTGATATTCGTATTTGGGAAGATTACGAAATCAGTGCAATGGGACAAATTGCAGTATTGTTAGGAGTGGCTTTACAGCAAACAGAATACGTACGGGAACTGCAAGTGCGATCGCGTAAAATACAACAAGCTGCAGAACAAAAACAGCTAGTTAGTAATATTGTTGAACGCATCCGTCAATCTACGGGAGATTTAGAAAACCTATTCAACTCTACAGCAAAAGAAATTCGTAGTCTGTTAAGTGCTGATCGGGTTGGAGTATTTCGTTTTTGTGTAGAAAATGGCAACTATGACGAAGGCGAGTTTATTGCTGAAGATGTTCTAAAGCCTTATAAATCGGTACTCAAAGGTAAAGTTCAGGATCGTTGTTTTAGCGAACAATATCATTCCGATTATCGCGAAGGTAAAATTCAAGCTATTCCCGACATTTATAACGCTGGTTTTAGTAAATGTCATATAGAAATATTAGCAGAGTTAGAGATTCGGGCAAACTTGATTGTACCCCTCATTAAAGGCGATGATTTGTGGGGATTCTTATGCATTCACCAGTGTAGCGAACCTAGAAATTGGGAAGAACAAGAAATTGATTTAATCAAACAAATCTCTGTTCAATTTGGAGTTGTATTGCAACAAGCAGAATACCTGGAAAAATTACAGGTTCAGTCTCAACAATTAACTGCAGCAGCAGCAAAAGATAAACAAGCCAAGGAAGAATTCCAAAAACGTGCGATCGAACTATTAGCAGCAGTCAGACCTGCACTTGACGGCGATTTAACAGTGCGCGCTCCAATTGCGGAAGATGAATTAGGTACAATTGCTGATGCTTATAACAATACTTTGCAAGCGTTGCGGCAAATAGTTTTACAGGTACAAACAGCAGCTCAACAAGTTGCAGAAAACTCTCAACGCAGTAACGGAGCACTTACGGGATTAACAACCTTAGCTCAACAACAGTCCCATGAAGTGAATGAGGCTTTAAATGAAATTCAACAAACCGTAGATTCAACTCAAGCAGTTGTCGCAAATGCTGAGTCAGTGCAAGTTGTGGTTACCCGCACCAATGCAACAGTCAACCTGGGTGATACAGCCATGAATCGGACTGTAGAAGCAATGGAGACAATTCGTGAAACTGTTGCTCAAACCAGTAAAAAAATTAAACGTTTGAGTGAATCTTCGCAAAAAATCTCTAAAGTAGTAAACCTAATTAGTAATTTTGCCACTCAAACCAACGTACTGGCGTTAAATGCTGCGATTGAAGCAACCCGTGCAGGTGAATATGGTAAAGGCTTTGCAGTAGTAGCGGATGAAGTTCGTTCTTTATCTCGTCAGTCAGCAGCAGCGACCATCGAAATTGAAAAGTTGGTTCAGGAAATCCAAGAGGAAACTGGAGATGTTGCAGTTGCGATGGAAGATGGTATCCAACAGGTAGTTGAAGGTACGACTTTAGTTAGTGAAACTCGCCAAAATTTAAATGAGATTGTAGCTGCAACAAGCGAAATTAGTAGCTTGCTTCAAGAAATTACCGATGCAACCCAAACTCAAATGTTGCAATCCGTATCAGCAACAGCATCCATGAAGGATGTCGCCCAAATTGCGAATAAAACCGCAGTTGAAGCTAATGGTATTGCTACTGTTTTCCAACAATTATCAGAAATGGCACAGGAACTATTAATGAGTGCAAGTAAATTTAAAGTTGACTAAAACAAAGACACATAAACTATTTGCAGTTTATTTTCGAATTTCAGTTCTGGGTCAATAAATATAAGGCGTTCTACTAGAACGTCTTTACTCCTAACTCTTGAATTTTGTATAGACCCAGCATGCTACGTCTTTATTATTCATTATTCATTACCCATTACTTATTACTGATTACTGATTACTTATTACTTATTAATTATTACTTATTACTGATTACTTATTACTTATTACTTATTACTGATTACTTATTACTTATTACTGATTACTTATTACTCATTACTCATTACTCATTCATTAATCCTAACCCCCTAACTTCTGGTTATGACTACAGACTCTTCTATCCGCGAGCAAGGCTATATTTACTTTCTTAGCGAAGCCCCAGAACTACTACAAACCATAGAGGAAGAACTTTCCGATCTCATCGAAGACCGCAGTAAAGCAAAAGTACATAAATTAATGCGGGCTACTCATACCTTAAAAGGAGGAGCAGCAAATGTTGGTTTAGAAGCAATTAATAAAATATCTCATTCTCTCGAAGACGTATTTAAAGCTCTCTACAATCCAGAAGTAGATATTGATAATGAACTTTATAATTTACTGTTTCAGTCGTTTGAGTGTTTACAATTAGCTTTAAACGCAGAAATTACCGGAAGACCGATAGACCACGATGAACTGCTAGGACGTGCTGCGACAATATTTGCACGTTTACAAGAAAAACTCGGTGATGCTTTTGGAGCAGAGACTCACATTCCCACTTCTGAAGAGTTGGGATTCGATATTGTTCTGTCAATTTTTGAAACTGGTGTGACCCAACGCATTGAAAGCATTACTGAACATCTGAAAAATCCATCGTCACCAGCTGAATTTGCAGAGTTTTTATGTTCCGAGGCTGAGGTGTTTCATGGTTTATCAGAATCTTTGAATTTACCTGGTTTTGGAGAAATTGCTCAAACAACTATTACTGCACTGGAAACCAATCCTGATAAAGCATTAAAAATCGGGGAAGTTGTTCTCAGCAATTTACAAAAAGCCAAAGCAGCAATCTTAGATGGCGATCGCACCCGTGGGGGAGAAGCATCACCAGCTTTAATTTCATTTACTCAAGAAGCATTAATTGACGAACAACCAACAACCCCAGATATCCCTAATCTAGCTACTGATTTAGAATTGTCGATACCATCGGAAGAAAATACATATTTACCTACTCCTAAAATCTCATTTTCTTCCTCGTCATTAAGAGAAGAAATTGAAGAATTATATAAATTTTTAACTCAAAAAATAGATATTAATCAAAAACAATTAAAACCAAAAAAAGCTAAATTTTATTTAAAAGTTATTCGCTGTATTTTAGGTTGGTTCAACCACGAATTAGATATTAGTTCTCAAGATCTGAGCTTATCTTTACTTATTCCCAACCATAATCCTGAAAGTTCTGTAGAAGGTTTAGAAAAATGGTTGGATCGATTCATTATCTTTTTACAAGCTGAAGGGAATGAAAGTGATAGTCTTAAAGTCTATCGCTACGGGGTAATTTTAACAGTATTATTAACAGCAATCAGATTTAAATTTTACCAAGAAGAATCTGATTTTTATCTTCCAGTTATTAAAGATATACAAAGCAAAATTTCTCAGCTAGCCCGAGAATATAAGAATTTACCTCCTGTTACCGAACAAGAAAAAAATTGGTTGACAAGTCCTCAAGTCCAAAAATTACTCAAAATTAAAGAAGTTACTCTTCAACCAGAGTTCCCAAAACTTGAAGATAATATTGTCGAAGCAATATGGGGAGAAGATTTAACATCTACAGAAAACGATCCAGTCAAGATCGGGGAGCCAGAATTAATTATATCTGCCGAGGATTTAAAGGATTATGACAAAGAAATAATGCCAAGTAATTCTGAATCTGTAAAAATTATTTCACAAACAGTAGCAGAAACTCAAGAAGCAGTTGTTGAATCTGTATTGGAAACAAAAAAGAAAAAAGTCGAAATAAAAAATAAATCTTCTAAAGAATCTCCGCGAGCAAAAAATTCTCGTTCCCAATCATTTATACGTGTAGATGTAGAAGGATTACAAAGACTCAATTACCTCGCGGGAGAACTGCTAATTCACCAAAAACAGCGAACCTTACAAGATACACAACTCAAGCAGATAATTGAGCAATTAGTCGAGCAGAATCAACGACACCAGTTAACCTTGGAGCAGCTACGCGAATTACCGCTCTACAGACAGGTAACGTCACAACAGATGCAAAATTTTGCTTCTGTCGACTTCGACTCTCTGGAAATGGATAAATATACAGAGTATTATCTCAAACTCAACTCTGCTTTAGAAGAAACACTACAACTACAAGAAACAACAGAATCTTTAGACTTACTACTTAGTCAATCAACCCACATTCACGAAAAAAAACAACGCTTAACTTTAAGTATTATAGACAACTTAGTAGAAGCAAGAATGGTACCTCTGGGTAATATCCTCAATCGTTTCCCCCAAATGGTACAAAACCTAGAAAAACTATCGGACAAACAAGTAAAACTGAAATTGGTTGGTACTCGCGTCCTGGTGGATAAAGCGATCGCAGAAAAATTATATGACCCTCTATTACATATAGTACGTAATGCTTTTGACCATGGGATAGAAGCTTCAGAAGTTCGTCGTCAAAGTGGAAAAGCAGAAATCGGTTCAATTGAAATTTGTGCTTACCACCAGGGAAGTCAAACAATCATTGAAGTTAAAGATGATGGACAGGGTTTAAACTTAAATAAAATTCGTAATAAAGCAGTGGAATTTGGAATTTTATCGCCAGAAGCAGAATTTGGCGCTTATAGTTCTGCTCCCACAGAAGAAGAAATTGTAGATTGTTTATTTGCACCCGGTTTTTCTACTGCTGGTAAAGTTAGTGAGATATCAGGTAGAGGTATTGGATTAGACATTGTACGTTCTCAGCTACACTCTTTAAATGGTTCGGTTACAGTTAGTTCCATACCTTATCAAGGAACAAAATTTACACTCAAAATTCCTTTTTCTATGACCACTGATAAATTAATGATCGTTCAAGCAGGTAATAATTTATATGCACTGCTTTTAGATTGTATTGAAAAGATATTAATTCCCACTACCGAACAAATTAAAGAATTTGAAGGTAAAAAAGCACTTTACTGGAAAACAGACAATGATGAGCAGATGATTAGCTTGCGCAAGCTTTCAGATTTTATGGGTTACAATTGCACACTTTTTAATGCTGACACTGCTGAACATAAAGTTTTAAATGAGTATGCAACAAATATGAAAAGTCCCGTGCTATTACTGCGCAGAGAAAAACAGATGTTGGGTCTAGAAGTAGACCAAATTATTGGCGAACAAGAATTAGTTATTCGACCTTTAGGAAGTACGATTACACCCCCAAAATATATTTACGGTTGTAGCAGTTTAGCTAGTGGAAACTTAATTTTAGTTATTGATGGAACTTTGTTACCAGAACATGGTGAAATGTTAGCAACTTTAGATGCTACTTCCTTACCATCAGTAAATAGGCATCGTGCTTTTAGTATGGGAGGTGACAATAATAAAACCACGGTTTTACTTAATTCTTCTAAAAATAGTATTAACCATAATCAGATAAGTTCTCGTGTAGTTTTGATAGTTGATGATGCGATTAGTCTCCGTCAAACTCTTTCACTAACTTTACAGAAATATGGATATCAGGTAATCCAAGCACAAAATGGAATAGAAGCTTTAGAAAAGTTACAAAAAAATCCAAAGATCCAGTTGGTTGTTTCTGATTTAGAGATGCCACGTATGAATGGGTTTGAATTGTTAAGTAATATTAGACAAAGCCCAGAAATGACTAAAATACCTGTTGTTATTCTTTCATCTCGTAGTGGAGATAAACACCGCCAACTAGCACAAAATTTAGGTGCGACAGCATATCTGACTAAGCCTTATTTAGAACATGAATTTATTGCTAAAATTGACGATTTAGTTAGTGATATTTCTAAGACTTATTACCAACTATTAGCAACAAATTAGTTGGTTTTATTATTAACAACAAGCATTAAAAATAATAGTTATAATTAATAATTTACTTGGATGAAGAAACACAGATGCTAAATGTGTTTCTTTTATTTTTGAAGTAAGTACTAAGTGAAGATTCAATAGTTTTAATTTTTTAAGTATGACGTCATAAATACAGCTTTATTTTACATGTATACACTCAATTTGCTTTGAACATCCCTTTACAAATTAATTAAAAACAGATATCAATAGGTAATTTATTATATAGCATTATATTTTCCAAGGTTTTGAAAGTGAAAGAGAGGTATTAAGAGATTGTGAAAGATTTGCTACTTGTTATAAATAACTCATACCCTTATTTCTTGCTTTTATGGTTTTTATTGAAATTTTCATCTTATTTTGTATAAACATTACAAAATTTACGGTCCTTGAAAATTTGTCATACGGGTTTATCAAAAAAGGAATACTCAATTTTAAGTTGTGAAATAAAAGTATTGAGTGAAAAATTATATTTATTCGAGTCTAAGTATAAAATAGCCGATTATTTACTCTGCAAGTAAGAGATAATTTTTATACTATATTTTTGTACAATAAATTATGAGAGTGAATGATACGTTCCAATAAAATAGGATTCTATACCTAGTTTTTTTTGTGCTAATAATTACTAGCGTTTATATCTTCAGAAATTTCCAAAAATAAACGAAAAATATAGTATAAAATTACATTGAAAATACAATTTCACTAATGATATGAACTCCCATTTGAGGCACAAACAGAAGAGAAAGCAGGCTTTTAGACGTGCACTTGTAATGCAAAATACCAATTCTAACAACATAGATAAATTTCTTCATAAATCCTGATAATTTTGTACTCAAAATCATATGGTAAATAATATTGATAAATAATTATGGGTAAATCTAAACGTCAGCGAGCATTATTATTAGCTATCAGTACACCCCGCCAAAGTCGCAAGCGTTTATCAGAAGCAATAGGCTATTTACAGCGTTCTGGTTTAGAAGTAATTGCAGAATATCCAGAACAACCTCAAGATATTTCTGAATTAATTCAAACACATGAAGATGAAGTAGATTTAGTTATTATTGCTGGTGGGGATGGGACTCTGAATGCAGGTGTAGATGCTTTAATCGAAACTAAATTACCTTTGGGTGTATTACCTCTTGGGAATAGTAATGATTTAGCAAAAACTTTAGGTATCCCTAGAAATTTAAATCAAGCGTGTAAAATAATCATTGAAGGTGATATTAGACATATTGACTTGGGATGTGTAAATGGTAAACACTTCTTTAATTTTGCAAGCTTGGGTTTGAGTGTAGATATCACTCAAAAGTTAACTAAAAATGCTAAACTTCCGTTGGGAATATTCAGTTATTTTGGTGCAGTCATCCAAGCCATTTTGAAGTCTCGCCCTTTATCGGTCAAAATTTCCCCCAACAAACCCGTAATACAAACCGTTCAAATAGTTGTGGGAAATGGTCAGTATTATGGCGGTAGCAAAGCAGCAGTTGACAATGCTAGAATTGATGACCAACAGTTAGATTTTTATTTATTAGAGATAGAACACTGGTGGGAAATCTTTTCTCTTCTACCAGTAATACGGAGTGGAAATTTTGTTGATTGTCCGCAGATTAGAAGCCTGCAAACTCGACAAATTAGAGTGGATACGGGAAAACCTTGCCCAATAAACACTGATGGTGAAATAACTATTTATACGCCTGCTACTTTTCGCGTGATTCCCAAAGCTTTACCTGTGTTGGTACCTGCAAAAGCAAAAAGGTGATCGAATATAGACCTCTTGCATAATTGTGTTGTGGATGTAATGGAAGATTTTCAAACGTGCACAAAGTAAGTTAAATTCTATGCAAATTGTGTATGATTTGATTTTGATAGATACAGGGTAATTACTTAGAATAATAAACTGCATATTTATCCAAGGATAAGCAGTTACGCATCTATACAAAGAAAAATATTTGAATATAGTTGATTTTTTCGAGCTAAAAAACTATCCCAATGCTCATAGGTATGCCATAAATTATTTTTGCAAGAGGTCTTATTAAATAGTTAGCAATACAAAAAGCATTATCTAGCAAGAGTTTCAGTGGTAAATTTTCTCAGATGTGTGGTGAGTTTTTCCAGAGAAACTTCTTTTGGGAAATTAGTAGGGAAATATTTTTATTACCAATAATATCTGCCCACTTTTTTATTTAGAGTTACTTCAAAAAAGTGTGATATTTATTTTTATTACATAAAGTACGTATACATAGCTAGTAAAAATTTTAACTCATAATTATAATTGAAATTTTGAATGTTTTCATGACAATCAAGTGTAATTACTGATTTATTCATCTCTAGGTTTCTATTAGTATCTAAGCTAGAAACATATAGCATTCTCAATTATTTATGAGAATTAATATTTTGTAACTTGAAAAACCTTATCTTTATAGTCAGAGGGTTTTCCTATGATTTAGGCTTTTAATAACAGGACTATTGAAAAATACATCTCTACAAAAGCTTTCTGTTCACCAATTAGATCGAGTTATAACATTTTCAAGTATTTGTCTTAGTAGCAGTTATTTGGGCGGAAAAATATTAGCTAGTATAACTAAGTATTAATTGGGACCGCATTACCTTCATTGAAAATATCTGAGGGAAGTAAATACAGTGAATAAAATAGCGTTGTTTTTCAGTATCAGTTATTTTTCGATAACTTTCTACTTTTTACTAAATTGGCTGAGGTTTTCACGCCGAAACCCTACCTATAACCCAGTAGATAGATTTTTATCGTTTCTAATGCTGGTAATTACTACTATTTTATGGCCCTTAATTGTTCCCATCTCTTGTATGGAGATTATTCAGGCTCGCAGACTAGAGGTAGGAAATGTATTCCCCATATTATTTACAGTCTTACTCATCAGTATATCTTTTTATTGTAGTTATTAAAAATTATTAAATATTGAGAGATATTAGATATTTTGTTGATAAATCTTGCTTAACGGGAATTAGACAAAAAACAAGGAGTAAAAAGCCTCAAATCCATTCATAAAAAGGAAGATAGGTCAAAGCATAAAAATCGTTCTTAGCCCGACGTGGCGCTATTTATAACCCATATATATCAATAAAAATTCGGTGTAATACTATTGACATATAAATAGTTGAAGCTTTTTTGAGCGAAAAAAAATATCTAAGTCCTGTTAATCATCATTTTTAACCGCTAGATATTGTGTTGTAGATAAGACAAAATGTTTAAACTCTTTTATCTCTTGACATATTTGATGAGTTAATATTCGACTCCACATTGATTAAAATAGAAGTATTTGCTTTGAAGGAGTCGTCAAAATATAGTTTGAAAATTATTCTGTACAAGTACTATTTAATTACTCTACCCCCAGGATTTATGGAGATAAAACCTTAGACGGAATGAGATGCATGGCATTGTGCTAATTTATTCTCAATACATGAAAGTAATAGTAATTTACCATCACTGCCATAACCATGCTGTCCCAAAGATGGAAGATGACCTTTGGGAGCTTTCAGGGTAAATTGAAGTGAATCATAAGGTACCCAACCAAAGATTGCACGTTGATCTAATAATACTTTATTAAGATCGTCTATAGCTTTATCTATAGAACCAAAGAATCCACTATATACATGTCGCCAACCAACAGCTTTAGCCCACTCTAATTGATTTCTACCCAGACTTTTATAAATATCTATTTGTGGACTAAAACCAAAATTTCCATTACTTAATTCCACCCATAATTTGTCTATATAGTGGAAAGTTTCATAAGGTATCGAAGCTAACATTTTTGATGTTATATTGTCATTCAAACTAACTCCTGAAATTTTAAGGATTAAATCTCTAGTTTCTAAATCAGCCTCTTTCCATAATCCTGCTCGTAGGAGGTTTCTTAACTTATTAAAATCAGGATTTAGAGCGGTTGTACTCTCTTGCTTCATCTTGAGAACTGGAACTAGATTGCCATTTAATCCAGCAATTGAGATCAAAGTGCGTCCATACTTATATGAAAAATCAATGGATTCACCTGCTCCTAAAGCACTGTAAAAACCAATAGAAAACGCTATTGCAGCTTTATCTTCAATCTCATCACTCATACCGATAACATAATCGACATGTTGAGTGATTGCGTCTGCTTGTGTTTGTGAATAACAAGCATTCAGGATGACACATTCGATATCAGAAAATAACTCAAAAAGTAGAGATAAGGCTTCTGCTGTAACAAAAGTAGGTTCTCCTGTGTCATCCTCTAGGAGTAATCCTTTTTCTGCACAACCATGTCCTGAAAAATGAATAATATGTGGTCTTTTTTCCAAAATCGCAAGCCCAAGATCTTTTGGTCGAACCGCAAAATATTTATCGATAACAAAATTATCGCGTCTTTCTGCTTTACGTAATCCTTCCTCGATTTCTCTTATTTCTTGACCAATTTTTAGTTTTGTTTCTGGGTTTGGATCTGCAGATAGAAATAATATTTTTTTCCTATACATAATTTCCTGAAATTAAAATACTATTACGGTACTGAGATGTTTTTGATTGTTAGCCATCAATACTGCAAACAGTATTTTCTCGAGGCTAACTCTGTGGTGTAACCTTCTACGACAGGTTTCATTACTTATGCAGCTAAAAGTAAGGATATTTAAATGTGTGAAATAATTAATTGGAGTAGAAAACTAATAAATCTATTTAGCTTCTACTGATTATTTAATGCCATACTTTATTTGATAACTTGTATTGTTCCGAGTATTTTTTCTTGAATACTGGATATACCATTTTGAACGCGATCACACCACAGTTTTGATATATCCTCGGTTTTTACTATCCGAGTGGGTGTATAATTTTTGTAAATTTCTTCGCTGGTAAAGCTGGTAGAGCAGAGCCTGGTTATTTTGTTTTCAGTCGTTGCAATCTACATATACTATGTTGAAAATATAGATATGTTTTTATTCAGGCACGATAAATTTAACTATATATTTTCAATACAATCTATTCGGTAAACGCAGGTCTTACTTTTTGAGCTAGTTGTAATTGTTGTTGTAAACTTTCCCAATCTTCTCCTTCAATTAAGTCAATCAAATAACCCAAGTTATAACGATATTCTTTGAGCGAAGTCAGTAATTCTTGACGATTGTACTTTGCCATCATGACCCCTAATTCTGGATTTCCACCACCCACTCGACTGGTATCGCGAAATCCCGAACTAGCTAGTTTTTGAGCTAATTCTACTACTGCATTATTATTTTCATTCATACAAGCATGTAATAATGAGGCGCTTACCATAACTGGTAAATGTGAAATCCAACTGACAGCTTTATCATGTACTTCCGGACTACAGTGATGAATATTAGCTCCTAATTGAGATGCAAGATTTTCTACAGTTTTAAGGGCATCATTTACGGTTGTATCTACTGGTGTGAATACGTAGGGATTATCCTTAAATAATTTTCGCTTAGCTGCTGTAATTCCACTTTCTGCAGTCCCCGCCATCGGATGTCCGCCGACAAAGTTATTCCATAGAGATGTTGCAGTTTTAACTACAGGTGTTTTAACTGAACCAACATCGGTGATAATTGTCGTTGAAGGTAGATGAGTAATTAACTGCTTGAGTATGGGAACAATAAGTCCTAGGGGTGTACAAATAAATATCACCTCTGCAGATTTTAGGTGACTCATGTCAGTTGATGCTTCATCTACGTTTCCAAGAGTAACTGCTTGCTCGCAAGTAGATTCCTGGCGACTAACTCCAATTACATGATGTCCCTGGTCTCGCAAATCAAAACCCAAAGATCCACCGATCAATCCCAATCCTAAAATACCTATATTCATTGATTTTGACATTTTTATTCTCAATATTTTGCTCTTACTTTACTGATTCACATTCTTTGCTAGTTATAAATACTTAGAGTATTGGATTTCCCCAGGGCATTTTTCAAACTACTCATTTACACTATTAGCTGATTCTAAAATTCCCCAGTTCCCTGTTTTTCTTTTTTGTTAGAGAAATAAACTGACTCACAATTCCACTAACAAAGATTTATTCCTAATAAGGAATGTGAAGTAGAGGTTCTTTATTTGTTTCACTCACAACTAGCAATTCGAGTTAATTTTTTGGGTTGGCATCCTAGAGGTAGTCTTAATGACTGTAGAAGAATTACTAAAAAAATATGCTTTGGGAGCAAGAGATTTTAGTGCTCTTGACTTATCAGAAGCTAATTTAAGTGGCGTCAAGTTAACTGACATCAATCTAAGTCATAGTAACTTGAGTCTAATTAACTTCAGTGGTGCAAATTTAATATCTAGCAATTTAAGTTATACCAAATTGAATGTGGCAAGATTGCGGGGTGCTTACTTAAGTAATGCCAACCTAAACAATGCGAGCCTCAATGTTGCTAATTTGATTAGGGCAGATTTAAGCAGCGCTCAATTACAAAAAGCAACCTTAATTCGGGCTGAGTTAATTCGGGCAAATCTTAGCAATGCTAATTTGTGGGAAGCAAATTTGAGTGGTTCAGATTTGCGAGAAGCAACACTGCGACAAGTTAATTTTAATCGTGCAAACTTACATCAGGTTACTTTAAAAGATGCTTCATTGACAGGAGCTAATTTAGAACAAGCTAATTTAAATAACTCCGATTTGGCTCGCTCTAATATGAGTGGAAGTAATTTTCGAGATGCACAGTTAAAGCAGGCAAACCTCAGTCGTAGTAATCTTAGCGGAGCAAACTTAAGTGGTGCAAATCTTCGTTGGGCTGACTTGAGCGGTGCAAATCTTCGTTGGGCTGATTTGAGCGGTGCTAAACTCAGTGGGGCTAAGTTAGTTGGAGCAGATTTAAGTAATAGTAATCTAACAAATGCAAGTCTGGTTCAAGCCGATTTAACAAATTCAAAGTTAATTAAAACTGAATGGGTGGGTGCGGATCTCACCGGAGCAACATTAACAGGTTCTCAACTTTATGGAACTTCTAGATTTGGCTTAAAAACAAATGACATTATTTGCGAGTGGGTAGATCTCAGTCCCAATGGCGATCGCTCTGTCATCCACAAATTTAATCCTGAAGAATCGAAATGCTTTTTTAATAAGACTTCCCCTACAGTCAAGATTATTGTTGATAGAGCATTAGATTATGAAGCTCATCTCGTGCTTTCTGGTGCTTATTATCAAATTTCTCGTTATTTTCACCGCTTCACCGATGGTACAGAAAAACATTTAGAGGAACCCCCAAGCATAGAAGTTGGAAGTCGCCGTACAATTATTACTTTTAAAATTAATAGCGATGAATTTTTGTTGGCTGCTGCTTATATAGCAATTATCCCTTTTAAAGATGCTGAATATACCCAAAAAAGTATTTGCATGGCTGTAGATGCAATTACCAGTGAAGATGTTGCTTATTTCTGTTTTTCTAATCCTAATATTGTTCAAAAATTAAACACACTCATAGAACAAGTTGTTCGTAATGTTAATTCTTTGAAAAAAATGAAAAATTCCTTACAACATTCAGGGAAGAGGAAGTTTTTCCAGGCATCTACACAAATTATTATGACTAATTCTAGTGCTCAGACACTGATGATATACGAAAATCCCAATTTTGGAACAAAAATCGTTAATAACTCTGAAGCGAATACCTATCCCTACAAAGATGGCTCAAATAACATACCAAAAATGACAACCCTTTCTCAGAGTATGATTATTGATTTTATTAATGGATTTTATGAAATTGTTGTCTAACATTGCATTTGAAGTTTAGAGACGTACCAAAGCCTGTAGTACCCCCTTAGCTTGTACTACCTCTTTATTTACAGGAATTTGAGAATAAATAAATTCGTCATAATTAATAAAAGAAACCATTATGTTTTAATTAATCTGGCCACATATTAATCAATAACTTAATCCAGGAGGAAAGAAAGTGAGGGACGCTTTTAATAAAATGATGGGGAAGACTCGCTACGTAGTCTCCCGTCTGATGTTACATTTATCTGGCTCAGATGTTGCACCAATCTTAGGTGTATTAAATAGTAATGCCCGTACAGCCATTAATGCTGATGGGGAAATTACAGTTTTAGGGGAAGTGTTGGTAGAAATTTGTCAAACTCTACTACAGTATGACGAATACTGGCTTTCTGCTAGTAACGAAGGTGAGTTCTTTTGGAATGAAGGTGAAGCTGGTGATTATGTAAATGAATTATTTACCGATTCAGCCGAACGTTATTTAAGTGAACCTGATTTTAGTTCCGATGTTGATGCAGAAGAACCCCTATCCCTTCCAGCTACGCGCAATGTGGTTGTGATGATTACAGTAGCATACGAGGGAGAGGAACCGGATTTAGAAACAGACCTTTCTAATATCGAAGCGCTTAAATATGGTCTCAAGGGTTTAATAAATTTAAATTACAAAGAAAAATATCGGGCTATTCAAGTACATTTTTCACCTGCACGTTTGGGTGACGAGCTTACCAACGACCAACTTTTACAGTATTATCCCGAACTTATTCCTTTGTAATACAGTATTATCCCGAACTTATTCCTTTGTAATAAGGATAAATTGACATATTCCGCGCATCAATTAATTAGGAACTTTCAATTAAAAAATATACTATTATTCAGGTCGCACCTACATGCATCCCTATCGGAAATCAATAATAGTATAAATTATTTTTTGCAAGTTCCTTAATGCGCTAATTAACCACTAAAATCAAATTATTACATGGGAGTCACTAGCGGCAAACTTATAAAAAACTTAGTTCCCTGACCAATTTTGGACTGCACTTCTAGGCTACCACTATGTTTTTCTACTGCAACTTGATAAGCAATCGCCAATCCTAAGCCTGTTCCTTTGCCAACTGCTTTCGTGGTAAACTGCCGATCAAAAATTTTCGAGCATACCTCTTCAGACATACCTTTTCCATTATCACTGATGCAAATTTCCACACTGTGAGAATCAATGAGTTGAGTTTGGATTGTAATTCGCTGCGGATTGGCTTGGAGTTCTTCAAAAGATTGCTCCTGAGCGATTTCATCGAACATATCGATCGCATTTGCTAGCAGATTCATAAATACCTGATTTAGTTGACCAGGAAAACATTCAATTTCTGGTAATTCCCCATAATCGCGAATCACCTCAATTTCCGGTCGGAAGTTTTTTGCTTTCAAGCGATATTTCAAAATCAACAGCGTGCTATCGATCCCTTGATGAACATTTGCCTTGAATTTTGATTCCGTATCGGCACGCGAAAATATCCGCAGACTGTTACTGATACCGCGAATGCGATCGCAGCCAAACTTCATTGAGTTAAGCATTTTCTGCAAGTCTTCGAGCAAAAAATCAATGTCTAAATCTTCAAGCAAATTTTCAATGTCCTCACCGGGTTCGGGGAAGGATTTACGGTAGCATTGCAAACATTTAGTAATGTCATGGATGAAGTTGCGAACTTCAACAATATTGCCACTAACGAAGCCGAGGGGATTGTTGATTTCATGGGCGACACCTGCTACCAAATTACCTAACGCTGACATTTTTTCGCTTTGTACCAGTTGCAGTTGCGATTCTTCAAGCTGTTGGGCATAATCTTGAGCTTGTTGGTAGAGTTGTGCGTTTTCTAGTGCTATTGCTGCCTGAGTCCCAAGTAAATGGAGTGTAGCCTGCCGTTCAGCGTGAAAAACACCAGTAGTATTGCGATTACCCAGGTATAGGATACCCCGTAGCTGAGTACGATCTAGCAGGGGCAAGCATAGTACACTGGCAAAGCGCTGTTCGAAAAAGTAGCGATCAACAATGGGTAAATTACTGCTAGGGCTATTGATGACAACTGTTTCACCAGTGTGCTTGACATACTGAATGAGTTGTACAGGTAAGTTTTTAGCATCTTTGAGGGGGAATATAGATAGATCGGTTACATCCAATGTTGCGATAGCCCGAACCCGCACTTCGCCATCAGGTTCGCACAGGATTATGGCACAAAAATCGCCACCTGAATTTTGTAGAACAATCTGGGTAATTTTCCTCAGCAGTTCCTCAATATTGATAGTGCTAGAAATAGCTTGGGATGCTTTGAGGATAGTAACAAAGTCTAAAGCTGTATTGGCGTTTTGATCGGAACTCTGGTTTTTTTTGGAAGTTGTGCTGATGACTGAATTTGAGGAAAAGATTGAGGTTAGTGTTAGCAAAGGATCGAAGCCTTGGTTGGCATGTTGCAAAATGGGGTATAGCAATTGAGGATAATTTGCTTCTAGGCGATTAGTTTTAGCTGTGGCTCCCCAACGAGCGTAGCAGTAGTATGCTTCTTGCATGTAGCCTGCAGCTACTTTCTCTTTCCCCCATTCAAGATAAAACTTAGCAGCGAGTTCATTGGCTAGGGCTTCGTCTTGAATAAATTTATTTTTTTTAGCTCTGGTGATGGCTGAGTCGTACAGTTCCATCGCGGCTAATTTGTCTTGACTATTTCGAGATATTTCTGCTTCAACTAAATCAAACTTATGCTGAAAGTTCTCTTGAGAAATTTTTGCCCAAACTTTTAATTGTTCTTGATTTTCTAGAACCTGCTCTAAAATTCTTGATTTGTCTTCAGTAAAAGTGTCTTTGTAACACACTAATAGTGATAAGGAATGGTAATAATTATGCTCTATAACTGTGAAGTGACCAGCAATAAAACCAAGAGTTTCTTTGGCAAAAACAAGATATTTTAGTGCATCTTTGGGCTGATCAAAAAGATACAAAGTCTGAGCTTTAAGGATCTGATAAATACAAATTGCCGGAAAACTTTTACGACTGTGGCAAGTTTCCAGATACTTTATTTCATCTACTCCTTGAAATCGACCAGTTAAAGTTTCCTGGTTTAGCGTTATCAAGTTTGATATAGCCAACTGAATTCCAATCGTGATGTCATAGGCATAATAATGCTGAATCTGGTCTAAGATAGGTAGGTAAACAGGAAAATCTTTTAATACCTCACTCAGGTTTTTTCCCGAATGGAAAATACTTAAAATCCGATTGTATGCAATGTAGCCAGTAAATTGAAGCTGCCCAGACTCTAAGCCTGCTGCATACCCTTGATTATTAATACTCTCACAATTACTAATATGTTTTTTCCAGTACAGCAGAAATGCTGCAAGAATATTGCAAGCCTTCGATTGCTGTGCTGGATCATTAAATTTTTGACTGAGTTTCAAAGACAAGATGCCAAACTCATAGCCCGATTCATAGTCTCCGAAAATTGAGATGACAAGAACACCATAGAATGAGTAACCAAAACAACATTCTGAGGTATGTCCATATTGCAACGACAAGTTCACCATCTTGACCACTAAAACACTCCAGAGTTCTTGGTTAACGCTGAAGGTTGCTGGGAGGAGATTATGAAGTACCGCGATCGCACTTCTTTTTTCGGGGACTTTTATTTCTGGAAGGTCGATTAAAGACGCAATATCTCGATTCCCTAACCTGTTTCTTGTAGATTTTAATTCATCATCAAGTTCTTGCGATAGATTGTTTTCATTCCATTGAATTCCTAATAAATCTAAAGCTATTTTTCCTTCATTTATTGCATCTTGATATTTAGCAGTTACAGTATGTTGGATAATAAGAAGATTATAAATCTCTACTTTTTCTATTGCTGACTTTGCTTTTACAAGAGTCTTATGAGCCAGGATTTCTGATTTTTCTATATCTCCCTGTAAATATTCAGCTTCTGAGCATTCTTTATGCAAGTTAAATTTCAATTCATATTCATTATCCCAATCTTCACATTCTAGAAGTTTTATACCAACATTTAGGTATTTAACTGCTGCGGAGTAAGCAATTGATTTTTTAGCTTTTTGAGCAGCTCTTAAATTCAGGCTGGCGAGTTCAACTCGTTCGCTTTTATTGTTGATTAACTCAATCCCTATATTTAATTGATTGGCAATATTAAATATTTGAGTTTCTAGCTCTTGTGTTCTTGTGCTACTTAGTAGCAATTGTCCAATTCTTAAATGAGTTCTCTGTTTTTGGTCTTCTGGAATTAAAGAATAAGAAGCCTGTTGAACGCGATCATGCAAAAAGCGGTACCCCACTGAAATATCATCAGCACGCTTTTCCTCACTTTGCTCTGCCTGGAAAAACTTATAGGTTTCACTCTCCGGAATTACAAGCCCCTGCCGCAAAACCATCCATAAATCTGCTGCTACCTCATCTTGCCGGACCTCGCAGATCGCCGCCAACGTTTCCAAATTGAAACGGTTACCAATGCACGCTGCTAGTTTCAAAATTTCTTGCGTGGCTTCTGGTAGCTTTTGCAACCGCCCTACCATAAATTCTACGACATCATCTGTTATTGCCAACTGCCTGATCATGGCTAAATCACATTCCCAATAGCCCACCTCACTATTGAAGAAAATGGCATCCTCCGTGTACAATCCCTGTAAAAACTGCGTTGCAAAAAATGGATTACCATGAGTTTTTTGGTATACCAACTGTGATAGTGGTACAGCGACTTCAGCCGAGCAACGCAGTGTATCTGCCACCAAACAGGTAATGTCAGAGCAATCCAAAGTCGCCAAAGTCAATGTATTGAGTTGTGTACCTTGTTTGCCAATTTCATTAAGTACCAGCATCAGCGGATGCGCCGGAAATACCTCGTTATCTCGATAAGCACCCAACACCAGTAAATAACCTGAATCTGAATCGTCCATCAATAGCTTCAGCAAATTGAGTGATGCCGAATCCGCCCATTGCAAGTCATCCAAAAAGATAACTAAGGGGTGTTCTTTGGTAGTGAAAACGCGCACAAATTTCCCAAATAGTAAGTTAAAACGGGTTTGTGCCGCGCCATCCAATAGTTTTGGTACAGCCGGTTGCTTGCCAATGATATGTTCCAGTTCTGGAATTACCTCAAGGATGACCTGTCCACTTTCGCCCACTGCTTGGAGAATTTTTTCTTTCCAGATTTTTAAGGCAGAATCGGGTTCACCAAGCAATTGTCCCATCAAGCTACGGAAGGCTTGCACGAAGGCAGAAAAAGGAACATTGCGGTTAAATTGATCGAACTTGCCTTGGATAAAGTAGCCTTGTTGACGGGTGATAGGTTTATGGACTTCGTTCACGACGGCGGTTTTGCCAATTCCAGAGAGGCCCGCCACTAACATCATTTCGGTTTTACCTGCAGCAACCCGCTCGAAAGCATCGAGTAAGGTTTGGACTTCAGCTTTTCGTCCATAGAGTTTTTCCGAAACGATGAAGCGATCGCAGGCATCCCGTTCGCCTAACTCAAAGGCGGTAATTTCTCCTATTGCTCTCCATTGCTGCACGCAGAACTCTAAATCGTACTTGAGTCCCAAAGCATTTTGATAGCGGTCTTCAGCATTTTTGGACATTAACTTCAGGACTATAGCCCTTACCATCGCCGGGATTATTTCCTGGCTCGGATCAGGAAATATTACCGGATGAGCAATGTGACAATGCAGCAGTTCCATAGGATCGGTTGTTGGAAATGGCAGTTCTCCCACCAACAGTTCGAACAAAGTTACGCCAAGAGAATAGAAATCTGTGCGATAGTCAATCCCTCGGTTCATTCTTCCAGTTTGTTCCGGCGATAAATATGCCAATGTTCCTTCTAGAACATTGGGGTTTTTGATTTCCTGAGTTTCTAAAGGTAGTAATGAGGCAATACTAAAGTCAATTAATTTGATTTCTTTGGTTTGGGGATTAATTAAAATATTTGCAGGTTTAATATCTTTATGGATTACACGATTTTGATGTAGACTGTGGAGAATCTCGGCAACTTGCAACGTAGCTGATAATATATCTACAACAGATTTGAATTTACCGTTATGCATATACTGATGCAGCGATATTCCACCAAAATCTTCCATTACTAAAGCATAACTATTGTCGCAAAACTCTAAACTGTAAGGACGAACAATAGAGAGAATATCTAAACTTTTGGCAATGGTATACTGATTGCGGAAATGTAGTAATTCCTTGAAATTTGGATAAGGATTCTTCAAGAGTTTTATGACAACAGGTTTTTGGTCATCTTCTCGGACAGCACGATATACCATGGTCCGGGAACCATTGTAGAGTTCTTCTATAACGTGATATCCGGAAATCTTAACCATAAACATTTATCCTTAATCCTTCCAGATTTAGTATTCCCTATTAATCCAAGTAGTGGCTCATACTTATACCATAATTTATAAATCGTAGGGACATACTGACATGTGTTGGTGTCAATTTACGTTTGAAAACCTTGATAGACAAGTAGGTGGACAAAAATGTTTACGGACATATGTGTCATTCCGCTTTACTTCATATGCGCTGCACGCACGCTGACGCTAACGCAATGGCATCGTGAATTAATTCTATCCAACTACTTAAGCTTTTAAGACAAAATCATTACTAAGCCACTTCCAGTATTTCCCCTTCTCAGGGGAAAAGCAGTATAGGGTGGAAAGTGAGTGATAGAAAAAATACTGGGGTTTCATAAAAATTACTCAGATTTGGGCAGGCAGGTTTTTCCAAGGGCAAAAATAAACTTGTAAAACCCTTCCTGGAGTTGCTTTTCGCATTAAATAGTTCCCAACGACCGACCTATGCCCTTTTGAACCCCTTCAATATCACTTGCCTATCGTCCTGTTCTCGCAATTGTTAAGATTTGATATAGCACAATTTGAAATTCTCATGAAAATCTTACGTAAACTTACAGCCGTTTTATTATCCTTAAGTTTGTGTTTAACAACCGTTGCCTGTGGTGGAGGTGTAGAAAATAGTTCAAGTTCAACACGAAATGTTACTCAAACTAGAACTAATAACACCACTAAAATTAGTGATGGTCAGTATCCAGTACAGCAAGGTTCTTACAATGACGCTGATGGCAGTTACACCTTATTCTTACTCAACAGCAATCCTCCAACTTATACAACCGATAGATTACAAATGGCACGGTTGACTGATGAAGAAGTCAAAGAAGGTAAAAGCACCTACCTAAAAGTTGAAAACGGTCAGCCGGCTCTATATTTGACACCGGATTTTAAGTTGGAATTTGTCCATAATGTTACTGAAACAAGGGAAAATCCCCGGACAGGCGAACAACAAACGGTTATAGTCCGGCGTGAAAATAGCTTTTGGGCACCCTTTGCTGGTGCGATCGCAGGTCAAGCAATAGGTAGTCTTTTGTTTAGACCCCAATATTATGTGCCACCAGTTTATCAACCGGGTGGTGTTTTAACCGGTTATGGTGGCTCTGGCAGAAGTTATGATGTTGCAGTTGATAATTATCGTCAACGTTATAACGCTCCCCCTGCATCGGTGAGAAATCGCACAGTTTTACGTTCTACCGGTAATCTTAGACGTTCTCCCAGTCGCTCAACGGCAGGTAATCGAAATCGTAATAATACTGGTACCCGCGCAACAGGTTCTGGTTTCGGTGGTAGCAATTTGAGACAATCTGGGAGGAGAAGCAATGTTAGACGCGGTTCCGGAAGCTTTGGTAGTGGTTCTCGTTCTCGTGCTCGGCGTTCCTTTGGTAGCGGTAGAGGTAGAAGACGATGAATATTTGAGTAATGAGTAACAAGTTAATAAGTAATAAGTAATAAGTAATGAGTAATGAGTAATGAGTAACTCAACTTGTTACCCATTACTTAAAAGCATCTTAGACAACAGCAGTAGGTTTTTCCCAACGTCCAACAGCTTTACCTATGACTGCTAATTCTTGCATTAATTGCTCGAAGCCTTGGGGTGTCAGGGATTGAGGCCCATCTGACAAAGCTTTCTTCGGATTGGGGTGAACTTCAATCATTAAAGAGTCACACCCTGCAGCGATCGCAGCCATTGACATTGAAGGTACGTAATTCGACCAACCAGTACCGTGACTGGGGTCGATTGCGATCGGTAAATGGGTCAAATCGCGTAAAACAGGAATTGCAGACAAATCTAAGGTATTACGGGTATACTGACGGTCAAAAGTCCTAATGCCTCGTTCACACAAAATTACATTGGAGTTACCCGCAGCTAGAATATATTCAGCAGCCATCAACCAATCTTCGATAGTTGCTGCCATTCCCCGTTTCAAGAATACCGGTTTACCCTGTGCACCAACTTTTTTCAGCAGGGAGAAATTCTGCATATTTCTTGCCCCAACTTGGATAATATCAGCAAATTCTGCGATTATTTCTAAATCAGCAGCGTCCATCACTTCTGTAATAATCCCAAGTCCGGTCGCTTCCCTCGCCTTTGCCAATAATTCTAAAGCACTTTCACCATGACCTTGGAAAGAATATGGAGAGGTTCGGGGTTTATATGCTCCACCGCGTAAAAATTTCGCTCCACTTGCTTTTACGCGCTGTGCTGTCTCAATAATCATTTCCTCATTTTCTACCGAGCACGGTCCTGCAATGACCACTAGGGGATGATGTTCGCCAAATACTACAGTTCCAGCAGGAGTATTAACTTTAACTTCAGAAGCTTCTCCGTGACGGAATTGGCGACTTGCTCGTTTGTAGGGTTTCTCTACTCGCAAAACTTGCTCAATCCAAGGACTCACTTCTTGAATTTGCAAGGGATCTAAGCTAGCGGTTTCTCCCACCAAGCCGATAACAACTTTATGCTTACCAACAATTTTTTCTGGTGTTAGTCCCCAGTTAGTAAGTTCATCGTTAATACGTTTAATTTCTGCTTCTGGAGAACCAATCTTCATTACTACGATCATTTTTAGCTGCCCTGTATCTTATGAGTGCTTGAGGGACTTCCAATTAAAGAAATATACCATTCTTTAGGGCGCACGTCGGTGCGCCCCTACTAGCAATCAATAGTCATATAAATTATTTTTGGAAGTCCTTACAGAAATTTTAGACCTCAATACATAGTGAAGCTATTAATTAAGGCTGTACCAATACCAATTTATCTCCGTTCCAATCTATAAATCTCCAACAACTGACAGGAATTTCGAAGAATTAAAAAACAAGAACTTACTAATTTCTGACTTTTGTTAGTGCTTAGCAACAGTATACCGGATCCGTTCTTTAGTTGCTGCAGCTGGAGGCTATGCCGACGCCGAAGGCTCTGACTAACGTCGCCTTACGGATCTGCTGACGCCATAAAGGCTCTAGCTATAGTTATTACATGTTAGCTCGCACCTTCTGACGTAAGCGCAGCAATAATTTTTAGGCTTAGCATCCCTTTGGAACACATAGCCCACAGGTCACATTTTTACTTTTGATTTACGCGTAGCCCCACAATATCGCCAATGTTGAAGTTATTACACATAAACTTCAACATTTTGCAAACAGTATAGTATTTTACTTTACACCAAAAACAACTAGGAGCATCACAGCCCCTCACTTTTCAGTAGGAGGAAAAACTCAAGTCATTTACTTCCACCAGAGCGTAAAAAATTACGCTTTATTTTGCCTACTTTCACGCCATCCTTGCACCATACGACCAATATTGGTGGAGAACTCGCTAAAACCCAGCAGACTTCCTGCTCTATGTTCATCCCATGAAGCTGAAAGCACACCATAGGTAATACCTAAAACTCCCAGACCAAAGAACCCCAGGTTCACTAGCAATACAGCTAATGGTGGTAACTCAACACTGGCATAGATGAGAAGTAAATAGCTCGCAACTAACGTACTAATTCCCAAAGTCGTTGGGACACCACAAAATACAGCGACGCGTCTGATCATTCGCTGGCTAACAACCTTAGGAATCTCCGTATCTTCTTTGGTAAGGGTTCTTTTTTGTGACTGCTGAACAGTTTTCTTTGAGGCTGGTACTCCTTTTTTGGTTGACTTAGGCGGATTTTGACGTTTTTTCTTCGGCTCAAAAGGCAATGAATCATTCTTAGAAGATTCGTTGTTACGTTCTGGTTCGGGAGACATAGGCGTTTAGTTTCTATCCACGAATACCGAGACGACGAATCAAAGTTTGATAGTGTTCTCGGTCCTGTTTCTGAATATACGACAAAAGGCGTTTGCGTTGACCAATAATCTTTAATAATCCTCTGCGGGAAGAATGGTCTTTTTTATTGATTCGCAAATGTTGACTTAGGCGGTTAATACGCTCTGTGAGCATTGCGATTTGTACATCAGCCGAACCAGTGTCAGTTTCATGAACTTGGTACTCTGAAATTATTTCTTGTTTGTGCTGTTGCGTTAAGGCCATAACCTGAATCCGATTAAGTTTCAATATAATTAATGCAGCAGTTTCTCATATTATCACAGCCCTTATCTTCTGAGATGATACCTGGGAAAACATATGAGATTGACACTCCTCAGCCTAAAGGCATGAGGATTCTTCATTCATAGACTCGGCTTGCTGAAACAGGTTTGCACCTAAAACAGTAGTGGCTAAATCTCCTGAAGCGTTTACGGATCTGAGATCCAAGTTCCCACATGCCCTGTGGTACTCAAAGCAATATTTAGGATATTAATGGCTGCATTGTGATAGGCGTAGCCGCCTGCTTGCAGATCACGGTCTATCCCCTCTCTCCACACCTCGCTTTTGGCAGACCTTTCACCCCGTGCCTAGCGGCGTTAGCAGATCCGTAGATAGCGGCTCCACAGGTAGCGCAGCTAGAGGCTCCGCCGTCGCCGCAGGCTCTAGCTATAGCGGGGCGTAAGCACAACAGCTTATCAAGCGAAGCGTGCCATTCGATTCTAAGCCAAAGACATTGGGCGTTCCGAATTCTCGATGGAGGTTTACTGAATTTAGCTGAAACAGCGTAAGCTCCAAAACAAAGATAAATCTTACTTTTACTCTATTCAACAAATAATTACTCTATAACTAGGCCAGATGGACTAAGCTCTCTAATAAAAAGTACAAAATCACCGTATAGGTGGGGTTCTGGTTACCCAAACGAATAACTTCACAGAAACTAAATACAATTTGTCATTAGCATTACACACACTCAAATAAACATAATGTACATTGATAAGCGAGCGACAGGGGAAAGGAAAAAACAAGCGAAAGCTTCTGTTTTCTTGACTTCTGGTCATCACTTATATTAAAGATTTATTGCCTAACTATATTACAAAAAGAGTTGAACTTGAGGATTTAGTTATCTTCAGGATCAACTCTTTTTGGTTATATTATTTTTATCTACATATACTTCTGTATGTGGAAGTTGAGTTTTATTGATTACCCATTAAATTCATATGGCTAAACAGCCAATTTGCAGCAGTTGCTCTCCTTGTTTGTCGGGGCCCAAATTCGCCAATTTTATAACCCTTAAAACCAAGTTTTTCCTTAAGTATTTGTTTGTTTTCCTTTGGTATGGAACGAGTAAGTTTAACTGTTGGGGGTCGCTCGGCAATAAAGTTTGGTGGTTCGGGATATTCTTCTCGCCATTGGGGATCGGCTGCTGTACTATCCCACTTTCGGGAATTAGGATCGTAACGGTAGCCAAGACAATGCCATACAAGTTCATTTACCGTAGCATCATCAATTTGGTCGTTAAGAATTGCCCAAATCGTTTCGGTATTTAGTGGTGGTAGTTCTGACATGAAAGTGAATCTCAGAAGTGTTTCACTAGTTAGAATAAATCTCTAGCACGTAAATATATTAAATTGCAACAGTACCAAAATTTCAGGCGGGTATCTAAGAGAGTATTTGAAACGTATAGTTTATAACCCAAATTTATTAACGATTCTCCCAACCTCCTTGAGAAGAGAAGAAACATAAGATATTTTGGTTAATAATACAGCTTTACAAACATCCTCTAAACCGGGTTTGGTTCTCCAAATAAGACGACTGAAGAATCTAATTCGTTAAGTATTTCAGTTGTTAAATTGCTAACAGTTAATCCACCAGCAGTACGACGACGAATTGAACTTAGAATAACCATATCGTACGAAAGAGCTTTCTTGCTAACTGTTCCAACTACATCATCATTACGAATAATTTTAATGACTGGCTCTACATTCGATGGATTGTTCTGCAGATATGAGGCAAGCTCTGCCTCAAATAAAGCAACTTGTCCTTCGGGAGTTCCACGGAGACAAACATGCAACAATGTAATTTCTGCCTGGTTGACGTTAGCAAACAGTAGAGCAAATTGGATGATGCGAAGGGAATGACTAGTGATATTTTTAACTGTTACTAATATGCGAGTAATGTTATTTGGTTCTTTTTTTAGGCGCATCACAGCAACCGGACAATGGGAAGAATAAAATACACTATCAATAATATTTCCAAACAAACGTGCCTGAAAACTGTCTGTTTTGCTCCAACCCATTACAATTAAGCTTGCATTTTCTTCTCTTGCGACACGGCAAATTCCCTGAGCTACATCATCATCAATCCTGATAACTGGTTTTACTTCAGCTTGAAATTCTTGACCAATTTTACTTGCTTTGCGCAGTAACTGTTTGCTTTGGCGGAGTGAGGTATTTAAACTTGGTTCATCCATGTTGAGATGAGCCTTCGTAATTGAAACTGGTATGACTTTTCCTGACTGATTGTGGGCTAATAATGCTCCCACTTCAATTAAATATTTTTCTGTATGGGGATTGCATACTGGAACAACAATATTGAAGCAATTTTTAGAAGTGTTATCTACTTCTTCTAACTCTAAACCCAAGTGCAAATTTTCCGTGTCTGTGTGCCAGATATTTTGGTCTGTATTTGCTTGTATAAGTGAGCTAGGAACATTTAACCTGGGAGCAAATTTTGCTGTTAATACAGGACCAAGAATTGATGTCACTAGCATTAGGACAATAACTGAGTTAAAGACGGAATCAGTTATTAATCCTACGTTTTTACCAACCAATGCTGCAGCTAAGGTTGCAGCTACTTGTGGTAGAGACAAAGACCACATTGTTAGGATTTCATTCCAATCGTAGTGGTAGAGGAATTTTGCTGTTAGTGCAGCTAAAAATTTGGAAATGATTAACGCCCCGACAATTCCCAGAGTTAGCAGTAATTCAGAACTCAAGCTAGAGATGAAGCCGGAGACGTTTAAAATCAGTCCCATATCCACGAAGAAAAATGGAATAAATAAAGCGCTTCCAAGAAATTCTATTTTTTCTTCTACAGGAGAACGACCAACCACATCGTTAACGGCTAAACCAGCAAGGAATGCTCCCACAATTTTATCTACATTAATAATTTGTGCTCCTACTGATGCCAAAAACACTGCTAAAAGCACAAATAAAAATTGATTGCTTTGTTCGTCTCCCGTGCGTCGGAAATATTGTTTTCCAGCCCAGTCAAAGCCAAGCAAAACCATGACTGAGTAAATCACCAAAGTTGCTAATTGAACCGCCAAACTAACAGCAGAAAATTCTCCACCGTGAACAGACACGCAAATTGCTAGAACTAAAAGCGCGGCGATGTCAGTAAAAATAGTTGCTCCGATGGTAACCGTAACACCTTCATTTCCCACCACTCCCAAACGACTAACAATGGGAAAAGCTAAAAGAGTATGGGAAGCAAGGAGAGAACCAATTAAAATGGAAGTATTCCAACCAAAATTGAACGTTTTACCTAATATAACGCCGAAAATTAGAGGAATAATAAAGGTCGCAACACCAAATCCGAGGGAACGTTCTTTCGTTTTACGAAAGTTCTCCAAATCTATTTCTAGCCCAGCAACAAACATTAGGTAAATTTTACCGATGTCTGAAAGCAGCTTCATCGTCTCGCTATCTGTATTTAAAAGCCCTAACCCATCAGGTCCGAGGACTACCCCAGAAGCCAAAAGTCCCACAAGTCCCGGAAGTCGAAATCGCTCGAAGATTGGCGGTACGGTTAAAGTTACCAGCAGAAGAATAGTAAAAGACACTATAGGGCTATCTGGTAGCCAGTCAAAAAATTGTGCCATTATTCCCAGATTATTGGTGATTTTAAGAAATTGAAACTCACTGATAAAATTGCAATACGGTTGAGATAAGTATGATTTTCTTGGTAGAGACGGGGTATGATGACCTAGCGGTTACAAAATACCTATAGCCAGAGCCTGTGGTATTGGCGCAGCCATTAGAGTCGTTACGCTTCTACTACTGCTAACGCGTCTCTACAGTTTTATTTGTTTCGAAAAAAATCTTAGCTGAACTGTATTGGATAGAGTTGGGTCTTAAAGCAATGAAATTAGTTAATAAAAGGTTTCAAGTTTTTACTCCCTCGAGACCTTTAATGATTTGCAGAAATTACCAAAGTCCCGACTGATAGGTAAAAAGTAAAAAGTAAAAATGTATACCATTAAAAATGTATACAACAAAATTTGCAGCAAATCCAGTCCTAATTCATTTCAGAATTTAAAAATTACCGTAACCTTAAGTTGATACTGCAGACTATACCGTAATCAAAAAAAACGGGAAGCTCATCAAGCTTAAAGTATGTAGCGACGGTAGCACATGCAAAGCGTATACTTAAAAACTGAAGTGTTAGCGCAGCATCTCCTATTTATAAAATTTGTTTTTAGGTATAGGGAAGCGAATAAGTTTTTGCTTACTTAATCAGTTAAGCTCATTCTTACTCTATCTAAGAATATCCTATATCTAAATTTATTAAATAAAATCAAATTTTCAAAAGACGTATCTTCTTAAAATCTATTTTCTTAAACTGTTTTTCTGTTACAGAATATAACTACGCATGATTATAAAACAATACAGTTAACTTAAAACTTTCTTGAAACAAATAACACCCTCTGAGGCGATACAAAGTCTGTGGCGTCAGCGCTAGCTTCTGTTCTCTCGAGAGACATGAAATTGTAAATCTCTACAAATCTACTAAATTCATGTGGTTTGGTTCCAAGTTATTTTAATACATTGTATATATTAAGTGGCACATCTACATTGCTTACTCAGACAAGGGATAGGGCTGAAATAAAAATAAATGCTACTAAGTTTTACAAAAACCTACGGACAATTCCCCGATTTAGATTTAGAGTGGAAGCTGAAACAGGTAAGTTATGTGACTTAAAACCAAGACACAAAGGAAAATACAGGCAGGTCTTCGTGTCTTGGTTTTGTACGTATTCAAATAGTTTTCACAACCCAAAAGTTGAATGAATTCTATATGTTATTTGTTCTTCAACCTTGTAAATATAAATCTGAAGTAACAGGATTGTTGTCAACTTGCTGTAGATATCCTACTGCTAATCTCAACGCCTCTAATCTATCCATTACAAGATTTTGCCTTGGTAAGATATCGAAAATCCCTAATTTTTCTAGTCTTTTCTTGATAGAGCCCGCCGCACCAACAATAAATACTTGACGTCGCTTCTCGAGCGCTTCTTTGATGGTGTTTTCAATTGCTAATGAAGAAGTTACACCAAGTACGGGAACATCACTTAAATCCAAAATCAAGACATCATGATCTTCCATTGCTGTTTGTTCGCGAGATATTGCTTTGGATACCCCGAAAATCATGGGACCACTGAGATGGAATAACAAGATGCGACCATTTCCTCGGTCGAGTAAATCCTTCTCGTCTTCACTCATTCGAATGGCGTCATCTGCATCAGTAATGGTTTTTACATCTTTGGACTGGAGATTACTTAGGCGTTCGATAGTTAATATATTAGCAACAAATACACCTACTCCCACAGCTGCAATGAGGTCAACAAACACAGTAAGACCTATCACCCCGTACATAATTAAGGCTGCTTTTGGAGATACTTTATGAGCACGCTTTAAGAAGCCCCAATCAATAATATCTATACCTACTTTTAGAGCAATACCCGCTAAGACCGCTAGGGGTATATTTTGAGTTAAAGGTGCTGCCCATAGAACTACTACAAGCAAAATCATTGCCCGGGTTAAACCGGAAAGAGCAGTGCGACCACCGCCTTGGATATTAACTACTGTCCCCATGGTTGCACCAGCACCGGCGATACCGCCGAATAAGCCAGAAACTAGGTTACCAATCCCTTGACCAATAAGTTCTTTATTTGAATCGTGCTGAGTCCGTGTCAGACTATCTGCAATAACTGAAGTGAGCAGCGCATCAATACAGCCAAGCATACCTAGAACCAAAGCATCGATGAACATAATTTGGAACTGGGCTGCGCTAAATACAGGTAACTGTAATGCCGGTAAGCCAGTAGGTATTTCGCCTATTCTTCGAATCTCAACATCACCAAATACCAAGAGCGAAATTAATGTTCCCAAGACTAAAGCAATTAGTTGAGGAGGAACCCATTTTTTCAGGGCGGATGGTGTGAATAATAAAATTGCTACTGTTAGGACACCTAAACCAGTTTCAATTGGGTTGATATTCGTTAATAGGTTGGGTATGTTTTGAACCGTTCCAACTACCCCACCTTTGGGACTAGCTTGTCCTAAAAATGGTGCCGTTTGGAGAATGACTAGGATGACACCAATCCCAGACATAAAACCGGAAATTACCGTATAGGGCATCAAGGTAACGTATTTACCCAGGCGCAAGGCTCCAAAAATTATTTGTAAGACCCCAGCCATCATCACCACGGTAAATGCCATGGCTAAACCATTTTCAGGGTTAGTCGCGGTTAAGTTGGCAATTACCGCAGTCATTACCACGGTCATAGGTCCGGTGGGCTCGGAGATTAATGTTGGGGTACCACCGAAGAGGGCAGCAAAAAAGCCCACTAATACCGCCCCATAAAGACCAGACTGAGCGCCAGCGCCGGAAGCAACACCAAAAGCCAAAGCCATTGGTAAAGCAATAATGGCAGCAGTTAAACCACCAAATAAGTCGCCCTTGATATTTCTAAAATGGATGCGATTAGTTATCTGCATTTTCAGATTTTTTTAATCAAATAAACAATGATTGACTGAGAAAATAGGAATGATTCCGATTTGATGTGACCACAAATTTCTAGCAATTACCTGATTTTTGAGACCAGAAAAAGTAATACAAGAAAAACTTACTGTTCTTACTTGCATTATTGTTTTTTTGCTAAATATGTAAGGAAAATAATGAGTCCAATGATAAAAATGTGACAGCTATATCACTTTGATGCACGACTATTTAAGACCTTAGTTAAGTACTTCGGCCCGCAAGATTTAACCTGTATTAAAAATAGCTTACATGGTTTCAAACAATATTACCTACTATCTAGAGAGCAATTATAAAAAAAATCTTAGATATGTTCCATAAGAAAAAGTTTACGTTTCATTCGTTATATATTCAAAAAGCAGATAATCCATAATTTATTATCTATGGAATTCATAGTTTTTGGTAATAGATTTGTCACATTACATGGTATGCGAAATAAGCTCTTATCCCTGAGATACGTAGGTCAAAGCTTGTAATTGTAAGTTCTAAATATTAATGAGGACTCAATATAAAAAAGGGTGTTAGGGATTTATCTCATTTTCCTTAGGGTGCACTCGAACTAAAAGACTAGGAACATAAAACTGTTAAATAATGGGATAAGAGCGGATTTCAGTCATATTCCTTTACAATTTATCCCGCCATCTCAAAACAATTTCACTCACAATTGGCGATGACTGCTCCTAGTTTATAAATGTATTCTGGAATTTGGAAAAAGTAAAAATGAATTCGTAAATCCTAAATCCTAAATAAGATGAGATAAAAATCTCTCTATATATTGTTTGTAGAGAAAAATAAAATCGCCTATAAATTAATTTTTGCTAAAAATTAAACAAAATATTCTTCTGACGTAGTATAGGAAAAATATAAAAACATAAAAATATAAATTTTGGCTAATAAAAAATAGTAAGCAAAATATTCAATATTGACTAGCAAAAGACTACGCTCTAGTAGAGCATTATTTGAAAAATAAAATAAAAAATAAAAATTTATATGCCTTTAAATGTAATGAATCAAATATGAGGTATTGTGAGAAACATTTATCGGGAATATTACTTTACTGTAACCTAGGCTTAATTAAGGGATGATATGGTGACCAGGTTATTTTCTCGGTATTGAAGCCTTTCTAAATGCCGATATTTAATTATCTCGGGTAAAAGTTGTAGTATAGGGTTACGCGCAAGTAAAAAGTTATTAGCATAGCGTGTCCGTAGGACATAAGCCTAACACGTATGGCTTTTAAGGTTAATATATGTCCTAACTTAGTTTAATAGTGCTATATTTAACTTAATTGGCTATTTCTTAACCCAAAATAGGTAAGAACTAACTCCACGTCACTATTATTTCTTATCTCGTGAACTTCACCTGGTTCCACTACTGCACAATCGCCGGGAAAAAGAGGATATTCTCGAGCATTTATAGAAATAACTCCAGAACCAGACTCAACAAAGAATACTTCCCACATATCTTGATGAGCATGAGCAGGTGAAGTTTGTCCTGGAGCAAAATGTGCTTGAGAGAAATTGGTGAGGTGAGGTAATTCACCTGCACGCAACATTACCTTTTTCCTTATTTCAGGGTTATGGGAAACAGATTCTTCTGCTAGCCTACTGAGGGAAATAAATTTCATTCTGGTCTTAGATCGTTATCAATTTCCACAATACCGCTAGAGCCATCAACTGTAACTTTTTGCCCATCTTGTAACTTCCAAGTAGCATTCTTAACGTCCATGATTGCAGGGATACCATATTCGCGAGCAAGAATAGCTCCATGGGAAAGTCTACCACCTGCGTCAGCAATTAAACCCCCTGCTCGAACTAAAATTGGTGCCCAACCAGCATCAGTGTAAGGTAAAACCAAGATTGTATTTTTATCGATATCTATGCTTGCTTCAAAGGTGTGCAAAACTTTGACCTTTCCTTGAACTTTTCCCGGGCTAGCTGGAATACCTTGTAATATTTGTTCAGATACTGTATTTGCAGATTCCAAAGGCGATAAAGGTGCATTGCCATATACTAACAGGGGAACTCTATTGAAATGTTTGTCTTCCTCGAATTTTTCCTGACGTTTTACTATTAATTGAGGCAAATTATCCAACAAGTTTGTATTGGGACTTTCAATCAGAGTCTGTACTTCTTCTAATTCTAGAAAAAATATATCTCCAGGTTGTTTTAGTAAACCGCTTTTTAACAGTTGTTTTTCTAAAGCTAAAAAGGACCATCGTAATTCAGCTAGCAGCCGAGAATAAACTTCTGATACTTTGGCTTTGAGGTTAATTCTTCTTTGTACTGCTCCTTGATTTTTACGAGACTGCTTTTGGTAACTATTATTTAGTGGTGGAGTATTTCCTTGGATTAACTGCGCAAACAATTCTCTGACGACTTGAGGATTTTCCTTCCAAGTGGGAACAGCGATATCCGTACCCACCTCACTTAAATAACCATAATTTTCTAAAAATTGGTTAAATTGAGTCAGAATTTTTATACCCTGAGATGTTTGGGCTAGTCTTTCCAATACATCGTCAGGTTCTGGCTTCGGTAATATTTGTTTGGCGGCGTTCGCTTCGTACGCGCTGACGCCTTCAGCAAAGCTGCTACCCACGCGTAACACCCCTTGGGCGTTTATTGCTAATTCTGTTAGGGCTTTGAGTGCGGCGACTTCTGGATCTTTTTGACGATCAATTTCGGAATCCTTGGTTCGCCAAACTGCTTGTCGTAATGCTGCGCTCAGAGGTGCCAAAATGCTGTAATAAGTTGTGCGACGCAGCATTTCCAAAATAAAATTAATCCTTTCCAATAAAAGCTTAGGCTCAAGATTATCGCTGGGTACTTCTTCTAGCTCCGATAAGGCTGGAGTAAATCTTTGACGCAAGTCCCGTTTAAAATCTTTTTCCAAACATAATTCCCTAACTAATAAACGTAGAAGTCCAGGAATATTTCGTAATGTCGATTCGATCGGTGGTTTGGTAAATTTAGCTCCCCTGGTCAAAAATTCCAAACTTTCTGATGGTAATCCCATCCGAGTAAATATCTCTCCCAGGAGAGATGCATTAAAATAAGCTCGAGAGAAATGTAAAGTTGCAGTTTGGTTAAAATCTAATCCTAAAGCTCGTTCTGATAATACGACGCTAAAAATAGTACCCCAGACACCACAGGTAAGGGGGCGATTAATGGACCAAGTTAAAGGACAAATCGTCCCTGGAATAACTTCTGCAGCAATTTTACGCGTCCAAATCGGTTGTAAAGTTGTAATCGGTCGAGCTTGCAATACCCACAAAGTTTGCCCATCATAACACCACTCAATATCTTGAGGGATGCCGTGATAGCGCGTTTCTATTTGTCGCGATAGGTAAGCAACTTGTTTGATCAATACTTGTGGAACTTTACCCGAACCTTCCAATTGAATTAAAGAATGGTTTTCCCCATCCGTAACAAAGGCGCGATATTGCTCTGGGGTCACCTTTCCCGAAACCACTTGGGTGGGACTACCCGGTAAAGCTTCAATTACTACTGCATCAAGTTCTTGACTCATGGGATCCCGACTAAAAGCAACCCCAGAAAATACCCCACGAACTTGTTGCTGGATGAGAATTCCCATCGCTGTGGATTTTAAACCGCGATCGCTACGATACTGTAGTGCTCTTGGGCTATCATAGGAAGCTTGAATTTTGACGATCGCTTGTTGTAATCCTTCTTTAGTAGTGACGTTGAGAATTGTATCGTATTGTCCGGCAGCAGAAGAATATTCTGTATCTTCACCAATCGCAGAAGAACGCACTACTAGTGGTGATAATTCTGAAGGTTGTAGATAATCAATTAATGGTTGTGGGTCGTCATAGGGTAAAAGCACCCAACCCTTGGGAACGGGATAACCCCACTGGTTTATTTGAGATAATCTCGCAGCCTTTTCTCCCACAAATGCTGGATCTAGATCGTCATCAAGGGATAAAATCGTTTGTTCGCCACGAAATAACTGAAATACAGCTTGGGAATCAGCTTTCGCTTCTTCTGGAGATAAATTTAAATCGTCAGGGATTTGGGTATAAATCCAAGCTATCAACCCGGATAAGGCAACTGCTGCCAGAATTTTCGGAATATCATCAAAATGTAAAACCGCCACAATGATTGGGATCGTTACCAAAACCCCGAACTTGGCTATAGTCCGAGATCGCAGAATACTAAAACTAATACTGGCAAATAAAAATATGAATACCGATGCTAAGGGATCGTGGAGCGCAAACCCCCAAACAACATTTGTCGTTCCCGCACCTCTACCAATCCAATATCTCCCAATTACTAGAGCAAATAAAGCAATTAATTCCCAAGCCGACCCATGACCAAAAAATGTTCTCGCAATTAAAACTGCAACAATTCCTTTCAATGCTTCAGAAATAACTGCCAATATTCCTACCAGCGTACCACCATGATAAAAGGCAGCAGAAACACTAATATTGCCAGTGCCAACCTTCACCAATTGCTGTTGGGTCAAAGCTCTTGTAATCCAAGCAATTAGCGGAACTGCACCCAAAATTGGGCAAACAATTAAAACAAGTAAGGCACCCCAGAGTTCGCTCATACGTAAATTATGTTATAAACTTTAGAATTCGTTTCCCATTTCAAATCTAAAGCCTTTCTGAGTATTTCGGGGCAAATTATAGGTCAAATTAAATAAGGGCGTTGGTTACGTTCTACGCCCCTACTGTTCGCTAATATTAATTTCTTTGATTTTTGGGTGTTATAAAGAACTGATAATTTTAGAGATATTCTAGCTATGTTTAGAATGCGGCAATAACAGTAAGGGAAAAATATTATTAATCTCAAGTCATTAATTTCAAAAATAGTTAATTTCAAGCATCAGTAATCTTGAAGATTAAATCTTGAGTCTCAAACATTGAGTATTAATATCTATAATTTCCCCACGCGTTTTCGTTGTTAACTGCACTCCAACACTTACTACACCCTAGTTTTGTATTCAATCAATAGATATTTAGTTGATAGCGTAGGCGGAACTGAGTGCCCAAATAATTAGAGCGGTAATTGACCCCAAGATAAAAATACTCGAAATCACGACTAATTTTGGAGAGTCAGCACCCTCAAATTTCATGATTCCTCTATTTAAGTCAGACATAACGAAAACAACCCCTTCTATTATGGCTTTGCTACAAAACTAATAGGCTTGTTTCGATTTTAGTCTCTAATTTCTACTTAAATGTAACTTTCTTAATACCATTTTTATTAAGCTTTATAATTGTTACAGTTCTAAATATAACTTTATCTTTCGGCAAAATATTTTCAAGTGTCGTATATGATAAAGGTAAATTACGATACAGAATAATATAGCTTTCAAGCTTTGAAGATTAGGGTTTAAGAAAAATCATTTGACTTCTTGTCAATTCAACTATTGCAAAATGCAAGTACTCCAGCTGGAGAACCCGAACCATCACTCAAGCGTAAAATTCCAATAACTAAAGTTGTCCCGGTGGGAGATAACTGTTCTAAATTGCTCAAATTTTCTAATACAATCCGGGGTTTTTCTAATACTAAGCGGTTAACAGCGAAAGTTTTATCTTGACCTGGGTCGACTCCGTGAGTATCAATACCAACTCCAGCAATTAGCCGTTTTTCGAGTAAAAAATGTACTGCATCAAGACCAAAGCCTGGAAAGTGTAGATTTCCTTGGGGATCCCGTGGAAGAAAAGCATCGCAATCACCCCATTTGTCTTTCCAACCCGTATTCATTAAGACTAAAGACTCAGAAGGTATTTCCCCATTTTGTGTTTCCCAAGCAAATACATCTTCAAGAGTAAGTTTATAGTCAGGATTAGCTAATGCTTGTTCCCGAGCATCTATAACTACTGCAGATAAAACTAAAGAGTCTGCAGGGTATTTATCGATACCTATACCGTTAGGATGAAAACTATTAGGTGCATTGACGTGAGTAGCACTGTGTTCTCCCATTGAGAAACGACGCAAACAATAGCCATCTTCAGTAAAATTTGCTACTTCCTCAAATTCTACTAGTGGGTCACCCTCCCACTGGGGGATATCAGTATCAATTGTGTGGCTGAGGTGAATGATGCGGGAGTAACGAATAAAGTTCTGGGAATTCTTTGGTGTAATTTCTGTTCTATGGGTATTTTGTTTCAGATTAGAAAAATTAGGGTTGGAGTTCCGCGTTAACCTGGCTAAGGTCGCTTCCATGACTGCTGAGGTTTGACCTGTTACTGTAAATACCAATGCTTCCCGATAAATTCTCTGGGCATTGTGATTACTATAGTTCGCCGCTCCACTAGAAACAGTAACACAAGCATGGGCAATACGTGTTGCAAGATCGATTGACCACGCTCGTAATTTTAATTTTACCGATAATTCTACATCTGCAGACTGCTGGTTCATTTCCCTAATTTGCTTGCGACATTCCCTGAGTTCCTGATTCAGAGACTCAAAAGCTGATTGAATGAATGGAAAAGGTTTTTTTTGTAATGTCGATTCAATGAGGTCCAAACCAGCAAAAGCACAACCTGTCACCATCGGAGTATTGTTAAGAACCTTGATGCGATCGTTATGATTTATCCAACCAGGGGCTTTGACTGCAACAACATTTTCCGATGGTAAAAACCAACTATTCAAAGTCGCACTCACTGTGTTGGTTGATGTAATTGCTGCTAAGGACGCGGGATCAGAAAACGTTATCGAACCTCCACCTTGCTGTTGTGTTTCCTGAAAGGGTACAACTCCAAAAACCGCACGACCATCTGATAAGGTCGCAGCAACGATAAAGTAATGAAAATAACCATATCCAGTTACCCAAGGGACAAAACCATCTAGTTGATATCCTCCAGGGACAGAGATAGCTTCAGTTAAAGGTTTTCCCTGACGGCGTAATTGGGAAAATCCAACACCTACCAATAATTCACCATTTCCCATATGGGGAAGATACTTTTCTTGCAAATGAGAGTTGCTACTGTTCGCCAACATACTTCCTGCGCTTTGATGTTGGGTTTGCAAGAAAGCTAAAGCACCAGAGTATCTAGCTACCAGTTCTTGAAAATCACTAAAGTCATTTTGTACTAATTCCTTTCCACCCCAACGACGAGGAACTTTCAAAGCCAATAAACCCAATTTACCAAGCCCTTTAAGTGCTGTGAGTAAACTATCTGGATTGGAATCTATATCATTGGCTATGGGTGCAACTCGGTTGACTAGATGAGATTTAGCAATATCTAAAATATTATCGGTTCCCTTTGTAGAAACTGGAAAATTATTCTTACTTTTCACAGGCAGTGTTGAAATTATTTTTCTGTCCTGGCTTACCCATGAGAATATATTACTCAAAATTTATACAAAAAAGATCGCGAAGAATAAGGGAAGAATAAATAATCCCCCAAGACCCATACTAATCGAGACCTGAGGGGTTCAAATGTTGCAGCAAAAAGTGAATCACTCTTCAGTAAACAACTATTAGATTAAGTTTGGATTATAACCTGGTTAAAATCACTTAAAGGCTTGCATGAAGTTACACTTTATTTTATTAATTTCTCGAGAGAGTAAGAGTAATATTTCAGACTTCTAGTACGAATAAGAATTTTTGATACCTATGTTCGTTTTCTTATAGCCAAATTTTATGATAAAGTTGCCTAGGGCACTTAAGGGGGAAGACCCCTCACTCCTTGCATATACGAATTAAGCTTAGGACTATTAGTTGTAAAAGTTAATTCCGATCAGGTTTTCCCCCTTATTACTATTTGTCACCCTGGGCGTAGAAGAAGGGTTATTTAACGTATCACCTTCTTCAGCGCTCCCCCTTACTCAGAGAGGATTATAATTACATTAGCTCACAAATTATCCACATCACATATCATATATTTTGATACATCTAATTGGGGAGTAGGGTGAAGAAAAAGAAAAATGATTTATTCCTACAAATTTTTAGTCAGCTATATCTAGAGTCTAAAAAAAACTTGATACCGAATTTGAATGTTCTAAAAATTACTTACAATAGATCTGGTTGGAGTAAATTTAATCGTTGTAGGATACAAGTACAAAAATAAAATTGTGCGATCGCAAGTAATAAGTTTTATATAAATTAAGAATCAATAATTAAGTCTATTTGCGTAATAAATTTGCTTTGTAACAATACCTCCGAACACGAACGAATACAAAAGCTATCTGTTCATGTCCGAAGGAGCATATGGGTAATTTGGGTGATTAGCAGAATTGTCTGGGTTGAAACTCAGAAGTTGATTTAAGCAACAGCAAATTCTGTATTTGCTTCTTTTTTGGACGCTGTACTATCCTGCACTAATGAAGGTTGTTCCTCTTGACGCTGTAACAAATTGCTAGCAAATGCCCACATAGCATTAACCTTACGTTTGCGCCATTCATCTATCAAGACTTGAACTTCATTTGCAGACATTCTGCGCATCATTGCTTCATACAAATATGCTGCATGGCTTGTTTCATCTCGAGCTATACTCAGCATTCCGAGTTTTAATGTGCGAGTAACAGTATCTTTCTCCGGTAAAATATTTGCCATGCGGGTAAAATCTTTACTAGCATCCAATTCCAAAATGTAAGTGCTACCGATGAAAGTATTCCAGTCAATATGTAAAGGTTTGAGTTGTTCTGAAGAGTAACCTCGAAAATATGCAGCAAAAAAAGGACTGCGGGAACGCTCGGATTTCTTTTCCTCTGTTTTCCCAGAGGTAGTTTCAGTTGTGTTCTGAGTTTTATTCTGAAAACTTATAACCTCTTTGTTTAATTGCTTCAGGGAATGGGCGAAAATTTGACCATGTTTATCTTCATCCGATGCGTGTTTTGCTAATTTTTCTGCTAACCAAGTATCACCCTCATTAGCAGCACGCTCGCTTAGGGTTGTTAAAAAGGGGACGGAACCTGATTCTGCTAATTGGAAACCCGCAAGGATATTAGGTCGTGTTTTCAAATCGCGAATTTGCAGTGCAGAATAATAAGCAATAGCACCTGAACCAAGCACATGCATTCCGTAAGTAAAGAGATCCATCAAGACGAACCCAATTTTTAGTAACTTATACTTGTTATGTTAGTAACATTTTCAAAGTTTGCGATCGTGTTTTCATAACATAGAGAACTGAAGATTAGCTATCGAACATTGGAAATATTTTAGGTAAATAAAATAGTTGAAAGATAATATCAGAATACTTAATAGCCTTTAGAGATTATTTTAAGATCTAAAACGCGCCCAACTAGCACCAACAAATATACCTGCAGCATGTGCCCAGTATCCTGCACTACTTGGATTTACTCCACCAGTAATATTTAAACTACCAACACTATAAAATAACTGTTGTAAAAACCACCACAAAAGATATAACGAAGCAGGTACTTCTATGGGAATAAACACAATTATTAAAGGCAGAATAGTATCAACTTTAGCCTTGGGAAATCTAAATACATATGCTCCTAAAACAGAAGCGATCGCCGCATTCGCACCAATTAAAGGTACTTTCAAAGTAGGTTCAGCCAAAATTTGGATTAAACCAGTAATAACACCACAAATCAGATATAAACTTAAAAATTTGCCATAACCAAAGGCTTTCTCTACCGATTTACCAAAAACCCATAAAAACAATGAATTACCTAATATCTGACTGAAACTCCCATGAAGAAACATTCCTGCGAGTAACGACGTCGAACTTAATATAACTATTACCCAAGCTGCAGGATTACCTGAAATTGCATCGGTAATTGCCAAACTAATTTTACCGGGAATGATTCCCCAACTGTAAATAAAATTACTTAATTCGCCACTTAGTTCTAGTTTTAGTTCCCATAAAAATAAAATAATATTAATACCAATCAGACTGTAAGTGGCTACTGGTACCCTTTTACCGCGAACGTTATCACTAATAGGAATCATTGCAATTTGTAACTTTATTGGATTTTAGCTCGTAGGATATTTGAGCAAAATAACAGATTAATAGTGAATATTTACATTCATCCGGTTATTTACAATCTGCCTTTAGTGATAAATCAAACCTTACATATAGTAGTAAACGTGTTTGTTAGGAAATTATACTTTTACTTTGAAGGGGACAGGGGATAGATAAATGTCCTAACACTTATGGTGACTGCTAAATATACAGATACAGAAACTCTTTTATTTTTAACGCTCCAGAAGTGAAGTAATAGTTAACTGTACAATTAATTTACCAGTTTATAGAGTAATTATTTGTAATACTATAGGAACTCTGAAATCTGCGATTATGAGGTAAAAAACCATCTGTATTCTTGAGAAAGATATCAAAACTACGCTATGAGAAAAGCTTGATGCTAATGAATATGGCAAGATTGAAATTAGAATTTATCGAAATACGTGATGACAAACTAAAATGTTGGCAAAAATACTTGTTGGACGGTACCAAATTGTCAAACATTTAGGAGGAGGTGGTTTTGGGGAAACATTTATCGCCCAAGATACCCACTTACCTGGTAAACCTGAATGTGTTGTCAAAAAACTGAAGACTCAGTCAACAGATTTATCAAACCTACAAACAGCTAGACGTTTATTCGATACAGAAGCTCAAGTTTTACATAAATTAGGGAATCACAACCAAATACCCCAGTTATTAGCATATTTAGAAGAAAACCAGGAATTTTACCTCGTTCAAGAATTTATTGCTGGTCATGACCTTTATCAAGAATTAACTTCTGGGGAAAAGAAACCCGAGCAGGAAGTAATTTCTTTATTGGTTGAGGTTTTACAGATATTGGACTTTGTTCATCAGCAACAGGTAATTCATCGTGATATTAACCCTGGGAACATTCTCCGTAGAGAGCAAGATAAAAAATTAGTTCTAATCGATTTTGGTGCGGTTAAACAAATCAGTACACAAATATTTACTCCCGAAGGGAAAACTAAATCCACCGTAGTTATAGGTACTCCTGGATACATAGCTGCAGAACAAGCACAGGGTTGTCCCAAATTTAACAGCGACATTTATTCTTTGGGAATAATTGGGATCCAAGCATTAACCGGACTTGCTCCAGAAGAATTAGAAAAAGATGAAAAGACTCATGAGATTGTTTGGCGACATGGAGCACAGGTTAGTCCTGAGTTAGGACAAATTTTAGATATGATGGTGCGCTATGACTTTCGTCAGCGTTTTTCTTCAGCAGCGATCGTATTGGAATCTTTAATAAATTTAGATAAGCAAAAAAATAAAATATCAAAAACGTTTATTGTTTCTCCTAAACTTGAATACTTAAAAAGTGCTATTCCCTCCAAAATTAATTATAAAAAAATTATTATTAAATCATTAACTGCAATTATTTTAGTAATTACTGGAGGAGTTATATCTTTTTCCATAGTAGATATCGTAGGCAAGGAGAATGCTAATGATTTATATAAGAAAGCTAATACGTTTTATGATTTAAAACAATATGAAAATGCAATTGAATCTTACGAAAAAGTAGTTGATATTAAACCCGATTTTTATCCAGCTTGGAATGGTTTAGGTAAAACATTTTATGAGAAAAAAAGATATAAAGAAGCATTAGAAGCTTACAATAGTGCAATTAAACTAGAAAATAATAATAAGGAAGCCTGGAGAAATAGAGGGTTTAGTCTATACAAATTAGAAAGATATGAAGATGCAATTAGCTCATTCAACAAAGCATTAATTCTCGATGAAAATCAACCAGAAGTTTGGAATGCATTAGGGGAAGCTTTCAGCGATATCAATCGATATTCCCAAGCAATTCATGCTTACGAAAGAGCAACTAAGTTGAATCATAAATTTGATTTGGCTTGGAATAATAAAGGAAAAGCACTACATAAACAACATCGCTATGAAGATGCGGTAGAAGCATACAAACAAGCAACAGGTTTAAAAATAGATTACGTTGAAGCTTGGTATAATTTAGGTAATTCTTATGCCAGATTAAAAGAGCATGAAGAAGCATTTGAAGCATATGATAAAGCTGTGCAATACCAACCAGATTATTCCCAAGCATGGCTATCTAAAGGTAATATGCTGATTAATCTAGAACGTCATGAAGAAGCAATTGAATCCTTTCAACAAGTGATTAAATACCAACCCAAAAGCTATAAGGCTTGGTTTAATAAAGGATGGTGTCTGCATAAAACTAAGCGTTATGAATCAGCAGTTGATGCTTACGATCGAGCAATTGAAATTCAAGGTAACGACTATAATTCTTGGTATAACAAAGGTAATTCCTTATATAAATTGAAGCGATATCAAAAAGCAATCGAAGCTTATAATATGGCGATTACCTATCAACCAGAACATTTTGAAAGTTTCTATAGCAAAGGTAATGTCTTGTTTGATATGAAACGCTATAAAGATGCACTTACAGCATATGAAGCGGCGATAAAAATTAAGCCTAATGATAAAAAAGCTAAGAAAGCTCGCAATAAGGCTAAAGATAAGTTAGAGGGTCGTAAATCTTTTTTATTTGGGAGAAATTTTAGAATTAAGTTTTGGTAAGTAGATTTAAGTTTTGTTCGCACAGAATACTTTTAGTACATACTGTAGATACATATATACTATAAACTAACAAGCTAGTAGAGCTTTTATACACGCTAAATAATAGATTTTGAATCTTCTGTTGTGTTACCAGCTATTCTTGATGTTCAGCTAAAGTATTCTCTTGACTATTAAATGCTTGTTGTTCATTAGATGCTTGATTGTTTTGTTTGCGATATACCTCTGGTATAGCGCTTTGGTCATCGCCAGTAATTTCAGAATTTTGATTTTTGGCTGACTCGTTACCACAGCAGCCATCATCCCATTTATCACCAGGTTTGTGGTTACAAACTTTCACTTTTGTCTGGTTTGGCTTGTTTGACATGATTGAGCTACGCCTAAAATTTCCCTAGCTTTTAATCAAGCTATCTGCTTAATTATATACCTTTTAAGCAATCACTGGAAATAAGTGGCAATTAGCGGCATTGTTTAAATTTTGATTAACATGAGTTCGATTTAAAAGTTTTGGAATAAACCCCCATCAAATATATTGAAATTTTATCCAGGCTGTAGTAAGGAGTAATGAATGGGCAAAGAATTTCGATTCATGCCTTGGGTGAATTGAAACCTAAAATAACGTAAAGGTTCTTGATACCTTTGATATTAAAAAGATTAATTTAATTTAAATTTTTAGATTTAGATAAAATTTACACATTATGCGGCAAAGTCTAATTTACTTCTGATTTAGTTTGTCTAAGCCTGCAATGAGCTAAAAAGGCTGTCTTACCGAGTCCATAGGACATTTTAATTCCAATCGTTCGTTCAAATAGATTAGCAATCTTCTTTGCTAAAATTTCACCATCAATTTCTTTTAAAGAGTACTTTATTAAAATGTTATCTCCACCTGCGACCTCAAACTTGACAACATCTCCAAAGGAACTACCAATTTTAGTGTTCAAGTCACAAAGAGCAAGCATGAAGCTTTTTAAATTTGTAGATAAATCTGTAGCTTCTTCACTTGCAGTTTTCCTATAAAATTCACCAAATTTGGTTCCTACTTTGTCACCGTCAAGTGCAATACATGCTGATGATGGTAACCTTGCTTTGGCAATAATTTTAAATATTTCTTCTTTAGTTTTTTCAACAACTTCTTCGTTATAAATCATCAATTCTATTTATTTCTCCGTTAATATTTATTGACAGTTGATTGATATTTAGCAATGTAGTAAATGTGGTGCAATTTCATTACTTGGCAATAATAAATTATCAAAAAGTTCCTCACACAGTTTTTTAGAAGAATAGTTTTCTGTATGGATACATTCTAAAAACAAAAAATTTGCATAAATATAATTCTCTAAAGCTTTAACATCTATATCTTCAAAATCAGTTTTATAACCAATATCCAAATGTTCGCGCATAATTTTTCTTAATTCTTCTGCCCAAATTTCCCAGGATTGACGAGAAGAATTATCGGGAATAGTCTTTCTCAACTGTTTCAAATCTTTTTCTAACTGAATATCATTTTTGAGAGTGTTAATTTTCTGAACTTGATCGATAACTAAGTCAAGTTTTTCCCTAGCATTTGATTGTTGGTTAACTTTCAGGCGTTCTTTAGTAAATTCACTAGGAACTTGAACATTTGAGGATTGGATATTAAAATTTTTCTCGGCATAAAGAGCAGGTAAAGTTGAAACACTAGCTATGTATAATATGAGATTAGCTCTGTCGGTTGGAGGTGTAATTTTATTTCGTTTCCGATTAAACTCTCTCATTTCTTTAGCCAGGTTTATAAAGGGAAGCCTGTCAATCTCAATTTCGTTATTAATGTAGAGATCTGTATCTAAATCAAGAGCTAAATATAAAGCTCGCCAAGAACTAGATTTTACTCCTGCACTAACAGTCATTTTATTGAGCCATTTAAGCATATCTTGTAATGGCTGGCTGTCTTTAATCATTTCATTAGTACGCTTGAATATTAGTTTGATAAACTCATCGACCTTAGTTTGATTAAGACGCTCAGTAATTAAAATAAATACTTCCCGCCATTGACGTTTCATGAGATTTTGTTCCACAAATTTATTTAAGGAAACAACTTCTCTATTTTCGACAATATATTCAGCTGCAAAATACTCTTGAAAAGTGAGATGAGAAAAAGAATAAATTCTCTTTGCTTTTTGAATTAATAAACCATAATTAGCTTCAATTTCTCTTAATACGTCATAAGTGTCAATTTCAAAGCTTATCGATTCAATAAAGTCAATTAATTTTTGCTCTAATTCCCATTTTTGCCATAAAAGCTTAGGTGGGTTATGATTTAATCCGTTATAAGCAATTTGGCTGAACATGGCGATTTTTCGTTGTCTTGAAAGCTTCAAATTTGACTTCCGTTCAATTCGACGACTTGCATCCCATCTTCTTAATAATGAGTCTACTGCGTCCGCATATAATCCATAGCGGCTTCTTGTAAAGTCATAACTATCTTCAAATGTCCAGCATAAAATAGTCAATAATAATGGATTTGTTGCTAATTCTTTAACTTGTTGATTCCCTTGTAACTTGTTTAAAAATTCTTCGCTAACTTTTCCTTCTCCGCGGTAATTAAACCAATTACGTGCAAATTTTTCTACTTGCTCCAAATCGAAATCTACTGCTTCTACTTCTGTAAAATGTTTAAATATATAGTCACTTGCACCTGTACGACAAGTAATTATAAAACGATTTGTTGGATATGAATTGATCAGTTCCTCAATTTTTTGGTAAATTCGATCGTGATTTAATACTTCATCAAGACCATCCAACAAAATTAAACATTTTCCTTTTTCAAGAAATAGCTTTATTTGTGATTCATAATTGGGAATGGATTGAGTAAATTCATATACAACTGCATCAATTAAATTATGCAGATTTTCATGTTCTGAAAATTCTCTTAGAGGGATAAATACTGGTATTATTTTTTCGATTGATTCTTCTAATAAATTAGAGTTTGTTGCCAGATACTTCAAAAAAGTAGTTTTACCAGCTCCTGGTTTACCCAAAATCATAAGTTTTGGATAGCTTTTGACAGCTTCCAAACCTAGAATCTGATTTTCTTTATCAGGAAAAGGTAGACGTTTGAGATTTTCAGGATTATCTGCACTCAAATCTCTGATTAAATTTTGAAGTGCTTGTTGTTTACGTCCCGGAATATCTTTGAAGCAATTCAAATCTACATAGATGCTATTCAGCTTCACAGGTTCACTCATATCAAGCACTCTCATGGTGCTACACTTCCTTTCTAAGTGTTCCCAATAAGGTTTGAAAAAATCCTTTTCGATATCATCTATTTCAACATCATCTTCAACATTCTGCACTAACTGCTTTAAAGCTTCTTGATAGCTTTTATAATCCAAAAGAACAAAACATAAATAATTCAGATTTTTTTCCAACATATTTGGTGGCTCGCTAGAATTAAAAAAATTACGTATTGTTCGTGAAGAAATTAAATCACTATCTTCATCTTCTAATTCATCTTTATATACTTGATTGAGTCTTTTAATTAAAGAAGCTGGTGATGCTCCAAAGCGTTCTGAATAAGCATTTTTAAGAATTTCAAGAAATTCTTTACCAACTTTAATAGCTGCCATTTATGTCTCCCTATTTTGTAAAAAATTATAATGCTAATTATTATCAGATACTTATTGATAATAAAAAATAGTATTTACTCTAAGAATATGCTATTTTTTATTTTTGATTACTTATAAAAACGCAAATTGTAAACATAATTTAATATGTTTGGTATCTGCTAAAAAACAATGCCGCTAATTGCCGTTCTTTACCATTATTTATTTGTCGATAAAATTTACTTTCAGTATATATTTTCCTATATCTTTTAGCATAACTTGAATTTCTTTTTATATCTAAAATTCCACAAAATTATTTTTCAATACAACTAATTTTTAATTTTATTACAATAATGTTAATTAATTTTTCTTAACATTCAAAGTTGACTTTGGTATTGTCTACTCTAGTAGAAAAAACAAGAGCTTCTCTAGAAAGTCTTTGTATCTCTTTATAGTTTATTTCTCATCGTTTGCCCATCCAACCGACTTGGAAAAATTGAAGTATTTAATCAAGATTTTTTAATTGAAATAAAAATGTACTACTATATCTTCCTGAATTGGGTTACGTCGAAATAGAGTTTTTAGGTTTGGATAATTTTTGGGAAATTATATACGATAATTCTGCAGATAAATTTCTACTATTAGATATATTGACAAAAATAAATTTATTTTAATAAGTTACGAATGCGGTAAATACAAAAAATATTATGAAGCATGAATACACAATAGATAATCAAAAGTCAAGCTTCAACCCCAGAGCAGATGTTTATTTTCATATAGTGAGTGCCTCAGTTCTAATCTTAATAGTTTTCTGAAGATTTTTTGTGTATTTTGACAGAACATCAAGTTCGAATAACAACTTATTGCTACAAAGTACTTATCTTTTTCGCGGAATAAAATTTTAGTATTTTTTATTTGCTTGTTGCGGGTTTATACGGATACTTGTCTGAATGTGATTCTGCTCACAACCGATTAAACTTAAAATATTGAGAATTATGTTGGGTAAATTTGCAACGATAACTTATCCAACAAGTTTTTTTTTTATAAAGTATATAATGTTGTTAAATGCATTTTTAAATGTAGCTAATTTAAGATTAGCTCTTTGATGTTACCCTTGCTAGAGTAGTATCAAAACCTTTGCTGTATAAAACTTTTAGGCAAAAACGATAATTTGAGCCGTAAATAATGGTAGCTGATATAGCTCTAAACCCAGTCTCTGTAAATAGGTTCAAATATTACCTTGTATTTTTATTTGCCCAGACTGATGTAAGAGTATTAGACCTAAAAATGTTTTGCTATCTCTTAAAAATTAGAATTATCTATGACCTTTGTTCGATATGCAATAGTATGACAAACTCTTTCCGCACATCATATAAGATAAGTCAAATCTATTTTCTATCTTGAAAAATTGCAAAATATTTTCTTTGTTAATTCAGAATCCTAGGTTAACCAAAATTCCCATAACATAAGTCTAAATTTTTAGAGAGTTTTTGCTTATATGTGAAATTAAATTATCTTATTTAACTAAAATTTATCGGTACTAATAAAGTGAATTTTTGAAAAATTACACAAAGAAAAATAATCCATGATAAATCAGCTTAACTACAGCGAAATCCCCTCTGGTTTAGAGCTTAAACACAAGTTGGTAGGTCATAATGGCCTAATCAGTAAAGTTGAATGGTCGCCAGATGGTAAAATGCTTGCCTCACCTTCATTTGACGGAACAATTAAGCTTTGGGATTTAAACAGAGGAGAATGTTTTCAAACTTTAAAAGGTCATTTCACAAGAGTTAGATCTGTTGCTTGGTCACCAGATGGAAAAATGATAGCTTCTGGTTCAGATGATAAAACCATCCGACTTTGGCGCGTAGAAAATGGAAATCCTGAAGAGATAATTTCCATGGGTACGGGTATCGGTCTGAGTATGTCTTGGTCAATAGATGGTAATACGATAGCCTGCGGTGGAAGGCGTGATGATTGGTCAATTTTGTTATATAACCTGGAAGAAAAGCAGCAGCAAAAACTTGAAGGACATTCGGGAGAAGTGAATAGTTTAGAATGGTCGCCCGATGGGAGTTTACTCGCCTCAGCTTCCCACGATACAACCATCATAATTTGGGAAAAAAAAACTAGTAAAATAAAAACAGTACTGAAAGGTCATTCTTCAGACATTTATAGTGTGACATGGTCTCCTAACGGACAAATGCTTGCATCTGGTTCTTATGACAACACAATCAAGATATGGAGTGTTGCAACGGGGCAGATGCTATTTATTATTGAAGGTCATACTGGTGCGGTTAACTGCGTGCAATTTTCTTGTGATGGTAAGTTACTAGCTTCCAAGTCTTCCGATGGAACTGTTCGTTTATGGAGTTGTGATATTTGGGAGCAGCTAGCAGTAATTGACGAGCCAACTTTTAAATCTTTGCCTTTTGGTTTAGCATTTCATCCTTCGGAGCAGATTTTAGCAAGTTTGGGAGACGCAGATATAAGTATTCGGATTTGGCACATTGATAAAAATCTGCTGTTGCAAACAAAAAAATCTGATTTATCATCTCAATACACTAATGCCAAAGTCGTTTTGGTCGGTGACACTGGTGTCGGTAAATCTGGTTTGAGTCTTGTCCTTACGGGTAAACCGTTTGAAGCAACTGAATCAACCCACGGTCGTCATGTTGATATTTTTGATCGTCAGGAAGTGGATTTAGGAGAAGATTGCAAAGAAATTCGGGAAATATTACTGTGGGATTTGGCCGGACAACCGGGTTATCGATTAGTCCATCAGTTACACTTAAGCGAATTAGCTATAGTGTTAATTATCTTTGATGCTCGTAGTGAAACCGATCCTTTTGCTGGAGTATATTATTGGAATCGTGCCTTATGTCAAGCTCAAAAAATTCCCGGTAATTCTGAAAAACCATTCAAAAAAATCTTAGTTTCTGCTCGAGCCGACCGGGGTGGAGTTAGTGTTAGCCCTGATCGCATAAAGTCTTTAGTCAAAGAATTAGGTTTTAATGCTTATTTCAGAACCAGTGCAAAGGAAGGATGGAAAGTTGAAGAATTGCAAGAAGCGATTTGCGACTCAATCAATTGGGATATTCTACCAAAAGTGAAATCTACAGAAGTTTTTGAGAAAATTAAACGATTTCTGATTTCTGAAAAAAAGGAAAGACGACTTCTGACTAAAGTTGATGACTTATACAGTACTTTCTTGATGTCTGAAAATAACTCTTTCAATAGTAAGGAATTATACGATGAGTTTGAGACTTGCATTGGACTTGTAGAATCTCGGGATTTAATTCGCAGACTTAGCTTTGGTAACTTAATTTTACTGCAACCAGAATTGTTAGATGCTTACGCTTCTGCAATTATTAACGCAGCAAAAGAGGAACCCCAGGGCTTTGGTCACATAGTAGAAGAAGATGTTCGTGCCATACGCTTTCGGATGCCTAAAGAAGAGCGAATCAAAGATAAAGAACAAGAGAAATTACTTTTGATTGCAACAGTTGAGGAATTATTTAGCCGTGAAATTGCTTTGAGAGCAGATACTGACGATGGTTCTATATTAGTTTTTCCTTCCCAATTTACTCGCGAATGGCCAGAAGCTCCTGATCCTGAAGGTAAAGCAGTAATTTTTGAATTTGAAGGAGCTGTATTAAATGTTTATACCACATTGGTAGTTCGTCTTTCCCGGAGTGGCTTTTTTGAATGCAAAGAGATGTGGAAAAATACAGTCATATTTACAGCGAAAGTAGGGGGAGAATGTGGTATTTGGCTACGTCATATTGAGGAAGGAAAAGCGGAATTGACTTTATTTTTCAAACCTGAAGCAAGCGAAGAGACTCGTTTTCAATTTGAAGAATATATTTATACTCATCTCCAGCGTCAAACCCTCTCCCAAACTGTTCTTCGTCGTCGTATTTTTGTTTGTGATAAATGTAATACGCCGGTCAGCGAGTTACTAGTCAGACGTCGACGAGAACGAATGTACCAGTGGATCACTTGTGGTGTTTGTGACAGCAGAGTTTGGCTTTTCGACCGTGAGGAGCGTCTCAAAGCAATTAAGTTAGAATCTTCCTTTATTCCCGAAATGGACAAAGCTGCTGATACTAAACGTAACGAAGAAAGAGCTACAACAATCATCCAAGGGAAAATAGAAACTCAAGATTTTGACGTATTTCTTGCCCATAATAATAGGGATAAGTCCCAAATAGAGATTATTGGGAATTTTCTCAAACAACGGGGTTTAAACCCCTGGTTAGATACAGAACAAATTCCTCCTGGAAGGTGGTTCCAAGATGTTATTCAACAAGCAATTCCCCATGTGAAATCTGCTGCTATTTTCATTAGTTCTAATGGTTTGGGAAAATGGGAGGAAGTAGAACTAAGGGCATTTACACGCCGATGTATAGAAGCAAAAATTCCTTTAATTCCTGTTTTATTACCTGGTGTAAAGGGAATACCAGAAAATCTACATTTTCTCAAACAATTAAATGCAGTATATTTCAAAAAAATCGATGATCCTCAAGCTTTGAATGATTTACAATGGGGTATAACTGGTAAAATCCCATAGGAAACACCTTTATTTTTTTTAATTGAATGTAGTATTTTTCAAAAAATTGATGACTCCCGAACTTTTAAGAATTTGTAATGGGGAATCATCGATAAAAATATCCAGCACAATAACTGGATATGATGTTTTATTTGTTGTTTACTATTGTTAAGCGTATACCAATTTTAACCAGAAACTTCCAAGGTAAATCTATCTCCTCTAAAACGACTAATTGTATGTTCGATAATCTGCTGATGCTGGTCTTGAGCAGTTGCTCTAGTAATTAAAACAGGGGAACCAGTGGGTATTTGTAATAATGCAGCATCCTCAGGACTAACAATTTCAGTCTCGATATAAGTCCGTATTCGTTTAGTTTCGATGCCATAAAATTTTTGTAAAATACCGTAGAGGGAATAAGACTTGTAAATTTGGTTTGGCAATTCTGGAAATTTATCCAAAGGTAAATAAGAAAGACTGACACACAAAGGTTCGTGTGCGGGAATGCTATTCCCGGTGATTTGAGGACTACCAGTACGAAGAACTTTTAATTCAATCAAGATCGAATTTGGGGGAACCTCCAACAAAATTGCCAGTTGTTCTGAAGCAATTACGGTTTGGACGTTAATAATTTTCAAACTGGGGAGATAACCGAGTTTTAAAAGAGAATTACTAAAACTGGTTTTGGTATTAATGGAATAATGCAAACGCGGTTGGGCTACAAAAGTACCCCTTCCTTGCTGACGATACGCCATTCCTTGTTCGACAATCATACCAATGGCTTGTCGCACCGTTAAACGATGTACGTTATGGTGTGCTGCAAGTTGGTTCTCTGAAGGGAGTTTATCACCTGGCTTATAAACTCCGGTTTGAATGTCTCCAATTAGCTGGTAGGCTATTTTGCGGTAGAGTGGAACACCCTCTTGATGCTGTGAAATCATCTCTAATATATTTACACTCAACTTAAGAGTTGACGCTTATTAATAAGTGTAATTTGTTTGAAAAACTACTTTACCTCGAACCCATGTAGTAACTATCTGAGGGAAGGTTTTAGTAAATTTAATTGCAATTAAATCTGCTCGTTTACCTACTTCGATTTCACCTCGTTCGTGTAAATTAAGTGCTTGGGCTGGGTTACGTGTAACCAAAGATATGGCATCAGGTAAAGACCAATTTAATAAATGGGGTAGTTGAAAGACTGATGCAAGTAGGCTTGCAGGAGAATAGTCAGAACATAAGATATCACAAACTTGATTTTCAATTGCTTCTACTGCTTTAATCGAGCCACTTTGACTTTTACCTCGCAGCAAATTAGGAGCGCCAAATATAGTCTTCATTTTTTGACGTTTAGCACTTTGGGCTGTAGATAAGTTAATTGGGAATTCGCTTATTTTGACTCCTAGGGCGGTCATTGTCTGAATCCGTTCTAGAGTATCATCATCGTGGCTTGCAATCTGTATATTGTGTCTGAGAGCTTCTGAAACTAAGGTCTTGATTCGCTCTAATGCTCCAACGGCATTTTTTAATTTACGGTTAGCTAGAGCTTGTGCTTGGTCAGTTGTCTTGTTATATGTGCGAGATATGTAATCTAAGTATGCTGGTAAATCCTTAAATTGTCCCTGTCCGGGAGTGTGATCCATTAAAGAAAATAAATCTACGCAATTTTGCTGGAGTAATTTTAATAAAATTGGTAAACCAGTTGGATCGGTAATCTCATAACGACAGTGAACCCGATTATCAACTAAAGCTTGTGGTTGATAGTCATGAATAGCCCGAACAATTTCTGCAGCTTTTTCATTATTACGTACCCCCAATTCTTCATTAGCAAAAGAAATCGCGTGAAATGGAGTCGTAATACCTGCAGCTGCATTTCGTCTGTCAACTTGAGCAACAGCAAATTTGGTTGGGAAAAAAGTATTTGGGCGCGGTTCAATCTCTTTTTCAATTGCATCACAATGTAAATCAATACATCCGGGAATCAGTAACTTACCATCTAAATCAAAAGATTGAACTGCAGATGTTGATTCTGGATTAATTGCAATAATATAGCCATCTTCAATTAGTAGAGAAGCATCTTTAATTACATCTTCAGATGTAACTATATGAGCGCGAGTAATATAGGTTTTCATTGTAATTTTTATTAGGGATCAACCATAAATGCGCGCTATCCTCTATCTCTTAGAGATGAGAATTAGCATATCTCCAAGAGGCTATTTAGAAAATAATTAATAACTTCAGTTGCTGGCTAAATTCAAATTTTTCAATTCAAATTTTTGATATTTTCCTAGATATCCATGAGTGATTCTCAAAAGAAGTATATACAATCTTCTTTTAAGGATTTCATGTAAACTCCGAAATATATAAAGCTCTAACCAGTAACTTTAGTTGAAAATACGCATTCTTTGTAATTTTTTTAGATACCTCATACCAATTTATTTAATGGCTTAAAGGAAATCTAAATGAAACCCCGACAAAGAAACCCTATACTATATTATTTAGCCAGCTTGTAACTTTGAATTTATAACTTCGAATTTGTAATTTTGAATTTTTAACTTTAAACTAAATTACAAATAACCTAAATGATACTAATATATCTCTTTTCATATCTACCTAAAATCCTCAATATATTCGAGGAAATTTAACCCTTCACAGCAAGAAATTCTAGAACAATATATTTGTGATGTAATTATCGCAGCGAGCACAAACTATCTAGCAACAGCAGACTGAAACTAATTACAAAAAATTCGAAAATTACACGCGATAGATCACATGCACATTAAGCCTTAACTTTCATCTAGTTTAAGGCTGAAAGTATAAATATTTCTGTCCCATGACTTACATACAGAATTTAATTTCAGTAAAATGATGGCTTTAATCCAAAGTAAATTTACCTGACAGAAACTCTATTTGATTCTAAGGTTACGGTGCTATCTGCTAGTTCAGAGATAATTTGTGGCTCATGAAATACAGCAAGAATAGCTGTTCCTTCTTCTTTTGCACGTTTAATTAAACTTATTACCTTCTTAGTTGTTTCAGGATCGAGACTTGCTGTAGGTTCGTCTAAAAGCAAAAGTCGCGATCGCATTATTAAACCACGAGCAATATTAACCCGTTGTTTCTCTCCACCAGAAAAAGTAGCAGGGGAAACTTTCCATAATCTTTCAGGAATATTTAATTCTTCAAGAATTACTTGTGATTTACTTCTCGCTTCTTTTCTGTCTACTCCCAAATCAAACAAAGGTTTTGCGACCACATCTAAAGTATTTTGACGTGGTAAAAAATCAAGAAATTGGGTTACAAAACTAATTTGCGTTTGCCGTAATTTTAGTATTTCATATTCACTCGCAGTAGCTAAATCTATCCAGTTATTTTGAACATCAAGATAATTAATATTGCCATTACTAGGTAAGTAAGTACGATAAATACATTTAAGTAAGCTACTTTTTCCGACACCAGAAGTTCCCACCAAAGCGGTTAATGTTCCCGTTTCTAAAGTTAAATCTACTGGTTTTGCTGCAGGAATGATTTTTCCTTGTTCGTGCAATACAAATTGTTTGGTTAATTGTTTGATACGTAGGATTTGTTTCATTGGGGATTAGGGATTGGGGATTAGGGATTAGGGATTAGGGATTGGAGATTTGTAATGAAAGGATTTCAAGAAAATATTTATAGCTAATCCCCAACACCTCAAAGCGCCGAAGCAACTAATTGTTGGGTATAAGAATGTTGAGGGTCTTCTAAAATTTGATCTGTTAAACCTGACTCGACAACTTGTCCATATTTCATCACTAAAGTGCGGGATGCTAAAAGACGAATTACTCCCAAATCGTGTGTGACCACAATCATTGCGACGCCCAGTTGCTGCTGAATTTCCAGGATTAAATCCAGTATTTTGGCTTGGACGGATAAATCTAAACCTGTAGTTACTTCATCTAAAAACAGTAGGGGTGGATCTATCGCTAAAGCACGAGCTATTTGTACCCTTTGTTGCATTCCTCCAGAGAATGATGTAGGTAAACAATCCATTCTTTGAGTTGATACTTCTGTACGTTCTAATAGACGACGAATACAATCACGAATTTGTCCATAATTAAATAAATCCCCCATTAACAAGCGTTCGGCGATATTTCCTCCTGCAGATATGCGGAAATTTAAGCCTAAATGAGGATTTTGATAAACCATGCCAAACTTATGGTTGCGTAGCCAGCGTTGCTGAGCAGCGTTTAAGCTGAATATATCGTACTTTGTCTCTTTATCTGTAAATATTACTTCTCCAGCTGATGGTAATTGGTCGAAATATAACATCTGCACTAAGGTAGATTTACCACTACCTGATTCCCCCATCACCCCTAGAATTTCTCCATGGTGTAGTTGAAAAGATATATCCTGTAAAGCTACGACACTACCACATCTGGGACAGATATTAGTGTTTGCGGCTTCTCCCGTCATTCTCAAGCAATCCAAACATTGTTTACCGTAAATCTTAGTGATTTTGTTGACTTCTAAAACCTTAGCCATCTTTATCTTTGCGAATTTAGTTTTGAGGAACTAGTTCTTGATTTTTTATAATTTTGATTTTATGTGTGAAAAACAAGTGACTTCTATTCCCTATTTCCTTTTCCCTGTTCTCTGTTCTCTAAAAGAGACGTCAGCAATTGCATATTGCAATAATCACTATCCGAACACTGATAAACTTTTCGCCCAACATCATCTATGAACTCATCTAAAAAGCTATTATTAGAACCACAACGATTACAAGGACGACGTTGTCCGGTTTGGTCTATAAAATCTTCAATGCGGAAGGGGACATCAGTAAACGCAAGAGGTTTAGCCTTAGTGTAAGGTGGTACAGCATAAATTTTCTTCTCTCTTCCCGCTCCAAATAAATAAAGTCCCTCTGACTGATGTAGTTTAGCAACGTCAAACCTAGGGATAGGTGAAGGATCTATCACATAAGCTCCATTAATCTGACAAGGATAGCGGTGGGAAATTGTAATTTCAGAAAATTGTACTATATCCTCATAAAGTTTTACCCAGAGTCTTGCGTAATCTCCTTCACCGTGCATTTGTTTACGTTTGGCTTCACTAGCTTCTACCATCACTAAAGGGTCTGGATAGGGTACCTGTAAAACAAGAATTTGACCTAGTTTTAGGAGGAATTCCGGTATGCGATGACGAGTTTGAATTACTGTTGCAGTCAGAGTATGTTTTGTTAGAGATACCCCCGGACAAGTTTTGCTGATAAATTTACGGATGTTAACCGCATTTACTGACTCATCACTCCCCTGATCGATAACTTTAAAAGTATCATCGGTACCTAATATTGAAAGGGTAATTTGCAATCCTCCCGTACCGAAACCTCTAGCAATCGGCATTTCTCTGGAAGAATAAGGTACCTGATAACCGGGAATAGCAATTGCTTTGAGTAGCGATCGCCGAATTTCCTTTTTTGCATCTTCATCCAAAAAACCAAAGTGGTATTTACG
>JGI1201J43222_100029_pt1 | contig 74351 bp, 60 predicted proteins | sample MastesBC008_FD_43222 | JGI IMG/M metagenome (IMG submission 43222) | reverse complement strand
ACTTCTGACTTCTGACTCCTAATTTTTGACTCCTAACTTCTGACTTCTAATTTCTGACTCCTGACTTCTGAATAAATGCCATACCAAAAGCAAAATCTAAAAAAACTAGTCGTTCGCGATCGCTGCTTTGTCTGGGGTAAGCAAACTTACATCATGGGCGTACTAAATGTTACGCCCGATAGTTTTAGTGACGGAGGTGAATTCAATCAACCCATTACAGCTCTAGCCCAAGCCCATACTCTAGCAGCAGGAGGAGCTGACATTATCGATATTGGGGGTCAATCAACTAGACCGGGAGCGGAACAAATTTCCCTTTCTGAGGAACTTGATCGGGTAGTGAGTACCTTAGAAGCTTTACGTAAAGAAATAAATTTACCAATTTCAGTTGATACCACCAGAGCCGCAGTCGCTAAAGCAGCAATTGAGGCTGGAGCGGATATAATCAACGATATTTCTGGCGGTACCTTCGATCCAGAAATGTTACCTTTAGTTGCTCAAGCCGAAGTTCCAATTGTGTTGATGCATATTCGTGGTAAACCTACCACCATGCAACAACTGACAAATTACCAAAATTTACTACAAGAAATCTATAATTTTTTAGATAAACAAATAACATTAGCAACTACAATTGGTATTGAGCCATCAAAAATTATCATCGATCCCGGAATTGGGTTTGCTAAAAATTACCACCAAAATATAGAAATTTTCCATAAACTGCCTTTATTTGAAAAACTTAATTGCCCAATTTTAATCGGAGCATCTCGTAAAAGCTTCATTGGCAAAATTTTAAATCAACCAGACCCGAAAGCACGAGTCTGGGGAACAGCTGCGGCTTGTTGTGCGGCAATTTTTCAAGGTGCCGACATTTTACGAGTTCATGATGTTCAAAAGATGCGTGAGGTATCTTTAGTCGCTGACGCACTGATGAGAACGCGAATATAAGTTGTTTTCCGGCTAATTAAGCAGCACCATTACCATTTTCAGGTGGTTCTTTATGGAGACTTTCTTCTACTACTTCCTCAGTAATAATTTGATTGTAGACTTCACCTGATTTTATGGGATCCATAAAGACAATCTTGGCATTTTTACTTTCACTGAGTTTTTGACTCGCATCTACGTAATCTTGAGCAACAAGGTAGCGAAGAATATCTTTGGTATCTGGGTTGGTACGTAAAGCTTCAGCAATAATTTGCATAGAGGTTCTAGTAGCTTCTGCTTTTTTAATAGCCGCTTGACGTTCCCCTTCAGCTTCAGCAATCACAGCTCGTTTTTTCATCTCAGCAGCATTTTGCTCTGCCATTGATTCTTGTACGCTCTGTGGAGGTTTAATATCCTGAATATCTACCCTAATAATCTCTACTCCCCAGTCCCTAGATGTATGATTAAGTACTTCTAATAACGCTTGGTTCATCTGATTGCGGGAAGCGATTGTTTCTTCCAAAGTACGCTCAGCAATGCTCGCCCGGAACTCCACTGTTACTAAGTTTGTCAGAGCTGTTTGAATATCATCGATTTTGTAGAAGCTTTTTTCCATATCTATGATCTTCCAGAAAACAACTCCATCTACTTCTAAATAGACGTTGTCTCTAGTAATCACATTTTGGGGTTTAATATCTAAAACCTGCTCTCTGACGGTGTCCTCCATGACAATTTGGTCAAGTAGAGGAAAAATGAAGTTTATTCCTGGCTTTAGTTTTCGACGATATTTTCCAAAGCGTTCTACTAAAGCCTCGTTCCCTTCATTAATCATTTTGGTTGAACTCAAGGCATAGCCCATGAGAATTAAGACCATTACGATGATTGTATTCATCTGTTCTCCTATGAAGTTTTGAGGGGATTTTCTATCGGGACAAGGTTATTATTGCCCCAATTTAAGTCTAAATGTTTTAATGCTGTATCGTGTATTGTTATTATCACACGCTAGACAGAGCAGGCAAGGAATTATTAGTCAATCTAAAAATTGAGTGCAATCGGATGCTGGAAATATGATTATGGAAGAAATATGATTATGGAAATATATTTATAAAAAGAAATTAAGAAACAGAAAACAAGAATTAATTTTAAACTCCATTACTAAACCAGCGTGTTATTGATTAATACCCTAATATTTTCAATTTTTATAAAAAAATACACTAAAAAAATACAACACTTTTAGAAAAAAAACACTAATGGGGCTTGCCAGACATGATTTTTATTCTTACTTGTCGATAGTTTGGTGTTATCTATAGTTGATAAACAAAACCTAAAATATAGCCAATTATAAAATTAATGAATAAAATTAATTCTTGGTTCTGGATATTAATTGTCGTCTTTGGAGATTGATAAAGGTAATTCTAAAACTAAGAAAGTTTTAAGTTTGGATTGTTTTAAGTTTAGATAAGTTCAATTTCAGAGAGTTTCAGGCTCAGACAATTTCAAGTTCAGAAAATTCAAAACCGTCTGTAGCATAACATTTAAAGTTATACGCAGACGGCTGAAAAATAAAAAATGTGTTAAAAAACAGAATTAAGCTCTGGAAGGGTAAAAGAGCAAAAAGATTTAACAGGACAAACTTAGTTGCTACCGGTAAAGGCGACTTCCGGAAATTTAGCCTGTGCCTCATTCATTGGACGTCTTCTACCTTCTTCTTGCCAGTAATTAATTACTGCTGTTGCTTGGTTGAGTAACTCGACGCGATCGAGTTCAGTAATCCAGTGTTTTGACTCTAATTCTTGTTTTAACTCTTCCCAAGCATCGCTTCTGGGCCAAAAATAGTATTTGGTCAAAGGACTAGTACCTTTACCAACAACTTGATCTACCGCTAAAGCGACATTCTCATCTAACCAAAGTATTTTCAAAATAAACTTGGACAAGCACACCTCCGGGGAGTATCCGGGCTACATTAACAGCGATTGACTATTTTAACGTGACAAACACTATCTTGCACAAAAATTATTGCACAAAAATAACTTACCGTAGATATAGAATCAAAACTTGCTGAATAAAAACGTCTATAAAAACGAATTTTTGTCGATAATTGCAAATTCTATGAGATAAATTGCACAATTAGTTTTATTCAATGCTTTCAAATTATTATCAGATATGACAAACAAAAATTCACCTCTTGCTGTCGCAGTGTTTGATATTGACGGTGTGATTCGCGATGTGGGGGGCTCCTACAGACGCGCACTGGCTGATACGGTAGAAAATTTTACTGATGGAAGCTATCGCCCAACACCACACGACATTGATCGATTAAAGTCTGAAGGTTTGTGGAATAATGACTGGGAAGCATCCCAAGAATTCATTTATCGTTTCTTTGAATCTAAAGGTCATTCAAGGAATGAATTGAAACTTAATTACGATAATATTGTTGCTTTTTTTCAGTCACGCTACCGAGGAGCAGACCCCGATAACTGGAGCGGTTATATCTGCCATGAGCCTTTGCTAGTGGAGCTTAAGTATTGGGACAATTTGACAGATTCTGGGATCTCATGGGGATTTTTTAGTGGTGCGACACGGGCTTCTGCTAGTTATGTATTAGAACAACGTCTAGGTTTGCGATCGCCGACATTAGTTGCAATGGAGGATGCACCTGGAAAACCAGATCCCACTGGACTTTTTAAGACGATAGAATCCTTAGGTTTGAAAGCAAATGAGCTTGCAAGCCCAATATTTTATGCAGGGGATACGGTAGCTGACATGCATACTGTAAACAAAGCAAAATCTTTATTTCCCCAACAGACTTGGATTGCTGTTGGCGTTCTTCCACCTCATACTCAAGAAAATGTAGGGACAAGGGAAGCTTACATTCAAACATTGATTGATGCGGGAGCGTCAACAGTTTTAAGTAACATCCAAGAATTATCACCGGAAAAAATTCAATCTCTACTTGAAAGTAAAGTCTGAAAATAATACTTGAAAAATATCTTAATTTTACTAAAGATAACGGGTCTAAAGCCCTCTCCCTTTAGGACGGCTTTATTTATGTCCTTTTTATTTCAAGTACAACAAAATACGAGCAAAATATTTAGGGTTCGCGGAATAAGTCTAAAACCCTAATAAATCAACTATTGAACTTTTATTTAAAACTAATAAAGTGTAAGTAATAAGTTTTTATTCCTTCAAAACCTATACACTTTTAAAGTCTTTAGATTATTCTACTTGCCCATAAATATGGGGTTTGTTCTGTTAGCATTCGCCGCCGGTGGTTCCGTGTTTGTGACGTTAGTCATAGGCGCGTCTGAGTGGTGTGGGACTGCACACAACTTTGGCTCCTGACTCCTCAAGTTAGCTAAAAAACTTTACAGTTAATGCTGCTTGAAACGAACAGAAAATCCTATTTACTTTTTTATTTTTTATTTGAAGGCAAATGTGAGTTATATTGCCAAATGCTTAATTGATGTATTTCACTTGTTTATTAATATTTTATCTCAATAACAATTGACAAGTATTATCAAATACAATAATAATGTTTCTTATAGTTTCTATTTGTTAGAAGAATTTATTAATAATACCAACTAACAAAATAAGCTAACAAGAGATTATGCCAATGCCATGTCCAAAAATTTTGTCCTGGGTCAAGATAAACTCTGGACGCGTCGTAACCTTTTAAAGATGGGACTTATGGGTTCTGCCGTAATTATGAGCGCGGGATTATGGCAATTTGTAAATTCTCATGCTCGCTTACCAGTAAGAGTACCGCCAATTGATGCAAGTACAGCTAACAATCTCTTTAATCCCATGCATTTACTGCGGGATTTTGATTATGGAACTCTCAAACAAGAAAATGGTCGAACAATTCGAGAATTTAAAGTTACTGCAACAAATTCTCTAATTGAACTCAATAACGTTGTTAGTTTTAATGCATGGACTTTCAATAATCGTATACCAGGCCCAACCCTGAGAGCAAAACAAGGCGACCGCATCCGAATTATTTTTGAAAATAAAGGCGGACATTCCCATTCGATGCATTTTCATGGTATTCATCCGGCAAATGTGGATGGCGTTCGTCCAGTAACTAACGGCAAAAGTACAATTTATGAATTTGATGCTGAACCTTATGGCGTTCAGCTTTATCACTGTCATATCGAACCGGTAACTCGCCATATCAGTAAAGGTTTGTATGGAATGTTTATCATTGACCCCCCCCAACCGCGACCTCCAGCCGATGAGATGGTATTGGTTATGGGTGGCTACGACATCAATGATGACGATCGCAATGAATTATACGCTTTCAATGGCTATCCAGAATATTACTCAAGGAATCCGATTCGGATTTATCAAAATCAGTTGGTGCGGTTATATGTTTTGAACATGATTGAATTTGATGTTGCAGCAACCTTTCACCTCCACGCTAATTTTTTTCAGGTTTACCCCACAGGAATGACTTTGAAGCCTACCCATGAAACTGATGTTATTACTATGGGAACTGCACAGAGACATATATTGGAATTTAGCTACAAGTACACCGGCAAATATATGTTCCACCCCCATCAAGATTTCATTGCCGAACATGGTTGCATAGGTGAATTTGAAGTTTTACCCCAAAATCAATCCAATCTAAGTTCGAAAACAATTTAGCTATTAATTGCTAACCAATTACTAATAAATTCTATCTTTGTATAAATACAAATTATTAAATACAGAATTCATCATATTTGATAACAAATCTCATTAGATTGATAATATGCATGCTTAAAATATGACAGTTTGTCAAACCAGGGCTAGCACTAGTTTTAATACTTTAAAGTATGACCATCAAAAATTATATTTGAGGGAAAAATGATTAAAATCCGTTATGTTTTTTTGACTATTGTGGCTTTTGCTGTAGTTGGTTTGAGTTCTTGTAATTTTGGTAATGAAGCAGCTAATAATTCACCAACACCGAACGTTACTTCTGAGACTCAAGTTGTGGAAAAAGCAAAAAATGAGGAAGCACGAGATGTTGACTATATGACCAAATTGGCTCTGATGAAAGGTCATATGATAGTTGGGAAAGAACTACTGGATCTCAATAAACCAAAACAAGCCGAACCTCATATCGGACATCCAGTTGAAGAGATATATGCCGATGTAGAAGAGGAGCTAGAGAAACGCCAAGTAAAAGAATTTAAGACTGGGCTTGATGATTTACACAATTTAGTCAAATTAAAACCTAGCGACCCTGAGATTGCAACTAATTTTGCTTCTTCTATGAAAGCAATAGACGATGCGATCGCGGTAGTACCAGAAGACAAACGCAAAAATCCAGCATTTATTTTACAGACAATAAATGGTTTGCTTGATACAGCAAATTCGGAATATGGAGCAGCGATCGCCAAGGACAAAATCGTTGAAGATATTGAGTATCAAGATTCTCGAGGTTTTGTTCTCTATGCCCAGGAATTGTACGATGGTATCGCCGAACAAATGACTAAAAATAATCCCCAAGCGAATAAAGAAATTAAAACAGCAATGACAGATCTTATTAAAGCTTGGCCTGCTGCTATTGCTCCAGAGAAGCCAGTTAAATCACCTGATGAAGTTAACAAACTGGTTAAAAACATTGAACAAAATGTTCAAAGTACAATCAGTAGTTAAAAATAATACCTAGCATCGACAATAAAAATTATTTTAGTTACCCTTGAAAGCGAATAGTTTAAGAAGGGTTTAAAATTAGCAAAATAAGCGTTGAATAAGCTTGGAGTTAAGGTGTCAAGATACTGTGTGGTTTATAGCCGCCAAAGTCTGGTTTCCGAGATCAAACTCTTCAGTTTTCACTTCAAAGGGTAATTAAAAGCTGATGCGAGAATTAGACCAAAAACAAACTATTGAACTACTAAACGCCATTATGGAATTTGAATTGGCGGGAGTAGTTCGCTATACTCATTATTCCTTAATGGTAACCGGTCCCAATCGGATTCCTATAGTAGATTTTTTTAAAGCCCAGGCAAATGAATCTTTGCTTCATGCACAACAGGTAGGAGAGTTAATTACAGGCTTAGAAGGTCATCCCAGCCTCAAAATTGCCTCAATGGAAGAAACTTCTAAGCATTCAGTCAAAGATATTCTTTCAGAAAGTTTAGCTCATGAAAAGAACGCTTTGACAATGTACAAAAAGTTATTAGATACAGTTGAAGATGCAAGCATATATTTAGAAGAATTTGCTCGAACTATGATTGGGCAAGAAGAGTTACACAATCTCGAACTTAAGAAAATGCTACGTGATTTTGGTTGATAACATCTATCCTAAGTCATTTTGAGACTGTAAACAGAGCAAATTCTTGTAAAATATTTTGTTTTAAGCATAATTATGTGAGACATAGCAAGCAATAGATAATTCTCATGCTAAGCTATCTCATTTAATATTGTTTGAGTTAAATCCCGTATTTTTTATTTCTAAGATACGGGCATTTTTATATCCAAATTTAAGCCAAACATAGACTTCTCAATAATTTCCTCCATACTTTTATCCATGACTTGTTCCCAAGTTATATGAGGATTTAGTTCTAAGTATTGTTTAACTAACCAGTAACCTATCGCGTAACCTCCCCAGTGAGGATATTCACTTTTAGAGTTGGTGAATATATCTCTGTATCGCTGCCGATTTTGCTCTTTCAGATATGGTTCTATTTTTTTGAACCAGTACCCAGATTGATTTTTATTTAAACTTTTAATCCAGGGAGTATCATCTCCTCCTATTACATCTTCTCTGAAGTTTTCAGCTAAACCTTCAGCCACAATTCCTTCGCCGAGAGTTAACCACCTTATCTTGTTTAAAATGATAGCGTGATTATACTCGTGGGCAATTGTTGCTTCCAGCAATGATAAATCTGACTGAGGATGGACAAAAATCAGAAAGGTATTTTTGAAACTCGCAAAACCAGATATACCTTTCATATAATCCAGTGTGGAATTTGAGGAGGTAGGAAAGAAAAAGATTTGGAAAGTATCCTGAAAATCCAGGGTTTGAGTACACGCGCTGATAACTTTTTCTGCCCTTTCCAATATTTCTTGCTCCTTCTTAGCAGAAATTGCAAGAGTATCTAAATCTGCTTTTCCTGCATAGCGAGAAAGTAAATATATTAGCTTCTCTTTACTCTCATATCCAGCAAATCTATTCCAAAGTTCAGGAATACTCTGAACAATTCCTTCTAAGCTGATTTGTTTATTATCTTTGATTAAAGACAGACAAGAATAAAAATAACAATTGAGTTGAAAGTGCTTTTTTTGCTTCATCATAACTTTTATCTTTGCCATAAAAGAAATTTGAGTAAATTATTATTTGTATTTGGCTTGATTTATCTTGATTTTTCAATACCTCCCAATTATCTCCAACGGCACTAATTCGACTTTTTGCATAACCTTCGCTGCTGATATAGGGCTACGCACAAATCAGGACGGACAATGTAATGAGGCGTAAGTACAGCAAAACAAACCCTAATAATGGTAATCCTGTTTGAGGCAAAATATTTTCTAAAATAAAGTTGAAGAGTATTAATAATTATTAAAATAGCCATGGATTTTAGTGCTGCCTTACCTACCTTTGTAATTACCCTCAGGGAAGGCGTCGAAGCCGCTCTGGTCGTGGGAATTGTGCTAGCGTTACTCAACAAAGCCAAAAAATCACATCTCAATACCTGGGTATACTCCGGTGTGGGCTTTGGAATTATCGTTAGCGTTCTAATTGGTTTCCTATTTGCTGGAATTATTCAAGCTGCAGAACAAATAAATCCCCAATATGCATCAGTTGTCAAACCATTAATGGAAGGAGTATTTTGCCTGTTGGCGATTATTATGCTCAGCTGGATGCTTATTTGGATGAGCCAGCAAGCGAAAAAAATGAAAGCTCAAGTAGAAGGAGCTGTTAATACTGCCCTCGAACAAAATGCTTATGCTGGCTGGGGAATTTTCAGTTTAATTGCGATCGCAGTCATACGAGAAGGTGTTGAAACGGTACTATTTATTGCTGCTAATTTCCAGCAAGGAGTAGTTGCAACTATTGGTGCGTTCGCAGGTCTTGTAGGTGCTGTAATTGTCGGAGCACTTTTATTTAAATGGGGTATCAAGATAAATATTCGACAGTTTTTCCAATTTATGGGGGTTTTCTTAGTATTAATTGTTGCTGGCTTAGTTATTTCAGCCCTAAGAAAATTTGATGCGGCGATCGCTACTATTGCATTGGCTAATAATGCATCCCAGAGTCTTTGTTTTTACTACCAAGAATCCGCCCCAATTCATTCTTGTATTTTAGGTCCTATGGTATGGAACACCAGTGATATTTTGCCCGACAATCAATTTCCTGGCGTGATTCTCAAAGCTTTGTTTGGTTATAGACAAAATCTCTATGTTGTCCAAGCTGTAGGATACTTAACATTCTTATTAACTGTTGGTAGTTTATATTTTCGTAGCATTACTAACGCTGTGAGGATTAATTCTCAAAAACAAGCCAGCGCTCAGAAATAAATCGATTCTTATCTTAAGTACAAGCTGTGGCAAAAATAAATTTTTTGTTGACTGTTAGTAATTTATATGTTGATATTATTACTATTACTGTTAATATTAATTCTCAAAAACAGCCCAGCTTTGAAAATAAACAGATTACACAAACCAATAAATAAACAAATAATTTTTAATACTTAATATTAAATTAAATAGAAAAATATAGTAATAGCTACACACTTGAAAACACTTCTTAAAAAGACGTAAATTTATAGAAAATATTAGGCTTGTCTTAAATACTAAAAATAAGATTATTACCTATGTTGTGAATCGCAGTTATATTACAGCATATGATGTTATCTAAAAGACAAAACAATATTTGGATTTAAACTATTCTTAATGCATTCTTAAACACAAGAAGAAATGTAATATTAAACATTACTTTACCTTCGGATAATTTTAATAAAATTATCTAGTAAGAACGTTGCTCTAAAAATCGACTTTGCAAACTATAATCGTAAAGGATGTCCAAAAGTAGATACCAAAAATTAAAACAGTTTGTTATTCTGTGAAAGATGAACAACGAATTCTGTGTGATTAGTTTGCCAAAGATAATGCTTGTAGTACTTTCATAGTTTATTGCAGATAGTTTGAATCTGGCTTCTACATAGGTGAAGAAGCCAAATTTATCGTGTGTGAAAATGGATATTCTATTGAAAATTAGGGAATCACCAAAAATGAAAGAATTCGAATCAAATAATGCAATTAATCTCTTACAAACTATCTTCGAATTTGAGCTATCAGGAGCCATTAGATACACTAATTTTGCTGCACTTGTAGATAATGAGAAGTCAGATATCGTAGATTTTCTCAAGGAGCAAGCAAAAGAGTCATTAGAACATTCCCAAAAAGTAGGAGATGTTTTAGTAAGAATTAATGGTTATAATCAACCACAAATTGCACCTGTCGCTCAAGCAGAAAGCATGAACATAAAAGATATTTTGCAAGCAAGTCATGAGTTTGAGCGACAAGCTATATCTTTGTATCAAAATTTGCTTGATGCTGTTAAGGACTCCAATATTTACCTCGAAGAGTTTGCTCGTAATATGGTTACAGAAGAAGCAGAGCATAGTGAAGAACTCGAACAAATGCTCCGCGAATATTCTTGATATTGAGTATTAAGATTTTGGGTTTTTGATTTTGGGTTATTAGTTTGTTTTTACTTACAAGGTAATTTCTACTGCTTTTGTATGATTTATTCGCAGTGGTGGACGCCAGCAAAGATAAATTAGGGGACCAAATAATGGTACTAATGTTGTCAGCCAAAATATCCAGGATTTTTTAATTCCTCTGCGTGCCATATCATCTCCTAAAAGTGCACCAATTGATAAGGACAGCACACAAAAATCTAAGCTCATCACATGGATAAAGCGGCTACTTTTCCATTGTTGGAAAAAGTCACTCCATTCTCCTGCGCTAAAAGCGTAAGTTATCAAACTTACTGTGACAAGGGTTAAAACAACACCAGTAATGTGAGAATCACAAATTTTAACCAAAGTATTGTTCTGGTAGGAAATTTTTTGATTTGGGGCTTGAGAAATACCACTAAGTGGAGAACGCAAAGCTAAATAAGGTAATAAAGCAAAAGCACCCACTGCAAATGAAGCACTTACGAATAGCCAAGCCGGTATTTTTTGGTTAATACCATCGATGAACATAAAACAACCGTATATCATGGGTAAAATGCCCATAACGTTGAATAAGGCAACAATTAAAGGATTAATTCCTTGCCAATGTCCGGTTGAGAGATTCTCGATTAATTTGAATGTATCAGGGCTGTCCGGAGGGGCGAGAAAAAAAGCATAAACAATAAATCCAATCCAAACTAACCAAAATGCAACTTTTCTGGGCATATAATCAGCAGAGAAATTTGTAATATATGTTCCCAGTCTACTAACCTTATGATCAATATTATCTAGAGAAAACTGTAAAAATTTAGAGACGTAGATTTCTACGTCTCTAAACATATTTTTGGGATAAATTATTAATCTTGTATTTTTTGAAATAATTTATTTAGCTCAAAGCTTCGGAAAGATAATCAGCAGCAGCAGCAACAACTGCGACAGCACCTTCATAATCCATGCGTGTAGGACCTAAAATTCCTACACTACCGAGTGGTATTGAACCGCGACGATAATTTGAAGAAATCAAAGTGCAGGTACGAATAGGTTCAAGAGGATTTTCTGAACCAATACGAACTGTAACCCTTGGTTTATTCTCTATTTCCTCTACATCCGGTTCGTCAAATATTAAACGTGAAAGTTGGTCTTGTTCTTCTTCTAATAATTGGACAATGGTTTGTACTTGGTTAATTTCAGCAAACTCTGGTTGGCGTAAAACAGAAGCCATTCCTTTTATCATTATTTGAGTTGCAGCAGAGTGAGAAGTATGATGTTCCAACTGCATCAATGATTTTTTCAAAGATTCACCATAAAGCTGGAATTCTCGGTCCAATTCACTCCATTTAAGGTTAGCAATTTCTGATAAACTTTTCCCCCGCAAATGAGCATTCAAAAAGTTAGAAACTATCTGTAACTCACGATCTGTTGCTTCTACATCTGGTTGATTTCCTTCCTTTGAAGCCGGTAAGTCCATCAATTTAGAATGGGTTTCTAAACTATTAGTAACCACAATCAAAAGTACTTGTCCTGCTTCCATTTGTACCAGTTGCAAATGTCGCAACATTGCGGTATTATTCTTCGGCATGGTAATTAAACTTATGCATCCACTCAGAGTCGCTAGAATCTGAGCTGCACCATCTAATAATATTTCTAAATTCCTATCTTCACATCTCAAACCTCTTTGTAAAGCTAACTCCATTTGTTTTGCAGAGCTTTCAGAAGGAGTCATCAATTGGTCAACATAAATACGATAGCCAGAGTCTGAAGGAATACGTCCGGCAGATGTATGCGGTTGATAAAGCAAGCCAGATTTTTCTAGCACCACCATCACATTGCGAATAGTGGCTGAACTGACACCTAAGTCAAACTCTTCAACTAATGTCTTGGAGCCTACAGGTTCTGCCGTGGCAATATAGTGACGGATGGTTGCCCAAAGTATATGTTGTTGTCTATCGTTGAGCCGGACTTCCATAGGGTGTATTTTACCAAAAGCAAATTTTTATTTGGATATCTTAAAAAAAAATTACAAGATGAGAATTAAGAAATAATTTTTGAAAATTGAAAAAGTCTTGGTTGATAAATACTTAGTTAAATACGTAAGACCGCGAACATTTAGTTTTTAGAGAACTCCAACCAAAAATCTTGCTTTCTCATGCTAACGTGCCAAAAATGGCACATTGATTATTTACGCCAAAACTCTAGTTTGGTTAAACTCATTAACGACTTACCTACGTATTTTTTCATGTTTTTTGCTTTATGGTTGTATGTTTAGTAACTGAAAGTGATTTGTAAATACATTCTATTCTCAAGAGTAGCAAAAATTGCAGTCATTACTCTAGAGTTATTCAGTATTGATTCAAAAATAGCAAATAATGCTCGCTGCTGGGATTTTTAAAGTCGATAGCAGGCAGTGAATCGTCAAAAACAAGATTAATAGAAATTATTGTTACTTCAATATTGTGGTACGGAACGATCTATATTTTGAGAATATGCATCGATCCCGCCAACTATATTTTTTACCTCTGTAAATCCTTGAGATATTAACCATTGACACATATGAGCAGAACGGATTCCATGATGACACAGAACTAGTGTTTCCACGTGGGGATCTAAATGTTCATGGATTTGTTGTGCCCACTTATCGTGTTTGCTTAACGGGAGGTTAACAAAGCCCTCTATGCTAGCAATTTCGACTTCTTGAGGCTCGCGGACGTCTAAGAGTTGGAGGTGAGGAGTATCTTTCTTAAGACGTTGTGCCAGTTCTTCTACACTAATTTGACCAGCAGGTTGAACAAAATAATTCCCAGACATGAGGTTTTGTAAACAATCTTAGTAATTATCATATTGACAGAAAAACTTCGCTTTAGCATGGGTAGATGCATGAATAAGTTAACTAAAATTGAACAATTCGTTAATTTTAAATACGTATATTTGACTATACCCTCTGAAGATAAAGCTAATTTGGTATGTGGTTTTTGATAAAATTTGCTTGAAGTAGGATAGCAAAAGTAAACAAATACTAATTTTCACTCATTAAATTATTAGTCTACTTATATACTTAAAGTGTTATGGTGTAAATTAATTTTTAGAAGTTATACCTGAGAATTTTGATTTAACCTAGAAGCCGCTTTTCTTTGATTGGGAAGCGGTTTTATGTTGGCTGATTTTTTAGTATTTGAATTGGTATTCGGAAATGTTAACTTATCCACGGGGAAATATTTAGATATTTTTGAGATATTTGAATTTAGATATTTGAATATCTTATTTTGTAAGCGTTCGGAGTACACCGAAATTATTGTTCCTTTCACCATTTTTTAGTCGTTATTTTTTTAGTTGTTATTATTTATTCCAAAGCCATTGTCATCAAGTGCTATTTGTTTAGCATTATCCCCATAACAGAATAATTGAATTCCTATACAAATAATTATGAGTCGCAATTATGATTAAATGCTCGTTATTTAAGTTTATTGCAGCCAGCATTATGGTACTGCTATTGATTTTTAGTGGTGGTTGCAATTACTTGGAGAGTGCAAATTCTTCTAGTCCAAAGATAGAAAAAAATAACCTAGAACAACCAATATCAGCAATTTTTGTCTCCAAGCAAGCTCCAGTTATGTTGTCAATATTACTAAGTAAGGAGGGTTTACAATCTGTAAAGCGTAATCGAGAATTCTCAATAATCGAAGAAAATTTATTTACTAATACTGATATAAATTTCAAAAAGGATGTTGAACCTTGGTTAGGGGATGAAATTACCCTTGCTGTGATGACTGCGGATCTGGATCGGGAAGTCGAAAATGGTAAACAACCGGGTTATCTAATGGTCTTAACCACTAAAGAGCCGGAAAAAAGTCGTGAATTTGTAGAAATATTATTTTCTAAACGGGTTTTAGCAGGTACGACCCTGAAGGTAAAGCGATATCAAGGTGTAAAGCTAATTTACGATCAATTGCAGACAGATTCATTTTATCCTACCGGAGATCCAAATCAATCCAAACAAACAAACTCTCAATCTGAAATAAAAAGTAATTTGGCTGCAGCGCTAGTTGGCGATCGCTTTGTATTATTTTCCAATACACCAAAAATTTTGCGTCAAGCAATTAATAATGTTCAGGCTCCTAATGTTAATCTGGTGAGTTCTAAAAAATATCATCAAGCTTTAAATAAATTATCTGATGAAAAAGCTGCTATAGCTTTTTTGAATCTTTCTCAAATTGCAAATTGGCAGGATTTGGAGCTAAAAAATCTTGTCTATGATAGTCAAATTATTTCTTTAAATTTTAATTCTCAACAATTAATTGCAGAGACTAGTTTGCTTGCAAATAAAGAGACTTCGGCAACTTTATCTCCATTATCTCAACCAGTTGCAGCATTAAAATATATTCCTAAAGGCGCGGGTTTAGCCATTTCTGGTACTGATTTAAGTAATTTAAGTAACACCAATGTTGCTCAATTTTGGCAACAAACACGGGTTGCTTTTTCCCCATCGCCAGAAAATAGAATTTCTAGATTAGTTCAACCTCTGGAAAATCTGACCAACAATTGGGGATTGAATTTATCGAAGGATATATTTAGTTGGGTAACAGGTGAATTTGCTTACTGTTTGTTACCTTCGCAAGAAAAAATCGAGCCGGACTGGATTTTTGTCGCAGAAAAATCACCATCTACTTCTGAAGGAATTGCTCGCTTGGATGAAATTGCTCGCACTAATAATTTGAGCATCAATCCCTTTCTTCTCGGAGAACAAAAAATTTATGCTTGGACGCAGCTAACAGCAAATACTGAATTATCCTCCGCAGGTGCAAAAGCACAAAACTTTGCAATTGAGACAAAAGTTCGTGGAGTGCACACAACAGTAGATAATTATGAAATTTTTGCCTCATCTGTTGAAACGATCAATCAAGCATTAGCAGGGAAGGAAAGCTCTTTAATCAATAACAAAAGTTTTAAAGATAGTATTGCCCAAATTCCTGAATCAAACCAAGGTTATCTCTATATTGATTGGAGCAAAAGTCGAGAAATTTTAGAGTATCAGTTACCAATACTACGTTTAGCTGAAATTGTTGGCAAACCATTTTTCCAGAAATTACACTCACTGACTATCAGTAGTTACGGTGAAAACTCAGACACTCTTCAAAGCAAAGTGATACTCCAAATGGACGCCTCGTAAGCGGTACCAACCAACTAAAGTCTCAGCTTAATTGGGGTTTACAGTTTCTCAGAGCTAAAGTCCAACAAGATGTGCAAAATTTAATGTGACACATCTTGTTAAATTCTTATTACTTTTTTAGCTAAAATATTAGAATATAAAAAACTACATTAATTAATTTATGCAGCGGAGGTTTATGATTAGGAGTTTACGCCTTCGTTTACAGCAATACAAGGCTTTAAATTATTTTTTATTCCTCAGTGTATTTTCTGCAATATGGACTTTTAACCCAGTGTCTGCAGATACTTCCCACTTTGGTAAATTAACTTTATCACCTGATTTCAAGTCCGTTGGGAAAATGAAAGTAACAGGACACACAGGTGGTTCTTACTCCCTATCAGCTATTAGTAACCGCGATCGCGAGCGAAACTTATGTATTGGTTTTGCTGATACAAAGCCAGACCATATTTTAGTTCTAGAAAAAGATTTTTCCCGGTTGTCACTTCAAGTTGATAGTGGCGGTTATGACACCACCTTGCTGCTTCAAGGACCGGGTAAGAAAGAAGTTTTTTGTGGTGATGATACCGGGGATAGCAAAGATGCTAGTGTTGAGGTCTCTAACCTCAAATCAGGAGAATACAAGCTCTGGGTTGGGACATTTAAGTCCGGGATGCGCCGTGAATACAGCATTTCTATCGAACAAGAATTAGAGACCAAAAAATAAAAAATAAAAACAACTGTAACTACTTATTGAAGCACCTAATTCATGATTGTTTTTGTGTGTTACCATATTTTATGGTTAATGTAAACAAAATTAACCAATAAGTAGATAGCATTATTAACTTGCGACTAAAGTAATGCATTTTTTTTGATACACACCAATCAGGCGCTGCATTACCGGAAGAAAAATAAATGTATCTTATTTTTTTGTCTTTTGAGTTCTAAAGACAAGAATTAGCTTAGTGTCAATAAATAAAGTACTTCTGATTTATAATCTCAAGTTAAACGATCTAACTAGGTTGCACTTTTTATCCAATTACATCCGTTGGAGACAATCTTCGCTTGAATTGGCTAAATTCTATATCAATTCGGGAATCACTGTTAGCTATTTGCTTGCATAACATCTAGTAGTTTTATTTTGTTAACAATAGACTACAAGTACAAAAATTCTTGTTAAGAGCTTTGGGAAGTTAATTCTATCCACGGAAAAGCTTAAAGAGTTAAAAGCTGATAAATTTATAAATTTAATTTTTTTACCTTTTCTACTCTTTTCCTAATTCATCTTGGATGTAAATTAGATGTAAATCAATAATTAAAATTAAAATCATAATTATAGTTTTAATTTTTCACGACATCAAAGTCTTAATCTCAACAAACTCAATCGTTGTTAACAAAAACCGGCTACTGATTTACTGTATCAATTTATCAGCATGCTAAATAAAAAAAATAAAGTGAAGTAATAATATTTATGCCTTAAAGTACTGTAGATATTGACTTATATTAATCATTTATTATTTCCTAAATTTTAGGTGGCTGTTCTGGGTAATTATCGTCAAAAGTCAATAAGAATTCACTATTAGTTATGACACTCGATTTAAACACCCAAGGTAATATTGCGAAAATAGGGACTTGTGAAGTGCATTTACCCAACGGTGAGGTTGCTCCTCTCTCGGAGGTTATAGAAGCCTGTCCGTACACTTTAGACTTTAATTTATTGTATTTCTACAAAATCATCCAAGACTTTGTGGCGTTAGATATTTCTCATAAAGATTATCATTTCTTGCTGACCAGAAGAGTGGATGAGCTACCACAATTTCCCTCAGATAAATTGCAAAATCTGATTGTTTTTTTGTTGGGAGATGAATGGTGTAGAACACCAAGTTATGCATCCGATGTACTAGCAGTATTTAAATGTTACGGCTCAACTCCAACCCTTGAGTTTCATCAATCTAATCTTTATCTTAACTCCCTAATTTTATTGCAATATATCAGAGTTGTATTTAAGGGTCTGAAAACATGGGGAGTCAAAAGTAAAAATGTTTTTCCGTTTCCTCTTGGTTATTTTCGACAGTCTGACTTACCAACCGTTCCCATTCTGGAAAGAACTTGTGATGTGTCCTTTATCGGTAGTCTGAAAAATTCGCCGAAACAAGGATTGCTCAAAATGTTTGGGTTCTTTAAAAGTCCAAAAATTGTATCTAGACAATCAATGGTTTCATGCGTCTCAAAATGGCAGGGTGCTGATCGATATAATGTTGACGTGCGATTGACATCCAGTTTTCCCCATGCGGAAAAAACTTCGGAATTTGGAGATTATTCTGAAAGGTTGATGAATACAAAAATTTGTTTATCCCCTCGGGGAACTTCATTGGAAACCTTTCGTTACTTCGAAGCCCTGCGTTATGGATGTATCTTAGTATCTGAGCCTGTACCTAATTATTGGTTTTATAAAGATTCTCCAGCTATTTATCTGAATGATTGGAACAAACTACCTCAGCTTTTAGAATCGTTGCTAGGAGATACACAACGCTTGGAGGAACTGCATCATAAAGCTTTAAATTGGTGGCAAAATCGATGTAGTCCCTCTGCTGTTTCTTCGCAGATGTTTCACAATCTGAAGTAAAAAAATAAGTGAAATATTAGTGGGAGAATAATTTTCTCCCCACAAGTTTCGGGTAAAATTAGCGTAATTTTACCTATAACTTTACGGTTAACCGATCTAATTTATTCTGAAAATGCTTATTTGTTTGAGTAAAATTAGCCTGAAAAGTCTGATTTTTCGTTTTTTTAAATAAATGACCTCAGAGCGCTAAGATAGTCATAGCTTATTTAGCAAAATTTATCGGTACCGTATTGTGCTATCTACAATGCTTGCAGATTTTCGCATCATTTTTGAACGCGATCCCGCCGCACGGAATTGGCTAGAAATATTATTCTGCTATCCCGGTTTACAAGTTCTGCTATTCCATCGTCTAGCCCATTGGTTATATCATCTTGGCTTACCCTTTATTCCCCGATTCATTTCCCATATTGCTCGTTTACTAACTGGAATTGAAATTCATCCAGGAGCTGTAATTGGGAAAGGTGTGTTTATAGACCATGGAATGGGTGTAGTCATTGGTGAGACTGCGATCGTAGGAGATTACGCACTCATTTATCAAGGTGTAACTCTTGGTGGGACAGGTAAAGAATGTGGTAAACGTCATCCAACCTTGGGCGAATGTGTAGTTGTAGGAGCCGGAGCAAAAGTCCTAGGTAATATTCAAATAGGTAAAAATGTGCGAATTGGTGCTGGTTCCGTCGTACTACGCGATGTACCTTCTGACTGCACAGTTGTTGGGATTCCTGGAAGAATAGTTTATCGCTCTGGAGAGCGGGTAGATCCATTAGAACATGGAAGACTTCCAGATGCGGAAGCACAAGTAATTCGTGCATTAGTTGATAAAATTGAATATCTTGAGGAGCAAGTTCAGCTACTGCAAGACTCACAAACAGTCCCTTCAAAAAATTATTTTGCTACAGCTGCAACAGCTTTAAATGAATCGCATTTATCTCAAACTCATTTATTTGAAGAAGGTCATCATTTACAACACGATCGCAAAAGTTGTGATTTGGAAGATAAAGCAATAGAAGAATTTCTAGATGGTTCTGGAATTTAGGGGTAGAAACTATTTTAAATTCCAATAATTTTTCCACTGCACTTGTTTCTCTTTTTTACACAAGTGTTTTTTTTGTTTGGACAGAAATCTTTTGAAATAAAAATCTTTTGAAATAAGCATTTTAGTGAATTTGAGGAGTCAGGAGCTAAGGGTAAGATATATTGCCTTATTTTCTAGTGTTTTAGCTGTACCTGACTTAACTGAAATTTGTTATTTTTATTGTGATTGCTGATGATTATTATACTGGTGATTGTTGTACTGATGGTGGTTGAATTGAGAATAACGTTGAGCTAAATGATATTTGTGCCCAGCTAGAACCATTGCAAAGAAACCCCACATAACCATACCAGGAACTCCTAGCATTCCACTACTACCTAACAGAGTACAAACCATACCGGTACTAATACCTCTAGCAGCTGCCATGAAGGAATCAAAACGTACTTCCGTAAATTGAAATATTTTATAAATTAATAACAAAAGTCCGCCTAGGTAGAAAGTAACTCCAAACCAACCTAGGGTGAAGAATGTATCTAAAAATCCACTATCAACTACCAGCTGTTCTAGTAAACCTTTTTTGTTAATAATATATGTATTGCCAATACCGTTGCCCAATGGATCGGTCAAAGCTTTATTTAAACCTTCTTCATATATTTTTTGCCTAATTTGGGCACTATTATCATTCTCCAAATTGCCAAAAGTTTCAAAGCGATCGAATATTGGTTCAGAAAACTCTTCAACAGTCAGCAATGGGAGTACGCACAACACCATGATTAGGAAGGTTATGATTAAGCGTATTTGTAAGTTTGATTTAAGGGAACCAAAGAAAGAAACTACTGCAACAAACCATCCACCCCACAAAGTACGGACAGTGGTTAACAAAAACGCAATATAACCCGCAGCAGTTGCAGGTAAACGGAAAAAGTCCTTATTTTCATTATTGAAAAGTAAAATCAAAGCAGCCATCATTACTGATGCAAAGGGAGCTGGGGATGCCATTGTACTCCACACACGCAGACCTAAAGGTTCTGGGGTACCCATCGAATTTAGCTTAGTACTTTCAAGCCAAAATACATCCCAAGCTGGGGCAACCAAATACTGATACATCCCATAAAGCCCCATGATTAGTGCGCCCCATAGAAAAGTACGTTGAGTATTCTTGCTATATTCAGGATAACTACGCCAGTTAATGAATAAATAAAAGGCAAAACTAATCGGAGTTAACCAGTCCAAAAGTCCCCTAGTTGCAATCATGACTGAAGGAGCTTTAATTAGTCCGATTAAAAAGCCATAAAATATTGCGATAAAAGCCAATACAAATGGTAAACCACCCTCCCGAAGAGATTTCGGTAGGTATTTCAAAGCAGTATGAAGGGTGATTAAAGTAACTAAAAATTGAGAAACCAGCATAAAGCGACTGGGATCCCAACCAGCCTTTAAATCTATCATACGAGAAACAAAAGGGGTTACAAACCACAGCCACCAAGTAAAACTGATGTAGAGCATGGGGTATCGTAAATATAACAGAATACCCACAGCAAAAGAAAATAAAACATACCCCGGACGGAGAATACTTCCAACACCGGCTAAAGTACATACTGTTGTAAATAAAATAAACGAGAAAATCGCTGCCCAAGCTAAAGGTGGTTCTAAACCGAAGGAGAATTTTTTTTGGGGTTGTGAGTTTCCTGGTGTGTGGCTGTGATTCACTCTACATCTGCTCCACGACTAAATTGTTTAGCAATTAGGCTTTGTATGTCACTATCTGGATATTTTTGTTAGATATTTTTTTGGATGTATTTTTTTAGATTATATTTTTGGCTTGGGATCATTTATACCCAGGTAGAAGAAATTGTAATAATCAACGTAGTAATTGGAAATAATGCTAGCTAAAAATACCTTATCAAAATTTTGTTGCTTGCCAAGTTTGCCAACCTTCCCATCTACCTTGTAAAGATGCAAGTAATTTCTGACTCGCAAGTAAACCTTGGGTAGGTAAAAAGCGTAGCCATTGTACAAAACCCATTGAGTCGCGGGTTCCTACAAATATCGACCATAGTAAAAACACTAGTTTTCGTAGGGGCGACAAATGTTCTAACAAAGCTAACGTTTCATTATGTACAGCATTTGCTAAAGCCCTTCTATTAAAGGAATTACGCTTATCTTCATCAAAACGCTGAGCAGGATAATGATTAACCGCAATATTAGGATCGTAAATTAATTTCCAACCAGCTCTTTTTAACTTTAAGCAAAACTCAACTTCAAAATGTACTTGAGCTCCACTACCAAGCATTCGCTTGTCAAAACGCCATTCTCCCATGGCTACGCGGCGGAAACTCATATTTACCCCTTTAAGGATATCAACTTCTCGGGGCTCCCCAACGCCAATATGATGGTTTCCGACAGTTTTACCAAACCACAACAAATGACCGACCTTATTAGAAGCACCATCTTCTAGATCGTTCCCATGGTAAACCCAGTCACGTCCTCCAACACCACCAACCTTATCGTCCTTTAAGTAGTGAGTTTCTATTTTGGCTAACCATTCGCTGTGTGGTTCTGCATCGTCATCTGTAAAAGCAATAATTTCAGATGAAGCATTATCAATTCCAGCATTCATCGCTGCAACCACCCCAGGTACAGTAACTTTTACAATCTGTAATTGTAAAGTGTTGGGTTTGAAGCTTTCTAAAAAAGACCAAGTATTGGCATCCGTATCTCGAACTATTACTATAACTTCATCAGGAAGTCGGGTTTGCTTTTGCAAGGCTTCCAGACACCGTGCCAAATCCTTTGGGCGGCGATAAGTAGGTACAATAACCGCAATACTCATTTAATGCTCCATCTCCTCAAATAAATCCACATAGTGTTGCGCCATCAACTTCCAGCTATGTTGTTCGGCAATTGTTCTTGCTGCTTGCCCCATTTTATTTCTTAGCTCGGGATTACTCGTTAGCATCTGCAGTGCTTCTGTCAACGCTTCAACATCTTCGGCATCTGATATTACTATTCCAGCTTCTGGTTTTACCAAGTCTGCAGCTCCTGTTGAACTGGCGGTGATTACTGGTATACCTGTAGCCATTGCTTCTATTACTACTAACCCGAAAGGTTCATAGCGGGAAGGAAATACCAAAAAGTCTGCAGTTTTCATTAATTGGGGAACATCTGATCGATAACCCAAAAAATGAACTCGTTGACTTAAATTTAAAGATGCTGCTAAATCTAAATAGGGGCTACCCTCAGTGACTCCAGCTACTGCTAAATGTAATTCAGGGACTTTTACTAAAGCGCGTAGCACCGTATCTAAATTTTTGCGTTTGATTCTGATATCCCCAGCAAATAATGCTAACGGAACTTCTTGAGGTAGATTCCACTTTTGACGATCGCAATTTCCCGGCGTAAATTCCTGCAGATCCACACCATTGGCGATTACCCTGATTGATTCTGGTAATACGCCAATTTCTAATAAATCTTCACCAACTTTATTCGAGACTGCGACTACTTTTTGCGCTTCTTGAAAAGCTTTCTTCTCCCAATTAGAGTTTAATGCGGTATAAAACCACTGATAGAAATTGTAGAAAATTTTTCGGGGGTTAACTCGTTGATTGTTGGATGAATCTTCAGTTTTTTGAGTGGTAAATTTTAACCAAGAACTATGAACGAAATGTACAGCATTAACCTCCCCTTTTGCCCAGGTGATAGCACCATTTGCTTTAACTAAATCTATCTCAGAACGATGTTTTTGAAGCCAATTACTACTGCGCCAAGCAAATAAGAGGTTACGAAATAATTCCGTAGGTAAGCCTTTAACAGAAATTGGGATCCAATTAACTAGATTATTGTCTTGTAATTCTGGTGCAACTCGGGAGGCGAGCAAAGTAACCTGATGCCCGCGTGCGAGTGCTTCTTGAGTAACTTCATAATTTACTCTACCCTGGCCATCGCCTTTGACAACACTATGGGTAACAATACACAGCTTCACGCTTAATCTATCCTGAATATTTTTTATTTACTATTGCAAAATACAGATATATAGCAAGGAAAATATATTTTTAAGGCCCAAATCTTTTGAATATCCAACAACCTTTAATCATTAAATACTTATTGGTACGAACTTAAACAGAAGATGGATTCCATAGTTTACCAATATCTGCACGACGAATAATTTCTGGCCAAGCTTGAATAGCACCTTTCTTTAACAAGTAACCAGTCATATGTATGAAATAAAATACAACAAATGCTATTAGCTTAAAAGGATTAGGGGATAAGTTTTTATATCGCTTAATACCAACATAAAGTCTAGCGGCTTCTATATGTAATTCATAATTGCTTACAGCACCAATTCCAGGACTATAAAGAGTACTAGATTCTTCAATAGTGCTGTTCACTATTAGCGTGGAACAAGGTAATATTTTATAGCCACCTTTAATAGCTCGCAAACATAGTTCTGCATCTTCATAACCAAAATATATATTTTCATCCCACTGTTCTTCAACAAAAAAATGTCTGGGGAATATTGCTGCATGAATGACAACAGTTTCTGGAATATCGCTAGCTTGAAAATATCCTTGAAAATTTAGTCTGGATGGTAAAAGCGCTCCATCATTGTCACCAAACTTACTAATTCCAGAGAGTATAGTATATTTTCTTTGAGTTTCTGGAAGTTTTTCGTACTCCTTAATCGCAGAACCAATAAAGTCAGGTTCTACACAAATATCATCATCAACAAAAGCAACAAAATCAGCTTCAGATTCTCCAACAGCATTCACAGCATTATTGCGGTTTGCACACACACCGCGACGGGGACCAATAATATAGGTTGTGCCTGGGTATTTCTCAACTATTTTTTGATTTTGCTTCTGAACTTCAAGGGTAGGAGAATCGTCGGAAACAACTATCGATTTGGGCTTAACACTACAATTCCACAATGCTTTAAGACAATCATCTAACTTGTGGGTACGATTTCTTGTTGTAATACAGGCTGATATTTGCATTATATTTACCTCGTCAAAATAAATGAAAGCTATATAAATTATTCGCGTCTAAGTCTTAATTTATAAAGATTAAGATTTCATTGACAAATTCAATAGGATTGATATTATTTAACTCTACATAATTATTTAATTTTTTATCATATTATTCCTCAAAATACTAAGCATTTAACTTATTCTTTCAGTTTTCATTAGGAATAATGTGGTAACAATGAAACCTCAAAATTATATATTGTTGTTCAATTGACCCAACTCCTCCCCACCGTCTATCAAAAAACATTAATAAATAGTCAGTAAACCTAAAATTTTGTAGCTATTTTCGTGTTAGTAAAGCTCAGAATTAAAGCAACTATAGTCCGCCAATGAAGTTTTTGCTTTAACGAGCGCCAAAAATAAGGACGTGCAGCCTCAAGTTCTTGGGAACGCATTAAACCAATGCCCAAATTGGTGCTTACTTGTGCCCATTGCTGTTGAAAATAAGGTTTAAATTCTTGGAGACGCTCATCAGCCATAAATTGTTCGTAGCAAAAAATATCAGCTTTTGCTTTACGAATTTTGGCTTTAAAGTTAAGTTTGCCACTTTGCATTGTGTCTGTTTGCTCGTGCTCGCGATAAAAAGTTAGTTTTTCCGGACAGTAATAAGCACCATTACCGGAGCGACAAAACAAATAGTTTAAATAAACATCCCAAGAACCCCCCACTTCTGCAGGGATGAGATCCCAGTCAATAAAATCTCGGCGCATTAATGCAGCAGTTGCAGTAGAAACTGAGCGATCCAATAAACCTTGTCGGTAAAAAGGTTGATAAATCCCTTCAGCAAGATTGTTACGTTTATAAGAATTAGAACATTTTCTAGTTGCAGCAATATCAACCTCACCATTTGCATCAATGATGTAGTGGTCGCAAAAAGCTAATGATAAATTGGGATTTGCTTCCAGTGGAGGGATAAGCTTTGCCAGAAAGTCTTCCGCCCACATATCATCATCTAGAAGACTTGCAACATATTTTCCCCGAGCCATTTTAAAGGCTTTCATTGTATTAGCGAACATACCCAAGTTTTTTTCATTACGGGAGAAACGAATTCTTGGATCTTGAAAGGAATCAATAATTTTTTGGGGATTCTCTGGACTGCAGTTATCAGAAACAATAATTTCAATATTTTGGTATGTTTGACTAACTGCACTTTTTAAAGCAACCAGCAAATAATCTGGTCGGTTATAAGTAGGAGTAACAATACTTACTAGTGGTTGTGATGATTTGATATCCTTAGTCATATTGAACTCGAAGTTTGTAAGTTCCCTGCTCGCAGCAAAGTTAATCTTGATCGATCTTAAATTAAGTTTGGTGAAAATTCTCTGATGGTGTATATGTAATTCTTCCTTTCTTAAATCTGATATTCCGAATTTTTGTGATTTTTTATATCAGACTAGTACTTTAAGGGATAATGTAATTATCCAAAAAGCAAGAATACATCAGGGAAAAAATACGGACATTTGGAGTTCATAGGTGCTTTAGGAGTAAACCCAAAAGGAAAACTACTTTGCAAACTGTTTTGTATTCTTTTGACGAGAAAGAAAACTGTTCTGAAAATATATCTTGAAATTTTTTGCCCAAAAACGCGTCAAATAATAAATTCTTTCATACCAACTATAGAATTTCCATCCAAGTATTAAGCCTGAAATAGAGCAACTTTCACCGAAATTCCATATTTTTTGTTCGTAATATTGCTCTCGCCGCAACTGAAGATTACGGGATAAGTCTACTCTGTGGGGACAATTTATATTTTCCAAAAATTCATTAATATATTTATTTGTCATTTCTATACCCAATAGAGCTTTAGTTGTTTGTTCTTTTGTGACCTCTGCAGAAGCGTGATTATTTGCACCATGAATGCGATAACCTCCAAGAACTAAATTGATTGTTTTAATTTTCCCCAAAAAAGCAGTGCTATATATCAAACAGCCATCTGCCCATATCCTCCATCTGATGGGATCGATAGGAAATACCTGCTCGAGAATACTACGACGATAACTTAGAGCCGAAGTAGGAGGAAAATTCCAAGCGTTTCCTGTTTGTATCACAACCTTTGCTAAGTCTTCGCCCAGCTTATATCTTTTGGGAGATTTAGTTGTAAGCAGATTTCCATCAGAATCAACTTCCTCTAATAAATGCATTACTCCTACAATTTCAGGTTGTTGAAAAATTTCTACAATCTGCTGTAATTTATTTGGCTTCCAAACATCATCTGCATCTAAAAAAGCTATTATTTCACCATTGGAAGCTTGGAAACCTGTATTGAATGCACCACCTTGTCCTTGATTTTCTTGAAAAATCGCCTTGATTTTGTTTGGGTATTTTTCTTGTAGTTCGAGAATAACTTCTCGGCTGTTATCCTTAGACCCATCATCTACTACTATAATTTCAAATTTTTGATAGTTTTGGGCAATCACCGATTCAATAGCAGTATTTAGATACCGAGCATAATTGTAATTAGAAATAATTATGGAAACCTTCATTTTTCCCAAATCCTTGGAACAATAATTGTTAGTAATTTTGATTTCAGGAAATTTGGTTTGAGTACACTTATTTACTATTTTTTTATTGAGTCTATAAATTCCTTGTACTTTCTTAATTCAAGCACTCAAAACCAAATTATGAATTATATATTTTTAAATCTTGATCAAAAGACAACTCATTACAGGATTTTTTCAAAAGTAACTACACAAGCAAAGTACTGTTAGTGCTTCCTATTTATAACTTTTGAAGAAATAATTTAAAGAAACCCTTTTAGGGAAATAATTCCTAGATAATCAGAGCTATAGGAGCTTATTTTATTGCTCTTAAAATATCTTCTACATATATATCAAAAGTCAAATATAAAACGGAATATATTTACTTTGTCTTTTTTAAATTAAAATTTAAAGCCCAATATTCTTGATAAAAGCTTTAACATACGAAGGATTTATTTCTATAAATATTATTCCCAAGGCAAAATTTATTTTAATAACAATTAGTATGAAAATTATGCCAATAACGGTCAGAAAAAGGATAATGTAGCACTACGCGCAAGTCAAAATATGTAGAGCCATATTCTGTAGATTGTCTGCGACCACCTTGTAACGCAAAAAAAATAATTTTGCTGACATTATATGTTGACTGCACATATGTATCGGAACTACAGCACTTTGCAAGTAGATGAGGTACATTTCCCCTGTTCCCTGCATTATTCAAAGATATGTGTGTGCCTCACTTAAATGAAATCGGCTGTATATGCTTTTCCTCTTGAACAACTACTCTATAATTCTGCTCTGAGTGCGAACAAGACACAGTAACCTTTTGGGGATGTTATACCGATTTCATTTGATGTTGCTACACTTAGAACGCCTCAAGTCGAACGTTTATAAAAAGTAACGGGAACAGATTCAAAGAATTGATGTGTAACGGTATTTTTTGAAATTGATATTAATTAAAACTTCCTGTGTTCACTTTTTGCCAATCAAAAAACCCGAACGCCAGATTGAGGGTTCGAGTTTAAAAAGTAACGATACACGTACATCAATTTTTTTTACAGGCTGGCTTGACTTAACTCATGCTGTTTACAGTGGTACTCCCATAATGCACCACGTTCCTGCAGTAGTTCTTGGTAACTACCTTGTTCGACAACACGTCCTTGCTCCAGTACGACCACTTTATCAGCTTTGGCAATTGTTGAAAGTCGGTGAGCGATCGCAATTACCGTGCGTCCAACTGCTAGTTTTTCTAACGAATCCTGAATTAAACTTTCTGAGACTGAATCCAAGGCGCTAGTGGCTTCATCTAAAATCAAAATTTCTGGATTCCTTAATAGAGCACGAGCGATGGCAATTCGCTGTTGCTGTCCCCCTGATAAGCGTGCTCCTCTATCGCCCAAAACTGTATCAAAACCATTGGGCATTTCTTCAATAAAATCAAGGGCATTGGCTAATCTCGCAGCCTCGTGAATTTGCTTTTCCGTAGCATCAAACACACCATAAGCAATATTGTCGCGGACAGAAGTATTAAAAATAAACGTATGTTGGCTAACTACAGCCATTTTACGACGTAAGGAATCAACATCAAACTGCCGTACGTCTACTCCATCAAATAATACTTGTCCTCCTGTAACGTCGTGAAATCTCGGAATTAAGCCTGCTAAAGTAGTTTTTCCACTCCCAGACTTACCAACTAAAGCAGTCATTTTTCCCCGTTCAATTACTAGAGAAATATTTTGTAATACGGGGTTACGGGGATCGTAACTAAAATCAGTACCAACTAAGTCTATTGATCGTTTTAATCCTGTGAAAGGCACTTTACCATTTTCAAAATAAATTTTATTATCACTTCTCAATAATTCTTTAATATTCTCCATCGATCCACCCAAAGTACTGATTAATGCCAGGGTTCCATTAATATCTTGGAGGGCTGGCACTGTTCTAGCCAAGATGAAGAAAAAGAGTAATAATGAAGCTGCTGGTAAAGTAAACAGAGAAATAGAAAGAACAATTAAGCTAATTAGGACTGTAGTTCCAATACTTTCAGCTATAGGCTTTACAACAGCCCAAGCTCGCACAACATTAACTGAAGCATCAAGTAATTGATGACTAATTTTATAAAAACGTTGGCGCTCATATTCTTGCGTTGCACTGGCATGAACTGTTTGTATGCCGTTAATAAACTCTAATGATGTTGAGTTTAATTTACCGTTAGCATCAGAAATACCAAAACTGGTTTCTCTAACTTTACGATTAAGAGTAGAAATTCCTACGGCTAAAAGTCCAAATATCATCATTGACAATATGGACATTTCCCAGGAAATCCTGAACATAATAATAAAGTAGACAGTCACAACTGAAGCTCTGGTAAAAACAAAAGAACTTCCACCAAAAATTTGCTTTAACCTCTCAATTTCTGTGGTCATTGTATTTACCAGTTCTCCACAACGAGCTTCGGTAAAATAACTTAGTGGTAAAGCTTGTAATTGGTCAAAAATTCTCTTTCGCAAGCGATCCGCAAGTGTCAGTTGTGCCGTTTCTGTATATATTCCACCAAAATAGTTAGCTGTAGCACGAATCCAAGTACTGAGAAGAATCAAAAAAGATATTATATATATGGGTTCGATTCCAGGAGCATAATTCTGAATTAGAATATCCAACCATGCAATACCTGTTTCTGACGCTCCATTACTAGTTAATTGCTGCAAAAAATTTAGCAGAAAACCGATACTAAAGCCTTCAAAAGTTGCCGCGATAATTGAGAAAACTATAGCTTTAATAGTAATTCTACGAAATGATTTAAATTCCCTTAGAATTAAATAATTATCTTGCCAAAAGCTGGTAGCTTTTACTAGCTTTTTTATTAAATTACGTGCTGACTTAGTAATTTTAAGAGACATAGAAGTTTTGATTGTGATTGAGGCATAAAAGCCATACAGAGCTTAAATTAAATCAATCAGCCTAAAGTTCGTGCAAAATTACTGTGAAAATTTCTGCACGAACAACTGATAAAAGCTATTGATAATAGAATTTACACACAAATACAATAATATAAATACAAAATTTGAAAGGCGATTACTTCCGTTTCCATATAGCGCTCAAGTATTAGTATAGCCGCGATTAAGTTGTTATTGATAAGTTCAACTAGCAGCAGAATAATTCCTTTCGTTAAAATAATCTGGATAGTTTAGCTGCACCACCAAAAGCAGAGGCGCGAGCATTTGAGTCGGACTAGCTAATCTGACTATCCAACTGTAACAAGCTTGATTTTGATTCCAAGTTCCAAGAGCTAATAACTCCAGGCAATCTATCTAATTTGTATTCTTCTTGGGGAGTGAGACGTACTGCTTCCTCTAATGTCACAGAGGGAAGTCCAAACAAACTCATTTCTCCTCTAATTACATTAAAAAGTTGGGGTAAATTTTCCAAACCGTATTTGTGAAGCAGTTTATTAAAATTTCCTTGACGCTTTATTGATTCAGTATTGGTATTAGAATAATTAATTTTACTGATACGAAACTTAAATATTCGGAACAATCTTCCTCGTTTGCCGATGTGCCATTCCCTTTCAAACAGGGATTGTTCGGAGTTGAAACGGATGAATGCCATAATTCCCAACATTACTGGGGCTAACAAAATTAGGAGACTCAAAGCAGTCAACCATTCAGTAACTCGTCTTAGTCTTTGCCAAACTAAAGAACTTGATTTTTTCTCCCGTCCTCGGGGAGAAACATACAAAAACATTGATTTCCTTGCTTGTTCACATGCATCAGCCCACAGTTTGAGCTTCGCTTCACCTAAAACAGGATCTATACGAACCAAATTCACTGGCGAATGTTTTAAGCACTTTACTAAATATTCTTGATTCTCTAATGGAGTCAGGAGTGGCTGCTTTAAATGACCTGGTTCTTTTACCAATAGTTGACCTTGTCGCCACTGGATGCTGCAGTATGCAGAATTATTTTGTTGCTTATCCTGGAAGGGCTTCTGAACCAAAAGACGAGTTTGCTTTGTTGAAGTAATTAATGAAACTGTCATATGTATCTACTCTTAAATAAGTTCGAATTACCACCTGGAAATATGCTTGGGAAAAACATTCCTCATTATTCCTATTAGTAGATAAGGAGGATAATCATTAAAATATTAAGAAATAAAAAATATATAAACTAATACATTAAGAATAATCTATATATTCCAAAACAGATATTCAAGAAGATTTTATACTAGCTTTATATACCCATTTCTAATCTTTAATTACGTATCACTATTTCCTTTATTGATAGCTAATATATAGGATATAAGAAAGCTAACTTTGAATAGCAATTAATATTGATTCTTTATTTACTCTTTAAATAAAAAGATATTTTACCTAAGTATTATTAAGATAGGATGAATTGCTTAGTGATTAAAATCCGTAACATCTATCAAACATAGAATTTTCTTCAGTGCTTTTAAGCATTTTTGATAGAGTTGTATTATCTCACGTACAACTGCTATTTACAATCGATAAAGCTCCAACTCTGTCTCGAAATTTTTTAGCAATAATAAGATTATATATGTACAAATAAATATTAAGTTATTTACTCACGGTGTGGATTTTATTTTTACCTTATAACCTATATCGGCAAATAAAAATCATGCTGTAAACCTATATATAGTATAGCTTTTAAAGGTAGACGACTAAAATAAAATTATTTTAAGCAGGGAACTGTGATTAATTTAAAGTCATTAATTTAAATAAGTCTGCTGACTTATAAAATTTAAATTTTAGGATAATACTAACAAATCTTCATACACTTATTTTTAAGAATTGAATTACAGCACACAAACAATTCGGTTATTATTTTTTACGATTTTTAGTTGTGACTTTACTAATTCCGCATACTTTAATTAAATCAGGAGTAAAGCATTTAATTTAACCTTTTAAAAATTTAGTAAAATATAAGAATATTTGTGATTTAAGTCACAGACTGATGAAGGTTTGTTTGGTATTATTTAGTAATAAATTAATTTTTTAATATTGTCTGTAACTTTTTCATAGAAAAATCAATATTTGATAATTTCGCAATTTTTAAACGGTTTAAATTAAATGAGTAGCTTTGTAAAATAGCACAAATATCCAAATATTTTGAAGTTATTATATATATTGATTATTCCAATCTTGAATACACCTTATAGTTGTTCTCAATAAAAATCTCTTAGAAAATATTATTAGTATTTATTCATATGGCAATACAATCTTAGTTACAATTTTTTTGATCGAGCAGTAGAAGTATTAGATAACCTTTATAATCAACAAATTATAGGTTGATATTTGTCATAGTCTTTATCATGATGTACTTGCGAAGGGATTTAGCCTTATCTAGATCGTCTTGATTTATATAAATATTTGTTACTCTGTTAATTAAAATTATCTTTTAAGTAATTGTAGATACAGTGTACAGGTAAGTTGCGTTGCATTGTTCACCAGAGAAAATGTAGTAGTTTTTAATAGTATTAACTATCTAATCTGGAATATTTGATGAGCAATTGTCAGAGAAAAATATTGAATGATTCCACTGGGAAAGCCCAAACAATAAAGTTGTCGACGTAACAATAATTCCGTAATACATTTAATCTGTGGTATCAGTACAAACATGATATACACAGATAATAGTTAAAACTAATAAGGCCAAGAAAAATTGATTTACAGCTAAAGCTAAGCGCTTTTTTATAAGTAATCTTATCGATTTTTAAGCTTAATTTTTTTGGATACGAATTTAAAATTGTTACATAATTAGATTACGCAAAACCGAGAATATATTTGCTTTTTTTTTAGAAAATTATTAATTTACTGTAAAGAATTTTTGTGACGTTATTTGAATCTTTAGAGCTAAAATTGGCGCTTTAAATAGTCGTATAATTCTCAACATAATTTAATATATGAATTTTTGTTTTGATTTTAGACGAACTTTTTTCGGTAATATTTTTGTCTGAAAATGATTGCCGGAAAATAAATTTTACCAAAGTATTATTAGACGAAAAAAGCGACTGATTGATAATCGAAGAGATATTTTTACAATCAGTCGCAAATATAAGATTTAGAAATTACTCTGGAAATAAATCCCTTAGAGTATATATTATGAATTATTTAACAAATCAGTTACGTCTGTTATACCAGTATAATCAAATTTCTGTAAGCGAACGGTATTTAAAGAATTAGAGCCATTGGAAACATAAAACTTAAACTATCCAAAATTAGGGGAATTGCTTATGAAAACATCTAGAAGACGTTACATACAATATAACGTCTCTAGACAGTAATTATTTTTGGAAAAGTTACTAAAATTCTTTTTCAAATTTGCCATTTCCTATCTTTTCTACAGCTTGCTCCAGCGCTAATTGTTGATTCTGTCGATAGGGTATGTAAGAACTGTTGGTTTTGGATACTCCATTTGCTACTAAGCCAATCAAATTTAACTTGCTTAACATTGCTGTAGCTTGGGCAAGCTGGCTTCTAGTTATTTTACCAATGCTTGTTACCATTACAGCTCCTCGACAAGACGAACCTGTTAGCAAAGCGTCAACTAATCCTAAAACTGGAGAAGAATCAACAATTACTAGATCGTAATCTTCTTCAAAAGATGCCATTAGTTGTGCCATTCTAGGAGAACTTAAAAGATTCGCCGGATCGATTGGAAGTGGTCCTGCAGTTAAAATATCGATAAATGAGGAACCAGAAGACTGAATTTTAATTTGTTCCGGTAAACTTTCATCGCTTGCAAGCAGAGTAGACAGTCCTTGCTCGTTGGGAAGATTAAGTTGTTTGTGCAAACTAGGATCCCGCAAGTTGGCATCAATCAGCAATACCCTTTTATGCAAACGTGCAGCACTCATTGCTAAACCCAAAGCCAAAGCTGATTTTCCGTCATCAGCTAAAGCTGAGGTAACCATCAAAGATTTTAAATTGGTAACCGAATTTAAAAGTTCTATGTTCTTATAAATTAAATCCAGAGATTCCCAGCGCGGAGGAGATTGAAGTACTTGGATAGTCCAAGGAGCGAGGAGTTGCGGTCTACCAAATGGTAATTTAATGACTGAATCTTTACGTCTTGCTGGGGGTAATTTCGGAGTGGTTCCTAATAATGGTAAGGCTGCTTGCTTTTCTAGTTCCGCAGTCGTGCGTACCGCATCATCGGAAGCTTCCCTTACAAAGGCAACAATACCTCCCAATATTAATCCCACTACCCCACCTAGTAAAAGATTTTGCCGGAGATTGGGCCCAACAAAATAACCCAGTTGTGGTTCCTCAACAACTTTCCAATTAAATCCACCCTTGGAAAGCTCTTGTCGTAATTCTTGTTTTGCTCTTAATAAATTTTCATATCTCTCTTGGGTCCGTTGCACCTGTGGCTGCAATAGACTGTACTTCGCGAGTAGAACAGGAAAGCGTTTAATCTCATTACGTAATTGCCGTTCTCTTTTCTCTAAACTTTGATCTCGTGCCGCTAATGCTAGTATGTTCGTCTGTGTTTGCGCTAATTTAGCAGCAAGATCTATATCTATTTGACCTAGCTGACCCTGGTCTAATATATTACCCTTTAATACGCTAATTCCTTGAGTTTGTCCCCCCAAAGCACGTCTAACCTCTTGTTGCAAAAGCTGTTTTTGGTCTCTAAGTTGATCTTTTAGCTTAACTACATCTGGGTGATTAGCTGTGAAGCGCAAGCTCAATTGAGACATTGCTAGCTCAGTTTTCTGGATCTCATTTAGCAAAGATTGATAGCGCGGGGACTGGGTTAATCGGGATGAAAATAAAGCATTCTGAGGTGTTCTATTAAGTTGCGCTTGCACTGACTTGAAACTAGCTTTTGCTTCTTCATACTGATTGCGGGTAGCACGCCGTTCAGTTTGAATATTTCTTAGTGCATTCTCTAATGCTTGTGCTTGCTCTTCGGGATTGATTAAATTTTGACTCCGACGGAAATTTTCTAAACGTTTTTGAGAGGTAGCAACTTCCCTTTCTGCTTGATTTAATTGTTCTTGAATTACTTTGAGGCCTCTTTGCAGACGTTGTCTTTGCTGCTCAATATTATAATTTTGATATACCTCTTTAACTGCAGACAGTACATCCTGGGTTTTATTACGATCAGTTGCCTGATATTCTGCTTGAATAATTTTCGTGCGAGTATTATCTTCTGCTTCTTTTAATTGCGTTAAAGATAAAGACTGTTTAATTTCTTCTACGGTTATATCGTCATATTTTGGTTTGAGTCTGTCAACAGCTTTCTGAATAAGTCCACTGCTTTGCATCAGTTTAAGCTGAGTTGCTGTATCTACTTCAATTGATGGATCACTGAACTTATTTTCGTCAGTAGGCTGTCCTTTCCCTTGATAATTAGGTTCAATTAATAGCTCCATAGAGCTTTTGTATTTAGGAGGGGTTCTTTCTGTAATCGCGCCCGCGATCGCCACAGAAGCACTAAACACTACTAAAAACCAAGGAAATCTACGAATTAAAATCGCAAACAGTTGTCCATACCCTGGTTCTGGCTCAGGGGATGGATTTAAGTTGGGATTCAGACTGTTTTGAATCACGTTTACTATCCTTGAATGAACAAATCAGGTGAATGATTTTTGTGGACTACAAGATTGTTCTATTACTTGCTCTACTTTATTAAAAAAAGCTTGTTCTGAAAAATTTTTCACTGCATGATTGCGAATACTGTCATAATTCCAAGAGATTTCTCTACTTTCTAGTAGGGCTCCTTGCAGTGATTCGGGAGTTTGTCTTTTAAAAAATACTCCGGTTTTGCCAGGAATTTGAGTATCGAGAACACCGCCAGCGCCATAAGCAACCACTGGTGTCCCACTAGCATTTGCTTCAACTGGAACTAGTCCATAGTCTTCTAAAGCAGCAATGATTACGGATTTGGCTTTTGAGAACAACTGAGTACGCTTGGTGTCGCTAACATGACCCAAAAATTTAACGTTATCTAAAGCTTTAGACTGCAAACGTTCTCTTTCGGGACCATCCCCAGATATTAGTAATTGCCAACCCAGCCAATTAAAAGCCTCGACTATTATATCAAGACGTTTATAGCTAATCATCCGGGCTGAAGCAAGATAGTATTCATCTTTATTTTGCGAAAAACTAAATTTGCTAGTATCTATGGGATAGTTAATAACTATGGCTTTTTTGCCATAAATTTCTTTAATTCTGCGAGCTACTACGCTGGAATTAGCAATGTAAAGGTCAGGCTCTTGAGCATATTTCAAGTCTACCTTTCTCATCATGTCAAAGATTTTTTCAATTAGAGGTGCGAAATATCTATAATCTCCATATTCTCTAAGGTAAGTTTGAGTATCCCACAAAAAACGGGTTACATTGTGACAAAAACAGACGTGTCTTGCATTTGGTTTTTTTTGTACTGCTTTTGCAAAACTAGTGCTGCTGGAGATAATCAAATCGTATTCCTGGAGATTTAAGGCCCGAAATGCCGGGAAGTACAAAGGTGCCATCATTCGGAAATATTTAGCAGCACCAGGAATTTTTTGGAGAAATGTGGTGTTTACGATCCGTTCGCCTAAATCTATAGTCGCTTTGGGATCGTATAAAGATGTAAAAATATCTGCTTCAGGAAAACGCTTGCATAATAATTCGAATACGCGCTCTGCGCCACCTTTTTGTGTTAAATAGTCATGTACTAGAGCAATTTTCATAGGTTCTTAATAGGTTTAAGCTATACAAGTACTTGTTGAATAATCAGTTGATATACGTAGAGATAGAGATTTAGATTTAATTGTTCGGATTTAATCTTTCAAATTTAATTGTTTTAACTAGTTGAATTGACTGAGTGATATACTCTATTCTCTACGTAGATCCACAAGACTTTATAAATTTTCCTGAAAGTCTTGTTAATTATTCGAATAATTTATGTTTACTTTTTGAAAAAAATTTCCTCTGAGTTCAAAGAAGATGCCAAAACTCCGTAGGGTAAGTATCTTAACTGGGATTTGTAACTCTCAATAGCTTGTTTTTTTTGCTTTTTAACTGCAGCTATAGAGACACGGTGTGCATTTGTTAAGTTTTCTCGATGCAGTTTAGAATTTAAAGGATTTTGCCAAAATACCCAAATTGGGTACTGGAATAATTCTGTTTCCAGACCGGAGTGGGCGATCGCTGCTAAAACTAAATCGAATGTGGCTTCATGGTCGGGGTGACCATCTTGATTATGGGGCACATAAACTTCCTCTGGGCGCGATGATTTTAAAATCTTGCTTAAACGGGAAATTAAGTCATATCTTTGTGATTCCGATAGTTGGGAAAGACTACCATCCGGTTCGCCAAGAAAGTATGTATCAGATTGTTCGACTCCCAAAATATTAAGAGCAGTTTCTGCTTCTTTTTGCCTAAACTGGATAATATCTTCTGGTTCGATCCAATCTGGTCTACCGTAGCGCCCATCAGTTAGAAAAACGACCTTGACAGATACCCCCAAAGAACGCTTGATTGCGATCATACCCCCACAGCCAAGACTTTCATCATCTTGATGTGGAGAAAATACTATAGCCGTTTTATTATTAGCCTTAATCCTTTGGCTTTTAAATTTTGCAGTCAGGAAAAGTACTTTTGAGTTAATATTGCGAACTACTTCTCCTGTGAATATTTGTAGCCGATTTTTCAAGGTTAATTTAGACATAACTGGCTAGCTGCTGTTTTGAAGTGCGGTCTTTGATAATTTGTTTGATTGTTTGAGAATATACCCGAGCAAAATTTTCTTGAGTATGGTGTTCTCTGACAAATTCTCGAGAGTTTTTTGCCATTAGTTGTAATTTTTGAGTTGGAAAATCTGCAAGGGTACGAATTGCATTTTTAATTTCCTCCAAAGAACAATTTGGCAATATAATCCCACAATCTTCATTCACGTCCACACTCGATTCATAGCTCACAATGGGAATTAATCCTCCATGCATGCAAGTAATGACGCATCCTCCTCCTCCTTCCGAGCATGAAGGATAGATAACAGCAACACAACTGTTAAGAATTTTCAAAAATTCTTTACTACTTATGTCAACCCAACCAATAGTATCGATGTTAGGAGTGTGATAAAGTTCCTTTTCGAAAGCAGCCTCAAAGTCCTTCTCCTTATTAATAGGTCCACAAATGGTCAGATGATAATCTGGCATTTGGGCAAAGACATCTAAAAGTAAATCTAATCCTTTATGAACTAAACCACCGCTACCAAACCAGAGAAAACGTCGACGACAAGTGGAAAAGTCTTTATCTTCAAACCAAGGGTAAAGTACTGGCGTTGAAATGGGTACTCTATAAATAGGTTTATTTGCATATTTATAAGTACTTATGGTAAATTCATTCCCTAGAACAATAGCGCAATCGGCGTGTTCTATGGCCTTATTCGGCATTTCAAACCTACGGGGTGTTAAAGTTAATCCCCTTCTTTGTTGTAGTTGTAAGAGTCTATTAGCTTCTGCAGCATTGTGAAATATTAGATGAGCTGCGTCAGCATGAAATATTTTGATGCAATTTTGATCTAAGTGAGGTGTACTTCGTTGTAGATTCCATCGAGTCTCAATAAAAAAATCATATTTTTTTTGTGGAATAAATACATCGTTGTCAAATCTGATTACATCAACGCAATAACCCATATCCAGGAAAGTTTTTGCCATTTGTAAGCATTCCCAAAAGTGAGTATGGGATAATGGCATTTCCTCGCCAGGTTTTAAGAGGAAAGGAGTAAGAATATAAGATATCAGTACGTTACCAATCGGATTTTGAGGTGGGTTAAGAGATATTATTCGTCTTCTTTCAATACGACCTTGGATTTTAGAAGTGACTAGGTTGACGCTATCTGTAATGCGATTAACGATATTGATTTGCATTTTTTACATACCTGGGATGTGGAGTTAACTAATTCAATAAGTTTATTTTAAAACTTACGCATTAATAAAAGTTCTCTTATACACAAAGCCTTACTTTCTTAAAAGAATAAGATTTGATGGTTTATATAGTGGATTTCTTATACCTCTTCTCTTAAGTTTAAGTATGAAGGCAATTAACTTATACAAAACTTGGAATAAAAATGTTACAAGTTAATTTAGGACGATTCATCCTATCAAGTACTTTGCAGATAGTCCAGATAAATTTTAAGTTTTTAAGTTTGTCAATAGTGGAGTGCTTAATTTCCGACATTCAAAAACACTTGTACTATATTTGAGTTTAGTATCTGATATAGCGTTACGCGCAAGTCATTAGCGGATTGCAGGTTTCTGACAACGTTAGCGAAGAATTGCCGTGAGGCTTAACCGTAGGCGTCGGCGTTAGCCTAAGCGCGTGTCCGTAGACATAAATTAAAAGACCGCGCCTTGTAACGTTAGTCATAGGCGCGGATCCGGCAACAAAAAGCTCATAACTCATAACTTTGCGGGATTTACCAATGTCCTAACCTTATTACGTGGTGCTATATTTCCTGAGGAGTATACCCACCCTATATATTTTTCAGCACCCATCCTATGTATATTGTTGGGGGAAAGCTTAGCTATAGTGCTACGTGCAAGTCATAATGGGCCGCGCCCACGACTAAATTCACCTCACGTATTGGCTCAAAAGCTTGCTAATTATAGCTTTCAGACTTAACCAACATCATAACCTGATTACCTCGCGCTACACTGCTTTACTGTTTTCGCTCGGAAATTATAAGCAATTTACAAGATTATTCTGAACGCAACGTTAGTGAATCCAATTCAAGCAAGGTAGATGCAAATCAAATAGATTAGACTGCGAACGTAACAGCAGTATAGTTTTTAGAATACTTTTCTGTTCCCTTTGGAGTGAAATTTAGTCTTTACTAGGGAGAAAAGAATCTCTATACCCCGAACAAAGGCAAGAGACTCTTTTTTATTTTTTATTTACTCGCAGCTTTTTAAACGAATCATAACAGTGGGATAAAAAGCAATATAAAGTAATTTCAGCTATTACCTCGCCATTGCTAAATTTTTAGAAGCATCAAAGTAATTATTTTGCTCCATTCTGAGCTTATCGCACAATCTACCTTGCGGTAATTCAACATCTTCATAGGTTAGTACTGCATCTTTAGGAATATCTCGCTTGAGGCGACAACCTTCAGCTAAACCAATTGGAAGAAGATTTTGCTTTTGGGTGGTGTCGGAGTTTTCACACTGTCCGTATGTCATATAGTAGCCAATACCATCCAAAGTTTCACCCGCTTTAAGATTGATTTTAGCTGTGGTTACTACATCAACTATTGGACCTCCCAAGGGGCTTAAAACATAATCTTGAAAGAGAACAGCACGAGCGACAGATATTGGTACTTCAAAATGACACAGATGATAAGGAGTATAAAAACTATAGAGTGGACCTTCCCCTAATTTGTATAAATTAAGATAATGACGTTGCTTGGGGTCATCATGGGTTCCAAAGACAAATACTCCTGGACCAGGCTTTGCTCCAACTACATAATCAACAATTCCACCTAGCTCTTTAAGTTGCTCGACATCATACATGTTGGTCATTTCATCCACATGACCTTTGAAGTCATAACCTAACATCCCACGCTTAGCAACCTTCATACCTGTTGCATTAGCAACAATTGCCTGTTCAAAGGAGATTTTTGTCCCGTCAGCAAAACTAGTGACCATATGGGGTTTTTGTCCCCAACGTTTCGCAAATGCTTCTTGGGTTGTGGGATTGCGATAGGGGTCTTGTAAACCTTTGATATTTCCACATAGCAGGGGAGTTAAACCAATGCTTTTGACAAAACGATAAAGGTTCATTTGTACCCCAGGCTGATCGCCATCACATGCTGAAAGGATTACTCCAGCTTTGTCCGCGTGTACTTTGAGGATGGGGCCAATTGTACCGTCAAGCTCAGCATTCATCATAATTACGTGCTTGCCATTGGCGATCGCTTCCATGACTACATGAGCGCCAAACTCTACTGCACCAGTAACTTCAATTAAAGCGTCAATACCAGAAGCACGGCACAATAACATTGCATCTTCAGTGATAGCATAGCTGTTATTAGCAATACTAGCTTCTAAATCGCTGACGCTGGAAACAACCTTAAAATCTTCAATTCCTGCTTCGGAATAAGCTCGCTTAGCTGCATCAATGCTGCGATTAGAAATTGCAACTAATTCCATACCAGGAACTGAGTTAGCAATCTGATTGGCAATACCCCTACCCATAAAGCCAGCTCCAATCATCCCAACTTTGATTGGATTACCTGCTTCGGCACGAGCTTGTAAAGCACGATCTACAATAATCATGGATTTAGACTTCCTTTCAAAAGTAATTTTGCAATTAACTAGGATTTAATATTTTTTCTAAGTTTCGTAGGAGATTAACCTTTCACAAATTTCACAAATTATTCTTCACACTCTTAGCAGCGATAATTTTACGTTGTAGCGCAATATATTAGCAGACGCATAGTATTTACAAGAGCACAGTGTCGACAAAATAGGAAATTGGCATTCCTGAAACATCTAGTTTTCACTGAGATTAATTTACTTATCTATAGAAGAAATATTGCCAATAAGTCTTGTTAATTTACTTAGCGTCCATAAATTTAATAAAGGATTTATCTTAACTACCCATGGCAAAAATCGTATTCTTCTATTCAGGTAGTTGATAAAATAATCCGGAGATTGTGCGGCAACCATATCTATAGATTTTTACGCGCAATATAATTCAGCCTAAACTTCTGCAAATCTATTAAGAGAGTGAAAAATTGTAAATTCTAAGAATTTTAAAAGTGAAAATTTTAACTTCTAACCCCCTACTCTCATCATTGTCATCAAAGGCCAATTAGAATCTTTTTCTGAAATTTCAGTTACTTCGGTAGGCCATTGAATATTAAAAAATGGATCGTTATAGCGCAGACCCCGCTCATAACCAGGTGTGTAAAACTCTCCTACTTGATAGACAACTTCTGCACCATCTGTAAGTGCTTGATAGCCATGGGCAAACATTTCTGGTACATATAAAGCTTTACGATTATCTTGAGTTAACTCCACACCGACATGGGAAAGATAAGTAGGAGACTCCGGACGCATATCAATAATAACGTCGTAGATGGCACCTCTAGTACAGCGAACTAACTTGGTTTCAGCAGCAGGGGAAACTTGATAATGCATCCCCCGCATCGTACCTTTTTTATGGTTATAGGATAAATTACACTGGGCTACTACTGGTTTAAGTCCGTGGTCTTCAAATTCTTTCGCGCAAAAAGTACGGGCAAAGAAACCACGATGATCTGGCTTCTCTTCCAATTCGATGATGTATGCGCCTTTGAGCTTTGTTTCAGTAAATTTCATTGTTAACCTCAAGCAGTAAATATTGGGATTAAGATGCTTTCTAAATTTTGACTGTAAACTTAATAAAACCCTGGTTTAAGATAAAGTAAAAATTCGTGAATTTGCGTTAGTTATTTTCCAGGTTGAGTTGTCTTGGATTTAAAGGTGGATGAAAAATATTACCCACAGTGCATTGATAAACACAAAATAAATAAGTAAGCATCGCTTTTATGGCAATCAAAGGCCATCTTCTCAAAGCACCAAACAATACCCTCCAGTTGAAGTGAATCAATCTGCTCAGAACCATTTTTCTACTAAAACTGCTAGAAAAACCGACTTCTGGCAACTTTGCTAACACCTCTGGAATATCAGCATACTCCAGGGCAACTAAGAGTTTGGGATTTTCCATAAAATAATGGGTGCCAGCAACACATTCTAAGTAATTCTCTTTAGTAATACGAACAGTACCTTGACTTGCACAAAAAGCTGTCCAATAAATTTGAACTGCTAGATTTTCTAGACCTGTTTCCCATTTACCGATCGCACGTTGTGCTAATTTTGTTTTATAGACTAAAGCCGTTGTCAGTCCTACGCCGCCAATGCTTTCTTCTAAGCGCTGCTCAAACAAGGCTATTCCATTGCTGGTAATTTCATCTCTCTCTACATCAAAGCAACGCGGTTCAAAAACTTTACCGGTTTTGGCATCACTTTTAGAAAAATTTAAAATCACCAGTGCTAAATCCGCAGACTTTTTTAAAACCTTGACTAAATAAGCAACTGTTTGATCGAATATTTTGTCATCATCGCTGATTGTCCACACATATTTACCAGTCGCACTCTGAATACATGATGCAATATTTTTCACCGCACCAATATTTTCTTGGTTGCGCTTAGAGATAAATTTAGTGTTCTCGAAAGCTAATTGCCATTTTTCAACAACTTTGGGAGTATCGTCAGTGGAGCAATTATCGGATATCAAAATTTCGCATTCTGATTCAAATCCTTTAATTGCACCAGCCAGCCATGCTAGTTGTCTATCCAATAATTCCGCACGGTTAAATGTCGGAATCGCAATTGTTAATAATTTGTTCATCAGGACAACCACAAAAATAACTACTCAGCACTTGGGTAATCTGCGCTCGAGATTACTCAAAGGTTTTTCACCGCATCACTGTTTAATTCTTGAGAGAAAACTGGTCTAGAACAAGCTACCACCCCATGCTTAGTCATAGACAAATACTGTTGTTGAACTTAGGTAGATAAATAATCAATGAAGTTTTCCTAAGTAAGTCCACGTCAGACAAGACTTATAAGCATTTGTGTTAGAACAATGATTTCGCTAGCCGAGTCAGCAAACAGTGCATTACTGTTAGTTTCAAGAATTTGTTTGTTAATGGCGAATAATTAATAACCTTATTCATTGGCTGATGGTTAACTGTCAGAATTTTTTTAATGACAAAAACCTTACTTATTATTCCCTCTGATTCAAATTATCTTGCTACACACAGTTATTCCGAATCATAAATTTTCTGATTCGGAGCATTAAACACTGCTGCTGGGAACTTAACTAATACTTACTTCTTATTCCAAAAGAAATTTCCATCTATTTGTTGAGTGCGAATAAGATACTCTAACTGCTTTAAGCGTGTAAAGCCGCGAAATTGAAACATGTCTTCAGTCATATCAATTTGCTCAAATAGGTCGTATAGCTGCTGAGCGCCAAGTTGAGCGTTCCAATCGCATTTAAAACCGGGCAACTTAGTATTAATTTTTTCAAAGGATACTCGATAGCTACGATTGTCCCCACCACTATCGCCGAAGCTTAATTCACAGCCTTTAAATATACTCGCAATAATTTCAGCGACCTCCTTAACTCGATAGTTATTACTTGTATCGCCAACATTAAAAATTTGGTTGTGGATGATATCCCTGGGCGCTTCTAAAGTACAAACAATAGCTTTACATATATCTAAAGCGTGAACCAAAGGACGCCATGGAGTCCCATCACTAATCATTTTTATCTCTTTGGTGGTCCATGCCAAACCAGCTAAGTTATTGAGAACAATATCAAAGCGCATTCTGGGAGAAGCACCAAAAGCAGTTGCATTACGCATAAAACTTGGGGAAAAGTTGTCGTCTGCCATTGGCTGAACATCTCTTTCTACCAAAGTTTTACATTCGGCATAAGCTGTTTGAGGATTTACTGGAGATTCTTCTGTAACATCACCTTCAGTTGCTACGCCGTAAACACTACATGAAGACATGTATACGAATCGACGCACTCCAGCTGATTTTGCTAATTCAGCAAGACGAATAGAACCTTTATGATTAATTTCGTAGGTAATGTTTGGCGCAAGTTGTCCGGTTGGATCGTTGGATAACTCTGCCATGTGGACTATTGCTTCTACACCTTGTAAGTCTTCCTTGGTTATATTGCGAATATCTTTATTTAAAGTTTTCGCTGTTAGCGTAGTACCGTTGTACAACCAACCAGATTTATAAAAACCTGTATCCACACCAATTACTTCATGCCCTTTTTCTAATAATAAAGGAGGCAATAATGACCCTAGGTAACCCTCAGTTCCAGTGACAAGAATTTTCATAGATGCCAATTCCTATTAGTTAATTTGTTCAGTTCTATTTTTGCTTTTATCAAGCTATTTACCTGGCGCTTAGACTAACTTTTAGTCAGCCCTTATGTCAACAAATTTTAAATTTTAACAGTATTTATTGACACAAATTTCATAATCCATGTTTCTTGATAAAAATTTCGGAAAGTGTGTTTGCATAACACTGACTACATCAGCAGTAACTGGTATCAGCAAGCCAAATCAACCTATATTTTTACCCAGGAAATATAGTTTTGCAACAAGCAATTAAACCGCTTTATTACACCAATAAACCATCTCCTAACTTGTTATTAATGATGTAATAGATGTAAATTTGAGATTATTTTATCCACCTATAATTTAGATTTGCCTGCGCCAATTTTTGTTTGTCAGACGCAAGCAATAATTACGAGAGAATTAACTCAACACAGGCTGTAACGGCGATTGTTCTTTAATCCTTTCGACAATGGCTTTACCTATTTCTAAAGAAGAAGTTGCAGCAGGTGAAGGTGCATTGCAAACATGAATTGAATTTTGACCTTGAACAATCAAAAAATCATCCACCAATTTTCCATCTCTCATTAATGCTTGAGCTCGAACCCCTGCGTGGGTTGGAACCACATCTTGTGCTTGAACTTCAGGAATCAATTTTTGCAGGCTTTGCACAAAAGCCGCTTTACTGAAAGAACGAATAATTTCTTTGATGCCCTCATCTGCATGCTTAGCTGCTAATTTCCAGAAGCCAGGATATGCCATTACCTCAGTAAAATCGCGTAAATTAAAGTCTGATTTTTTGTAACCCTCACGCTTGAGGCTAAGAACGGCGTTGGGACCAGCATGAACGCTACCATCTATCATGCGGGTAAAATGTACTCCCAAGAAGGGGAAGTCTGGATTGGGTACCGGGTAAATTAATCCTTTGACTAGATAACGTTTTTCTGGTGTTAATTCATAGTATTCACCCCGGAAAGGTACTATTTTGGCTTGAGGATTAACATGACCAAGCTTGGCGACGCGATCGCTGTATAAACCAGCACAGTTGACTATAAAATTAGCTTCAAATGTACCGTTATTAGTTTCAAGTATTTGAGAATTACCCCGAGTTAAGATTTTTTGAACCTTGGTGTTAAGACGTAAATCTCCACCACCCTCTGCGATTATTTGGGCATATTTAAAGCAGACCTGCTTGTAATTAACAATGCCAGTGGATGCTACATATATTCCACCAACACTGTTAACGTGGGGTTCAAATTCTTTAACTTCTTCTGGACCGATTCTTTTGACTTCAATATTATTTTCTAAACCGCGTTGGTAGAGATTTTCCAGGCGGGGTAATTCCGAACTATCTGTTGCAACAATTACTTTGCCACAAACTTCATGGTCAATATTATGCTCTTGGCAAAATTCAACCATTGAGCGGCAACCATCTCGACTAAATTTAGCCTTGAAACTTCCAGGTTTATAATAAATACCAGAGTGAATTACGCCACTATTATTGCCAGTTTGATGGGCAGCCCATTGGTTTTCTTTTTCTAAAATTAATATACTTGCCTCTGGGTAAGTTTGACTTAATTTCATACCGATGGACAGACCGACAATTCCACCACCAATAATTGCAAAATCGTACATTAATGTTCTGCTCCCCTGTTTATTTAATATTCCCAGTCCCTGTTCGGATAATGAATGAATTAAATTAACCAATTATTTGCATCAGTTACCATATTTTCCAGGGAGCTTGATTATTATTCCACAGTCCCTCAAGATATCTTTTATCTCTTAATGTATCCATCGGATGCCAAAAGTCATAATGTTTATAAGCAGATAACTGTTCCATTTCTGCCAATTTTTCTAACGGTTCTCTTTCCCAAATGCTACTATCATCAGCAATTAAATCGATTACTGCTGGTTCTAATACAAAATATCCACCATTAATCCATGCTCCATCACCTTCTGGTTTTTCGCGAAAGTTGGTAATTTTTGTTTGTTCTTGACCTAAGACAATAGCACCAAAACGTCCTGGAGGTTGAACTGCTGTTAATGTTGCTAGGGTATTTTGTTGTTTGTGAAAGTTAATTGCTTCAGTGATATTTATATTGCTTACACCGTCACCGTACGTAAAGCAAAAAGTTTCATTTCCAAGATGTTCTCTGACCCGCTTTAAGCGTCCACCTGTCATCGTAGTGTCGCCAGTATTTACCAAAGTAACTCGCCAAGGTTCTGCATTACCAGAGTGAACATTCATCTGGTTGTAGCGCATGTCGAAAGTCACGTCTGACATGTATAAGAAGTAGTTGGCAAAATACTCTTTGATGACGTAACCTTTATAACCACAGCAAATAATGAAATCATTGATGCCATGGGCTGAATAGACCTTCATTATATGCCATAGAATTGGCTTGCCACCAATTTCTACCATTGGCTTTGGTCTGACACTAGTTTCTTCGCTGAGGCGAGTACCAAGACCTCCAGCTAAAATTACTACCTTCATAAAACTACCTCTAATTTTATTTGCATATTGAGCAGATTAGTATAAAACTGCTGAATTTTATTACAATACAAAAATAAATATTAATTTTGTTAGTAATAAATTTAACTATATTATTATCCACAGGGATAAAGAAAAGGTAAATAAAATAGTTTAGTGTGTGAAAAATTGAAAAAGTTTACTAAAAATATAATACACACGATATTAACACTGAAGTACTTAATCAAGCTCGAAATATACAAGTATTTTTAAATAAAAATATTGAAATGTATAAAATAATTTTGTATTAAAATTCTTTTACAAAAAATCTGGGTGTTATGAGAAAAAATGGTTATATTTTTATCTTTGAAATAATTGATGCTATTATGCAAACCTTTTGTTAATAATCAATCTTAACTCTCATAGATTATTACATTTATTTTCTTGCAAGGAACTTTGGGAAAAACTAAATTTCATTCAATCAAGGGTTTTTATTTATACAAAAACTGACAATAAACTTTATTACACATATCTAATCTGTAAAGTATCTAATCTGTAAAGAAAAGAAAATCAATTAAAAAACCGCTGTCCTATTTTGGAAAGCGGAATACTTGAGGATATTACCTAAATTCATTTTTAACTTTTGCTGATACAGCTTCTGTTAATAAAATTCAAATCAAAAAATTTGTATCATATAGATGATATGTCAAATTCCTAATTGAATACCTAAAACATTTAATTTTTTATTTGATTTTTTAACCTATTAAATAGAACTCCTAATAAATAGATGACACCCATGAAAGTAATATGAAAATGATATGAATGAAAGTGATATTCCTAAAAATTATTTTAACTAGCTACTTTTACCAAGTACGCTGCTATTTTGGAAGAAAGTATCACACCTATTCTCCAGGACCACACAAATACTACTGAGTGCTTGTTGGTAGCTATCCATATCTTCCTGCTCTAAGGAAATCTTCGCAGCTTTTTGTAAATCATCAACTGCCTTCTTATGATTTTTCCCTGCCTTAGCTAAACCATATTGTGCAAGTTCATAACGAACTACACCACGTTTTAAGTAAACTTTTGCCAAACGAGAGTTAATTTTTAATGCTTTAGAAAAATCATTAATAGCTTGTTTATACTCAGACTCAAAACTACTGCTATACTGTGCAATTTGATAGCGGAGTAAACCACGCTGATAGTAAGCTTCTGCTCGTTTTGGGCTGATATTTATAGCATAATTAAAGTCGTTGATTGCTTTCTTAAAATCATGTTGTGAGTCCCCACTATATTTAGCCATTTGGGAACGTACTATTCCGCGTCTAATAAATGCTTCAGCGTCCTTACTATTTATATCTAGTGCCCGATCATAATCTGCGATCGCGAGCTTGTATTCTTCGTCAGGGTCGGTGCTATATTCAGCGAGCATGTGGTGAACATTACCCCTGTTGACATAGGCTTTAATTTCTGAGGGGTTAATTTCTATTGCTTTGTTATAGTCTGCTAAAGCTGCTTGATATTCTTTGAGGTTGTAATGGGCATTCCCACGATTTACATAAGCTTTAGAATGCTCACTTTTTTTCTCAATCGCTTTACTGAATCTATCTACAGCTTCTTGATAATTTCGAATTTTATAGAGAGCATGACCCTGTTTGTAATAATCATCAAAAGTATAATTATTAGCTGAAGCTTGATTTTGTTGTAAAAGTTGTTGCGTATAAGCACTCTGAGAAATGAATGGACGATTAGTAAGTTTTATCATCCAATCCAGATAACCTAAAAGACCAAAGCCAATCAAACAAAACATCATCGGATATAGTCGACGCTTTTTGATCGGTTGGTAATAAGGAACATTTTGAGCACTTACCCTTTGGGGAAAGTTTGTGGCTTTCCAAGGAATGGTAGTATTCTGTGGTATCCTCTGAGGCTGATAGGAAGGTCTTTTTGACTTAATTCTAGGTTTTAGGTGCTCCTTAGCCGCAATTGCTTCTGGTGACGGGAATGGATCGCGTCCTCCCAAGCGAGAAGTTCTCTCGCACCAAGGACATTTATGTAAATGATTACTATGTATGTGCTGAGGATTACTAGAACAAGTAACTAAAGCTTCTTCTGCTTCTGCAAGTGCTAGCAGCCAATGTTGAGCGCTAGGACGTAATTTAGGATCGTAATGACCATCCTCAAAACAACGAACAAACAGTTGTTGCAAAGTCGGATGGAGAATTTCCCAATTTGGTGCAATTGGAGTAGCTACATACGGGACTCTCCGTCCCTGACTGTACGTAAAATGACCTTCCGCAATACGAGCTTCGTAAGCTGGAGGTTCTCCTGTGCCTTGATATATGCCGGAGAATGGATGTGTCCCTTCCATCAATAACTGAAATATTAACACTCCCAACCCAAATAAATCATGAGTTTCGCTACGTTCGTGCTGACCGAAGTTTTTATTTTGTAGTTCTGGTGGGGTAAATTCCGGTTTACCCACTTTACAACGGTAGACAGTTTTATGGCTGGGGTCTGAAACTTGGAACGAATCAGTGTCAACTACTGTAACTAGGGCAGCATCACTAACAAGTATGTTTGACTCATTGACATCCCCTATACAATAACCACTTGTATGTAATGATGCGAATGCTGCCGCCATATTACGAGCAGTACGGAGCAGATACTGATAATTGAATAAAGGACAATGTTGTCGTCGCGTTCTGGGGTTATAAAAATCGATGATTGGACGCATTCCTCTCAGGCGTGGCATCAAAAAGCCAACAATCCGATCGGTTCCATCGCTTGAATATAACGCTTCGGTAGGCCAAGCAATAGAAATATGACCCAAACTCGCTGTGGGGTTGTCTGGGGGGTGGGCAATCATTACTTCAAGCTTATGACCCTGCTCTTCAGTCTGTTTATGATAAATTTTTGCCACCGAACTGCCATCAGTGGGTACAGCATAAACACAAGCTTCCCCACCACGTCCTAAACTGACTGTGAGATTAATCGCAATATTCTTGTTGTCAGGAAGACGACGTAGTACCTGCATGATATGATTTGGGTGAAACAGAAGATAAAAAATAGATTATTCTCATAGTTCAAAAACTAGATAGTTCAAAAACTAGCTAGTCTCTCAATGCACCTATGATCAAAGTTAAGTCATCATCAGTACGCTGGGTTATTTTATCCGAACGTAGAAACCTGACTAGTTGTTCTTGAGCTACGGACTTATCTTGAGCATTGGCGACAAACTCAAATAATGGCATGAAAAAAGGTTTGTGAGGTGCACCAACAGCCATGTTCATGGCTAACATTTCCAACCCGTCTGTAATCATACCAACGTTGACTATAGGTTGACGCCATATCTTCAATTGTGCAGTTTCTAGTGCAGTTGGAGAAGTCAAAAATGTGGTCTCATTTATATATTCACCGTTATCAGGGATAGTAAGTGCTAGCAAATTACCCCCCTCATCCTTTGCTACTGCTACACCATCGCCCACTTGTGCCACCGCAACAAGTTCGGGTGTAGCAATCATAATAATCAAAGTAGTCGCCAAATCCATTGGCAGCTTCTCGCAAGCTATTGCTTCTTCCTCTACAGCTTTTGCTGCTGAAAGCATTGCTTCTGCCAAAACCGATCGCACTAGTGCATCATCAACCAGTGTTTCTTGAGTAATCTCTTTATTAGAAATACTCTCGACCGCAGTTTCCACAGCAATCATTGCTCCAACTTTGCCCTGGATTGCAGAACCTGCACCATCTGCGGCTGCTGCCACCAAGATATTGTCTGACAACAATTGCCAATGATGAGCATCTTGACACAACTGCTTGTTCTTTACGTGACTAGTACCACATACCGATGCAGCAACTACCCGCCAATTAAGTATTTGCTCCGAAATTTCCATAAACAGTTTTCTAACAGTTGTGGGTGCATTCGGTCGTCGCGAACTTTATGTTATACCGAGTTCCAACCAATGGGTGGTAGTGCGACTTGCTCGTCCACCTTTGATTGGGATACCGTCGACATACTAGCTGAAAGCCAAACAAACATCTCTACAAAATTTAAGCCCTCTAATTTTAAAGGTGTGCGTACAGAGATTTGATTCAAACGCGTCATATTAGCATTTTCAACACCTACAGTGAAAAATGCCACGCGTTTATTAGCTTCATCCGCTTGCAAGCGACGCGACGCCTGCTCTACGATATCATCCATCTCGCCTTGGGGTTCGCCATCTGTGATCATAAAAACCCAAGGGCGATAATAAGCAATACCATTAGAACGATATTGGGCTTTCCGCTCTTGAATTATATCCAAGGATTTATTAATCCCTGACCCCATAGTTGTAAGCCCTTGAGCTGTAAGTATGGGTGGATTAAACTGATCGGCAGTCACAAAGTCTTGGACGACATTTACATTACTATCAAAAGTTATGATAGCTACTTCGACCCTTCTGGACGCCAAAGAACTTTTAGTCAACTCATCTTTAAAACTGAGCAGACCTTGATTCAGAGCTTCGATAGGCATTCCCTGCATCGAACCAGACGTATCTAGTAACAAGACACAAGGACAACGCGGCTCTGGATTTTCAGCAAATTCAACTACTTCATCAAGTTTTAATGTGTCGAGCATAACTTTGTGCTGCTATATTAAACTCCAAAGCTTAATTTCCTTCAGATAAAAGTATATAATTTCAAAGCCCCAATAAGATTAAATCTTTTTTGGTGCTTGTCCCTTATTAACTTACTTTTCATTAAAAAAAAATAATACTACAGGAATACCTCACACTTTAAAGAAATCTTAACGAAAATATGTTTGTATAAAAGTGAATAGTACAGATAAATTTACTTTCTCTGATAGTGTATTCACGGTAATTTGTACACAAATATAGAATACAATAGCCTCACAACTTAGTTCCTACATGTATTTAAAGATTCTGTGTAGAAAAGACTGATTTTACATGAACTAATTAACTGTAATTCATATAGTCAGATTGAATACTACAGAAATATAATTTTAAATATTTACATTAAAAAAACATTGAAAACCACTGAGAATGCCTGTGGGAGCGAGCAGTTAAAAAGATAATCGGATATAACTTTTATTGTGGGTGCGTTTGTGGATAGTGTGTTTGTGCTTGGGTGTTTGGAAACGCAAAGTCCTGTTTCGTAGCTATGTATATTTTTTGGCTTTTTTTGTAGTTAGAATCATAACCTCTAAGTAGATGAAAAATTTAGGTACATTTACGAAACTGCGTCCGCCGAGCTTGCTAAGACACCTAACGAATGCCTCTGAAAATGTTTTTTTGCAAGCGTTCAGTCAATCAATTAATTGGACGATTTATATAGAAAATGGGAAAATTATTTATGCTACCCATTCTGTGGAACCTTTCGACCGATTAGAGCGTCATCTGCGTCGTCTGAGTTATCAAGTTCCCACATTGGACAAAGAAGTGCGGGCACAAGTTCGGCTGAAGTTTGAATCTGATACCCACATTCCGCCTTTAATGCATCCAGAATATGAAGCTATTTCTTGGTTGCTCAATGAAAAATATCTACAACCGACACAAGCAGCTTTAATCATTCAAGAACTTGTTAAAGAGGTTATAGAGTCATTTATTTTAGTTAAAGAAGGTAAGTACGAGCTAAGTCTTTTTGATGGCAGGGTTCCAGTTTTAAGTAAGTTAAGTATAGATAAGTTACTTGTTTATTCACAAGAGCGATTGCAGCATTGGCGGTCATTTGCACCCCAAATTACATCTCCTTTTCAACGTCCTTATTTATTGATGAAGGCAGATGGTAATCATGGAAATTTACCAGGAATTCAACAAAAATTAGCCAACTGGATGAAAGGATTTAGCTTGCGACATCTTGCAGTAATTATGAACCAAGATGAAGTACAGTTAACTCACAGTTTGTATCCCTATATTCTTAATGGTTCAATTTTATTACACGAACCAGATCCTCCTTTTGATAAGTTACCAAAAACTTTTGATGAAAGATTAAAAGCACAAATTTATCATCATCAATTAAATAAGTATCAAGTTGTTGATATAAAGGAATTACATAATAAAGTAACTCCGATTAATAATGTAATTTTACCTATTACTAATTTGGTTGCGACTGAAGAAGAGGTTCAAATTCCTCCTTCAAGAGAAGAAAATATAAAATATTCTACTACAGCAACTAAACCAAGTCATAATTCTCGCAAAGGCAAGCCAGCAAAAAATACTGGGAAGAAGAACTACACCATAGTTTCAGTAGATGACAGTCCCACATTTCTTAAAGAAATTAGTCGCTTCTTGGAAGACGAAAACTTCTCTGTGGTTACGATTAACGATCCAGTCAAGGCTGTGATGTTGATCATTCGCTACAAACCAGACTTGATTCTATTAGATTTGCACATGGAAGGAATTGATGGTTACGAACTATGTCGAATCATTCGCAATAACTCCATGTTTAAGAAAACTCCCATCATTATGGTTACTGGGAGTAAGGGAATTGTCGACAAAGTTAAGGCAAGACTTGTAGGTGCATCTGGATATCTAACTAAGCCCTTCACTCGAGCTGATTTATTAAAAATGGTATTCATGCATTTGACTTGATGATTTTTGGGCTTGATTATTTCATGATTAATGCTTAATTTTAAGGATGAGTTGAGAAATATATATTACTAATAGTGAATACTAATAAGTATTTTTTATTAAGTAATTATGTAAGTTTATCAACATTATTGATGTCCAAAAATTATCCATTCTAATGATTTATTGGGGGTACTTGTATGGCTACAGTTTTGGTTGTCGACGACACTCCATCGCAGTTGGAGTTGATGAATGTTTATTTACAAGATGGTGGTTATCATGTGATTACTGCTAGCGATGCTAAAGATGCATTACTCAAAGCAGAAAGTTATCAACCCGATGTAATCCTCACTGACGTTGTAATGCCGGGAATGAGTGGCTTTGAATTTTGTCGCCAGTTAAAACGAAACCCAGTCACCCAAAATTTACCAATTATTATTTGCAGTTCCAAAAACAAACAAATAGATAAAATTTGGGGAATGAGACAGGGCGCAGATATTTACTTGACTAAACCCTTCAGCAAGCAAGAATTAATTCAGGCATTAAAATCGGTTTTAGATTCTCGAACGCCAATAGTTAGTCATATACGAACAACTGTTTCCTAAAAATGGCAAGGAATAAATGACCAGTGACAAGTGACCAATGAGTAGTGAATTCTGCATACAATTAGAGGAATCATTAAAATTTTTAGAACTAGTCAGCAAATTTTATGCGTATTTCTCTCAATTGGCTGCGGGAACTGGTAGAGTTGAAACTTAACCCAGAAGAATTAGCTGAAACTCTGACAATGGCGGGGTTTGAAGTCGAAGATATTGAAGATCGTCGGACTTGGGCTAATGGTGTAGTAGTGGGAAAAGTTGTAGAACGAGAACCCCACCCAAACGCAGACAAGTTGAGTGTCTGTCAAGTTGATGTTGGTACTGGTGAAAATTTAAATATTGTTTGTGGCGCTCCCAACGTATGTCCAAATATATATGTACCAGTGGCAACAGTGGGTTGTTACTTACCCAATATAGATTTAAAAATTAAACCTGCTAAATTACGCGGGGTTAAGTCTTACGGGATGATTTGTTCCTTAAAAGAGCTTGGTTTACCTGCAGATGTGGACGGGATTCACATTTTTACTGGGGAAGATTTACAACTAGGTAGCGATGTTCGTCCCCTCTTGGGTTTGGATGATGTTGTTTTGGATGTAACTACCACAGCAAATCGGGCTGATGCTTTAAGTATGGTCGGTGTAGCGAGGGAAGTTGCTGCATTGACTGGCGGACAACTCAGTTTACCAGTACCTGGGAAAGTTACTTTTTCCCAAGATACAAGCAATTTAGATGTTCATGTGGAGGATAAAAAAGCTTGTCCGGCATATTTTGGTACGGTCATTGAAGACGTCAAAATATCATTATCTCCTGATTGGTTGCAACAACGCTTGCGTTCTGCTGGAGTACGACCAATTAATAATGTGGTGGATATCACTAATTATGTAATGTTGGAATGGGGACAGCCGTTACATGCTTTCGACCGAGAACGCTTGCAGGTTGTGGCTGATGGGAAGAAAAATATTACCATTGGCGTACGTTTTGCCAATGCGGGGGAAGAAATTAAGACTTTAGATGGTCAAACGCGCAAACTTTCCACCCAAAACTTATTAATTACTGCTGGTGATAAACCTGTTGCGATCGCGGGTGTAATGGGTGGAGAAGAAACAGAGGTCCATGAAGGTACCCAAAATCTAGTATTAGAAGCTGCATTGTTTGATAACGTTCCGATTCGTCGTTCCTCCCGCAGTGTTGGTTTGCGCAGCGAGTCTTCCGGTCGTTACGAACGGGGAGTAAATCGTGCTGAATTGGAAATTTCCTGTAATCGAGCTTTATTGTTATTGCAAGAGTTAACTGGTGGAAATATTATTTACCAAGCTGTTTCTGACAGTCGCCCAGATCCTTCTAATTGGTCTCGTTCTATTGAATTACGTTTGGAACGCGTAAATAAAATTTTAGGACCAACCAACTCCCAAGAGGAAAATACAGAAGTAACTAGCGAAGATGTAGAAAGAATTCTCACCACATTGGGTTGTAAATTAACTTTAGAAGATGAAGGACGATGGATGGTTTCCGTTCCTTCCTATCGTTATCGAGATTTGGAGCGAGAAATCGATTTAATTGAAGAGATTGCTCGTCTATATGGTTACGATAACTTCTGCGATACCCTACCAGAAGAATCAGAAGCAGGTTATTTACCATTAGACCAAGAATTAAAACGCTGCTTGCGTGCAGCATTCCGTGCTGAAGGATTGACGGAATTAATGCACTATTCTTTGGTCAAACCAGGGGAATCAAGACAAGTAGTATTAGCAAATCCCCTACTTTCAGAGTATTCAGCATTGCGAACCGATTTAATTTTTGGGTTAGTTAATGCTTATAAGTATAATCTAGAGCAAGGAAACGGCGATCTCAACGGTTTTGAAATTGGGAGCTTGTTCTGTGAAACAGAGGATGGCTTGAAGGAAGAAGAAGCGATCGCTGGGATAATGGGTGGCGATACTACTTCCAGTAGATGGACTAGAAGCGATCGCAGACAACCTATGACTTGGTACGAAGCCAAAGGAGTTTTAGAAAGCGTCTTTGACAAGGTGGGTTTGCAGGTCGAATATCAACCTGATTGTAGCGACGGTCGTTTTCATCCAGGTCGTACTGCTTCCCTGTGGTTGGGCGGTAACAAGCTAGGTATTTTTGGACAACTGCATCCCCAATTTAGACAAGAATGTAGCTTACCAGATGAAGTCTACGTATTTCAGATGGATCTGGAAGTACTCTTAGATGCTCTTGACTCCGATGAGATTCTGGTTCCACAATTCCAAAATTATTCCAACTATCCCGCTTCCGATCGCGATTTAGCTTTCTATGCACCTGTGAATATTAGAGTTGCTGAAATTGAAAAAGCAGTTACTAAAGCAGGTAAGGGTTTGCTTAATTCCGTAGAATTATTTGACGAATATCGTGGGGAAAATGTCCCCACAGGACAACGTAGTTTAGCATTTCGCTTGATTTATCGTGCAGAGGATCGAACTTTAACTGATACAGAAGTCGAACCAGTACATCAAAAGGTTCGCGATACTTTAGTTGAGAAGTTTGGTGTGGAACTGAGAAGTTAACAGTTTATGGCTGACGCCACGCCCTTACGGGCTACAGTTAACAGTTAACAGTTATCAGTTATAGGCTTTTGTCGCACCTTTTCTCACTGAAGTTTATTTACACCTGATCTAGGGAACCATTACTAGCTTATAGTTCCAGAAGAAGTAGAGTTTTTTGGATAATAACCAATGATAGCTGATAATTGATAACTGGTAACTGGTAACTGAAAATAGCCATGGCTAAATACATTATGTGGGGAAGCTACTGCGAAAATGTTTTGGAAAAACGCGCTCCCTATCGTCAAGCACATTTGGATGGACTTACAAAACAAAAAGCAGAAGGAGTATTAATTACCCTTGGTCCCACAAAGGATACGACTCAAGTTTTTGGAATTTACGAAGCTGAAGATGAAGCGACTGTGCGCCAGTTAGTGGAAAACGATCCGTATTGGAAAAATAGTATTTGGACTGAATACACTGTCAAAGAATGGATTCAGGCTTTTTAAAACTATAGATTATTGCTGTATCCTCGGGATACGGCCTGAAAATTACAATGGGCACGATGAACCATGTCTATCCGCTAAAGAAATATATCCAAAACCAAGATGCGCCTTAACCAGACAAGAAATTTTGCCAAAATTGAATGACAGTAAGCCTACAACAAAAATCTGCATTTTAACTGTTAATAACAAGTCAAATGCAGGGTATGAAACCATAGTGCTTGCAAATCCTTAATAAATCTCTACAAATAGAGCATTTTTCAGATTTAGATATGACTGGAAGATATTTGATTGCCAAGTGGATAAACTCTCTAATCCTTTAGTGCTTTTTTAAAATTCTTCCGATAAGATTTATTTGCCACAAATAAAACAGGCCAAAGCAACGATAAAAAAAGGCGATTTGTCTCAGGAGAAAAATTTGTATTTCTAAATCCTTTCCAGAACTTTCTTGCACCAACAACATAACCAACGATTAATAATATAGCAATAATTTGGCTCATAAAATCAACTCCCTGAATAGTTAAATCTTTTGATACCGAATTGACTTAACTGTATTGGCAATTTAAGAATAAAGCCAGGAAAATAATATTTTCTCAGTATTTAGGATAGTTATTGGCAAAATTAAAGGATATTTTATAGTTTTACTTTAACTCCCAGTGACACGCCGGTCAGAGTGACATTTACTTAAGACGGTGAAATGTATGGGGAAGCATGGAATAGAGACAATTAGCCAATTGTTCGCCAAAAATTATTGAATCCTTGAATCCTGTTCTTTTAACCTAGTCGATCAGAAAAATTATTCCAAAATAATATCAAATTCCCAGCGAAGGCTCGGTACATTATTCATCAATATCTCGATTCCTGATTATTTTTTTCACGCTCTTGATTCATTAATCGTATCCGAAACTATTCTGAAAAAGAAACTTAAATCTCAAACATTTTTAAGCCGCGATCGCTTTATCGAGTTGGTTTTTTATCAAGAAACAAGTTACGGTAGCGGACATGTCCAGCAATTTTTTTGAGTAATGAATGTTGTTTAAGTGTTTCAAGTAACCTCATTCATAGGACACTAAATATATAGGGATACAAATATCCTATAGTTCAAATGGCATCGAATGGTGCAAACTGTTACATGGAGGATTTATGCGTGCAGTACTGATGGCAGGCGGTTCTGGAACACGACTGCGTCCATTAACTTGCGATCTGCCCAAACCTATGGTGCCTATTCTCAACCGACCAATCGCCGAACATATCATTAATCTTCTCAAAAGGCACAATATCACAGAAATTGTTGCAACATTGCATTATCTGCCTGATTCGATGAGAGATTATTTTCAAGATGGCAGTGACTTCGGCGTACAAATGACCTATGCGGTAGAGGAAGACCAACCTTTGGGTACGGCAGGGTGCGTCAAAAATATTGCCGAACTTCTCGACGATACTTTTTTGGTTATTAGTGGCGACAGTATCACAGATTTTGACCTCCAAGCTGCAATTGATTTTCACAGGTCGAAAAAGTCAAAAGCTACGTTGATTTTGACCCGTGTTCCTAATCCGATCGAGTTTGGAGTAGTTATTACTGATGAAGAAGGTCGGATTAATCGCTTTTTAGAGAAACCTTCTACTAGTGAAATTTTTTCTGATACGGTCAACACAGGAACGTATATCCTCGAACCAGAGGTTCTAGAATATTTACCTGTTAACCAAGAATGTGATTTTTCTAAAGAATTATTTCCCTTGCTACTGGAGAAAGGGGAACCAATGTATGGCTACGTTGCTCAAGGGTATTGGTGTGATGTCGGTCATTTGGAAGCATACCGTGAGGCACAATACGATATCTTAGCAGGTAAAGTAGAAGCTGATTTTGCCTATAAAAAAGATGAATCTTTTGACTTGTGGATCGGTCAGAATACTTTTATCGATCCTAGTGCTGAAATAGAAGCGCCAGCAATCATTGGCGATAATTGTCGAATTGGTCCCAGAGTTCACATCGAAGCGGGAACGGTAATTGGCGACAATGTAACCATTGGTGCCGATGCCAATCTCAAACGCCCAGTTGTTTGGAATGGGGCAATTATTGGTGAAGAAGCTCAGTTGTCGGCTTGTGTAATTTCCCGTGGCACCCGTGTAGACAGACGCGCTCACGTTCTTGAAGGTGCGGTTGTCGGTTCCCTATCAACAGTAGGAGAAGAAGCCCAGATTAGTCCTTCTGTAAGGGTGTGGCCCAGTAAGAAAATTGAATCTGGGGCAATCCTAAATATCAATTTAATTTGGGGTAATACAGCCCAAAGAAATCTGTTTGGACAACGAGGTGTTCAAGGTTTAGCCAACATTGATATTACTCCCGAATTTGCAGTTAAATTGGGAGCCGCTTTTGGTTCCACTTTAAAACCTGGTTCTCAGGTAACAGTTTCTCGCGACCAGCGTAATATTTCGCGAATGGTAACGCGGTCGTTAATTGCTGGCTTGATGTCGGTGGGTGTAGATATTCAAAACTTGGATGCTGCGGCTATACCGATCGCTAGAACTGTCATACCAATGATGGATGTTGCTGGTGGTATTCACGTTCGCGTTCATCCCGATCGCCCCGATTATATTCTGATTGAGTTTATGGATGCAAAGGGAATTAATATTCCCAAATCCAAAGAAAAGAAAATTGAAGGAGCTTACTTCAAAGAGGATATGCGGCGATCGCAAATCCACGAGATAGGCAATGTGTCTTATCCGAGCCAAGTTATAGATCGCTACTGTAACGCCTTTGAAAATTTGTTGCATGTTGATACCCTTCGGAATAGTCGGTCGAAGGTGGTTATTGATTATGTATATGCAGTTTCTGGTGCTGTTCTGCCACAAATGTTAAATAAATTTGGTGCAGATGCAGTCGTACTCAATGCCAGTTTAAATACAACCGCTATTTCAGGTGATGAGCGGGAAGCACTACTAACTCAATTGGGTCATGTAGTAGAGGCACTAAAAGCAAATTTTGGCGTTCAGGTATCTGCTAATGGGGAACAGCTAATTCTAGTGGATGAGTCGGGTATGCCGATTCGTGGTGAAATGCTGACAGCATTAATGGTTGACATGGTGTTCACAGCTAATCCTCGAGGAAGTGTGGTTGTCCCAGTTCATGCCTCCTCTGCTGTGGAACAAATTGCCCGTCGTCATGATGGTAAAGTTATTCGCACTAAGGCAAACCCCACTGCTTTGATGGAAGCAACGCAGAAAAATCCCAATGTAGTTTTAGGTGGTAGTGGCGACACAGGTTTCATTTTCCCCGATTTACATCCGGGATTTGATGCGATGTATTGCATTGCTAAGTTGGTTGAAATGCTGACAATCCAAGAAAGGTCTTTAGTGTCAGTACGAGCAGAATTACCTCGCTTGATGCACAAAAACTACACTATCCGTTGCCCGTGGACTGCCAAGGGTGCATTAATGCGTTATTTGGTAGAAACTCATCCAGCCCAAAATCTTGAATTGATTGATGGGGTGAAGATTTGTCAACCCTATGAAGATAATTGGGTATTAGTCCTACCGGATGCTAGCGAGCCAATAGTACATTTGTATGTAAATAGCAGTGATCGTGAATGGGCAGATAAAGCTCTGAGAGAATATCGCGCCCGCGTACAGGAGTTTGTTGAGAAAGAAGAAGAGCAAGTAACCACCGAAGTTTAGAAACTAAACCAAGTCTGAAAACTAAGTGTAGTACTTTGTTGCAATAATTACTATTGCCAATAATTTTAGGGACGTAGGATTCTGCGTCCCTATGAAGGATAAGTCTAGGTAAAAATAATTATTAATTGTTTAAAATCAATCATCATAGCTTTGAGTATTTTTCTTTACTCTAAACTAATTACGTAGTTGCTATAAATAAAAAATGAAAAATTTAATCCACTTTGTATAAATTTTTAATGTCATACATAGCAGATTGCAAATAACCAGTAATTAACTATATTTTGTCAGTCAAATAAAACGAATATCAAAAACCTTTTTCCATGAAACTAATAATGGGTTAGTTGATTTATTTTTTGGTATTGTTATAAGAATTATAATTTTGCCTAAAAGTCTTACATTGTCAAGATTTTATTTTTTTATTCAGAGAGCAATTAAAGAAAACTGATACATCATGATACCAGGTACGCTATTAATTAAAATGTATTGGTATATAATTCGGCTAAGATACTCTTCATTCGTTTGACTTAAAAGCTCGTTCAATCTACAGACTTTCTAGTAGCATGTCCAGCTTAAGAAGGGTTATTTTGGAGTCGTTCTAGATAGCGACTTATTATAACTAAAAATGAGGCCAAAACCTTATTTTAGCTAAGGGAATATGTTCCTAGAATACTGTTCTAAAACTCTATTGGGGTAAGAGTTACAGTTTGATTGCAATTCGTGTGTTTTCAGAATGCCTTGGCTAGGAGTTTTAAATGTTTTGCTTGGTATCGTCAGTTAAATCAGCTTATGCCTTTGTCAAATCTGATGGGTTTGGGTTGCACTCCCAGCTTGTATTACTTGCGTCAGTGAGAAACTTTCTTACAGGGACAAAGTATCAGAAAAATTAACTGACAGCTAAGAAATATTTCTCATTCCTCTTGGTCAGCATCATCACCTTAGGATACTCATTAACAGTACCCAGGTGTTTGCAACGAATGCAACTTACGTTGTTACTCAGTTTGACCGCTTTTTTCCCATTCCTAGAATGGATGGTTTCCCTAACTCCTACGAGGTTTTATGAAAAAATCAAACGAATACTACAAAGCATTAATTAAGGGTATTAAGAAACATTCAGATGCGTGCAAACCAAGGATAGCTCAAATGGGAATGAGCGACTCCTTAAGAAGAAAAGTTGAAAAAGCTCGGGAAAAAAGAACCCTGATTATTAATAGAGATTTGTCAAGACCAAAAACAAATATTGATATTTCTTGGCAGCTATGGGAGGAAGGTTTTGATTCGTCTTACCAAGAATATCTTGTCGCAATGGAAAATCTTACAGGAGAACCGGCAAGTAAGATTCACCAGGATATTTTAAGCTTTGGGGGGCTAGATTTGGAACAGGAGTTTAAGGTCAAAGCAAGAAAATATTCTAGCTTGGGATTGAATACTTTAGTTGGAATTCCTGCTCTCATAGCTGTTTTATTTGGTGTTGCTACTATCAGCGATGTAAAGTTAGAGAATCCAGAACTTACGACTCTCGAAATGGGTGGTAGGAAGATAAAACGTAAAGATATCAAGCGTATAGAACTCAGACATATTGAACTTCGAAGAACCGATCTTAGTGGTGTTGATCTTAGTGGTGTTGACCTTAGCGGTGTCGATTTGAGTGGAGCTAAGCTAATGCATACCGATTTGAGCGGAGCTAAGCTCATAGCGACCGATCTCAGTGGTGTAGATTTCAGAAACGCAAATCTTAGTGGTGTGGATCTTAGAAGTGCCGATCTTAGTGGAGCCAAACTTTTGAATGCAGACCTTAGCGACACTACATTGTGGGATAAAAAATTAGGAGAAGCAACCAATCTAACTCCAGAACAAATTAAACAAGCAAAAAATTGGGAAAAAGCTGTGTATAGTCCTCAACTTCGCAAAAAGTTAAATTTACCAGAAAAGCGACTAACTAAAAAATACAATCCATAAACTGAATCGATTGTATCTACTGTCGAACGTGGATTGCCAATAAATTAACCTCCCAAAATCCTGTATTTCTGTTAGTTAGCCCTCCAAGGGAACTCCAGTTTTTATGTTATTTAAATCTCACAAATAGCAAAGCAATATTGATCAATTACTAAGCTTTTTTTGACTCGATTGATGCTATGGCGCGGATTTAAGTTGTGAGATTAAGGAATCTGAATTTAAGTAATAAATAGCTTGAATTTTTAACATTAAAACTGGAGTTAATTGCATAAAGTGTGTGCGTTCGGGCATGTTAATTTTCTCTGAATAGAGCAAAGGATGGGGAAAATTTTTCCTGACAATGTAGTTCAAAATATCTGAATATTGAACCAAATCCTAGCTTTCAAATGGCAAAGATAGAGAACGACTTCTAGGAAAAATTGCTAATTCAGTTTCAGGATCGAAGAAATGAATTTTTTCAGTATTTATTGACAACCAAACTTCTTCACCAAGTTGAAGTATGCGCTCTGGAGAAATTCGCGCTTGTAGCAAATTATTTCTTCTGGAAAAATTAGGTTCTGGAGAGTCTAAAAGTAAAAGTTTAAGAGAAATGTAAGCATCATTTCCTAGATTTTCGACTAATTCGACCCTTACTGGCAAATTTTTGGTCGCAGGTACCCCAATGCTCCAATTTTCCGGACGAATACCCAAAATTAAGCTGCATCCATCATATTTTTGTAAGGCATTTTCCCATATCGCCGGTAAAGTCATACGAAAATCACCATGAGTGATTAATAACGGTGCGCGAAAAGTTACAGGGATAAAGTTCATCGGTGGCGATCCAATAAACTCTGCTACAAATAAATTTGCTGGACGGTTATAAATTTCCAGTGGGGGGGCTACTTGCTGAATTTGTCCGCGATCTAAAATTGCAATGCGATCGCCCATTGTCATTGCTTCGGTGCAATCGTGAGTCACATAAATAGTTGTAATTCCTAATTGACGTTGTAGCTTAACTATTTGGGCGCGGGTTTCTGCTCGCAATCTTGCATCCAAATTAGAAAGTGGTTCGTCCATCAAAAATACTTGAGGGTTGCGCGCGATCGCTCTTCCTAATGCAACTCTTTGCTTTTGTCCTCCAGATAGTTCTTTGGGAAATCGATGTAATAATTCCTTTATTTGTAGTAGTTGGGATACTTCATAAACTTTTTTTGTAATGAATTTTTCTTGGTTAGAATTATGGTGTAATTCGTTGGGTATTTTTTTTACTCCACCTGACAGTAAATTTTGCCAAAAATTTGTTGAAGACTGAAGGTTCTCAGGTTTTTCCTTAAGTCTGAGACCAAAGGCTATGTTATCAAAGACTGTCATATGGGGATAAAGAGCATAGTCTTGGAAGACCATCGCAATATCTCTTTCTCTAGCAGGTAGATTATTGACTAAATCCTTCCCTACCCAAATATTACCGCTTGCGATCGGTTCCAATCCGGCAATCAGACGTAGAAGAGTACTTTTACCGCACCCAGAAGAACCGAGTAAGACCATAAATTCCCCATCGGCTACTGATAAATTAATACGTCTTAATACATGGATGTTGTTATTACGACCATTGTCTGAATAACCTATGTTACGCTTTACCAGAGCTTGAGAGGCAGATGGGGAAAAACTAGCTTCGCTGTCGCGTCGGGAAAAACTTTTGTAAATATTTTCTAAAATAACTTGCGCCACAAGAATTTAAGATAATTTTTTAGCTTTCGAACATTAGTTAATTATCACTAAAAATAGTTAACAGTACGTATGGCTGGCAAAGAATAATCAATAACCACTAATCAATTAATTTTACTGATTATAATCGCTATAGCTGTGATATATTTTTTACTTTTGAATGTAAATTTATCTCTGATGTCAAGATACTAAGGAAACCATTGATATCTTTTAAAAGTAGACCCTAGAGCATAGGATTACCATAATGTAATAGAAATTTGCAAGCTGTATAATTTTTTAGTAAAAGATTTTATTGATAAACAATTTCTGTCAGAAGTCAGAAATCAGGAGAGGAATAGATAGCGCCCGAGGACTTATTCAGTAAATCCTACTTACGAACGGCTACGAATTTGTATCTTGTTTTGTATAAGCGAAGTATTTAAACTAAAATAGTACTATTGTACTGAAAGCATTGTATGGATTTTAAGCGTTGATGTTAAAAAAAATCACAAAAGAAAATAACAAAAAAGGAATAATATAATGTTTTTTCGTACAATAATATCCGCTTTTGTTAGGTTAAGAGCATTGGAGAAATTATTAATTTTCCATACTTAACCCTCTCTTGAGAGTAGTAAGTGGCTTAAAGGAACTGGTACAAATCAATTTCAAAATAGGGCTAGTGTTATGAATAGTTGTATTTTAATGGCGGAAATTATTCAACCACCGCAACTACGTTATACCTCCGATAACTTAGAAATAATGGAGATGATGGTGCAATTTACATCCGTGCGAGAAGGAGAAAGTCCATCTAATTTAAAAGTGGTTGCTTGGCGTAATACAGCCAAAGAGATCCAACAAAATTATCATCAAGGTGATCGGGTGATCTTAGAAGGACGTTTGAGTATGAGTACATTCCAACGTCCTGAAGGCTTTAAGGAAAAACGGGCTGAACTTACAGTCCAACGTATTTATCCCTTAAGTTCCGCTGTAAATACTGGCGCGGCTGCAACCATGGAAACTATACCGGCGACAACTGCAAATCCTAGTTTTGCAGCGCAACCTGCTGGAACATCTTTCGAAACCAGATCTCCCGAACCAACATTTAATAGTCCGGTACCAGCTGCAACACCAAGTCCAGGAAATAATAACTTTGGGAATACTCCACAACCAAATTTTGAACCTGCAGCTTCTCCTACTCCAAATTATGAACCAAGTACTTATCCTGCAATGACAGAACCAGACGTTGATGATATCCCATTCATGCGTCCGATTCATTCTCGAAGCAGTTGGGGACATTCTTTAACAGACTCCTTTGAGTCAGAAGTAAATTCTGCTTGGGAAGGAGTCAAGCAGTTTAAACCTTAATAATTATTTTTAATTACTTCCCGGCTTGTTTAAGTCCCATATTTTATCTGAGGGAATAGGGCTTCTAAGCTGATTAGGAAATATATCTAAGCAAGAGAAGCCTTATCTCGTATAATTTCAGAGGTTAATAATTCCTTTTTAAGTAGGACAACAGGGGTCTTTCTGTGATGTGATGCATCCTAAAATTATCTCTGACTGTCGTTCAAACAAAAAAAGAATATACTTTTTTGTAGCGAGGATAACTATTTAGGGGAATTGAATATGGTTGAAGCTAGTCCTGTTAATATGGAAGGTAGTTTACCTAAAATCGATCAAGATCGTTATTCTTGGTATCAAGAAGGTAAAAATCTGGAGCGGGAAGGATTTTATGAAGAAGCAGTAGTTTGCTACAATCAAGCCGTAGCCAATGGCGTTGATGAGTATTGGTTATGGTACGACCGAGGTAGCGCTTTGCGGGAATTAGGATATTACGACGAAGCAATTACTAGTTTTCAGAATGCTTTAGAATTGCGTCCTTATGATTATTGGAGTCGATACAATCAAGGTTGTATCTTCTTGGAAGATTTAGACGAATTTGAACGAGCAATTTCAGCATTTGAGAACGCCCTCACTATTCGTAAACATGACTATTGGGCTTGTTTTCGCCTTGGGGATGCTTTAAGACATTTAGGTAAATACGAACAAGCGATCGCCAGTTACAACAGAGCTTTATCTAGCTACAGCAATGATTATTGGGGATGGTTTCGACGTGGTGATGCTTTGAGAAAATTGGGTCGATATGATCAAGCAATAGTCAGTTATGATCGCGCTTTAGAAATTCGTCCGGATGATTTTTGGAGTCATTATAAGCAGGGAGATATCTTTAGATTTCTCCAACGTTATCAAGACGCGATCGCAAGTTACCAAAAAGCAGTAAAACTGAATCCAGAAGATGAATATGCTTGGTATAACTGTGCTTGCTGTGCGGCGTTGCAAGGTAAAAAATATTTAGCACTTGATTATTTAGAGCGAGCTCTTCACATTAGTCCTGCACAATTTCTGAGTTTTGCTCAAACAGATTCAGATTTTGATGCTATTGAAGCAAGTAAAGAATTTCAGGAGCTAATTGCAAGTATAAGCTTGAACAGAACTTAGATTTGTTATTTTCATTTCTCAACATCAATTGAAGAATCTCAGTTCATAATCACAAGTCATTGGTAATCAAATTTCTTATTCTTGCAGATGTTATTAAAATCCTAACTGGAGAGGTGAGAAGTTTTGCTTTAGGTTTCCCCTCTCACTATTTTGTAACATCGAATTGTGAGATCCATTCATGGTAAAGAATTGCATAAATAAACTGGTCGTACCACCTACCCTTGATAAATTCTTTTTCTCGTAGATGTCCTTCTCTACACATACCAATTTTTTCTAATACTCTTGCTGAAGCTGTATTTTCAGCAACACACCAAGACCAAATTCTGTGCATTTGTAATTCTTGAAAACCAAATTGCAAAATAGTTTTTGCAGCTTCAGTCGCATAACCATTTCTCCAGTATTGGCTATTTAATTCATAACCAATATTTGCTTCTTTTTGTTGAATATCATTAATCCGAATACCGCAGTTACCTATAAGTCGATTTTCTGTTTTGAGAATAATAGCTAGCTGAAACTTAGTTCTTGGTTGATGACTTTGTTGAATAATAAATGTCTCAATAAAATCACGAACATCCTTTTCTGTACGCTGTACCCAAGGATAGTAACGTAGATATAACGGGTCAGATTGATAAGTTAAAACTTCTTGAATATCACTTTTTACAAATTCACGCAGCAGCAGTCTTTCTGTCTCTAGGATCATATTTTGCTGTTTGTTTTACATTGTCTTCCTTTGGGAGTCGCATCTGGATAAAAAGTAATTATTGCTTGTTCTCTTCTAACAAATACAGCTGGAAAGGTTTGTCCCGTATTGCGGTCTCGAACCTCGTAAATACACGCACCTTCAGATTTTCCCTGAAGTTTATGAATTTGGGTTACGTCCAAAAGAATTTCTAAGGCGTTACTCAAATAGCCGTAACCTTTTATTACATCTGTGATAGTGCGATCTTTTTGCTTAATTACCACACCCATTGTGTAAATTATACCTGGAACAACTTCCTGTCTTCGAGTATTTTTTGGCAATCTTCCACCGATTCCTTCTTGTTGCAGTTGCAAATATCTACCGTAAAAATGCAAGCCACCAATATCATTTTGGTTATAAATTTCGCCACAAAATATATGTTCAAAACCTTTACGTTTAAACCAAATATCGGTGAGGTCATTGATAAACTCCGATTGACTACGGCGACCCGGACGTAACTCACCATCAGTTACTTGCTGGAGTTTTTCTACTACATCTGGGTACTGAGATAAAAGTTGTTTAAAGCGTTCGGGTTTGACTCGTGTTCCAATTGCTCCACAGGTTCTGAGTACCGCTAGGTCGAAGGAATTTAGCTTGGGTGCAGGAGGGGAAATATCTAAATTTTGTCCCCGAGGAAAGCCTACGGGAACAGGGTTATTGACATTATCGAAAAATGGTAAAAGTTTTGTGTTCTGCGATTGTGCTTTGACCGGGTTACTTAAACCAAAAGGTAAAAGGAAGAGCAAAATAGTTAATAACTTGAGCATGTGTTTTCGCAGTGACATTGCAAGTTTTATTTTATACTTACTGCTAGTGAGTGCCAAAAAAATGGCAATCTTGGTTTACGAAGACAACCGAAATCAGTACCAACTGTAGTTAACTAATAAGCTAGCTTTCCGGGTTAAAAATAAGTGGAAAGGGAGGTAAAAATCATTTACTATACAGAGCACCAAACTTCTCTAGCTCGGCAATTACATTCTTTAACTTTTTACCTCTCTCAGTAAGAGAATACTCTACCTTTGGAGGAACAACATTATATACTTCGCGCGAGATTATTTCTGCTTGCTCTAATTCTTTTAAAGACTGAATTAACATTTTTTCAGAGATACTCTTTACTGAATTCTCATTCACCTTTCTTTTAATCTCGCCAAATCTTAAAGCTTCATTCTCCAAAAGAAACCAAATTATAATTCCTTTCCATTTACCAGAAATAGTATCCAGGGCAAGCTGCAAGGGACACCCATACTCTTTACTAGCTACGGTAAACATATTACGATACTTACTTTTACTATAGTAACATACTAATAAGTATGTACTTGACAATAAGTGTTGTAAAGACAAGAATTCACTTAGCTACAAATGAAAAAACTAATTTTATGAGTACAAAGGTTGTAGAAATAGCTAAGTTTAAATTAAGAAATGGAATTGCAGATGCAGACTTTTTAGTTGAAGACAAAAAGGTGCATGAAATGGTAATTAAACAGCAGCCTGGATATATCAAACGTACAACTGTAAAGTCTGAAGACTTAGAGTGGGTCGATCTGGTTTGGTGGAATTCTTTGGAAGAAGCTCAGAAAGCAGCTAAGGTGATAATGGCTGATCCACAAGCTAAAGACTGGGTGGACATGATGCTTACATCTGCAATCTCTTTGTGTCACGGAGCTATCATTTCAGAGTTTGAGCAATAGTTAGTGAAAAACAGCTTGTGAATCAAGTTGAATTGGAAAGGCTTATTCTAAATAGGTATTCTCATTTTCTTAAACTGAACACCTATGGTGAATTGCCTTTTTTTAATCCAAATTTTCACAAATATATTATTTTTCGGGGGCGTAGTCTAAAAATACAGCCAATTGTTATGTTTTGATTTGCTTCACTTTCTGCATACCACCAAGCTAAAAAAGTTTATATTTCCGAAAACGACATATTTTCAAATAACCTGGGTAACCTAAAACCAAAATAAATTTAAATCAAAAATAACTTTAAATCAAAAATAACTTTAAATCAAAAATAAAACATAAAAAATGAATATAAAACCCAGTATTTTCCTATTAATGTTAGCTTTTTTATTATTTACTGCTCTCGGCGATTCAGTTTTACCAGAACCCTTAAAAACTGCTAGCTACAATACTCGGACAACTATAAACAAATTTACTATTGGTTTATTCCCAGCTTGGCAACCGAAACAAAAACCCCACGAACGTACCAGGAAAGCTTTGGAGAAACTAGAAAAAGATACAAGCACAAACTAAAAAATATCCAAAGGTAGGAGCGATATGATACTCCTACCAAAATCAAATTAATTGGATAATTTAGTTATTTATCGATATTCTCGAATTGGATGTGGAGGTAAAATTCTACATTTTTTTCAACCAGCTAAACATCGCCCGCAAATCTTTACCCACCTCTTCAACTGGGTGTTCCGCTTCCTGACGACGCATAGAGATAAATCCAGGTTTACCAGATTGATTTTCCAACACAAATTCTCGTGCAAATTGACCGGATTGAATTTCTGAGAGAATTTTCCGCATTTCGGCTTTTGTTTGGTCATTCACAATGCGAGGTCCGCGAGTATAATCCCCGTATTCAGCCGTATTGGAGATACTATCACGCATTTGCGCCAATCCACCTTCAACGACCAAATCAACAATTAGTTTTACTTCGTGCAAACATTCGAAGTAAGCTAATTCTGGTTGATAGCCTGCTTCTACTAAAGTTTCAAATCCGGCTTTAATTAAAGCACTCAAACCACCGCAAAGAACAGCCTGTTCGCCAAATAAATCTGTTTCGGTTTCTTCACGGAAAGTAGTTTCTAGAATACCTGCGCGAGTACCACCAATACCCTTCGCATAAGCCATCGCGCGATCGCGTGCTTGTCCGCTAGCATTCTGATAAACTGCAAATAAACATGGAACTCCCTGTCCTTGCTCGTAAGTTCTACGAACTAAGTGACCGGGACCTTTAGGCGCAACCATCACCACATCAACATTATCCGGTGGAACCACCTGACCAAAATGGATATTAAAACCGTGAGCAAAAGCGATGATATTTCCTTCTTTTAAATGGGGTGCAATTTCCTGTTGGTAAACAGTTTTTTGTACCTCATCTGGCAAAAGAATCATAATAAAATCAGCAGCAGCTGCAGCATCTGCCACATTTTTGACGGTTAAACCTGCAGATTCTGCTTTTTTCGCCGACTTACTCCCAGGATAAAGCCCCACAATGACATTCATGCCACTATCTTTGAGATTGAGAGCATGAGCGTGACCTTGAGAGCCAAAACCAATGATGGCAATAGTTTTTTCAGCTAAAAGGTCTAAATTTCCATCTTCATCGTAATACATCCGAGCCATAGAAGCTTCTCCTGTCAGCAAGCATCCTGATATCATTGCAAGGGTATGATTCTACCGCAAAATCAGGTCTTAACCGATAATTGTAAAAACTCTATAGCTTAAAATTCGCTGCAATCCAACCCAGAGATATTCCCAATCCAGCACTTCCTGTAAGAGCTATCATTGCAGCGAAAAAGCTATCAAAAGTTTGGCGTAGCTTTCTTCCTGCTTTGTTAACGGTAATCATAAAATTGCAATACCACACTAAGTCAAAGACCACTTCCCAACCAATTGAAATCCATAGGAATATTGCTAACGTGACTATTACCGCAGGAACTAGGATCCCTCTTGTTCGTGCTACAAAGTATACTACGAAGCCAAAAAAAATGAGATTTATACAAAAAAGTGCGCTCGTAAAAGGTGTCACTCCTGAAAATTGAACATCAGAGAATTTAACAAAAAAGCAAAGAGTTACTGCGAGAAGTAGACGGGGAAGGATGAGAGAAGTTATTAGTGTCAGATTATTCTTGAAAACAAGACCAAACGTAAAGAATAAAGGAAAGACAACAAACAAAGCTAGTAAATACCACCCTGCTTCGGCTACTCTTAATAACCAACCATTAAAAACACACATTAGAAAAAAAGCAAGAAACCAACCCCAATCAAGGAGCAAGGGGTGATACAAGATTTCGCGGTAAGATTTAATACTACGCATCAAACTCGTTATTATTTAGGCTATGTTGCTGAAATTAGGCTTATTTGTATCTAGAAAATCGTCAACGTTAGGTAATAACATTGAGATTTACGAAGAACTAAGGAGTTTATAGATTTAGATTTTTATAGACCCCTGATGTATCGGTACAGATACAAATGTTGTACTCAAACCAATGACAATGGGGGTGCTAAAAATTTTCTGTGAATATTGGGTTTCCATATCTGTTGCAAACTTACAGTGCTACTAACTGTTTAACAGTTTTCAACAAGATTTTTCGCCCACCAAAAGTTCAATAACTTAAAGAGTAGGCACATACTATTCTCTAATAAATTATTATTCTTAAGATACTGTCCTTAAAATAGTTCAAAAAAATAATTCAAATTCAGCAGTTAGAATTCAGCAGTTAGAACTCAAAAGTTCAAATACTAAGACCTATTAACGTTACTTGTGCGATGAATCCTATATGCTACTTTCAGAAGTGGAGTATTAACAAATACAAAGCACTTGTGTATTTGTAAATTCAAGCTAAAATTTTGGCAGATGACAGGAAAGCCCATCTATATTTAAAATGCTACTTTTTAACGCTGAGTGCAAATATCATTTGGGAATCATACACTACCATTATTGGCAGTTTGTGCTAATTCTAACGAAATGATAAGGCTAATGAATGCCAAGATATGTACCAGACGCGTATTTGAACTCTTATGCCAGAATTACGCCTTTCTATTGCGCAGCATTATCACGAGCGGACAAAGTACGATCCGCAAACTATAGCTGCAAAGAATCAAGGTTTGGACTGGTCAAAACAACCAGTACCGTTTAAAGAATACAAAATTGGTTCGTCTTTCGATCTGAAATCTTATCTTCAAGAACAACCAGAAGCGTTGTTGGATCGACCTGATGAATTATGGTGGCGGAGGTTATCGCGGTTACTTCATTGTAGTTATGGAGTAACTGCCAGAATGCCTTCCATGGGTAGTGCTGTATACTTGCGTGCTGCCCCCAGTGCTGGAGGTTTATATCCAGCAGAAGTATATCTAGTATCCCGTGGAACGCGATTATTACCACCCGGATTGTATAACTATCAATCTCGCAATCATTCCCTCATGCATTATTGGGAAAGTGATGTTTGGCAATCTTTACAACAAGCTTGTTTTCAGCATGAGGCTTTAGAAAAAACCGAACTTGCAATTATTGTAACTGCTGTTTTCTACCGTTCGGCGTGGCGTTATGAAGATAGGGCTTATCGGCGAATCTTTCTCGATACTGGACATTTATTGGGTAATATCGAACTGGCAAGTGCGATGAATGATTATCGTCCACACCTAATTGCCGGATTTGCTGATGAAGCAGTAAACGAAATACTGTATCTCGACACGAGTCAAGAAGGTACAACTGCAGTTATTCCCTTAGCAGATTTACTCGATAGCAACCAACATTTACCGGTATCCAAAACTTCTCTGTCCTCAGCAACTGAAACAGATTATCCTAAAATTCCTGATGGAGAATTATTAACTTATTTTCATCAGGCTACTTGTATCCCAGAAAGTAAAACGGATAAAACTGATTCATCTTTTGTCAAAAAAGAAAATCCTTCGGAGGATAAATATAATTTTCCTTTCTGTCAAAAAATTTCTACCGCTACAACACAACCTATCAATTGGTCTACAAAACTTACAGGTTTGGAAAATACTATTCTTAAGCGTCGTTCTACCCGTGCTTACAGTGGTGATAATTTAAAACTTGACGAACTTAAAGCTCTGCTAGATTTTACTTACCAGCCACAAAATTATACGGCTCAAAATTTAGATATTTCCCCCGATTATTGCGACCTGAATTTAATAGAGACATTTATTGCTGTTTCTGGTGTGGAAGGATTGGAGTCAGGGTGCTACTATTACGCCCCAAAAGCACAAGAATTAAGACAAATCCGCTTTAAAAACTTCCGTCGAGAATTACATTTTCTTTGTCTGGGACAAAATTTAGGACGTGATGCTGCGGTAGCTTTATTCCATACTGCCGATCTAAAAACGGCTGTTTCGTTATATGGCGATCGCGTTTACCGCTATCTGCATATGGATGCAGGTCATTTGGGACAAAAACTTAATTTAGCTGCAATCCACCTGAATTTGGGTGTGAGTGGAATTGGTGGTTTCTTTGACGACCAGGTCAATGAAGTCTTAGGTATTCCTGGCGATGAAGTAGTTTTGTATATTACGACATTGGGACGTCCCCGTTAATTTTGTTGGTAATGAGTAATGAGTAATGAGTAATGAGTAATGAGTAAT
>JGI1201J43222_100027_pt1 | contig 81294 bp, 64 predicted proteins | sample MastesBC008_FD_43222 | JGI IMG/M metagenome (IMG submission 43222) | reverse complement strand
TTAAATCCTTCACCTTTTGGGTAAACCGACTATTTTCCCGATAATCTACCGGACAATCTATCACTGCAGGAACATCCTGTAATAAAGCTTCCTTGAGAATCGGAACCAAATCGGTAGCAGATTCAACTCGATAACCCTTTAAACCCATACTTTCTGCTAACTTCACAAAATCGGGGTTGGTAAAATGCACAAAAGACGAATGACCTTCACCAAACTGATTTTCTTGTTTCCATTCGATTAAACCGTAACCACCATCATTGAAAATTAGAGTAACAAAAGGCGTACCAACCCGTTTCGCAGTTTCTAATTCCTGACAGTTCATCATAAAACCACCATCTCCTGTCGCAGCTATAACCTTGCGATCGGGATGAACTAATTTAGCCGCTAAAGCTCCAGGAATTGCAATTCCCATGGCTGCAAAACCGTTGGAAATCAAACAAGTGTTGGGACTATGACAATGATAATGACGAGCAATCCACATTTTATGAGCACCAACATCGGAGATGACAATATCATCCGGTCCCATTACCTGACGTAAATCATAAATCAACTTTTGGGGTTTAATGGGGAATCCGTCATCCTTTCCGTATTCTTCGTAATCAGCACGAATATTCGATCTTAATTTTATTGCGTAAGGTTGTTCCTTATCATCGCGATTGGCTAATTTGAGAATTTCATAGAGAGAATCGGAAATATCCCCAACTAATTCCACGCGGGGAATATAACTACTGTCAATTTCTGCTGGGTTTGCAGCAACATGAATAATCGGAATATCGCCGTTAGGATTCCATTTTTTAGGGGAAAATTCGATTAAGTCGTAACCAATAGCAATTACTAGATCGGTATGGTCAAAACCACAGGTAATAAAATCTTTTTGTTGTAATCCCACGGACCACAATGCTAAAGGATGAGTGTAAGGAATAATTCCTTTACCCATAAAAGTATTAGCAACTGGGATATTCATCTGAGTTGCAAACTGAGTCACCGCATCGCTAGCTTGAGCGCGAATCGCACCATTTCCCACTAAAATAATTGGATTGGTAGCTTGGGAAATCGCCGCCGCAGCAGCCCGAATCGTAGTAAAGGGCGCAAAAGTTTTTTTAATATCGTCTTTCCATAAAGGTTTACCTTCAACCGGCATTGCGGCAATATTTTCTGGTAGATCTATGTGAACTGCACCTGGTTTTTCACTTTGCGATCGCTTAAATGCTTTGCGCACAACCTCAGGGGTAATACTGGGACGGAGAATTTGTCTGTTCCATTTTGTTACTGGAGCAAACATTGCCACCAAATCTAAATATTGATGGGATTCAATATGCATTCTGTCGGTTCCCACTTGACCAGTAATTGCTACCAATGGCGCGCCATCAAGGTTAGCATCGGCGACCCCAGTCATTAAATTTGTCGCTCCAGGTCCCAGAGTAGAAAGACACACTCCTGCTTTCCCCGTCAGACGTCCGTAGACATCAGCCATAAATGCAGCACCCTGCTCGTGACGGGTAGTAATAAATTGAATGGAAGAACCTTTTAAAGCTTCCAAAACATGTAAATTTTCTTCTCCAGGGAGTCCAAAAACATATTCTACCCCTTCATTTTCCAGACACTTTATCAATAATTCTGCAGTATTCATTGTTATTTTCTTATCTTGGTTGTTTCCAAAAGTATTTGTTTCCAAAAGCCGTTCTACCCTGAGAAAACAAGTTCCCAGGGTTTAAGGATGAAAGTATAGTTAATATCAAGTCTAGATAATTGTTTACTTATTACTCTGTTATCGGCGATGGATAACGAGTAAGCAATTACCCATTACCTATTACCCATTACCTATTACCAGTATTGATAGTATAACAAGCACCCAAACAGACAGGATATAAACTTTACTTCACCCACACAGTTTTAACATTGACAAATTCATGTATGCCTTGAATGCTGAGTTCTCTTCCATACCCAGAACGTTTTATTCCACCAAAAGGCAATCTGGGATCGGACTTTACTAACCCATTAATAAACACAGCACCAGCTTCAATTTCTTTTATCAGGCGTTTTTGTTCTTCTGGATCTGTAGTCCAAGCACTAGCACCCAAACCAAAGGGTGTAGCATTTGCCAATTCAATTGCTGCATCAATATCCCGAACCCGGAATAATAATGCTACCGGTCCAAAAAATTCTTCTTGAGCTATTGGATTATCTAAAGGAATATCTTTAACTATTGTTGGTGGATAGAAATTCCCAGAACCTTCAGAACCTTGAGATAAGGGTTTACCGCCAATTAAGACTTTTGCTCCAGCATCTCTACAAGCTTGGACTTGTTGATCTAATTCTTTGAGAATGCTAGATGTGGCTAAGGGTCCAATATCAGTATCAGCTTCCATTGGATCGCCAACTTTGAGGGCTTTGAATTTTTCCAATAATAATTTTTCAAATTTATCGGCAACACTTTCAGCAACTATAAAGCGTTTAGCTGCAATGCAAGATTGACCGTTATTCAACATTCGAGCCGTAATACCCGTGGAAACCGCTGCTTCTATATCCGCACTTTCCAAAACTATAAACGGATCGCTACCCCCCAATTCCAAAACAACTTTTTTAATTTGTTTTCCAGCAGCAGCAGCTAAGGATGCACCTGCAGGTTCGCTACCCGTTAATGTCGCAGCTTTAACTCGGTCATCAGCGATGATATCCGCAACTTGGGACGCACCAATTAACAAAGTTTGAAATACCCCTTGAGGAAATCCAGCTTTTTGAAAAACCTCTTCAATTGCTAAAGCACATTGGGGGACATTGGAAGCATGTTTCAATAGAGCAACATTTCCCGCCATTAACGCTGGTGCAGCAAAGCGGAAAACCTGCCAAAACGGGAAATTCCAAGGCATTACAGCCAAAATTATACCCAATGGCTGATAGGAAACAAAACTCTGACTTCCATCTGTTTCCACATGCACGTCGGCAAGAAATTCAGCTGCATGTTCGGCATAAAAGTTACATACCCAAGTACATTTTTTGACTTCAGCAAGGGCACTTTTGTATGTTTTGCCCATTTCCAAAGTCATGATAGAAGCAAAGGCTTCTTTATTTTTCTCTAAGACTTCAGCACAATTTCGAACTAATTCAGCTCTTTCAGCAAAACTAGTTTTCCGGTGTTTGGCAAAAGCCTGTTGTGCCAAATCTAGTTTTGTGGCGATTTCTGTTGCTTTTAGTGGCTCAAAACTTTTGTGCAACTTTCCAGTTGCCGGATTGGTTGTTGAGATAGCCATTAGCTGACCTCCCTTTCGATTTTTTAGTGTGGCATTCCAGTTTGACAAATTTACTCTGTAAAAACCACTAACCAGATTGTAGTCTCGGAATCCCTATTTTTTTATAAATGTTAAAAATTCACAACTTAAAAATTTAAGTTCTCATTTGTCTTAAATACAGTTTTCTCCCTATTGGATAGCAATTTAAGCAAATAATTATATGCAGATTATTATAATTACTAATGAGTTACTAGCAACTAATTAGACTAATGTAAATAGAATAATTACTGAGATTATTACTACTCTTTTGCCAAAATTATGGTTTGTCTTACAATTCTTTGTAATAATATTTCTTGTTAGTTGATTGATTTCAGACAGCTGCGAGTAAAAGGAAATAATTCGATGAAAATATTATTAATCAAGGAATTTTTTTGAAACTATCCCAACAGATTTCAAGTATCGAAGTAAGGGAATATAAATTTAATATGTCAATACTAGGCTCTGATTTTTCAGCTCGATTTTAGACAATGTTTGTAAAAAACAATCAATGAATTTACTTTAGTTCCTAACTTTTTGCATGAATTTTTATTGAATGATTTATGTCGTTTGATGAAAGCAATTTGTGTGCTAAAGTATTCGCATCTGTTTCGTGAAAATGACTTAAATAGATTGGGAAGTACTAACTTTAAAGCAATTGTCACTGAATTTTGACAGGCTTAAAATAGGCAAAAAATCGACAAAAATCATGATAAATTAAAGTTTTAATTTAAAGTCCACATCATATAGTTGATGACTTTAAGCCCTGCATCAGTAAAGTAATGTTACTATCAATATTAATCGATAGATTTTTGTTACTAAATCAGAACTGATTACGGCAATAGTTAACGCTCGTTCTTAAAGAAACTAAGTAAAGTTTCTTTACTTTTTTCTGTTCATCTTTTCCTATTATCTTTCCTGTTGATTGTTATCTGGTTTTCTCTATATCAGAAAATTTCAATTCAGAAAGATTAATGTACAGCACTTTGCAAGTAGATGAGGCACATTTCCCTTGTTTGCTGTTCCCTGAATCCTTACCCAAATTATTAAAGATTATCAAGTGCACCTCACTTAAATGAAATCAGTTGTATGTGTATCCTTAATTTCCAAAGCGTCGATCTATATCATTAGCAACTGAATCACTTTGACTGTAGTTTACTTTTAAAGAATTACCATCCTCAGATAGATTATAAGCTAAAGGTTGAGTATGGGAAATTTTTGTTTCTCCTTCACTCAACAATTTTTGTAAGGGATACTCTTTGATTGAATTTTTCAACGCATTTATCCGCTGGGAAATCGTCAAATTTCTCGTATCAACATTATCCTTATTACTTTGAGTTAAAACCGTGATTGCTCTGAAGCATCCTTCTGCTTCAAAACCTGCACGAACTGTAGCTAAATAAGCAATTTTATCCAATTCTAATTCTCGACTTCGGATTTCATCTATCCAACTTTGCTCTAGCTCTTGGGTTTTTCTTGCAACAATTTCATCTATTCGTTTCTGCTTTTTTCGAGTTATACGCCTTCTGTGTCTACGACTACCAATTACAGAACCGGCGAAGTCACCAATAAAACCAGGAAGTACGTGGTCTGTAATCACGCTCCCAACTACATTCATCGCATTGTGCTTGAGTGTATTATTTTTTCTTGCTAATACTTCTTCTTTTGCTTCTTCTTTAATTTTGGTAATTAATTCTTGCTTTTGAGTTTCATCAAGGGTCCTGTAGTTTTGAGTGCGTCGAGCAATTTCTCGACTGACGATACAAGCAACTCCAGAAGAATCCCCATTCAAAAGTCTTAGAGCGTGACGTTCAATCTCAATAGAGTTCAAGTTGTTGCTAATAGGAGAATTCTTCGACCTAGGAACAACTGTTACTATCCAAGAGCGATCGTCAAATTGATTTGCACGGGAAACTCGATCCACAATCCGGTAAAGAGCATAAAAGTCAGAATCGAGTTCTTTTTTCGCCTGTTGGTATAAAACTATCTGCTGTGATAAAGATTCTGGCTCCGATTCTATTTCTGAAGCTCCCTCATTTTGCGCTAGCGCGACATTGGAAAATAAAAGTAGATAGAGAGAAACAAGGCTAAAAAACTTTGTTTTAAAAAAATACATTTTTATCACCTGCTATATATATAAATTACAGATGGAATTCAATATTAACAGTGCAATTACCGAGTCAAAATGTTATTTTTGGAAATTTTTAAAAAATTATTCTCAAATGATTTTCAGAAATAGCCAACCTTTGTGACTGTTTATTGTTCTAACTTTTCAGACTAAATTTTTTTGCTTTTGTTTTTTATATTGTAGAGACGTAGCATTGCTACGTCTCCAGAGGTTTCGCAGATTAACGAAACCATCAGACTAATGCGGTTGACAACTCACTAACAGGTTTCGCACCACGACTAAGCTACGTGGTGGAAAGTTATGAATCTAAATCTTACAGGAAAGATAGTGACAATTTGGTGACTTTTAGATTTTTATGACTTTTAGATTGCGGAATTTCGAGCCTCAATAATATTACCCACTGCGACACAAACGCCTGCAACCAGAAAAGCGATCGCACTCACCATAGCAGCAAACTCAGGGGCGATCGCTTTAGGATCTGGGAATGTGGAACCAAAAATACTCATAGCTAAACCAGCTCCACCAAAATACATCCCGACACCTAATCCACCCCGATGAGGTGGAACCATTTCCAAAGCAAAAGGAAGAGTACCATTCAAAATAAAAATAAATGCTGCGACAAGAAGAGCAAGAATGATAAATTGTGCGCCAATAAAAGGCATCAAAAACATTAACACAACAGTAACAGCGCTACCACCAAGCATTGCTTTACGATTTCCAATTTTTGTCGCTACAGCACCCGCAGGTAAAGCTGCGATTGCGATCGCAATGCCAAAAATAGCTAGTTGTAATTCCACATTATCAAGGCTCAATTGAACTTTGAGAAATTTACCAACAGCATCTAATAGCAAGCGATAACCCCAAGCAAAACTAGCACCTAAGGTAAAAATTAAACCCAAAGCAGGAAAGGAAATAGGTAATGGTGAGGCTGCACGATGTCGATCTACAGGTTGGTCTGATATGCTATCCGGTGGATGAACAAATCTTAAAATTGCTGCGGAAGCTAACAAAATAAAAGAAGCAGTAGCAAAAGTCGCGATTGGTCCCAAACCAAGAATAAAATCATAAGCAGTTAGTCGAAAAGCACCAATAATTCCAATAATTAAAGTTAAGACGCTTACAGCCATCGGTAAACTTTTTGGCAATGCATATCTTCCTAATAAGGAAAGTACCGGACTGCGAAATACAGTCATTGCTAATGCCCAAGCTACCATTAAAACCGGCAAAATATATCTAATTACAGATGATGGTGATGCAAAAGTCACAAGAGATGCAATTGCAATCAATAAACTTGAAGAAAGAAGCACACCCGCAGTAATAAAAGGAAATTTACTACCAAACCAACGCTGCGTGTTATCAGAAAGCGAACCCATCAAAGGTTCCATAACCACCGCTAAAGCATTTTCGAGAATTAGTAAACTAATCGCTAAAGACTTAGGAAAGCCAAACTCGACTAATAACTTAGGCAAATATAAATTGTAAATTACCCAAGTGATACTAATAGCTCCCTGTACCATACCTAAACTACAAACTTGTAGCCACAAAATATTTGTGTAATTTTTATTATTTATTTGATTTTGACTTCGTGTCATTTTTTTGGCACCCTCTAACTTTCATACGGGTACTTTAGGTTATGGAAACATAGTATATTCAGCGAATAAATTTATATCTTGCTGTCACAAAAATTTAATCAATAAAAATTGAAATTAGATAATTTGAAGTTAGAAAAATCAAACTTAGAAAAATTAAATACAAATTAACGAAAGCCCTCCTTGTTCGGGAGGGTCGGGGAGAATAGAAAACTTTGTAGTGTAATCTGTAGAGCTTCAGGTAGATGTTGCTTTGCAGCTAGTACTGCGAACTCAACTTTCCCATTCAGGTTGAGCAAATCTTCTAAACATAAAGTTACAAAACTGCTAAAAGACAAAGTATCAAATAATAAACCTAACCAGCAAATATAATGCTATTGCCACCAACTGTAATAACATCACTGGAATACCATAATGAAGGAAATTTTTAAACGAAATTCGATTTCCTTGTCTTTCAGAATAATTTACTGCAATAACATTACTAATTCCACCGACTGCGGTACCGTTACCCCCTAAAGTGACGCCAAATAGCATTGCATAAAATAGCAGTAAAGCCTCAACAGATAATTGTCCTTGAAAATTAGATGAAAGAAAACTTGAATTTGCGAGCCCCACACTCACGATATATTCTTTGAGTAATGGTAACATCGCCACAACCAAAGGAAGGCTGGGAATTACAGTCGATATAATTCCAGAACAAAATAATAAAATTAGTAAGCCAAATATAATATTTGTGCCAAAAATAGCGGCTATTATTCTAGATAAACCATTGACTACACCAGCTTTTTCTAATCCACCGACGACGACAAAAATACTTACAAAAAATATCAAGATACTCCAATCAATATCTTGAAATATACTATTGACTAAATTCATCCGATTTTGGTGAGATGAAAGTACAACTAAAGCAGCTGTAAATAAAACATAAATTGTCGGTGAGACATCATAATTTAGTAATTGGGTAAAAATAAAAAATATTCCAATTCCCAAAATAATTAATCCACTGGAATTTAAAAAATTACGAGCATGGATTTGGGGTAATCTTTGCCGGTCAAAATCTTCAATTCTAGTTTTCCAAATCTTTTTCCATAAAAATGGCAACATTACTGTAATTGTTCCAACAGCAAATAAGCCTCCTAAACCAACTTGCCATAAATAATCTGTAAAATTGAGATTTATCCCATCAGCAACAATAAAAGTTGCCCGATCAGCAAAAATAGTTAGTAATCCAGCACTATTTGCAACTAATACCAGCAAAATTAGCAACGGCGCTAAATTAACCGTTAATTGACGGGCTAATTCTGGCATCAAAGGAGCCAAAATAATTACTGCGATCGCATTAGGTAAAAAAACTGAAGTCAGAGAAGTAATTCCAACAATAGTTAGTAGTAAACGTTTACCTTCTCCCTTAGTAAATAGAAATATTTTTGTAGCTAAATACTCAAATATTCCAGTTTGTTCCCAAGCTCGTACTAATACCATAAACCCAAATAATAATGCGAGGGTATCATCACTTCTGGCTATATAATCTATAGCTTCCCGCAGTGATATGACATTAGTAAAAATTAAAAATAGTGCTCCTAAAAAAGTAGCAATTGTAATATCAAACCATTCTGTTGTGAATACCACAACTATCGCTACAAGGGTAAGCACACTCACAACGGCTTGCCAATTTTCCACAAGCAACTCCCAGAGTTAATTAATATTGACTCGACGATTCTTCGCATGCTAGCGAAAAAAAATCTAGACAATACATTGTTATTATTTCAAATCATTAAAAAAGTTCTAATAATATAAAAATAATTATTATTGGAATGCTTGTGTGGTAAAGAATTCAGATATCTTGTGAATTAAAATTAAATCTAATAAAAGGTAGATTTATTAGAGTAAACCTATATCTCAATGAAGATTATTAATCTGTAAATTAATACACAAAAACACGAGCAAAACTAATTACAAAAATATTATTCGTAGGGTGTGTTAGCTATACGAGAAAATATATTTTTAGGTCACCTTTATCATCACGCCATAACTCACTACAAACAAAATCCATGGAATTAAAGTAATCAATGTTTTTGCATGACCCGTGTTTTTGTGAATTATCATTCACTCACTATTATTTCAACCTTGCAAGTGCGTTTTCCGCCGCAGCTTTCTCTGCATCCCGTTTATTGCGTCCCCTACCTTCTCCATAGACTTTATTACCCACTAATACTTTGGCAAGAAATTCTGGAGCATGACAAGAACCTCCAATAGGGACAGTGTCATATTTGGGAGGAGAGGGAGTAATATTTTTTTGTACCCATTCTTGAAACCGATTTTTTGCATCCACATTGGAGCGTAATGTAAAAGTTCTTTCAGGAACTGAGTTAAATAAAGGTTCGATAACTGCACGTACAGCTTCAATATCACAATTTTTATCGAGGTAGTAAGCTGCGATTAAAGCTTCAAAAGCACTACTAAGCAACTTAGGATTTTGAGAACCTCCCTCACGTTTTGCTCCCTTACCCAAACGTATTTTTAAATTCAAACCTACTTCAAGGGCAAAATTTGCCAATTGTTGTTCGTCTACAAGTGCGGAACGTCTACGGGTTAACTCATCTTCCCCTTTTTCTGGATATCTTTGATAAAGATACTCACCACTTAAAAAATTTAACAATGCATCGCCAAGAAACTCTAAACGTTCGTTATGCTCGCCAGACTGTGGATGCTCGTGAAGATAGGAACGATGTGTTAGTGCATTGAGTAGAAGTGTTCGATCTTTAAACTTAAGAATTTGATGCATTTTCATGCTTTTTCGAATACGGATGTCTCTGTTAATCAAGAAAGAAGAAATAGAAGAAATAGAAATTAATTAGACTTGAAACAGGGCGCATCCCAATTTTTGCAAAAAAAAATTTTTTTTGTCCAAAAAATTAGCGCAAGTTGGATTATTCAACCATGCACAATCAAGTGAAATAAAGTATTATCCCCATAAATTTACAAGTAAACTACACCCAGTAAATTTACAACTGATAAATTTCAGTAACTTCACACCAGATAAATTTAATTTATATATTTGGGATGCTTCCCTTTCGGTAAACCTTTAAAAATAGGCATTGGGAGAAATAAAATCTCCTATCATAGCGTGGTGGTTAGCACCCCATGAAATCGGCGTTTTGTGCAGTACCTAAAGTATGCTCCGCTAACCGCTAGCCGCTAAGATTGTCATATGCAATGACTTTTCTTAATTTTACTTTTCTGTAAAAAAAAGACTCTCCCGGACAAGTGAGTATCTAATTATAGAAAATTGAAAGATTAAGCTTTGAAATATTAGAATTTAAAATATTAGAATTTAAAATATTAGAATTTAAAATATTACGCTTTGAAGTATTAGACCTTGAATTATTTAGATTGGAAAGCAATTAAAAATCTTTGTAATTATTTTTGATTGAATTTGATTTCAAACATAAACCTCATTCCAGGGATTTGGATGACTTAACGCTCCCCACACTATAAGAGGAATGGGCTATTGGGACGCGCTACGCGAACGGTGTTTTGATAAAAGAAAAAAACAATCGGGTGCTTTTAGCATCAGCGCAGAATAGTAGACTATCGCATTCTCGTGCCGAAAGATAAAACAGTAGATAATTGCAACATCTAAGTTCTTGCCTCAACTGCGGCAAGTTTTGGTATGCTAAAAAGCTAGATCGGTAATGATGAGAACTATGCCCGCCCCCAGTGTTAGCCCTTCAAATATCGCTTTTCCCCTGACAGCCGTAGTCGGTCAAGAAGCAATTAAATTAGCCTTGCTTTTAGCCGCAGTAGATCCTGGTTTGGGAGGAATTGCGATCGCAGGTCGTCGGGGTACAGCAAAATCGATTATGGCACGGGCGATTCACGCTCTCCTACCGCCCATAGAAGTTGTTGCAGGCTCTATTAGTAATTGCGACCCCCAACACCCTGAAGAATGGGATGATGAACTATTAAAAAACACTTCCTCCCTCGGAGCAGGTCAGGAGGGGGTTAACCCAGCGACTACTCAGGAGGCTGTCTCGCCAGAAACAGTTAATGAGAACACAGATGGGGTAAAAACTGAAATTATTCCATCACCTTTTGTTCAAATTCCCCTAGGAGTTACAGAAGATCGACTTTTAGGATCTGTAGATGTAGAAAAATCAGTTCAACAAGGACAAACAGTTTTTCAGCCCGGTTTACTCGCCACAGCTAACCGAGGAGTTTTATACGTAGATGAGATCAATCTTTTAGACGATCAAATCAGCAACCAATTACTAACCGTCTTATCAACAGGGCGCAATCAAATTGAACGGGAAGGAATTAGTTTTCAGCATCCTTGCAAATCCCTGTTCATTGCGACTTATAACCCCGAAGAAGGAGCCCTGCGGGAACACTTACTTGATCGAATAGCTATTACCTTGAGTGCTGATGGTGTCTTAGGTTTAGATCAAAGAGTCCAAGCCGTAGAACAAGCAATTAACTATTCCCGATCGCCCAAAGAATTTTTACAACAATACAGCGAAGACATTGACGCCCTCAAAACTCAAATTATTTTAGCAAGGGAATGGCTCAAAGAAGTTACGATCAGCCACGATCAAATTAATTATCTGGTAAATGAAGCTATTCGCGGTAACGTTCAAGGACATCGTGCAGAGCTATTTGCTGTACGCGTCGCCAAAGCAGCTGCAGCCTTGGAAGGACGCAACCAAGTTAATGCTGAAGATTTGCGACGGGCAGTAGAATTAGTCATAGTTCCTCGAGCAACTACGGTGGAGACACCACCAGACCAACAGCCCCCACCACCTCCTCCCCCACCACAGGACCAGGAAGAACCCGAAGACCAAAATCAATCGGAAGAAGAACCAGAAGAACCCGAAGATCAACAAGAAAACGAAGAACAACGAGAACAGGAACCACCAAGTATCCCTGAAGAATTTGTATTTGACCCTGAGGGTGTAATTCTCGATCCCAGCGTACTGTATTTTGCTCAAATGTCGCAAAGACAAGGGAAATCAGGCACTCGCAGCCAAATTTTTTCCGATGACAGAGGGCGTTATATCAAGCCGATGTTACCCCAGGGTAAAGTTCGCCGAATAGCTGTAGATGCGACATTACGAGCCGCAGCTCCCTACCAAAAAGCGCGAAGAGCTAGATATCCCGGAAGAAAAGTAATTGTCGAACAAGCAGATATGCGCTCTAAACGCTTAGTGCGTAAAGCTGGTGCATTAGTGGTATTTGTTGTTGATGCTTCCGGTTCAATGGCACTAAACCGCATGCAATCGGCAAAAGGTGCGGTCATGCAACTACTTACAGAAGCCTATCAAAACCGCGACCAAGTAGCATTGATTCCTTTTCGAGGCGAAGAAGCTGAAGTTTTACTACCACCTACTCGTTCTATAGCTCTAGCGCGATCGCGTTTGGAAACTTTACCCTGTGGTGGTGGTTCGCCCTTAGCCCATGGTTTAACCCAAGCCGTACGTGTTGGTTTGAATGCTAGAATGAGTGGCGATATTGGGCAAGTTGTAGTTGTAGCGATTACTGACGGGCGGGGTAATATTTCCTTGTCACGTTCTTTAGGGGAACCCCAAGAACCAGGACAAAAACCAGACATTAAAGGCGAATTATTGGATATTGCGGCAAAGATACGCGCTGCTAGGATTCAACTACTAGTAATTGATACTGAAAGTAAATTTGTCTCCACAGGCTTTGCCAAAGAATTAGCACAAACAGCAAGCGGCAAATATTACCATTTGCCAAAAGCCACCGATAAAGCAATTGCTGCGATGACTAAAGGTGCAATAGCAGATATTAAGTCTCGGTAAATAGTCCTGCTCAATAGTTAATGGTTAATTGATTTTTTCATTATCACCTACTGCGTAAGCAGTACAGATGCGTAACAATTACCTATTACCGATCACTAAACCAAATTAAAACAAATAGATAAAGATATTTCTGAAGATTGCTGTAGCGTTTGGAAGGTGTTTATTCCAGAAATTAGCACGTACAATATAAATCAAGTAGATAGTCAAGCAGAAGTTCCTGCAGAAACAGTTTGTGGTTGCATGAAAGAAACTAAATCCTGAATGCCTTTTTGTAAATACCGCGTTACTGTCATTGGTGAAGTTCCAATGGTCTTAGCTGCATCCTTCCGAGAAAGTTCTTTTAAAAATACTAATTCAACTGCCATTCGGGGTTTTTCTTCTAACATATCGATTGCCCCTCGAAGCTGCTGTCTTTCTTCTTCTAATTGTTGGTGAGAACTACTACGTTGACAGGGGAGTGCTTCACCCAAAGTTACTTGACAATCAACATAATGAACTACTGTTGCATCTAAACTTAATGGCATTCTGTTTTGTGCAGCCAACTTAGTTTCTTGCCATTCTTGTAACGAAACCTTCAATAATTTAGCAATTTCAGCATCTTTTGGAGGTCTACCCAAATCTGCAGCTAATTCCTTACGAATTTTTTGCCCCTCATTGTAGAGTTCTTGCCATCGTCTGGGTATCTTTAATAAAGTACTGCGATCGCGCAGGAAGTGGAGCATCTCACCCCGAATATAAGGTACGGCAAAAGAACTAAAAGCATAACCTTGAGATGGGTCGAAGCGTTCAATTGCACGAATCAAACCAAAATAACCGATTTGCTCTAAATCTTCATAAGGTTCATTACACTGATGGCTAAACTTATGAGCCATCTTTCGTACTAAACCAGTATGTAGTTGTACAAGCTTATTGCGCAATTTGATCGAAGGATTTTGATAGTACATACGCATTAGTTCCATACTATCGTACCTCATAGAGGACTGAGTAGCTACCATATAAATACCCTTGTAATAACTTCTCTTTTGGGAAAGGAACTTAATCAATCATTTTTATACTTAGTTGCATCCAGATTGAGAATTCAGCGTTTTATGCTTTGTGAGTCAACTTGATCGTTAGCTTTAAGAATGCAACTCAGTATTAAAGCTGTAATTATTTTCCTTGTGAAAGGTTTTGCAGACCATTCGTCCTTTCACGGAAATTGCGAGGGGTCTCACTCCACGGCTCAGTATTTATACGTAATATTGTTTTTGTTTTCTATTATTAAAATAACTTTTATTAAAGAATAAGCCTGTAAACATGCTTATTAGCACCATGGTTGGAAGTATTGTCTGTGCGTCAAAATGGTAAAAACGATAAAATTTGATTGGATTTATTTTTTGATATATGAGTAATACAAGTAATTTCCGGGATGCCATCCGCAATGCCAAAACACAAGCTCTTGTGGGTCCAAATGTCATTGCAAACGCTCTACCTTTCGTAGGTGGTGGACTTCTATTAACAGCCTTGGGAACCTACGGTGGAATTAACATCATCCAAAACAACCCTGAGTTGTTCTTCCCAACTTTTATTGGCGCATTCATTGTAGAAATCATTCTCTTCTTTGTCGCCCGCAATGTTGCTGAAAAAGCTAATAATGCAGTAGCTCTTCCTTTGCTTGCTGCTTACAGTTTGTTGTCGGGCTATACTCTGAGCGGTATTGTATTTTTAGCTTTAAGAACCCAAGGAGTTGGAATCGCAGGTGTGGGCTTTGCTGCTCTTGGCTGTGGTATAACTTTTGTTTTTGCTCGTCAAATTGGTTCTAACCTTTCCGAGGAAGATGGTATTGCGCTATCGAAGACAGTTAGTCTGGGAATAATTGCTCTAGTTATTGTTTTGGGGCTTCAGTTAGTTTTGAGCCTCTTTGGTATTTATACTCCTGGCTGGTTAGAAATTAGTATTTCCGGTATTGGTGTACTTCTGTTTGCTGGTGCAGCCGTGGTAGATTTCTTCGTATTACCACGTACTTATAGCGACGACCGATACTTAAGCGCAGCATTATCGATGTACTTAACCTACATAAATCTATTTATCTTCATCTTGCGTTTGCTGATTGCTATCAATAGTCGGGACTAGTGAAGTAGTTAGTCAAATTACAACGCTAAAACCAAATAAAGCAATATTAATTAAATAAACCCCAACTACACCAAGACCAATATTTTGTAGGTAAAACTCAACAGTTCACAATCAAATCTTCAAGCTGAATCTGGTCTTAGTACATTAATCGTGGTGCTCGCATTTGTAAGCACCACGATTTTTAGATTCTATGATTTTAAATCCTATGATTTTGAATCTTTAAATTCTTTTTGTATTGTGAAAATTTAATTTATGTATTTAATTATAATTCCGTAAAAACATTGAAATTGTTGATATTTATTGTTTATAAATCAGCTAATTTATGTGTCTTACTAAACACATCTTCTCTAATGCCAAATATGTAATTATCCGCAATATTTATTTTTAAGACGAAACTTAATTGGATCCCCTTGTCGAAGGGTGAAACTAATGAATAAATTGAGGACATCGATTCTCAGGGAAACGTTTTCATGAAAGCTTGGAATAAAGTATTATTCGTATCAGCCACAATGTTAGCCACTTTAGGAGCTTTTGCTTCTTCTGCACAAGCTGCTGGTTTTAACTACATTCGTATCGGCGATCATGACGGTTTGGGTTATGGAGACGGTTCAGGTTACGCCGCAGCGAACGGTAACGCTGCTAACGTTGATGGTAAGGGCGTATTGGGAGTAGGAGATTTTATTCCGGATCTTAATAAAGACGGAAAATTAGCAACTTACAAAGGAGATGACTTTGATAATCGTAGCGCGGCAGAAAAATTAAATACTGCTGTCCAAACTAAGGGATTTATTGATAATGGAAGCACTGGTTCCATATTTACTGATATTTCTCTGTCAACCAGTTTCATTAAAAAGTCAGGGAAAAAAGCTAATTTTTCTGAAAAAGGTTTTTCTAAAAAAGATTATAAATTTCAGAATATAAACGGAGATCAAAAAACCAGTAAGATTCCTCTTCCAGGATTTGATTTTGACTTTTTCGTAGATAAAAATAATGTAGTTAAAGATTCCCCTGTCTACTTTAATCTCCTCTTTGGCGATTACGATGTGAAAGATGCCAAAGTTGGATTTTGGAAAGCAGATGGAAGCTATTTTGAGAGACAGCTAACAAAACAAAAAAATAGAAAAGGTCAAGATGGCTGGATTCAATCAGCCTTTGTCGAACTGGACTTTGATGAAGTATTTAGTGCTACTGCTAATGGTTACAGTGGGCTCCTGAAAACTAAGATAATTGCTCCTGATGAACCGTACTTAACTTTTGATTATGCTGAACTAAGCACAAAACGAATTTCATTGGATCCCAATACTCAGTCTGTACCAGAGCCCACAACAATATTAGGTTTGGCTGTATTTGGAATATTTGGAGCTAGTTCTTTACGTAAACGCCAAACTGCGAATAGTTAACCTCTAAAATTTGCCAATACACCTTTCTCCGCTTGTGCAACTGAGCAATAATACCTTGCTTCAAATTCTTAAAAATGTACAAAAATTGATTTATCTTATCCTCTCAAAAACAATCAGCAATAAGAATTCATCGACATAAACAATTAATATTTTCTAATATTTCACATTCATCTGAAATAAATTTGAATTGTATAATTACAATCTGCAAGAGTATGCTTGCAGTTTTTTTTTATTTTTGAACTAATAGAATTAAAGCAATAATATTCTTGCATAAGCAACTTAGTAATCACTATGGACGCTCTGGAACTTAAACGCGAAGTCGAAATGTTGTCTGGTCGCCTGGGTAAAACCCAGGAGTATCTTTGACATTCCCGCATTAACCGCTAAGATTCAAGACTTAGAACAAACCGCAGCACAACATGACTTTTGGGACAATCAAAGTCAAGCCCAAAAAATACTCCAAGAATTAAATGACCTCAAAGCGAATCTTCAACAGTATAAAGACTGGGAATTAGGTTTGGAGGACAGTAAGGCGGTTTTAGAGCTTTTAGAGCTTGATGCCGACGCAGCATTACTTGAAGAAGCAGAATCTACTCTTAGTAAACTCAACCGCGAGTTAGACCAGTGGGAATTACTGCAGTTACTCTCTGGAACTTACGATAGTAGTGGAGCAGTGCTTACAATTACTGCTGGAGCTGGTGGTACTGATGCCCAAGACTGGGCAGAAATGTTACTACGCATGTATGTCCGTTGGGCAGAAAATTATGGCTATAAGGTCACTTTGACAGAAGAGTCCAAGGGTGATGAAGCTGGTATAAAATCAGCGACTTTAGAAATTACTGGGCGTTATGCCTATGGCTACTTACGTTCAGAAACTGGAACCCATCGCCTAGTAAGAATTTCGCCGTTTAATGCTAACGGTAAACGACAAACTAGTTTTGCAGGGGTGGAAGTCATGCCCCAATTAGACGATTCTGTTGAGTTAGAAATTCCAGAAAAAGATTTAGAAATTAGCACATCTAGATCTGGTGGTAAAGGTGGACAAAACGTTAACAAAGTAGAAACTGCTGTCAGGGTAGTTCATTTACCCACGGGGATCGCTGTCCGTTGTACAGAAGAGCGCTCTCAACTGCAAAATAAAGAAAAAGCTCTTACCCGTCTCAAAGCTAAATTATTAGTCATAGCCCAAGAGCAGCGCGCTCAGGAAATCGCAGAAATTCGTGGCGATATGGTGGAAGCAAGTTGGGGCAACCAAATCCGTAACTACGTGTTTCACCCTTACCAGATGGTTAAAGATTTGCGTACAGAGGTGGAAACAACCGCTATTAATGATGTCATGAATGGCGAACTCGATTCGTTTATCCAAGCTTATTTAAGACAGGAAAATCAACTTGTAGAGAGTACCTCTAACTAATAAGCATGAGGTTCGGGATTCGATTTGGTGGGTGAGTCCAATCGTTTTGAATCAAACTTCTTGAATTAAACTTCTTGGATTGATTAAACTTTTCGGATTAAACTTTTGGGTTAAGTTTCTGGAACTGAATCTTTTGAAGTCAAATTCTCAAATTACTTTATACTCCCTAAGTCCCACAATTCTGACCGAAGGATTCTGAGTTTAGAATTCTAAACTCAGAATTGATAATTATTCCCACAAGAACATTAAAGTACTCAACAAACTGTTACATTGAAGTAAGGTTTTCGGATTTAATAACAACTATGAATAATTCTTCTTCCGAGGAAAAACAACCCTCTTACGTAAAACTCGCAATGCGAAACATGGTGCAAAAACGTCTGACCTCTTTAAAGCACTTCGCCTTGACTACAATAGGATTATTGACTGTTTTAGTTGGTCTTGCTTATCTAACTCGATAAAGGAGCAAGGAGCTGTTTAGCTAACTTCACTTACAGTTGTCTAAGTCAGTTAAGGATATTTATAGCTTTGCAAGCTGAAATTTACATACAAGACAATTTTTATTCCGAGCAAACTTCTCTTCCAAATCTCGAATTTGGCGATCGCAGTAACCGAATTACCAGCCAAACTTGGGAGAGTTGGTTTCGTGGTTGGCTGAATGTTTTACAGCCAGATATACCCAAAGTTCCAAGTTATGAAATTGGATTGCGCCTAACAGATGATACGGAGATTCAGAAGCTAAATTATGAATATAGGCAGCTAGATAGACCCACAGATGTTTTAGCTTTTGCAAGCTTGGATACAGATATACCCCAATCAGTGCAAATACCTGAAGAAATACCTCTATATCTTGGAGATATTGTTATTTCTGTTGTCACAGCCAGTAAACAAGCAAAACAGCAGGATCATAGCTTAAAAACCGAACTCGCATGGTTGGCTTCCCATGGTTTACTTCACCTTCTAGGTTGGGATCATCCTGATGAAGAGAGTTTGATAGAAATGCTAAACCAACAAGTAATATTACTGAAGACAGTAAATATTTCTATTAGCGTATAATTACTTATTTTCTAAGAAATCAATACTACAAGTTTATAATGATTTAACAATCAAAATCAGATTTAGCAAAAAATTAATTACTGAAAAATTAGATTCACTCTTGTAGAAAACTATATCAGGGTTACTTAAAAAGCAAAATGCGAACAACTGCTCTTAGCACGTTTAGAACAAATGCATTTTTATTTCATTACTTCTTATAGTTTCCACATTTGATAATATATGTCCCAGCAAGTATCTTCACCAGCAACACCAAAACATTTAGAACCGATTGTGACGCAAGAAAGGAAGTACTCATGGAAAGTGGCTAGTAACTTATTTACTAGTTTTAGGTATGCATGGGCTGGTATTAGTTACGCATTCAAAACACAACGTAATTTTCGTATTCATGTCTCTGTCTGCGTACTTGCACTTGGATTGAGTATTTTTTTACGGCTCGAAGCAATTGAAGTGGCAGTGATTGGTATTACTAGTGGTTTAGTTTTAACTTTAGAGCTTTTAAATACTGCTCTTGAATCTTTGGTAGATCTAACGGTCAAGCAAACTTACCACGATTTAGCAAAGATTGCTAAAGATTGTGCAGCAGGTGCAGTACTAATTTCAGCTTTTGTTGCTATATTTGTAGCATCAATTCTGATTCTTCCACCGCTGACAAAGTTGATAATTGCATACGCTCATACTTTTGCTTGAATTGAGCCAAGATTGAGATTCTCTACCCATATAGAATTTAAATAAATTAGATATACTCATATCAAAATGACACTGATAGAGATTAAGTCAACCAAAAATCAGGCAAAATCTGATATGGAATAAAAATCAGGAGTCATTGTTTTTGATTATAGTAATAGATAATTACGATAGTTTTACTTATAATTTGGTGCAATACTTGGGAGAGTTAGCAGTAGATTTCCCCGTTGCATCGGAAATTAAAGTTTTTCGTAACGATAAAATATCCCTCGAGCAAGTTCGGGAAATGAATCCCGATGGGATAGTTATTTCTCCTGGACCAGGTCGTCCGGAAAATGCGGGTATTTCTTTAAATTTGATAGAGGAACTAGGACCCAGCATCCCGATTCTGGGAGTTTGTTTAGGTCATCAAAGTATTGGTCAGGCTTTCGGTGGTAAGATTGTCTCTGCCAAGGAACTAATGCATGGAAAAACTTCACCCGTAAAGCATTCGGGTGTGGGAGTTTTTCAAGAGTTAGATGACCCCATGACTGCTACCAGATATCATAGTTTGGTCATTGAACGTCAGACTTGTCCGGAAGTTTTAGAAATTACAGCTTGGCTAGAAGATGGAACAATAATGGGAGTGCGACACCGGAACTATCCTCACATTGAAGGCGTCCAGTTTCATCCAGAGAGTGTCCTGACTATTTCAGGAAAGCAATTGTTGCAAAACTTTCTGAAACAATTACAGTCGAGAGAATAATTAATGAAACGACGAAAGTTGATTGGCTACGCTGGAGCGGGATTGGTAACGACTTTGGTTGCTAACTTGGGTTCTCAATTGCAAGCTGATGCCCAATCTCGTGGTTCATTATCAATTCGATGGTTGGGACATACTAGTTTCTTCTTCTCTGGTGGTGGGGTGGAGATTCTTTCCAACCCCTTCGACCTGGTTGGTTGTACCGCTGGTTATCGTTCCCCCAAACAAAGAGCAGATTTAGTAATAATTAGTTCCCAATTGCGTGATGAAGGTGCAGTGAAAGGTTTACCAGGTAATCCCAAGTTAATGTATTTACCTGGGGTTTACGAATTTAAAAATATTAAATTTCAAGGATTAAGTAGCGACCGCCAACGCGATGGTAGAAGATTTAGCGAAAATATTGCTTGGGGTTGGGAGCAAGCAGGGATTAAAATTTTGCATCTCGGAGGAATTGCAGCTCCAATCTCAACGGAACAGAAAATCCTCATGGCTGGGACAGATGTATTATTAGTTCCAGTCGGGGGTGGTCCAAAAGCATATAGTCCGGCTGAAGCAAAACAAGCTATTGAAATAATCCAGCCCAAGCTAGTTATTCCTACTCATTATCGAACTCAAGCTGCGGATACCAGTGCTTGCAGTCTTTTACCGTTAGACGATTTTACTTCAACTATGGATAGCGTTGAAGTTCGTCGCAGCAATAGTGACACGATTACTGTAAATTCTGCTAACTTACCGAAAGATAAAGTAATCCAAGTTTTAAGTTACAAGTTTTAAGTTACAAGTTTTTGAGTTGTAAGTTTTTGAGTTGTAAGTTTTTGAGTTGTAAGTTTTTGAGTTGCAAGTTTTTTAGTTTTAAAACTTCTGAGCTTTAAGCTTTAAAATTTGAGACTTCAAATATCCAGCTAATTTGAGTTTAGGAATGTTGTAACAAAGGTTAATCAAATTTGCACCTTTCCTCGTATTTATTCCTCCCCACCCAAATTTTTCTCACTGAAGTGGACCCTCCTCCACTCAAACAGTGTAGAAGTTATGGTTGGGGTTAATTAACCGACTCCTGTGAGATTATGTAGCCACTGAATTAACTTTGATTTAATTTGAACCGAAAACAACCGAATCTCATTTTTATTACAAGTAAATATACTCATAATAAATATTTATTATATTTAATTGTTTCTTAAGTTACTAAATATTGAGATTTCAACTAATTGCGATAAAAATTATTAGCTTTTAATAAGTTTAGAAAATATTCTTATTTGATTGGATGGACAGCTTTTCCGAAAAGTTCTACAATCTGACTGATTGTACAAACATTTACTCGTTTATAAAATCCGTAAGTATAATAAAAATTTTAAGTGGGTTTTCTCACTTGGCTCCCATGCTCTATTAAGATGGAAAAATCTTTAGTAGAGGTCAACAAAAAATGGATGTAAAACTAATTTTGGTCGGTTTAACAGTTATTTTTACGGTCGCGTGTCTGTTCTTTGGCACAAAAAATGGATTTTACGACTCCGATAATTACGACGGTAATGGTTCTGCTCACTGAAAGAAGTACAAGTTGAGGTTTCTTGCAATCGAAACTTTCAAAGTTAAAACAGCTCCTAAGCAAAAGCCCTTAGCCCTTGACTTTTTCAAGAAATTTTTTTTGGCTAAGAAAATTTTCTGGTTCGCAACAGTTCATCTCGGACAAACAGCGAACTTGGTTTTGTCAATTGTGGTTATAGGGGCGAATTGTCGGATTAACTCCGACAAAATTTGAGGTTAAGAGAGCATGAGCGATCGTATATCAGCATCTTCTCAACCGGAAATGGGGGAATCATGTAGTGAACTAGAATTTTTTCCCTATGGTGTCGAGCAGAATGATTCTGGAGTCTGTTTGCTGATACGCATGGGTAAGTATCGGATTCTGCTTGACTGTGGTTTGACAGACATTTCACCATTAGTCAATGATTTGCCACAGTTTTCTCTCCAAAGTAATTCAAGTCAACCAGTCGATGTAGCGATTGCTAGTCACGCCCATGCTGATCATGCCAGAGGTTTATTGGCGCTACATCAACGTTTCCCCCAATTACCCATCTGTGCAAGTGAAGTAACTAGTAAATTACTACCCCTCAATTGGGAACACGAATCTGAGGAAATACCAGATTTTTGTCAAGCGTTACCACTGCGAACACCAACAGAACTCAAAGAAAATCTGATTGTTGAGTTATTCCCTGCAGGACACTTGCCTGGAGCTACAGTTATTTTATTGACTTACAAAACTCCGGAGCGAACTTACAGGCTTCTCTACACTGGTGATTTTTTCTTATCTAATTCGCGTTTGGTAGAAGGTTTGCGCTTGGAAGAATTGCGGGGACTAAATCTGGATGTATTGATTATTGAAGGTACTTACGGCACATCCCGTCACCAACATCGGCGCAACCAAGAAAACCAACTAGCCGAAAGAATTAATCGCGCCATTGCTGATGATTGTTGCGTATTACTACCAACACCAGCCCTAGGCTTAGGGCAAGAATTGTTAATGCTTTTACGCAGTCATCATCATTTTACTGGACGCGATCTCGATATTTGGGTTGATGGAGCTGTTGCAGCAGGTTGTGATGCTTACTTAGAACTTTTGCCTCATTTTCCTGCATCCGTGCAAAATTTTGCTCGCCACCAACCTTTATTTTGGGATGAACGAGTACGTCCAAGGGTACGTCGTTTGCAACCAGAACAATTACCAATACTAACGAAATCTCCTTGTATTGTTCTGACTGACTCCACCGCAGAACTTAATAAATATTATCAAAATGATAATGATTCTTGGTTGGTTCTAGTACCAGAAAAAATAGATATAAAAATTAACCATTCTAACCCAGAAGCAATTAATCTTGAAACTTATTTACTTGCTGAACATAGCGATGGTCCAGGAACTACCCAGCTAATACATAATTTGCGCCCACAGCATGTAATATTTGTTCATGGCTCTGCCGCTTACTTGGCAGATTTAACTAGTCTAGAAGAACTACAAAATCGATATCATTTACATTCTCCTGGACCTGGAACTTTAGTTGAACTACCTATCGGTGAAACATTTTTGCAACCAGCGCCCCCAGAAACAAATTATGAGGGAGAACTATCGGAATGGGAATCAGCAATTACAATTTCTCTCCCAAGTGGAATTACTAAAGATCCCCGATGGCGTCAATTTGCTGATACTGGCTTGGTTGAAGCTCGCTGGCAAGGAGAAGAATTACTTTTGCGAGGATTATCTCCAAAAGAACTTATCAACCAAAATAGCGAACGATTTATTTGGCCGAATATAGATTGCTGTGGAACTTGTAAACACCAAAGGGGACAGCGGTGCTGGAATCCCGCTTCCCCTTTGTACAACTTTAAAGTAACTTTGGAGGGTTATTGTCCGGCTTACGAACGTTCAAGTAACAATGCTGCTGAATCCTAAACTTTTAGTTTTTGGCTACTAGATTTAGATCGTTTTATAATCTTGACTCTATCCACTTAAATTTAAAATTTAAGTACGTGAACCTAAGTTCGCAAACCTAAGTTCATGAGTACTAAGTTAGCGGTCGTAAATTCGCGAGCCAAATTTGACTATCAAGCTAGCTAATTTTTGTCTAGTGCATTCACAGAACAAATATTTATAGCTTATTCTCTATCGGACTCTGGGCGATTGCGAATACGTTCTGCATCTGGACAATCTTCTGTCATAAGTGGCTCGACATTACCGCGTGGTACCGAAGCTAGTTTTTGATTGATGGCACCAATGCTTTCTAAACGAACCATCTCTTCCCAGGAACAGATTTCGTCTTCTTCTTCGGTTTCATAGCGTAGGGTGACTAAATCTCCCTCTATGTCAATAATACGGGCGCGTTCAATCCAGCGTTGCTGATCCCGTAAGAAAACACATACCTCCCGCCCATCGCAACAAAGTTGATAAATCTTGCGGTGTAGCATGTACTGCTTCCTTTTTTATATGTGGTTAAATTTGTAAACATTTAGGCTTTAAACCTGATAGAACGTAACCCCTAATAGCTGGGCAACGTACTTTTAATTATGCCGTCTAAATTAGCCAGAAGATTTACTTAGAAGTTTCTTCAATCTTAATGTATGACTAAACTTATTGGCAAAAAATATGCTCTTAGCACTAGTTAAAATTTGTTACCTTTGGAGGTGATTCAAGGAGTATATACTTGAGAGTAATGCCATAATTTAAACTTTCTAGTAATTTGGTTCGTATTGGCTGGAGAGTCATTGGCGACACTATGAATTAAATTATACTCAAGTTTAGCTAAAGTTTGCTGTTGTTGAAATTGCCTGTGCTTAATAATTGGCATAACTAGAAAAACAGGAGACTTAGCTGGAATTCAACCCCTACGTATCCAATCTTAGCTTATTCTATGTTGAAAGTCGCCCAATAATTAACGCTAAATCCTAAATAACAGAATTAAAACTAGTACAGAAGTTCAAGCTTGGTTTCTGTCCCGAGTGCAATGTGATTAAGTGAAATATCTGCTTGAGTAAGATATTCATTAATACTAAGGCCAAAATTTAAGCGTATATTGAGTTTTTCTTTACTCTATCAGCTATATTGACGGAATAGTACAGATTAATTTACTGAGGTTACCAATAAAGTCAGTTTAGCAATAAAGAGATAACTCTATCCTCAACTTTGAGGATGATTCGCGTTTAATTCGACCTTCGTGCACTGCCTTACAGAGTAAGTTTATCTTTTCTAAATCCTCTGTTCTATAGCTTCTGGTCTCCAATACCTGATGAAGAAGACCTTCTGACTCAACGCTAAGACATCCAGTTTGAAAAGCAGATTCAACAAGTGCGCGAATCATTTGACTGTGATTATATTTTACAGTTGGTTTCTCTTAACTTAATGTGAATGATTTTCGCCTTATTTCAACTGACATAGGTCAACAAGACAAGTGATATAAATCACTCTTTATTAAAAAATAAATTTAGAATTTTATCTTGGGAAATAGCTTGTCAAATTTATGGCGTTACTTTTTCAGCATTAAGCTTGATATAAATAATACTCCTAATAAAGATTTAATGAAACAGCAGTTATTGAGTGGTATATAATACTGACCGTGTAATTTCGATACTTAGACTTACGTTTTTTACGGCAAAAACCTCATCTACATTTATTGCTTTAGAGTAAATCACGATTGAGTACTAATTTGGAAGAATTGGCGAAAATCTTCATCTTTTTGGCTTAACTTCACCCAACTAAGATTCAATGAGTCAAATTTTTGGACTAAGCGGTTACAACTGGGACGTTCGGTGGCGTAATGTCCAGCATCAATAAGAATTAAACCGCGATCGCGACTTTCTTGAAACTGATGAAATTTACAATCAGAGGTAAGGTAGGCTTGAGCGCCACTTTTAGCAACGGCTTCAATAAAGCTAGCTCCAGAACCACCTAACACTGCTACTCTAGAAATTTTTTGCTGAAAGTCAGCATGGGGAGAAAAAATTAAATTCGGAGGACACAGCCGATTTTGAATAACTTCTAAAAATTGCTGTAATGTAATCAGCGAACTAAAATTCCCTACGCGACCATACCCTAAACCCGGTTGTGTAGGAATGACAGGTGTAACTTCTTGAAGTTGCAAAATTTGAGCTAAAACATCTGCAGTACCGTCTTGCACTTGATCGAAATTTGTATGTGCTGTATAAATGCCTACCTTGTGGCTGAAGGCTAGTTGCGCCATTTCACCGATACAGCCATCATCACCGCGTAAAGATTTTAGCGGATTAAAAATTAACGGATGGTGGGCAAAAATTAAATTTATCCCAATTCCTTGTTTGCGAAGAGAAATAACTTCTTCCATGACAGCCAAGGTGGGAGTTAAACAAATTAAAACCTTCGCGTCTTCTTGTAAAACTCCTGGTTCAATTTGCCAACCGCTATTATCCCAACTCTCTTGCCAATCAGGGTTTGCCCAACTTTCAAACCAATCGATCAAATCTACGATTTTCATAATTTATGATTTTCATAATTTTTCAGACACAAAAAGTAACCCTAAAACATTGACTGACCTCAAGAACTTTTAACTCAAGAGGTTCTAATCTTAAGGTAATTCTAACGAAATCAAGAATTTAACTTTCCTGAACCGGTAAATAATAAGTTACACCAAATATTTAACACTTCCTTTTTGAATGCCCAGAACTAAATGATTCTAGCCAAGGAAGTGTTAAGTTTTGTCACCATATAAATCTTAAAAAAACTAATCTGAAATATGGATGACCAATTCTCGATAGTGATTTTGTTGTCTGTGCTCCCAGATGTAAATTCCTTGCCAAGTACCTAAAACCAGTTGACCTCGGTTTATAGGAATGTGTTCTGAAGTATGAGTCAAAACAGTACGGATGTGGGCTGGCATATCATCTGGACCTTCAGTATAGTGAAAATAGGAAGCAGATTCTGGTACAATTTTTGCCATAAAATCAGCTAAATCCTTCAGTACATCTGGATCCGCATTTTCTTGAATTATCAAACTTGCTGAAGTATGGCGTAAAAATAAAGTGCAAAGACCAGTATCCACTTTTGAATCCGCAACTATGGCTGCAATTTCCGAGGTGATATTACGTAACGATTTTCCGTTGGTGTTGATTCTAAGCAGCTTTTGGTAGTTAGTCATCTTTGTACGAAACAGAAGTTGGCACTTGGAAATCAGAATTTAAGAGTCAGTAAACAAAAACTAGAATCCAAAACTCCAACCATTTAAATAATTTAAACAATTCAAATCATTTCAAACAGTTCCAATTATTTTTATCTGACTTGTTTTGATACAGTCTTGAGAGCTTTTTGTGATATGCTAGCAAATAGCATCACGTTTATCGTTTGTTTTTCCCATTCAAAATGTGAAAAGTGCGGATATAAAAAGATTTTAATAAGCAGGCATAAACAGGCTTAAGTAAACTAACTTCAGGTTTAAAGAGGTGCTTTGATAACTGAGTCAGTTTGCCAAACTTAATGATTTCCTTGTTGTCAAAGGATAATTAATTCGCCGTAAAGCTTCATTGCCGTAAAGCTTCATTAAAGAGAAGAAATATTAACTAAACTTTGTTAACTAAACTTTCTTTAACTTCTAAATTGTACTTAGGAGAGTTAGTGCAAGTTTGGGGTAGTGACAAATTGTTTATAGAAGTCAGTGATCCTACAAGAAAACTAAATTTTTCCTGAAGTATTGATTGCGAATTTTGATTGCGAATTTAGGCTTGTATTGTGAACCGCTTTAAGTATTTTTGCCATTCTCTTCATCGGTATTCACAGATGAATCTGGGTGTATATTCTCAGTATCTGGTTGGATTTGCGGTTGTTCTTCATTAAAGTCCTGGTTAGACTGTTTACCTGATGATGAGTTGCTCTGCATATTTTCGGTAATTACTGATTCATCAGGGTCATCTTCTTTTTTGTCGACTTCTTTCAATGCATCTGCTTCTTCTTCAAGTTTTGTTTCTTCTTCAAGTTTTGTCTCTAATTCATCTGCTTCGCTTTCCTCACCATCAAGCCAAGGTGAATCAAACTGATTCCAAGGTAAGATTGGATTTTTTGGTAGATTTGACGTTAATACCTTAATATTTGCCGGGTCTGGCTTGGGTAAAGGTAAGCGTTTTTCAGAAGTTCTCATATCTTCTTCCTCAGAACTCATGGGCTTTTTAACTCAGGTATAAAGTAAACAGTTCCCAAGTGTAATACGGCGACAAAAATAACTCCTAAAGTAACATAAGCAGCATAAGTCAAAGTTTGAGAAATATCATCAATTGTCTGCTTGTTTGCATTATATGCCGTTACCAAGTTCACGAGCATCTGTAAATCATAATCTTGATTTGATAGTGGCAGATAACGCTCAAGAAAATCATCATTTGGAACAGGCGTAATTACGAATCTGCGGGGTAATAGGGCATTAATCAAAAGAATAAAGTTTAATAAAACTAACAATACCTCAATTGCGTTAAAAATAGTAAAAATAGTTAAAAGTCTAGAAATTGCCAATACCGTAAGTACAGCGGTGTTAGTAACAAACAGAATATTCATTTGGGTAAGCAATATTTGACGTTCTTCCTTCTGCTTATCCAAAACGGTTCGTACATCCCGAGCCGCTAATCGAACTGTCACAGGGTCTTGTATGGGAGATTCTTCAGGCTCTGGAACTTGAGATTCTTCAGTTATTGGAACCGCCCCATTATGATTGTGTGGCTGAAGAATAGCTTCCATAGCCGCTGGGGGAATCGTAGTTTTCTGAGGGTCTACACTTTGCTGCTCCACTGTTGATTATCTCTTTAATAGAGGTTAATTCTGAGTAATCATCGCAACAATGCCACTTCCAAAATAAGGATGTCAAGGATAACTTGAACTTTTTGTTTTCTTGATTTTGACATCATTAATGCATCAAACATCAAAACTTTAAGAAAAATAAACTAAAACTATATTAAGATTTCTGTTTATTAATTCTATTTTATTCACTTATCAGTTTCTTTGAAAATAATCCACTTAGTTAACTAAACATAAGTTTAATTCTATGTAAACTTGGACAAAACATAAATTTTTACTGCGAATTTAACAATAATTGACTTGTACCTAGAAAATAGTTAGATAATATGATTTACTACAGCACTAGCTATTTTTTCATTGCCGTCAATGGGGATAGCTCCTGGAAACTTTGGTGCTTTCAGTGGTTCAGAAAGAAAATCCCAGTTACCTTCAAAGAATGTTTGTGGTGTTATCAACTGATGGTAGTTATAATTTTCTATACCTGCGTGTAAAAATTTAGCCTCAGCAAATCCTTCGCGAGTAACAGAGATAATGGGTATTCCCGACTTAGTTGCTTCAGCAAAAGTGCTAAAGCCGGGTTTAGAAATTATACGAGAGCACAAAGGCATGAAATCTACCGGACGATACTTGCGGTCGTTAACTAGTAATAAATTTGGTATATCCGGTGCATTTCGGTCAAAGGTGATAAATTGCCAGTCAGGATATCGTTTAAGGTTATGGTAAGGTATTTCTTCCAAACCTAATCCTCCGAAGGTCATTAAAACAGTCTTATCAACGCTCGAACAGATCCCCCACTTAGATCGTAGTTCATCAATTTTGAAATGTGGTGAGCCTCCGGGTAAACCGACATCTGTGATGCTAGGGAATGCGGACATGGGCTCGTGGAAAGGAAAACGGAATAAGCGATCGCATTTTGCATAACAACCTGCAATCCAATCCGCAATTTCAATGAACTCTCCACCCCACTCTCGATAGATAAAATCCCAGCCAAAATTACTATTCATCCAGCAAGGTATTCCCGCTACACGAGCAATTTCAGCAGCTAAAAAAGGAATATCAGCCAAAATTAGTTGCACCTGATTTTGACGGATAAAGTTTACTTCCGAAGCAATAATCGAATTTTGGTCTTGCTTTATAGCCTTTAACTTGCTCAGAGTTGTTGCTTTATCCATTCTCAAGCTGTCGGTTTGCACCACACCAAGATCGTAAGCGCGGGGACGATGTATAAAATCTCCCTCAATGTAGGATTCAAGCAACCACCTCGGTGCTGTAGTCACCATAATCAACAATACTTGGGGGCATAATTTTTGAATCTGTGCAGCGATCGCTGCAGTTCGCGTTGCATGACCAAAACCATGATTGGTCATTGCGATATATAAAATTGGTCTTTTCATCTTTGGGGTTGGGGATTGGGGATTAGGGATTAGGGATTAGGGATTGAGGGAGGTGGTTCCAAGACCACAAATCCTCCAATTAACCCAAAATACTTTGAAATTTTTGAATTTGCGTAATTAATAAATCAATTTCTGATTCTAATGTAAAGTAGTGCACGCAAGCTCGTACGCAGTCAGGAGCAAGTATGGTTCTAGTTAGGAAACCTTGAGATTCCAAGTAATTTACCAATTTTTGACTTGCTTGTGGTTGACTCGTATCAAGAGTAAAAGATACTAGACCGCTTTCAGGTGGTGAATTTCGCAAACACGTTACATTGTCAAGTTCTGTTAATTTATACCAAAGATACTCGCTATTACGACAAATTTGTTCGTATCTTTCTTTAGATGTTCCCCATTCTTGATGAACTTGAATTGCCTCCTTTAAACCAGGATAAAGTGGATAGTTTGATGTTGCTATTTCATAGCGCCGTCCATCTGGTTGCAACCCTATTGGCTGACATTGATTATCAGTAATTACACCCCGCCAACCAATAAAAGTAGGTCTTAAATTATCCCGCACTTCTGGTTTAACGTATAAACCACCTACTCCTCCAGGTCCACATAACCATTTATGACCAGTAAAAGCGTAAAAATCCACTTCCAATTCAGTCAGGTTTAGAGGTAACATTCCCACAGACTGAGCTGCATCTACCAGAATTTGCGTTTCTTGGGAATTACTTCTACAAACATCAGTAATTTTGTCCATTGATAGGACTTGTCCCGTGTTCCAAAGCACATGACTGAGTACAACTAAGCGAGTACGGGGATGAAGATGTTGAGCAATTACTTCTACAGGGTCTCCTTCATTAAGAGTTGACATCAATGGAAAAATACTTATTTCAACATCAAATCTACGGGATATTTCCTGTGCTATGGCAATAATACCAGGGTGTTCGCAGTCTGACAGTAGTAAACTATCCCCAGAGCGCCAATTAATCCCCCACATCGCAATATTACAGCCCGATGTCACATTTTCCGTTAGGGTAATCGTTTCCTTGGCTACGTTTAACTCAGATGCAACGGTCGCTGCAGTTGCTGCAACTTCTTGTTGTATCCACTCATTAACTTGGCTACCAAAAGGACCAAGCTGCTGAATATTAGTTTGAGCTTGGATAATTCCTTGAATTGCCATTTGAGGCATTGGACCTTGACCGCCATAATTAAAGTAGGTTTTATTGTTTAATGCTGGAAATTGTTGCCGATGGCTGTACAACTGCTGAATCGGTCTTGGAGAATACATGGTTTTCATAAATTGCTATTTTGGAATATCTGCTACTTGCGGGCTATTATTTGATGTTTTGTTGAGGTTATAAGAGGTATTGACAGGTGTACTTTTTCCAACATTAAGTTCTGTAATGTGTGTTAATCAAACTCGTACAAAATTTTGTTAACTTAAAGGAATGTTAATAAATGCCGAACTACTGCTGCAATATCAACGCTGCAAGCGCCGACCTTTTCTAGATATACATCAAGATCGCAATCAAAGGGCTAATGTCAGTGACTTGTTGCATAAATTGCAACAGGACAAAAATTTTCGTAAAAAAAAGGTTTTGGCAAAGTGGATTTTTCAGCAACCCGATTATCCGCGTAGGGATACTCAAGCAGGAAAAGCAGCAACAGTTGAATTAATGCGGCAGGGAGTAGCAAGTATTCATCAAGGAGTACTGCAAGTTAATTATGATAACAAGCATTTGCTCCTGAGTTGTCCAGATTTACTTGTCAAACAACCTGGAAATTCTCATTTTGGGGATTGGGTTTATATGCCCGCTAGTATTGAGTTAGGCAAAAGACCCAAACAAGAATATCAAATTCTTGCTGCATTTCATGCCCATGTACTGTCACAAATACAGGGTATTTTGCCACCAACGGCTTTATTGTTGTTACGTGGTAAAGATACTGCGTATCAAGTTGAATTAACTAAGTGGATACCCTTGATGCATGAAAAGCTGCTTGAATGCATCCAGGCTATGGAATTACAAAATCCTCCAGAACTGTTTATTTCTCGGCAGAAATGTAGTTTGTGTCACTGGTATGGAAATTGTTACGCAGATGCAAAATCTCAGAAACACCTTTCATTACTACCGGGAGTAACTCCAATTCGTTACACTCAACTTCAAGATTTGGGTATAACAAGTCCCGAAACTCTGGCTGCTACAAATCCTGAATTACTAGAAGATTTACCAGGTTTCGATCGGGCGATCGCTGCCAAAATTGTCCTACAAGCCCAATCGTTTATTGAAAATCGTCCCTTTGTATTGCCACAACTTACCTTACGGGCAAAAATTAATCCAACAGGTGCGCAAATTCCAAAGCTAAAAATTCCCAGTAACACAACTGAGATAAATCCTTATAAATCTTACAAAGCTAGTTCTCCTAAGAAAATTATTCCTAAGCCTTCATCACTATCTCGTAAATCCCAAATTTTTGCAGAAGATATTGTCCGTAGTTCTCCTATAGAACTTTATTTTGACATTGAAGCTCAACCAGATTTAAATTTAAATTATCTTTTAGGTGTTTTAGTAGTTAATAAAGAAACAAATACCGAAAAATTCCACTCTTTCTTAGCAGAAAGACCTAAAGATGAAAAATTAATTTGGCGGCAATTCTTGGATTTAATGTGGCAGTATCCGGAAGCGCCAATATATCATTTTTGTGTCTATGAGTTTGATACTGTTAAAAGTCTTGGAAAGATTTATCGCACTCCCCAAAATATAGTAAAACCTATATTGAGTCGATTTGTAGATATTTACGAACAACTAACTCAAAGTGTCACTCTACCAGTAGAAAGTTATGCGTTAAAAGCCATTGCAAAATGGTTAGGATTTAAATGGCGTAATAGTGATGCTAGTGGAGCTAAATGTATTTACTGGTATGACCAGTGGTTAAAAACTGGTGATAGAAATCTATTAGACATTATCCAGATTTATAATGAAGATGATTGTCGTGCCACTTACAGCGTTAAAAATTGGCTGGTTGAATTTGTAGAAAAAGAATATCCCTGGGGTATTGTTTCGACTCAGAAAGAACAGGAATAATATTCTCAAGTCAAAACTTAACTTTGAGCAGATCATTGGTAGTAGCAATCACGTGACATCTAATAATTTGCACTACTTGTTGTAATTGTGGTCTGCTATTCAGAGTTAAAATGTAATAGCTAAATCTTGATATGAAACAGATTTGGGCTATAAATACTCTAACAACTGAGTCAACATTAAATAACTAAAACTTTTTCTAGTTTAATAATTATGATTTTAAAACTAAAATTGTGCTTCACACTACTAATAGAATTAAGACTTAAGAAAATATGCGGTATAAATTGAAATCAATAGGTGAAATGTAATAAGTGAGAAATGATAATAATCCGTAAGTTTTTGTCTTTGCCAGGTCTAATTTTTATTTTTATTTCTATTTTAATTATTAGTCTACTGCTTAATAACTTTGTAAATCACACTTTCGAAATTAGAGATTTAAAATTTATTGGACAAGCAATTTTACCAACTGATTATTCTTTTCAAAATACTCAATTAGGAGGTTTATCTGGAATCACCTATGACGATAAAAATCGTTTATACTATAGTATTTCCGACGATCGCAGTCAAAAATCGCCTGCTCGTTTTTATACTCTGAAAATCGACCTAAGTAAAGGTAGACTAGAAAGCAATGATGTGGAACCAGTGGCTGTCACTACATTATTGGATAAAAATGGCAAATCTTTTGCACCTGGAAGCATTGACCCTGAAGCGATAGCTTTAGCAAATGAGAATACTCTTTTTATTTCTTCAGAGGGTAATGCGAAAAAAATTATCAATCCTTTTATCAAAAAATTTTATTTAAACTCTGGGAAAGAAATAAATCAACTATCTATTCCTGATAAATTTTTACCTACACAAAAATCTCAAACAGGTATTCGTAATAATTTAGCTTTTGAAAGTCTTACTATTACACCTGATCGCAAATATTTATTTACCGCAACTGAAAATGCTTTAATTCAAGATGGTTCAGAAGCAAAGCCTAAGGTCGGTAGTCTATGTCGGATTTTGCGCTATAGCTTATCGACGCAAGAACTAGAAAAAGAATTTATTTATCCAACTGAAGCAGTAAATCCACTTTTCAACATTTCTAATCGCTATGCTAGCGGTTTGACAGATTTGTTAGCACTGGATAATAAAGGGAAATTTTTAAGTATAGAAAGAACTTTTACAGGTTTAGGGTTTTATATTGCCTTATTTGAAGTTTCTACAGAAAGTGCAGATGATATTCACGGGGTAGATAGTTTGCTGAATAATAATCACCAAAATTTCAAACCAGTTAGGAAAAAAATGTTATTTGATTTGAGAAAACTTGATGTGACGCTCGACAATATTGAAGGTTTAACCCTTGGACCAAAATTACCAGACGGACAACAGTCTTTAATTCTTGTGAGTGACAATAATTTCAACTCGCTTCAACGTACCCAGGTACTTGCTTTTAAATTTAAGGTTGATTCACCTTTAATGCAATTCCTACGCCGTTTTATCCCAGACTCAAGTCGTTAATTTTAATACATTTATTGATTGACATTGATAATCTCAATCAATTTCAGTGTATCCACCGATTGGAATATAGCGATTATCTAACTCTAATTGTTGATTCAGTGTTATTTCTCATCCAAACACCTAAAATAATATGTTAAACCATGTTTAAAGCTCATTTAAATGTGGTTTTTATGTTTGAAATAAACAATAATTAGTCAAAATGACACAATATTTTTATTCAGGATTTATGACTAATTACGAGAAAATACTATTTCTAAGTCAGAACTTTCAATAAATAGTATCTACTTCTAATGTAGATAAAGATATATGCTACACCAAAAGTACGATAATCAGCTTCAGCAGTATAAAACAGAATTAGATAATAATATTGGCAAACTATTAAATAATCGCTATTTAATCAGAGATTTAATTGGGAAAGGAAAAGTTAGTAGAGTTTATCTCGCAGAGGATACAGCAAAAGGTGGGACTCCGGTAGCAATCAAAATTTTATTTTTCAATTTAGCAAATAGACAAATATATCAAAGTTTTGTGCAAGAGATTTTTATTGCTACCCAATTGGGACTTAGAAGTAATCATATAATACGTATTTTAGGTTATGGATTAACCGAAACGGAAGATAAACATCCTTTCTATGTAATGGAGTATCTTCCAGGTAAGAACCTCAAGTCTTCAATTGCTTCCCGTTCTTTAACTTTACCCAAATTTCTGAACATATGTCACCAAATTTGCTTGGGTTTACAATCTGCTCATAAAGGTGTGACTCTACAAGGAAAAATTTATCCAATTATCCATCGTAATATCAAACCAGAAAATATTTTTATTACTGACAGTTCCAAAAAGAGCGGAGTTGTTAAAATTCTTGATTTTGGGATCGCAAATTTTTTAGTAGAACATTCTCACTTAAAATTGACGGAATCTTTGATCCATAATCTACCTTATTGCTCTCCAGAAGATATGGAGAGAAATAAGTTATTGGATATACGAACTGATATTTATAGTTTAGGGATAATTATGTATGAGATGCTTTTTGGCAAGCATCCTTTCGATACGATAGATTACAATTTTAGGAGTCGCTATGAAGTTAATAAATTTCAAAATATAGATATTTTTCAAGGTGTTACTCCCCAATTTAATATCCCTAAGGCATTAAAGGAACTTATAATAAAATGTTTAAATAAAAATACTGAATTCAGGCCAAAAAATATTGATGATGTTATTCACCAAATAGAAAATATATATTATGATTCGGAACGTAATTTTAAACATCAAACAAATAATTTATTAGATAATAGACAACTTAGTCTCTCAGGTAAAGACTATACTTTTCACTCAGACAAGTATTTATTACAAGAGAAATGGCCTTCAAATCAACCTATAGATAAAATTTCTTTTCCACATATCCTGAAGGCTAAAGAATGTGAGATCCCAGCTATTATGGCGATGTTGCCAAAAAGAGATATTAATAAATTTACTAAACAATCTAAATCTGTTGAATTTATTATTCAAAAAGATTTATATCCGATGTTATTATGGGTGACTGCCCTCGAAGATCCTAAATTGGACCTATTTGGCTATCTACCTCATTTCTTAGACTTAAAAAATCACAAATTTTTAAAGATACTTCAGCTACTATCTAACTTTGGTTATTATCACTTATTACTTTTCTCTTTAGAAAATCCTGATAATTGTTCCTATATTGCAACAATAAATATTAATCCAATTCAACGCCAAGAATTGGTAGATTTTTTAGTAAGCTATCAGCGATTCAAAGCAGTTATATCATCAAAACAATGTAAAGCTATTTTGAAACTCAAACTTGATAAGCTTAAACAAAATAAACTAAAGCAAAATAAACTAAATACAATTACAGAAATTTCTCGTGCTCCACACATCATAAATTACTGTAAACAATATATTAGTAAAGTTAAGGTACGGAATATAATTTAATTTTGTCAATAACTGTCAGCTAAAGAATAGAAAAAAATAATTTAATCTATAATTATTCGGTAATATATACCAGATTTTTTTAATAGAAATCATATATTTATCACATTTAACTAAATATAAATTGTAGCAATATGGATTATCGGCGGGAGCATCTTTAAAAAAATGAATAATAATACTTTTTTACCTCCCATATCTTCAAATGATGTGGAATTATTGCTTGATCGCTATCAACTAAAGCGACTAATTTCTCAAAGCGATTTGGGAGAAATATTTTTAGCAGAAGATATTTTGCTCGCCGGAGTACCAGTCGCAGTAAAATTTCTATCCTCAACTTTTTTTAATTCCAAACAACTACAAAGTTTTGCTTCAGAAGCTCGTATTTGTGCAGCTTTAAGTCAGAAAAGCTTACATATTGTCAAAGTCACAGATTTTGGTTTGAGCAAATCAGGTAAACCTTTCTATGTAATGGAATATTTACAGGGAAAAAGCTTGCAAGATTTAATGCCAATACCTTTAAATAAATTTATTAATCTGGCTCGCCAAATATGTTTGGGCTTACAGTGTGCCCATCAAGGAATTAAAATTGATGGGAAATTTTACCCGTTAATACACAGAGATATTAAACCAAGTAATATATTAGTCCTTCCTGATCGCGTATTGGGTCAATTAGTCAAAATATTAGATTTTGGTGTTGCTAAATTTCTCAATAATTCAGCTACTTTAGCAACAGTAGATGGTTTCAGCGGTTCTTTACCTTATTCTTCTCCCGAACAGTTTCAAGATCGAGAATTAGATCGCTGCTCTGACATTTATAGTTTGGGAGTAGTAATGTATGAAATGCTCACAGGTGAAAAACCTTGGGAAATAACAAATAATAATTTCGGTGCTTGGTATCAAGCACATTTGTCCGAAACACCACGACAACTGAGTAGTGTTAATCCTCAACTCCAACTACCCCAGGTCTTGGAGAATTTAGTTATGAACTGCTTGGCAAAATCTGGGGGCGATCGCCCCCAAAGTCTAACTGAAATTCTTAATGTTTTGGACAATATAAAACTGGAAGTCAGCAATCATTCGAAGAAACTAGTAAGTCCTATAAACGCTGCTAATAATAGAAACTATAGAGTAACAGATAAAGCAACCAATAGGAATACCCATAGGAATTCGAGTCTTATTCCCTCCAGTTCCCGATTAGAACCATCTCTTGAACAAGCTTGTTGGGGATTAGTTTGGAATCAAGATAAACCCATTCAAGAAATTGTTTTTCCTCGTTTAGTAGAATTTGAAGATAGCTATGTCACCACATTATTTCTGATGATGTCCCAAGAGGATATTCACAAACGCTTAAATTCTAAATGTTATAACCAATTTTTTTTCGTTTCCTCTCCTCATCCGATGTTGCTGTGGTTGACTGCACTCTATCAACCAGAACTAGGTGCAAAGTGGTTACCAAGTTATTTGGACATGCATAATCCAGAACATCGCCTTTTAGTCCGTTCTTTAACTGAAAACCAACGCTACCCCTTAGCTTTATTTTCTTTGGAACCCCCCCACTCAGTTACTCACATTACAAGTGCTGCTGTCAGTTACCAAAAGCAAGAGCTATTAAAAGATTGCTTGTCCAAAAGTGAAAACCTACCCAATTTCCATCAAGCACATCTTAGTAAGCAATTATTAAAACACAAATATAAACAAATACGAGCCCAACTCTTACAAACCCTTGACTTTGAAAGCGAAAAAGTGGACTTCAAGTCTCCATGAAAAAAAAATTCAGCAAACCCTTGACAACTTTATAGGTCATGGAGATAATTAGTTAGTCACCAGTTGAGGGACCGTAGTTCAATTGGTTAGAGCACCGCCCTGTCACGGCGGAAGTTGCGGGTTCGAGCCCCGTCGGTCCCGTGGATTAAATAAAAATCTCATTTTTGTTAGCTTGGATTTTATATCTTTTACGATATTTAAATCTGAGCTAAATTGTTTATGCACGATTAATAGAGAGAATTAGCAGTGACTGTTAGAGTCCGTCTTGCTCCTAGTCCTACAGGAAATCTACATATTGGAACAGCTAGAACGGCTGTTTTTAATTGGTTGTTCGCCCGTCACCTCGGTGGTAAATTCATTTTGCGAGTTGAAGATACCGATACATCGCGATCGCGTCCCGAATATACAGAAAATATTCTTGAGGGATTGCGTTGGTTGGGATTAGATTGGGATGAAGGTCCATTTTTCCAATCAAAACGTTTAGACTTGTACAAGCAAGGAGTACAAACTCTTTTAGATCGAGGTTTAGCATATCGCTGCTACACTACTACTGAAGAGTTAGAAGCATTGCGGGAAGCTCAAAAAGCTAGAAATGAAGCCCCCCGTTATGATAATCGTCACCGTAATCTTACCCCAAAACAAGAAGCAGCTTTTCAGGCTGAAGGTCGTAGTTTTGTAATTCGTTTTAAAATAGATGACGCTCGGGAAATAGTCTGGAATGACTTAGTAAGGGGCAAAATGGTTTGGCGTGGTAGTGACTTGGGTGGTGATATGGTCATTGCTCGTGCTACCGAAGACGGTATTGGTCAACCCCTGTATAATTTTGCTGTAGTTATAGATGACATGGATATGCAAATCACCCATGTTATTCGGGGAGAAGATCACATTGCCAACACTGCCAAACAAATTTTACTTTACGAAGCTTTTGAAGCAAAAACTCCAGAATTTGCCCATACTCCATTAATTCTCAATATGGAAGGACGTAAGCTGTCCAAGCGAGATGGTGTTACTTCTATTTGTGACTTTCAGGAAATGGGCTTTACTGCAGAAGCTTTGGTAAATTACATGACTTTGCTAGGTTGGTCCCCACCAGACTCAACACAAGAAATCTTTACCTTGGAAGGTGCAGCGAAAGAATTTAGTTTTGAGCGAGTAAATAAAGCTGGAGCAAAGTTTGATTGGGCAAAACTAGATTGGATTAACAGCCAGTATATTCACAAGATGCCAGTAGATAAATTAACAGATTTACTCATACCAGTTTTGGAAAAAGCTGGATGTAAATTGAACGATGGTAGGGAACGCCAGTGGCTAGAAGAGTTAGTTACTCTCGCCCAACCCAGTCTGACTCGTTTACAGGACATAGTAAACTTAACTAAAACCTTTTTCACAACAGAAGTGGAATATGGTGAAGAAGCGATCGCTCAACTAAAAAAAGAAGGAGTCATTGGTTCACTCGAAGCAATTATTGCAGCTTTAGACGATAAAAACCCTTTAGATGCAACTACCGCAGGAGATATTATCAAACAGGTAGTAAAAGGACAAAAACTCAAGAAAGGTCTTGTGATGAGAAGTTTGCGGGCTGCACTGACTGGAGAACTCAATGGTCCTGACCTGATGCAATCTTGGTTACTACTTAATAAAATCAATTTGGATAAATCACGCTTGAATCAAGCTTTAGCCGCAGTGAATTAAAGGCTAGATATCTAAATATTTATTAACGTAGATTTTGAAGTTACCATTGGGGTCATCATCGATCTATGACTAATATGTAATTATTGGTAATAGGTAATAGGTTTTTCCAATTACCCATTACCCGTTACCATTCAAAATTTATCAATTCAATATCAAGCTCTTAATATCAGTAAAAAAATTTATTAATACCCAAAAACTTATCAGCAATTACTCTCTAATCGGGAACTTGATTTGTAAAATAAATGTCATTCAAATTACTTAAAAATCATCTAATCAGAATGGCAAATAATAATGATAAATCAAATTTTAAAGTTATCTTTGCTAACAATAACTCTGCTAACTTTAGCAAATATGAAGTTTGTTGCTCGTGCGGATGAAACTCCGGCACCAATTTTTGAAGATATTATTATTGGTAACGAATTTGACCCAGATCCACTAGTTGTCCGCGGTATGAGTGGTGGAAAAATTCCAGCGAATAAACTTGCAGGTAGAACAGAAACTCTTACAGGTCCGTGTAAAGGTTTCTTTGACAGAGAACCAGATCATACTCTTCAACTAACCAGTAAGTTTAATTATTTAAAACTGCAGGTGCAAAGTCCGAAAGATACAACTCTGATGATTGAAGGTCCCGGAGGTAGTTGGTGTAATGACGATTTTGAAGGTAAGAACCCCGGTATTACAGGTGAGTGGCTTCCGGGAGAATATTACATTTGGATCGGATCTTACAATGAAGATGATTATCTCCCCTACCAATTGAGAATTACAGAAACAAAATAATTTTTGATAGCTTCAGCACCCTAGTAAAATCTCATAATAATTTTTTTAACCTCTAACCTTTAACCTTTAGTAGCTATCATGTTTATTACATTAAACCCTCACTCAGCATAGGAGGGTTTTATGCAGAATTTTATACTGATTTATGTTACCTCTGACATACATCAAGTAAACAGTCTAAGACATGCTCAACATAGAAGCAGGTGCAGCAATAATTTCTTCCAAGGCTTGTAATAATTCTTGTTCGTTGTATGGTTTAGAAAAATAAGCGACAGCACCAAGTTGCATTGCAAGCTTTCGATGCTTATTACTACTACGAGACGAAAGCATGATTACGGGTATATCCTTAGATTCTTTTACCGATTTAATACTACCTAAAAAGCCATAACCATCCACTCGTGGCATCTCAATATCACAGATTACAGCCTCAACCTGCAAGCCAGACCCTAATTTGTCTAAAGCATCTTGACCATCTTTTGCTTGTTCTACTGAATATCCAGATTTTTCTAACATTAAAGCTAAGAAACGCCGGACATTTATTGAATCATCAACAATCAAAATTGTATTTCTTCTAACTCTGGATATGGAGTGGTTTGAAAGTAACAAAGATGGAGATACACCAGTTGCAATCTCTGGCGAAGCATTTTGATTGTTATTGACAGCTTCACTACTAGCAATCCAATACAGTAATTCATTGATGCTAACCAAGGGTACCACTCTTCCATTACCAAGAATAGTACAGTTACTAAAGCCAGGTGGTAAGGGTATACTACTTTCCACTTGGCGCACTGCAACTTCCATCTCACCCCATGTACGATCTAGTTGCACTGCGACTAGCTGATTCCCGCTCTTGATAATTATCACACTGGCAGCATTGATAACCGCTGGAGTTTCTAGATCGGGGTTATCGTAGCGAGGACAATTAAATTTCAAATATTGATTCAACCTAATTAACGCCAATCTCCGATCTTGCCAGTAGACAAATTCATTATCATCTACTTGAGAAATATGACTTTCTTCTAGTAAGAAAATTTCTTCAACCACATCAGTGGGAAATGCTAATAACATTCTATTGCATTCCACTAAAAGAATCCTGGCGACAGAAAGAGTAAATGGAACCGAGAGGGTAAATGTCGTACCCTTACCAAGTTCTGTATTAACAGTAACATTGCCTCTGACTTGTTTGAGGTTGTTGCGCACCACATCCATGCCTACCCCTCGACCAGACAAAGATGTTACTTGCTCGTTTGTACTAAATCCTGGTTCAAAAATCAGTGACAGTAATTCTTCTTCCGTTGCTTGTGCTAATAGAGACTCATCTAAGCCCATGGCTAGAGCTTTTTGGCGAATTTGCTCTAAATCAATTCCTCTGCCATCATCCCGTAAAGTAATTATGGTGCGATTGCGATGATGTTTGGCTGCGATCTCAATCACTCCCGATTCTGATTTACCTGATGCTAAGCGTGTTGCTGGCTCTTCAATTCCATGATCGAAGGCATTACGCATCATATGCATCAATGGTTCGTTCAAGGACTCTAAGATACTGCGTTCAATCAGGGTATTAGCACCTTCTATTTTCAATTGAACGTTTTTACCATGCTCTACACTCATATCCCGTAACGCTCTAGGAAAGCGATCGACAATATCTGATAGAGGACGCATTCTTACTTGGGTAAGAGCATTTTGTAAATATTTTGAATTCTTATTAAATGAGCGCTTGACTTGTTGAACATCTTCTAGATTGACCTCAACATCAGCAACTACCTCTTGAATTTGAACGACGGTTTCCATAACTGCTTGAAATAGCATATGGATTTCGTCATAGGAATCTAACTCTAAAGTATCAAATTTATTAGTGAGGCTTTTTATATGAGTATGTTTATCATTTTCTTCCGAAGTCTTCGATTGATATTTTGTTGCTCTTAGAGCAGGTATTTTAAAAACTAATCGGTCATAGGCTGTGCGCAGAGCATAATTCTCGGTTTCTAGTGTTTGAACGCGTTGATTTAAATTGCGAATCAGTTTTTGCAGCCTTACTAATTGGAAGTCAAAACTGTGACGTTCAATTGTTAATTCACTAAATAAATCATTAATCTCTTCTAGTTGTTTAACAGGAATCCTGACAGTATTTTCGTGATGTTCGGAATGATTGTGTGGAGTTACTAATTGGTGTGTTTGTGATTGTTGAGGTTGCTGCGCAGTTCCTATAAAATCCTCATCTCCAAATAATGTTTTCTCGACAGCAGATTTTTCGGGACGTTGAGGTGCTGGAGAATTAATGATGTCAGCAAAGATTGATGCATCTAAAGAATCATCTAATTCTGGAGAAGTCGGAACTTTGGTTTCACTTGTGTCAACTTCTGCTTTACTAGAGACTGCTGCAGTTATATCAAAATCACAATCAATTGCGTTCGGTAAATTGTTAAATTGATTAGTTAAGATTAATGCCTGAGAATTTCGCCATGCTTTTAATGCTGTATTAGCGATTTCTACAATTACTTCTTCATTGTCAGTAGTTGCGAGATGATATGCAACTGACTCACACAACTTGGTAAAAGCTTCTATTTGTAGCATTTCTCCCAAGCCACCTAAACCAGCAGCCATCATTGCTAACTCCTCTGATAAACCGGAGGTTTCACCACCTCCGAGTAATGACTCGAGGCGTTGTAAAGATTCTTCTACTTCGGTTTGGAAAATTAAAGGTATTATCTCTTGAGAATTTTCTTCTGGTGATACTGGGTCAAAACTTTCAGGTACTGGATCTCCTAAAGTTTGATGTAAGTTCTCAAAAACTGGATAGCAATAATTTTGCAACCATTCTTCTGATATCAGTTGACCTTGAGAATGAAAATCTACTATCTGTCTTAAAAAATCAATGCTAGACAGTAACAAACCTTGTAGTTCATCATCAATCTCCAGTGACTTATTTTGGTTTTTGAGAACTTTTAGGGCATCTTCCAAGCGGTGAGCAAGATCGCTCAGAATTCGAAAGCCCATGATACCCGCACCACCTTTAATTGAATGAGCGGCTCTCAAAGCAGCGTTGATTTTTTCAATTTCAATACGATAAGTATATTTTACTCCTAATAAAAAGTCTTCTAAAGTATTCAGATAATCGGTAGCTTCTTCTAGAAATAGTTTTTGAATTTCTAACTCTTTATTCTCGTACATATGTTTATTAGTTATCCAAGTTATGATTCAAATATTGTTTTTATTTGCTGGGTATTTCTTTAAATCTAGATTTAGTTTAAATGCGTACACATATTCATATTTAATTTATATCCCCTTATTCCGATATCTTATTATTTAAGACATAAGACAGTTTTTATGCATTATGTTACTGTCCTTATACTAAATTTATCTTCTACCCTATGTACCTTTTACTAAATTTATATTTACTAAACTTACATTTGCTCAATTTATCTGTAAAACATATGGGGTGAATCGATCAAGAACTAATGTTTTTCTAAAAATAATTATCTCAAAGTTGTGAATTTTATGAAAATTATTAATTTTTTCTAAATCACATAGTATAGAATCGCTAATGATTAAATTTTGGCTATCAGCAAGACACTAGTATTTGATACAAGCAAAATTTAACCACTAGCAATTTACTTTCTACGAATCAGGGTTGATTTTGAAAGTGCCAACACTAGATTGTAATTCATGGGAAATTTCTACTGTTTTTTCCAGAGAAGCAGAAACTTTATGGGATGATTCACTTGTCATTTCTGACAGTTGGGCGACTTCTCTCATTAAATGTGCAACTTGTTTCGATGTTTGAACCTGAGAGACTGTTGCTGAAGAAATAGATTGTACGAGTTCATCGATTTGACGAGATACATCCAATATTTGATACAAACAGTCTTTAGTATCTTCTACCAAACGAGTCCCTTCTACAACCTGAGAAGTACCTAATTCCATTGCTTTAACAACTTCACTAGTCTCTCTTTGAATGTTTGCAACTATACCTTCTATTTCTGTAGTGGCCGAGGCACTACGGGCTGCTAAAGATGATACTTCTTCAGCAACTACAGCGAAACCTTGACTTCCTTCACCAGCACGAGCAGCCTCAATACCAGCATTAATAGCTAACAAGTTTGTTTGAACTGCAATCTGATTAATTAATGAAACAACTCGGGATATTTGTTGTGAAGATTCTCCCAAACGTTTAACTTTTTTGGCTGTTTCTCCAATGGTTTCCCGAAGGCTTAAGATATTTTCTACGGTCAAGTCCATGGCTGTTCCGCCAGTTTCAGCAGTTTTATACGCAGTACGAGCCACTGAAGCGGCTTTACGAGCACTGATTGCAATATCTTTAATTGAGATTCGCATCTCCCCAACTGAGTCTAGGGTGCGGTTGACCTCTTCTGCTTGTCGAAGAGCTTCTGTAGTTAGCTCGTTAATTGCTCCAGAGTTATCGGAAATGGCTACATTTACCTCACTAGCTGCATGCTTAACTTGAGTCACAGTTTCCCGCAAACTTTCAATGATTGAATTAAAGAAGTCAGCAACAGTACCCATTTCTCCATTGGTAACTTCAGCCCTTACTGTCAAATCTCCTTCTGCTGCAGCTTCAATATCATTTAGCAGTCTGAGAAGTTCTTGTTGAAGTTGTTCTTTTTGTTCCCGTTGTTGCTTAGAACTGATCTCTGCTGCTTCCAGAGCTTGTTCGGTAATTTCTAGGAGGTTTGCTCGTTCGATGCTCATCCCCAAAATCCTAGCAAATTGCTCAAGCAAATCTATTTCTGATTGTTCCCAAGTACGAGGTTGTATGCATTGATGAGCAATTAGTAAGCCTAATAACTTATTTCCTACCAAAATTGGCGCAACTAAATTGGCTTTAACACCAAAGCTTTCTAGTTGTTGCTGATAACACTCAGTGAGATTAGCTTCGTAGATATTATTGATAGCTAATATTTGACCCTGCTGATATTTTTCTATATAGTCTTTACAGCAGGGGTCGTTAATTTCCACTCCCACACTGGAAGGACAACCAGCTAGCACTGATTCAGCAACAATTTTGCCTGGTAAATCCTCGTTAAATTTGTAGATGACAACTCTGTCCGCCAGCAAAGCATTCCGAACATTTTGAACTGCCATATTATAAATTTCGGGTATGCTCAGAGAACTCGATAAATGTACCGCAAAGTTCTTCAATATTTGAGTATCTTCTAGCAAACGAACCCTTTCTAAGGTTATCCCGACCTGGATTGCTAGTTGCTGGACAAAGTTAACTTCATAAGATTGCCAAAAACGAACTGTGTGGCAATTATGAGCTATGAGAAAACCAAATAGTTGATTATCTTTGACAATAGGTGTAATCAGACTTGATTTAACGCGCAACCTTTCCATTAACTGCAAATGTTCGGGTGCAAATCCAGCTTCAAAGACATTATTAACTGCTAAAACCCGACCGTTTTTATAAGCTTCGACCAACTCTTGAGTAATACAATTATCTTGAATTTTTTCTCCTAGGGCTTGAGGAATGTCAGACGCTGCAGACTCAGCTATTACCTCCCCTCCTCCCTGAAAATCAAAGCGATAAACCACAACGCGATCAACGTTTAATGAACGGCGAACTTCCGTCACTGCTGCATTCATTAAAGTCTCTGGGTTAGCAGAATGACGAATAGAAATTAAGCTATTGGTAAATAACTTTAATTGTTCTGCTTCACTTCTTTGCTGAAGGAGAACTTCTTCTAATTGGTCTGCCATGCGGTTAATATGAAATCCCAAAGCCGCGATTTCATCGTTTCCACTAACTGCAACTCGATTGTGAAGATTACCCTTCGCTAAAGATTTAACGGTAAAAGTTGCCGCAAGAATTCTTAAAACTATACGATTAGCAACAATTACACCTGCTCCGCTAGCAATTAACCCTGTCAATAAGGTTGCTAGGGCGATGGTCATAAAAACATGATTGTGAGTATCTTCTTTAATTAGTTCTACTTCGTCACTATGGGGCGTGCTGTGTGTAATCGAGTAGATTGATTTATGAATAAAATGATGAGTAATAGAACCAAATATTAATACAGGAAGAGTTCCCAAACTAACAGAAAAAGCAATAGCTTTGGTACGCAAGTTTGTCTGTTGTAAGAATGAACTCAAACGATTCTTATCGGAGTTATTACCTCGAATTTTTTTTTGAATTACGGTATTTGGTAAAGACTTAACTCCATTTTTTGAATTACCCAAAGTATCATTTGTATAAGGGATTTTATTTTCTAATTCTGAGTTAAAACTTTCTCGATCAAAATTAACTTTTTTATCAAGCATCAATAAATTCTCTCTAATTATATATTGTGAAGAATGCCGTTTCTAGAGTGATGGCTGATTGTTCAAAACTGCTAATTATTATGAAAAATTGCAGATTGCAAAATAGCTTGTGTATTTAATACTAAAATTTGCTCTTGGTTCTGTAAAACCCATCCTCGTAAATAAGGAACCAGATCGGAAGAGAATTTTTCTTGAGGAGACTCTATCTCATTTGCTACTAATCTAGTAGTACCAATAATTTCTGGTACTACTAAAGCTAAGGATGTAGATTCTGCTTGAATAACAAGTATCTTATGTTGTCTGCAAGTACGATTATTAGTCTCTAAATTTAACATATTTGGTAAATCAATTACCCAAATGATACGACTTCGCCAGTTGATTAGTCCTAAGACGCAAGCAGGCATATTTGGAATAGAAGGGATGGACTCAACTGGCACTACAACTACTTCATGTAAATATTTAACTGGTAATGCAGCATAAGTAAATTCATTTAGTTGAAACTTGAGATAAGTATCTGCCAAAGAACTTTGACTTTTATTTATCGTTAAGTTATTGTTTAAATTATTCATTTGATTTTAAAATCAAGCAATTTCTTCTGTTAACGATTTAATTGCATTTAATAATTGTTCGCGACTATAGGGTTTAGTGAGATAAATATCAGCCCCCTGCCTTATACCCCACAAACGATCTATTTCTTGGTTTTTAGAAGTACAAACAACGATTGGTACTTTTTTCGTATCTGGATTTCTTTTTAAGCAACGACATAACTCGAAGCCACTCATTCCAGGCATTACGATATCAGTTACGATTATGTCTGGCTTGCTTTCTAGTGCTATTTCAAAAGCCTCCTTCCCACCTGTAGCTTTGATAATGTTGTAGCCGCTATTAGCAAGATAATAGCTCATAAGCTCCAACTCGCTCGGAGAATCCTCCACTATCAGAACAGTATCAAAACAGTTTGCTTTCACTCTTTAACCTCTCTGAATCCACTAACATATCTATTTGTAATTATGCGAACGCTTATAGAATATCGAGATGCTGGAACACTACTTTCAGTAAATCTCCTTGTGTAAATGGCTTAGTTAAATAACCAGATGCTCTAACCAATTTTGCTTTAGCTCGATCAACAAACCCAGTTCTACCCGTGACCATAATTACTGGGGTACTTTTAAAGTATGAATGTTTACGCAGCAAAGAACACAGTTCATAGCCATCTAGGTTAGGCATTCCAATATCTAACAAAACTAGATCCGGTTTTAAACGAATTATTTGCATCAATGCTTTTAATGGATCTTTGATGCCAACTACAGAAAAAATCTGATCGTCCAAATAATTTTTGATTGCATTTAAGACTGCTGGACTATCGTCGATACAAACTATCGTATATTTTGTACTGTGTATTGATGACTGATTATCATTGTTTTGATAATTGAAATCATTAATTTGTAATGATGATTTGATTTGAGAATAGTCTATTAAATGCGTGCTGTTATTTTGGTCGTTTATTTGCTGGTTTAGACTTTGGACATTTAGATCTACACCACTAACATTCTCGGGAAGAATACTATTGTAGTTATCCACTAAATCTATAACAGAATAACTCTTGTCAGGCTGCTCTGAAGATGAGCGAGATGGCATATTATCATCTGATTCCATATTTTGACTAGATTTCATTACAGTTTTTTGAGTATTACTAATGCTTTGACTAGTTCTTTGTCTTGTTGGTGATAGGTAGCTGTTGTGTTGTCGTGATGTACTTGGAGGAGCATTACTCAATGGTGACGCAGAATCATATTGATTTCTTGGTGAGTGTTTATTGGCGATATTATTAGGCTTCTGACAACGTTCTACAAGTGAATGCCAATCTATATAATTGAACTTTGGTAGCTCTTCCAAAAAACTTCTAGGAGTAAAATCATAGCTTCCCTGCTCTAAAGATAAGAAAGACCTCATCAAGTCCAGCGCTAAATTTTCTATTAATGCACCTGCTTGAGGTGGATCAATATATTTTTTATGGACTAGCCAACAGATAGCTAAATACCCTTTATCTCTAAACGAAGCATCATCTTCATCTTTCCTACTCAATATTCTCTGTAAATGATGACATATTTCTTGATAAATATTTCGGTCACTATCAATTAAATAGCGAATATTCTGAGACAATAAATCAAGCATATTATCTGAGTAACATGCATAAATGATTTTGCTATTCTCTGTATAAAATGACCAAGAACGTAATGGACTAAAGACTTGTAAATGACCATTTGCATACTCAGTATTTATTCTTTGCAACACAGACATAGGATCTAGTTGCTGAAAAAATCTGTACCGAGCGATAGGAAGTGTATCCATTGATATAACTCAATTATTAAAGCGCAAGTGAGTAATCTTTCTATTTATGTTGCTGATAACTTTATTAAGATGAAAGTCTTAAATTGTAGTAAAGAAATATTTATTAAACTATATTTGCTACAAAATTGACCTTTCATGTATTTATAATAGAAATGTGTGTGGAGGGTGAGTTCTCAATTTAAACTCCAATGCGGTAATTTACTACTTAAAAGAACAATACTCAAAATTTTAATTTGAGAAATTTTATACCTAAATATAATCCCAAATTAAATTCAATATTGCTGGGATATACGTGATATTTTCATTACTCCCCGTGAATAAACCCCGTGAATAAAATATTAAGATTGCAGGCTGCGAAGGCTTCAAGAAAAATATCTGAATTAATTGTTCATCCTAATGTTTGCGAAAAACACAGCAGGTACAATTGCAAATTTATCAGGAATAATTTAGTTCGGAAGTAATTTTATCAAAAGTATTTAACTAATAACTGACGTACACAGGTTACACAATATTAGTTGTAGTACGAATTTCTACTAACTATTAATTCTGCTCAACCCCCAACAAATTTTACAATCATACGTAAGTTTTGAGAGGTAGGAGAAAGAAACTTAACCCCAAAATACTTTTGTATCCGAAAATCTAAACAAGGACCTGTTTTCAAAAGCAAGTTAATCCAAAACACACAATTCGTTTAGTCATAGCCTTAAACATTCATTATTTCAGACTGTCAGTAGATGCCATACAACATGGTTTCTATGATACAGATTACTATAAAATCCTAAAAAAAGTTAGGGATAAATATAAATTTTATCCCCAATCTTTGAAAAAGATCGGAGCGGTCACATATTAGTTTATTGTATTTTTAAATAATCATTGAATTATTTATGTTTTAAGTATAAGCACTTAATAAAACTATAATTAACTCATTCTCAGTGATTGTATGATTATTGTCATCAACGTTTATATTGTAGTTTAATTCTTCTCAGCGAAAACGAAGTTTTACCGTATTTTTATATACAAAAAGTTTTAATACTTGAGATATCTCGAATTTATCTTTAAAGACATAAAGTATGAATTTACACTATTTTCATAAAGTTTTATCATTTACTACATTTGAGATTCGTCCTTGAAAGCGAATAAAGGTAATACTTTAAGAATTATAATTCTAAACAACTCATATTTTGACTGAATCATTTATTACCTTAAATTATTACTATTCTTTCAAAATCATAAGTGCCAAAATTTATATAGATTTATTTTTGGATTAATTTTATAGACCTAGTTGAATGGTGATAAATTAATCACTAAATAGTGATTATAAAACTTTATAAATCACTGATAAACAGCAAGTATATAACTGTTATTTAAAATACTTTGTGTTCAGTATTAATATTTTTTTTATGTGTATTTTAATTCCTTAGATGATAAGCCCTAATGTTAATTGCATTAAGTGAATGCTTTGCGTTGACTGCAATTGGAGCTTATTATTTAAAACTGCACCTTACTATTTGGGTTTGAAAACCTGAACAAAAATATTGATCAGTTTCTTAAACAGAATTTTCAGTATATTTTAGTCCAAACGTTTATTTGTTGTGAAGTCGCTTAGGCTAACGAAAAAAAATGTCTGATCTAAGATAATGTCCTGTAATTCAAGGAATGCTTTGAACTAGACAGAGAAGATTACTTCTCAGGATATCTTCATCTGCCAATGAGTAAATTGATACTCAATAGGCTATTCATATGAGAAAATTTAGTTATCAATATATAAGTTATGTAAATAAAAACCTCATTAGATATTATTTAACGTCGATTTCTTTCTTGCTGCAAAGCATCTCTGGAACTGCGTACACTCTGGATAGTGGTACGAGAAAAGTTTGATTGAAATTTTTCAAGTGCTTCCAAAGCTTTGTCAAAATTGGTAATTATTTGTTCCAGATCCGACTTAGATAGTTTTGAAGCTTTTTGTTTGAATTTATGACCAATGTTCGTTAGAGCAGAAGCAGCGTCTGAGCGCAGTAATTGGGATTCATGATTTAAAGCTGCAATTATAAAGGGTAAAGTAGTTTTGAATTGTGCTCCTTTAAATTCAGAACCAATGTTTGCAAGAGCGATCGCTGCACTGTAACGAACGCGAGGTTTTTTGTCTTTTAAGGCTATCACCAGGTCTGGAACAGCAGTTTGAGCCTGGTTACCCATACCACCTAAAGCACGAATAGCATTTACACGGGCTTCGATATTTTTATCTTTAAGGATTCCAACTAAAGTCGACACAACATCATTAAGATTAACAATTTGAACTTTGGAAGTATTGGAATTTTGTGTTGGTAAAACTTGAACCTGGTTTTTTTGTTCTGCCAAGCTAGCTGTTATGGGAAGTATTGGCGATAATATAGACAGCGTTAGAAATCCCGTAATTAAAACAGATGATTGCTGTTTTGAAATTGCTACAGCTTTCTTGAATTGTGCTTGGAAGTTGTTCGAGCAAATACTGTTCATAACTCAATTGACATTAGTACTGTACTTTTATAAGCTCGATCACTAGCAAACCGCATCTTGAAAACTAAGAAAATTTACTTTACTTCCTTGTTCCCATATAAATACAAGCAAAATAAGGCAGATCGGGACTATTTAAGAACTATTCCAACTATTGGTAGATAATTTTAAACAAAATTTACAGAAGATGATAAATTTATTTGATCTGAGTCTTGGCAATGAGGTAAGGCGATTGATGAATATCTGTAGTTAAAAATTTATGTTTTATTTTACAGAGAGCATGAAATAAAAAAAATTTCCAGAAGAAAATACAGCACTATATTTGGTTATATCTTTTTGAGAAATTGTTACCCTATTAACTTAAATTTAAAAAGTATTATCATTGCAGTTCATCAGCTGTCACAAACAAAAAGCTAAATTTGTTTATTTTATGTGTGTAAATTTGAATTTTGTACAGGATAAAATATCAACAGACAATTAGCATAACTTCATTGGAATTCATTATTTATCTGAGTTTTGTGAGTTAGGACATTTTTATTACAATTTTCCCATCCTCTCTTAAGAAAGTGTGAATAAAGTTAATCTCGAAGTCGAACAAGAAAACCTGCGCTTAGATCGCTATCTTTCCCAAGCCTTACCAGAACTTTCACGTTCTCGAATTCAACAACTTATAGAACAAGGAAATGTTCAATTAAACCATCAAATCTGCAATTCAAAGAAAACGATTGTTAAGCTTAAAGACAAGATAAATTTGGAAATACCTCCTCCTGCACCTTTAGAATTAAAACCAGAAAGTATTCCTCTAAATATACTTTATGAGGACGATCAAATACTGATTCTCAATAAGCCAGCTGGATTGGTAGTCCATCCTGCACCAGGTCATCCTGATGGTACTTTGGTAAATGCTATTTTGGCACACTGTCCCAATCTACCAGGTATTGGAGGAGTGCAACGTCCGGGTATTGTGCATCGCTTAGACAAAGATACCACAGGTGCGATCGCAATTGCGAAAACAGAATTAGCCCATCAGCGCCTACAAGCCCAACTTAAAGCTAAAACTGCACGAAGAGAATATTTGGGGGTAGTTTATGGTGCACCTTCCCAGAGCGATGGTACTGTTAATTTGCCCATAGGTCGTCATCCGGTTGATCGCAAAAAAATGGCTGTTGTCTCTGTGGAGAAGGGTGGACGGGAAGCTATTACTCACTGGCAAATTAAAGAACGTTTAGGTAATTTTACACTAATACACTTCCAGTTAGAAACCGGACGCACTCATCAAATTCGCGTTCATAGTACTCATATCGGACATCCAATCGTTGGCGATCCAATTTATGGTTCCGGTCGTTCGCTGAAAGTAAATCTTACCGGACAAGCCTTGCATGCTTGGCGACTTAAGCTAATACATCCTATATCTCAAGAGTGGATGGAATTTTGCGCTCCCTTACCAGAACAGTTTACAAAACTTTTAACTGTTTTGCAAAAAAGAGTTGCTTTTACTTGAAAACAATAGCTGATTTTATCCCACTACATTTCTGGATAAGGGTGTTATTTTGTTTTCCGTTCCCCATCTTGCGACTCTTTACCATCCTGCGGGGTAGTTGCTGCACCGGATGACCGACCAATTGCGTTGTTGCGGGGTAGTCGCGCTGTTCCCTGTCCCCATTCCCTTTCTAGAAAATTATTACTTCCTGACCCGCATACTTAATGTTATGAGGATTCGTCATTGACAAATGATAATAAAAACAAGAATCATTAGTCTGCGATCATTAGCAAAAACTTTTTAATCAAAGTCCTGTAACTAATGATCGATGACTAATGACTAAATATTTAGATTCCAAATTGTTATGTCACACTAAGAATCTAAATTTGCTTAAACAAATGAATTAAACCTTATTTGATGTTGTTCTGCGATAGGGAACGGATTTAGCGATATCAATGTTAAACGGAGAAATTCTTTGGGGAGGATTACCCTGAGCATTTACACCCAATGCCATATTCATAAACAAGGATGGATCTCCTGCTTTTGCTTTTTTCTCCTGGGGAGTAAAACGACGGATTTCGTTTTGCCAAACAATTTGGGGGAAGCCCAATTTGGCACGATAGTAATCATCGTAACGGGGAGATTGAATATTGAAAGGTCTTTCACCTTCTGCTCGTCCAGGTAATGAGCGACGTCGCTGATAGGGAACAGTATCGTAACCAAAGTTATCTAAATACTCGTCACTATCAAGTAACTCATCTACAAAACCTTTTATACCTTTGGTCGCAACCACAATTGACCAAGCAATTTTTTCGCGTTCGCTATAAACATCTCTGCCTAAAACTCTTTGTACGCATTGCTCTACAAAGCGGTAGTTGCTATTGAGGTTGTAAAAGCTTCTTTTAAAAGTATCAGAAAGTACTAGACCGCGAATAAAATCTCTAACTGTAATTTGTCCGCTCCGAAGTTGGGATTCTAAAAAGCGCTCGCGGTCAGATGCAAAAGCATGGAAAAACATTTGACGATAAGCTGCTTCAATCAAATTATCCATGTCGGATACTGAAAGCAGATTTTCTGTCGAATAAACTTTGGGCTGATCGTCACCTGCTTGTACGTAGCCAGCTACCCGCTGGTTTTGAGATGAAGGAGCATAACCCAATAGAGGAATTGACACGCTTTATACCCCCATTTTCTTAATTAAAATTTATAACTTTCAATCACATCTTAAGGGAGCATTAGTAACATAAACTTATAATTATGATAAAAGTTAACGAAACTTAACTGTGCATCCAGTTAAGCTTCTATCTGTTTAAAATTATACTCCAGTATTAGCTCCGTAACTGATGAGTAAAGTCAATACTGCGACTCCTGCGAACAGTAGCAATACTCCTGCAACTCTTTTAAGATCGATCTCTTGAATAAATTTTTCAAAATTAAAAGGTGCGTATGGGTCGTAAATACTCAACATCTTGCCGCTACTGGGAGGTAACTTGTCGCGGTAAAAACTGTCATAACGAGCCATACGGGCAAAAGGTAGTTCTCCTTGGTTGCGCTGCGGCAAAATCCGCCGTCTTTGATAAGGAATTGTCGTATAACCAAAATTACTTAAATATTCGTCACTATTGAGTAAATCATCGATAAAACCTCTCAGCCCCTTAGTTGCTAGCACTATAGACCAAGCAAGTTTTTCGCGTTCGTCGTATACTTCGCGCCCCAAAATTCTTTGGATACACATTTGTACGAAGCGATAGTTGTTATTTGTGTTGTAATTTCGGCTCCGGAAAACATCGGAAGTAGCCAATCCACGAATAAAGTCTTTAACGGTGATTTGACCAGCCCGCAATTGGGATTCCAGTGAAGTTTGGCGGTTGCTAGCAATCAGTTGTTGTTCGTTAAAGATTTGGCGATAAGCTGCCAAGATCAAATCATCCATATCTGATAACGATGGCAGATTATCAGTACTGTAAATCCTTGGTTGCTCATCACCTGGGATCTCAAATCCAGGTACGCGTTGATTTTGGGATGAAGCGGGATAATCTAATAAGGGTATAGCCATATCAGTGCATCTCTAAGTGTATGTAGGTTAACTAGGAGACAAGAAGCAAATGACAATTAGCGTACCAGCAAACAGTTAAATGACAATTGCTCTATTAATATTTAGCCTAGAAGATTTAGCAATCTTTTTTTCTATACTAGCAATAATCTGTAATATTGTTTCATTGTAAAATCGGGAAGTTGAGCCGAATGGCATCGTTGAAAATTTTCAATAAAATTTTATTAGTCTACCTTCCTGAAGTGGGTGGTGCTATAACAGGTAGCACGTATCAAATCCTTTCTACTTGTCCTAAAAGTTACTAGTGACTGATGGGGATAGTATTTAGGGATTTTGCCCTTGGGGGTTTTTACTAGTGGATGAATCTATACCGGCAAACGAGCAACTGATTTTAGCTGCAATTCGAGGTGATATTGAGAAAGTAAATATTTTATTGTCTGAAGGTGTTGATGTGAATGCCTCGGGTCGGGGGAAAACAACTGCTTTGATGATGGCGGCTTCCGAAGGTTACTTAAATATAGTGCATCATTTGCTGGCTGCTGATGCAGACGTAAATATCAAAAATGATTCTGACTATACAGCCGTACTCTATGCTGCAGAATCAAATTACCCAGATATAGTGGCAGCATTAGTTCATAAAGGTGCAGATATTAGTGTCACGAACCACTATGGAGAAACTGCTTTAATGTCACTTGCGCGCCAAGGACATACAGAATTAGTGGAATTACTAATTGCATGGGGCGCAGACATAAATGTCACTAATTTTATTGGCGATACAGCTTTGTACTTAGCAGCCGAGAACGGCCACGCATACACAACTCAAACTCTAATTGATTATGGTGCTTATGTAAATACGGCAAATGTTGTTGGTTGGACACCTTTGATGATGGCAGCAGCACGGGGGGCGACTGCAACAGTTGCAGTATTACTGGAAAATGGTGCAGATGTAAGTGCTCGAAATCGTTGGGGAAGTACTGCTTTAAAGGAAGCAAAAAATGCTGCATCTTTTGCAACAATTGAATTATTAAAACGTGCTGGAGCTAAAGAATAAGTAAACAGTTATAAACTGGAAATGTTTCTTTATTTATCTTATTAATTTGGAACCCAGCATAAGTCTAAATTATTAATCTAGGGCTATATCTTCCATGGTGTTCAGGAGGGTTGTTTGGCACTTTCACCTTTCTTGTCTTTCAAAAAATTAAATTAATATGTAAAAGCATCATTAAAATTAATAATTTTTAATAAATATAGCTTCGACGTCGTATAAGAATTAAAAAGGAAAAGAAAGATGTGAATAGCTTCAAAAACTAAAATTATCGTTACTATAGTGTTTTTTCAGAATATTAATTCTGGGATTTTGTTTCGATATATGAAGTTTGTTCGCATTTTTGTAATACTTTCTCAAGAAAACACCGTTATTAACTGGGAGATAGTTTGAATGGCTTTCGGACCAGCATCTAGACTCGGGGTAGCTCTGTTTGAGGATTCAGACCGAGTTGAAATGTGCCCTGGTTGCTCTGCTGATGATAAAGAAATCATCATTAAAGCAGTTTATAGGCAAGTTTTAGGCAACGCTTATGTTATGGAAAGCGAAAGATTGCCTGTACCTGAATCGCAATTAAAAAATGGAGACATTAGCGTTCGCGAATTTGTACGTCAAGTCGCAAAATCTGATTTGTACCGTTCGCGCTTTTTTGATAGCTGTCCCCGCTATCGAGCTATTGAATTGAATTTCAAACATCTTCTCGGTCGCGCTCCTGATAGCTATGACGAGATGAAAGCTCACAGTGCGATTTTGGATGCGGGTACCTTTGAGGACGAGATAGATTCTTACCTCGATAGTGATGAGTACCAAGACACCTACGGGGAATACATTGTACCTTACATTCGTGGCTATAAAACCCGCAACGGCCAGAGCATGGTTGAGTTTACTCACATGTTCCAACTTTTGCGTGGTGCTTCCAGTAGCGATTTAAAAGGTAATTTGGCTGGTAAAAAGCCAAGACTAAATTCTTTAGTCATAAATAATACTCCTACCCCAATTGTGCCACCTAGTGGTGCTACAAGCGGTTGGTCTTTCCAAAATCCAGCACTTGGTTCTCGGAGCCGTCATGGTGTTGGAGCAACTGCTGATGGTAAATCATATCGCATTGAGGTTACTGGCTACCGAGCAAAAGCGGTAAATCGGATTTCCAAGTTCCGCAGATCTAATCAAGTCTTTATCGTACCCTTTGATAAGCTTTCGGACGAATACAAGCGGATTCACAAGATGGGCGGCGTAATCGCGAGTATTACTCCTATCAACTAAACGATCTGTTTGCAAATTAAATTTGGGAAGATTAGGAAATGGCAAGTACAGTATTGGATTATCCAACTGTGGAACTATGGCAAAATAGTTCCTTGGAAGAATTAGAATTAGTTTTTCGCTCCGTCTACAAGCAAGTTTTAGGTAACGCTCATGTGATGGAGAGCGAACGGCTAGTAAGTGCTGAATCACAATTACGTGATCGCGCTATTACAGTACGGGAATTTGTACGTGCTGTTGCAAAATCTGATATGTATCGGGCGCGCTTTTTTGAGACTTCAGCACCCTATCGCTTCGTAGAACTTAACTTCAAGCATTTATTGGGTCGCGCTCCCCAAGATCAAGCAGAAGTTTCCGAACATATCCGGCGTTGTAATGAAGCTGGATACGATGCTGAGATCGACTCTTACATCGACAGTGCTGAATATTCCGATGCTTTTGGCGAAAATATTGTCCCCTTCTACCGGGGTAATATTAGCCAAGTAGGGCAAAAACAAATCTCTTACAACCGAATATTTGGAATTGTAAGAGGTGCTGCAGAAACTTCTAAGGCTGTTAAAGGCTCAAAGTTAGTTTACTCGGTTGCGGCTAATTCTAGTATCAAAATTAAGCCTAGTAACAGTGCTGCTAGCACCGAAAAAAGGTTCAAGATTTTGGTTACAGGTTCTAAATTTGACAGCCCACGCCGTAAAAGCACAACTGAGTACATTGTTTCCGCAACTAAAATGACACCAACAATTCAGCGGATCAATCGTACCAGTGGCAAAATTGTCAGCATTGAAGAGATTTCCTAGGTCTTAAAACAAAATCAGGAGTTAGGAGTGAGAAGTTGAGGCTTTTAATTCGTAGATTGGGAAATTACAAAAACCCACATCACAGATCGTCTATTAATAGATCGTAAATTATCAGTCGTAACTTTTGACACCTAGCTCCTGGACGTTAGATACTACGTATAAAATAAATTAGATATAAATCAAATTAGATATTAGTCTAAACTAGATCTGTATCTGAAAACAAATTATTATCGTTGGAGGAGTATCAAGAATGTCACTTTGGGCTACAGCTTCTACCGCAGCAGAACTACGTCAAGATGCAAATGAGGACGATTTACAAATAATTATTCGGACTGTTTATAAACAGGTCTTAGGCAATCAGCATTTAATGGAAGGTCAGCGCCTCAGTAGTGCTGAGTCATTGTTACGAGATGGTTCCATATCTGTACGCGATTTTGTGCGCATTGTAGGTAAATCAGAACTGTACAGAGCTTTGTTTTTCAATTCTTCTTCTCAATACAGATTTATTGAATTGAACTTCAAGCATTTCCTTGGTCGAGCACCTCAAGACCAATCGGAAATTTCTGAACATGTTTGTATTTATAACGAACATGGATATGATGCCGAAATTAATTCTTATATCGATAGCGATGAATATCAGCTAAATTTTGGCGAAAATGTAGTTCCTTATCTTCGTAGTACTAGTACTCAAACAGGTGTAAAGAATATTGCATTTAACCGCACATTTGCTTTGGCAAGGGGAATGGCTAGTAGCGACCGCGACACAAAAGCAAAATTAATTACGTCTTTAGGTAGTAATTTATCAACAGCTATTAAGGCTCCGAGTGGAGCTTCTGGCGCTGTCAGCAACACTGGTAAACGCTTCTTGATTAAGGTTTCCAAGAGTGCTGTGGGTCCAAGACCTCGCTTGAGTAAAATGGAATACGTGGTAGATTATACTCGCATGTCCGAGAAGATTCAAAATATTCACAAAATGGGTGGGAAAATCGTCAGCATTGCTGAGGTTGCTTAGTTTGTGAAGTTTTAGATTGCTAATTAGGAATCTTGAGGGGAAAACTTTGAGAATGCTCAAAACTTACCCAAAGTAATTTCTGCATTTTCTTCTTAAAGCGAGGATAATTCAGATTGCACTTGCTTCTTGCTTAGAGAATACATGTAATTCTTCAAACATCGTCATTTTAATTTTTTCTTTGTCTTTAACTTGTATCCCCTCAGTAGATGAGGAGAAATACTGTAGCACTTGATGCTAAGACTTAAGAAAAATAAATGTTATTTTGAGGCGATTTGATGTCTGGTATACTAACCACTGGTACTGCCGACTTAAGTGATTATAATAGTCGCATCATCATCATTGAAGTAACTGGTGCGTTGAATTATCTAGTGCGTAAAAGTAATTATACTCTCAAAGTTCCTTATAATCGAATGCCTGAAAAAGTGCGGCAAATCATCCGTATGGGTCAGAAGATTGTTAGCATTAGAGCAACTTCATCTGTTGGAGCAACAGAATCTGAATGAAGCTCTATCTAGAAAGGTACAGAAATTTAACATAAAATACACGGTTGGGTGTATGGGTCAATTCCTATACTATCTAAACCTTGCCTTGGCTGGAGGCTATATCATATAACCTTTTGCCAAGGAATCCTTTAAAATTATAACTTTTTGCGATCAGCACTTTTGTAACCAAAATTACGAAATTTCTGACAAGTTGCTTCGTACAGTAGCGATTACTCTGTCATGCTTGTTATTTGAGATTTACTGACTTTGAAATTTACTTCTTTTAAATCAGCACTTTCTAGAATTAATATTTTAGATATTTACTGTTGATGAAGTAACAGTATTAAAAATTTGTAAATCTTATAATTTTGGACCGGAGAAAATTATTTGTTGATCGAAAGTGGAGAGAAAAATTCGTTATTTACCAATTTTCTAAAATTGGTAAAGTCAGATTACAACATTACAGTAATTTAAATCAATAAGCTTAAATTCAATCGGATTAAAGTAAATAGAATATCTTTACCCCGTTACCCTCAAGCTTAGAATTTTAAGTTTACATTTTAAGCCTAAACCCAAAATTTAAGGTTTAAAATTAAAGTAGGGAAATAAATATGGGGCTCAAATAACAGAACTTTTAAGTCTGAAAAATCACCAGCCAGTTTTACTTTGAAAGTACCTGACGCGAGTTCCTAGCAATCATGTATTTACATTCAGAACAACCTAAAATGTTACCGCCACTGGCTGAAAAAAAGATGCGATGTTGGATTCGTAGTCGCCACTTAATTTGTTCCGGTAATTTTTTTATTTTTCAGACAGTTGAATACAGTACTGTTGAAAGATTTACAGAATGCGTAACCTCTCTAGGAGGAAGTTTAATATCTGTAGAACCAATTAACAAAATTTGGATGGGAAATCACCGCCAAGTGATTTTATATCAAGCAAAAGCTAGTTTGCATACTCCCCATCACGATTTAAAACAGTATTGGATTAAGTATGGTGCTTTCTATACTCGATTTGACGAACGTGGATGATTTAATTCAAGTTATATCTAAAAAATTCGGTTTTAATTAATTTAGTTTGTCGTAATTTTAATTGATAACTATTTGATTATTTAAGATGTAATTTGATTTAATTTTTTGCCCCAACACTTACGAATAAAATCCAATAATTTATGAAATTAATATAAATTAATATTTTTCTACTTCCAGGCAGAAGATAATTTATATTATTCCTCTTTTAGATATAAATATACCTAAAGTGTTTAGGATGACTTTTGAGACTAAGCTGTTTGTGGAAATTGGCTATTTTTGATTTGAAATAAAAAAATAATAAAAGCTAATTTTTCCACTAAAAAATTATATTGTTAGAAATTTTAACTAATTAAAAAACTAAAAATTGATACATAAATAATAGATATTTGAAGGCCGAACTTTAAATTAAAAGATTTTTGGAGATAGTTTCAATGGTAAGTACTTTTATCAATCCTGCGATCGGTCGCGCCTCAAAATTAGGTATTGGTTTTTTTGAAGACTTAGAACCATTAGAATATAGAACAGGGTACTCAGAAACGGAATTTGAAACCTTAATTCGTGCAGTATACAAGCAAGTTTTGGGTAATGCCCACATTATGGAAAGCGAACGGCTTAAAGTTCCGGAATCACAATTAAAAAATGGTGAGATAACTGTACGTGAATTTGTCCGTCAAATAGCTAAATCAGAGTTATACAGTTCGCGCTTTTTTGATAATTATCCTCGTTATCGCTTTATAGAACTCAATTGTAAGCATTTACTTGGTCGCGCACCTAACGATCATGCTGAAATGCAGTATCACATCAGATTGTTACAGGAATCTGGCGTTGAAGCCGAAATTGATTCTTATCTTGATAGTGAAGAGTACAGTAAGTGCTTTGGTGAAAATACAGTTCCCTATTATCGGGGTTATAAAACCCAATCAGGAAGAAATATATTGGGATTTGGTCACCTTTTCCAGTTACTTAAGGGTAATGCTAGCAGTGATAAATCCAGCGTATTAGCTACTTACTCAGGTTTAAATAAATCCCTGATGACCAACAGTCCATTAACTGTTATTCCTCTAACTGGTCCTTCTACTTATCCTCAACTTACAGATATCAACAAACTAGTAGCTGATATTCTCAAGCTTAACCAGCAAAAAACTTTATCAATAGCTACCAGCAAAAAAGAAAACTCAACAGTTCTGGTGGAAGATGAAATTAGACAACAACAATATCAAGCTTTTCAAAGGACAGAACCAATAGAATTTATATCTGGTGATTCGCCTGATGATATTGAAATAGTCATTCAGGCAGTATACCGTCAAGTATTAGGTAACGCTTATGTGATGGAAAGTGAGAGACTTGTAGTTCCAGAATCTCAACTTAGAAATGGCTTTAGCAGCGTGCGAGAATTTGTTCGTCAAGTAGCTAAATCAGAATTGTATCGATCGCGCTTTTTTGACAACTGTTATCGCTATCGAGCAATTGAATTGAATTTTAAACATTTACTTGGTCGCGCACCAGGTAGTTATGATGAAATGAAATTTCATAGTGCAATTTTAGATTCAGAAGGTTTTGAGGCGGATATAGATTCTTACATCGATAGCGACGAGTATATCAACGCCTTTGGGGAGAACATAGTACCTTTTTACCGGGGTTACAATTCCGAACCAGGTAAAACAATGATTGGTTTTACCAATATGTTCCAACTGTTGCGTAGTAATTCTAGTAGTGATAAAGAACTTACTTCTCCTAATAAACCTCGATTAATACGATCATTAATTCGCAATACTCCCTTTGGTAAGCAAAAAGTCAGCGATGTTGATGCTATTTTGGCGAAGGTGTTCAAACCTAAAGCAGATTCAGCAGCGAAAATTAATTTGTATGCAGCACAACGTCTGCAAGAAGAAAGAGAATTACAGCAAAAAATAGAAGAGCAAGAAAAACAAATAAGTGCTTTAAAAGCTCAACTTTCCGAACTGAGTCCATTTGCAACTATTGGTGCAGCACAACTTAATAGTAGCTGGCAATCTGCTGCTATTGGGGATAGCAACAAAGATAACCTGTCCTTACAACAGCAATTAGAAGTCCAAAAAACTGAAATTAATTCATTAGAAGCACAAATTGCTGATGCTCGTCGTTTTGCTACTATTGGTGAAGCTCGCCTGAATAAATGGCGCGGTCGGGTTTTTTCTAGTTAGATCTTTTTCTAGTCAAATCTTTTCTAGCTAAGTTTTTCTAGTTAAATAAACCTCAATTAAGTACGTATCTACTAAATTTAGCTTTCTTTTTTGAGGTTCTCAATCGCTTCTAGAGACGCAAAATGATGACCTCCGAGTCATGCTGTGACGCGTCTCTAGAATGGGAGATTTGCTCTACAAGTTTGACTCTATAAGTATAATTGACTCGTGAGAAAGGTCGACGTTCCAAATCATAGAACTTATATAGTGTCAAAAGTTTTTATGATTTTTTCTCAAATTCTGTTTTACATAAGCTGTTTTACATTACGCAGATAAGCTATTTTTATTGGCGAGATTCTATACCTTTTGTAAATTTTTTGATTCCACGCAAGTAGGATGTACTACTATTCTCGTAAACATCAAAGTGTCCGACCTGGGGGATGAGTAATAGTTTTTTTGGTACTGGCGCTGCATCATGTAGCTCTTTACTCATCTGATAGGGGACGACAGTGTCAGCAGTTCCATGGATAAATAAAACAGGTACTTTTAAGTAAGGGACTTTGGAGATTGAGTTAAATCGTTGCGTGAGCAATAAATCAACGGGAAACAAGGAGAACAAATTATGATGTTTGATTGTTTTTGCCATTGAGGTAAATGAGCTTTGGATAATTAGTCCACCCACTTCAGGATGTTTAACTGCTAAATCTATCGCAATTGCTCCTCCCAAAGATTCTCCATAAATCACAATATCTTTAGGTTGAATATTTCGATTTTTTACCAAGTAATTCCAAGCTGTTTGACTATCTTGATAAAACTGGGATTCATTAGGATATTGTTTACCTTCACTTTCACCAAAACCCCGGTAATCAATAACCAAAACCGAAAATCCTAATTTTCGTAACTCCTCAAATTTTTTGACCTGAGAACGGAAACTTTTATTACCAGCAGCACCACAAAAATACAATATCGTTTTGGGCGATCTGACTATTTTTGCAGGTTCATTTGTGACTACATTTTTTGCAGGTTCATTTGTAGCTACATTGATTTTCTCCTCAGATAATGGTGCATCGAACCACCAACCACTTAAATATTCACTTTTAGAGTTTGTAATTGGTATGCGCACTTTCTTAACTTCCGGAGAACTTGGTAATGTTTGAAGTTCCGGGCTAGGGCGAAATATTAAGTACCGTTGGTGTGCAAATAGAAATGAACATGCACAGGTGTAAATAAATATCAGAAATCCGAAAAAGATAAGTAGCTGTTTGCGACGAAAAAAGTAAAATTTTAACGTGTTTGCCACAGTTGTGTTTCCTGACAGGTTCCTGTAATAACGTCTAGTTGTTGTCCTCACACCATTCAGTCAGATGATACCCATCAACGAAGAAACCCCTCCCCAATAAGCCTCCCAAAAATCGGGGAGGAAAATTTAAATACTCTTGGGGTGGGGTTCTACAAAATGATAGGTAACTGAATCGACCGAACATCATATTCCTAGTCAATCTTTTCTATACAAACTTATAAACATCCGGCATTTATAAATATTCTTAAATAAAACCTCATAATTAGAGATTTCCCCCAAATTTTCCGGATAAGCAAGTTCGATAAAAAGCTTTTAATTAGGAGGTTAAGACTTAGACTACGGGAAATCATACAAAATCTTAAGATGTAGCATTTTTTTTAATACTACGTAGTATTTGTGGCTCACGACCCTATTAAATGGTATTATTATTTACCAGTTACTAAACCAGTTACTAAAATTTAGACAAATGGAAACATTAAGTGATGAGAATTTTAGCTAATCTGCGAATACCTTCTTGAAGTTGTTGCTTAGTTAATTCTCCATAACCAAAGATAAATTCACCTCTGGAATTGTTACCTTTTGAGTCTAGATTTAGGTAATTGGGGCTCGCAGGTGTCATTTCCACATTGACTTCTGCTGCACGGTGAATTATTTCTTCGTCCCTTAAATCTGTTTGTAAGCAGACCATAAGATGGATCCCAGCTTGATCTCCTAAAATTGTTGCTCTTTTGCCAAAATAATCCTTCAATGCTTGGACTAAAGTTTGGCGACGTTGGTCATATAGCGATCGCATTTTTCGAATATGTCTTTCTAGATGTCCGGCTTTAATAAACTCTGCAAGTACTTGTTGTTCCAGGATTGGTAAGTGACGACCGCTCAACCATTTAGCACGGGTAAATATAGAGACTAAGCTCTTTGGTAAAACTAGATACCCTATCCGTAAAGAAGGAAAAAGAACCTTGGAGAATGTTCCCACATAAAGTACACAAGAACCTCTGTCCAATCCTTGCAATGCGGGGATTGGTCGTCCATTGTAGCGATATTCGCTATCATAATCATCTTCAATGATTAGGGTACCGTTCTGTTGTGCCCAAGCCAATAGTTGTAAACGTCGGGATAGGGATAAAACTGCGCCGGTGGGAAATTGATGGGAAGGGGTAACATAAACTAGCCGAATATTTGATGATGTCAATTTTTGTATTTGTTCAACGATTAAACCAGACTCATCGACGCCAATTGGTAAAATGTGAGCACCGTGGGTTTGGAATATTAATCTTGCACTTAAATAACCAGGATCTTCTATGGCAATAATCTCTTCCGGTTCGATTAACAAACGTAGAATTAGGTCAAGTGCTTGCTGTGTACCATTGGTAATCAGTATCCGGTCTGGTTCACAATTCACAGCACGGGAGCGCGATAAATAATTAGCAATTTGTTCCCTTAAAGGTCTATAGCCCAAAGGGTCTATTGAATAGTCCAACCAATTTTGGTCAGCACTACAGTAACGCGATAGTAATCTACGCCATAATTCGATAGGGAATTGGTCAAAAGCTGGACGCCCAAAGCGGAATTTGATTGTCAGTGGAGAATCATCGATTTTTGCAACATTATCAGCATAGATTAAAATTCTACCATAGCGGGATAATTTAATTGGATTCTGGATAACTTTACTAAAAGATTCAATCGGAGTTGAGTGCAGCAGTTCATCGGGTAGTTGCTTGCAAACAAAAGTGCCGCTACCAACAATAGTTTCTAAATAACCTTCACTATTGAGCTGCTCGTAGCTTTGGGTGATAGTAAAACGAGAAATTCCTAAAGATTTAGATAGAGACCTTGTGGAGGGGATCTGGCTTCCAGGAGGTAGTCTTCCCTTAAGAATTGCTTGACGCAGTTCCTCATAAATTTGCTGGTATAGCGGTTTTGAAGAACTGCTATCAAGTGCGATTGCCACCTCCATATTTCCCATTTTTGATTTATTTTTCTGTTTCCTCGCTATTAACTATTAAAGCAAAGTGGACTGGCACTAAAAAACAAAATTGGCTCTTGTAACAAACCAATAAGGAAATTAACTTATTCTGTATAGATACCAATAAAGTTAAAGTGAACTAAAAAGTAATGTTAGTAATTTTGAGCTTTTATGAAGCCCTCGAGTATGCCTACTGTAAGCAAGATTTGCATCTATCCGATCAAATCCCTTGATGGAGTTGAAGTTAAGGAAGCATCCGTTCTTCCGAGTGGTGCACTTCAAGGCGATCGGGAATTTGCAATGTTTGACGAACAAGGTAAGTTTGTCAATGGTAAGCGCAATCCCAAGGTTCATCAGTTACGGACAAAATTTATTTTGGAATCTAAAGTTATTTCTTTACAAATCCAAGGGAGTGATGAAGAACAAAGCTTTAATTTAGAAGCAGAAAAACCTGCTTTAGAAGGGTGGCTAAGTAGTTTTTTTGGTTTTACAGTCAAAGTGAGGCAAAACTTATTGACAGGTTTCCCTGACGATACTGTGTCAACTGGTCCAACAATAGTTAGTAATGGAACCCTAAAAGAAGTAGCTTCTTGGTATTCTCATTTAGATGAAAATGACGTACGTCGTCAATTGCGCAGTACCATCGAAATTGATGGGATTCCAGCTTTTTGGGAAGATAGATTATTTTCGGAAACAGGGGATGTTGTTCCATTTCAAATTGGGAATCTGAATTTTTTAGGAGTTAATCCCTGTCAGCGTTGTATCGTTTTCGCTAGAGATGCTGTTACAGGTAAAACTCATCCCAAATTCCAAAAAATATTTATTACTAAGCGCCAAGAAACTTTGCCTCAATGGGTAACAACATCCCGTTTCGACCATTTTTATAAACTCACCGTGAATACCAGATTGGCGAGTTTAGGAACTGAAAATCAAATTATTCGAGTAGGTGACAAAGTGAATTTACTAACATAATTCATCATATTTTAAACATGGAAGCAGGAAAACAGGTTGTCATTAGAGAAACAACTGTACGGGAAGATTTCCTCATTGCTAAGCACTTTTACGAAATGTGGCTAGATGTGGGAGTTCCTGAAGACTTAATTCATTCCGACTGGGAAGATAATACTCTTACTTTTATCGAACAAGCTCGACAAAATTTGTTTTACCAGGGATTTGTTGCTCTTGTTGATGGTGTAATTGTAGGTTCTGCAAGTTGTCAACTTTTTGCAGGTTTGTACCCAAATGCTTTAAAACCAGAGTATCGCAAATACGGATATATTTGGGGTGTGTATGTGGAAAAGCCTTATCGCAGACAAGGAATAGCTAGAAAATTAACTAGAAAAACAATCGAATATTTGCAGGAAATTGGTTGTACCAGAGCAGTTCTTAACGCTTCACCAGAAGGTAAACCTGTGTATGAAGGTTTAGGTTTTATTAACAGTAATGCAATGCATTTAGATTTGACTCAGATGTGAGTTCTCCAAGAGAGTAAGTCATTAGTAAAGCGTGTCCTACGGACATAAGTCATTAGCGGATCCGCTAATGTAATGACTTGCGCGTAGCGCCATAACCCTTCTTTTTTAGTCGTTAGGGTAGGCATTCTCAACCTGAATTAGTAAATCATGATACAGAAAAATATTGCAATCCGAGATGCAGAGAACAGAGATATTTCCAGCATTATGGAATTAATCTGCTTAAAAGCTGAATTTGATGGGTGTGCTGAATCCGTACAAACAACACCTGAAAAACTGAAAGACGATTTATTTGGTCAAAAACCACTTGCATTCGTTCTTGTAGCCGAGATAGATCGTAATTTGGTTGGTTTTGCTACTTATCACTTTACATATTCAACATTCTTGGCGAAACCTTGTATTTGGTTAGACGATCTATACATCAAGACCGAATACCGAAGTAAAGGGATTGGTGAAGGTTTAATCCAGAATTTGTGTAAAATTGCACAATTAAAAGGTTGTGGCAGAATTGATTGGACTGTAGCTGCACAAAATGAAAGAGGAATCAAATTTTATCAAAGGATAGGTGCAAAGATTATTCAAAAAGCTAGACTATGTCGCTTGGATATTGAAGCAATTTCTCAGAATTCGTACCAATAGATTTTGAAATGCTATGAAGATATGAAAGTGTTAAATCTCTGCAGTAGATTTTTGTTCATAGATTCTTAATTCGCTATAGGTGCAGATATACATTGCAGGAAAACTGCATCGAATTTAGCCTATCGATAACAACTTTTTGCTATTTTTCAATTTCAGTTAATAGTTAAGTAACACCAAAAAAATTGAAATTACATCATAGTTATGAATACTTCAAAAAAACAAATCGATTCAGAAAAACTGACTCCTACCCAACGCAGTCAAGTTAAACGAGTACCAAAACGTGGGAATTATGAACGTCAAGTAATTTATGACATTTTAGATGAAGCATTAATTTGTCACGTGGGATTTATTGTGGATAACCAACCATTCGTAATTCCCACAGCCTTTGGGAGAGTTGGAGATAAAATTTATATTCATGGTTCTCCTGCAAGTCGAATGTTGCGCTCCCTATCTCAAGGTATCGAAGTTTGCGTTACGGTTACTTTACTTGATGGGTTAGTGCTAGCACGTTCTGCATTTCACCTTTCCATGAACTATCGTTCTGTAGTTGTTTTTGGTACAGCAGAAATAGTTAAAGATCCAGAGGAGAAATTGCAAGCATTAGAAGCCTTTACCGAACAGATAATATCTGGGAGATGGGGAGAAGTTAGATCGCCCAACCGTGCAGAATTACAAGGAACTTTAGTACTTTCCTTACCTTTAAATGAAGCATCAGCAAAAGTTAGAACGGGAATGCCCATAGATGATGAAGCTGACTATAATTTACCTGTATGGGCGGGTGTTTTACCTTTGAAGCTAGTTGCAGGTCAAGCTATTGCTGACGATCGCTTACTTGAAGGTATGGTTGTACCTGATTACGTGGAAAAATACACTCGCGATCGAGTTAATTCGTTTTCGTAGTGGAAACTCAAACAGCAGAACTTGTTTAAAGAGGCTTGCATAATTTAATAATGAGTCTGCTATTTGCTGTTTTGAATAATATTAATTAGGTTCTTCCAGTGTAGTTTCAGGAAATATTACATCTTCATACAGTGCATTCATTTCCCCTTCAAAATTAATGCTTTGCAGCTGAAATAATTTGTTTGCTGATGTGTAAGACTGCAAAACCCAAAGTCCTTCATTATTGCGCCGAAAACACTCAACCCTTTGACGTTTAGTGTTAATTACAACATATTCTTGCAAAGTTTCTAATAGTTGATAATCAGCAAATTTATCTCCTCGATCAAAAGCTTCGGTAGAATCAGATAAAACTTCAATAATTAAGCAAGGAAACTTTTTAAATGTAGTGTTTTCTTTATCCTGTTCGTCACAACTGACCATTACGTCAGGATAATAGTAGCGATTTTGTTTTTCGATCCGGGCTTTCATGTCGGAAATATATACTCGACAACCGGAACCGCGAACATGATTACGAAGAAGTGTAGCGAGGTTTAATGCGATAGTAACATGGGAGTCACTAGCACCCGCCATCGCATAGGCGTAACCATTGATGTATTCATGTTTAATATCACTTTTTTCCTCCATTTGAAGGTATTCTTCTGGAGTTAGATAAAAGGATTGGGGGGATACGACCATTGTTTTTAGGTGAGAAAAACTAGTTTTATTGTAAGTTCATTATGAGCCAATCCATTTGAGTCTGGGAATCCGATTTTTATGACGAAAATGAGTTTTGCTTAACTGAAATTATTGATTTAATTTAGAACAGCATTTCCCTTCACAATTACGCTGACTGCGGATACAACCATACATCCCATAACGCTGACCGTGTTTAGATACAGTAGGAATAGCTAACAATTGCAATGGAATACCTGTTAGCTTCCAAAATAATCTCCCACCTGAATGTAAAATATCCCATGCTTCTCCAATGTTTGGTGCTTCTACAAATTCTCTTAATTCATCATAAAATGCTTGCCATTGAGAATTAATAGTTGGGAGATGACATTTATCGTATGCTTTCATCCCCTCCCAATAATCTTCTAGGTCTTTGCTAATAGACATTTTGGATTTAGATTAGATAGCTTATTTTTAGTAATATAACCCCGCACTAAAAATAATTAAAACTATTAAGAGCAGGCTGATTGAATAGTTTTTTCTGAATTATTCCCGGAGTTATTCCCTGAATTTTCAACTTCTGTTAATTTACCCAACTTCTGCGGAACAAAATCGGATTCTTTCGCATTATTAATCTTAGATAAATAGGAATCTCTTACCGCTAATAAAAAACCTTTGATATTATCTTGCGCCCCTTTCTTTACTAAATCGTCAACTTGTTTAAAGAAATCAGAGCGCCATTTACCATTATTATCACCAAGGGCTTCTACCACATACAAACCTGCTAAATATTCAGCTAAAGGATCCAAACAAAAACGAATTTCGTCTTTAGCGTAACCTATAGTTTGAATCAGGTGTAAACGATTTTCTAAATAATCAAGATGCACTTCAGGCTCATCAATACCCATATCCGACAGTGCATCGATCGCATCATTGAGTTTAGCGTTTCCTGGCTGATAATTTTCCTGCAAACATTCCCAAGCGATCGCTTTCATATCTTGGTGAACTGTACGATCGTCTAAGTTATCTTCAGTCACGTCGCGGTTAACTTCATTCAGATAACCTAACATCAGGCTGGGAACATTTTCAGGTAATGAATTTTCCTGCTGCATATCAACATTAGCAATTAATTGTTCGGCATAAAGTTTAGCCAGCAAGACAGTAATATTACGCTCGCCAATCATTAAGGAAAGGCGGTTACAAGCATCAAAAAATTCTTGGTCTGTAAATTTATCCCGTTTGTCCCGCAGGGTTAAATAAGCTTCCATAAATGAAGACAGCTTATTTGCTTCTATTCGCAGGGGTTTAATGACTGTTTTATTTACCCTTCCCAATTTTTCTTCAATTCGGGAAGTAATTATCAATGCATTGACAGGAAAATTAGGAGATTCTGGTTGAATTGCATCTCGGGTATCAGCACTTAATTCGGAGAAGCGATCAACAATAACTAAAATGCGTCGCTTTCTTAACAAAGGAATCAGTAACTCCTCGCAAATTGGCTCTGGTTCATCAATTAAGGCTTGCAACTGTCCCCGAATTGCTTCCAATAGACTTGATTTATCTTCAACTTCCCGAAATTCCTCTTCTAAAAAGATTGGTAACATCAAATGTTCGCAGAGACGTTTTTCCTTTTCCTCTGCCATTGCCCAGTTAGCAATTTGACAAGCTAAACTAGTTTTACCAATACCACCTTCCCCATTAATTAGTATGCAAGTACGCTGTTTATTGAAGGTCGGATGCAGATTTTCCGAAGTTAGTTGGGGAACGGTATTACCTTCGAGAACTACAGGGATAGGAATATAGCAAGAGCGATAACTAACAGTATCTTTTTTAGGAAACTGCTCCCGCACAGATTTGATATATTTTGCAACCCAAGCATCAAGTACTTTTGGGTGGTAGTGAAACCAACCGACAAATAATACATACCTGAGGGGAACGTTGATGCTGATAAGTGGAAGAGAAAAATCTGTGTAGGGTTTTAGGGCATTATTAATTTTTAATAGCCACAATGGTGTCACCCTGAGCATAATCAACCATAGTAATGGCAGCAAAGTAATGTAAGCAGCAATTCCCAAAAGTAACTTATGTTGTAGTACCCACTCCGAACCCTTATCGAATAAACGAGTTTCTTTTTCAGCTTTAATTGCATTGAGGGGACGACGTATACGGACAATTTCTTCTAGGGTAAATTTATTATTTTCGTTTTCTTCCAGAGTTTTTAGAACTGGTTCGAAATCTGATATTACATGTGCTAACTTGCTACTAGAAAGTTTACTAGCTTCGTCCTGAAAACCTGCGGCGATACCTCCTAAACCTTTAACAGCAGCATGACGTACATAAGATTTTTCATCGTCAAGCAATTTAATTAGATTCGGGATTGCAGATGAAGCGTCGCTTCCCATTGCTCCTAAAGCATAAGCAGCATTTAGACGTACTCCAATATTATTATCTTTTAACGCCCCAATTAATGCCGGAACTGCGACTTTAGCTTCTACACCAATTTTTCGTAGTGCTGATGGTGCATAAATTCGTACATATTGTTCCTTATCCTGCAAAGCTGCAATTAATGAGGGTACTGCAGGTTTTGCTGCTTCACCAATATTTCCTAAAGCAATAGTCGCATAAAGTCGAACTTGTGGGTCGTCATCCTGTAATGCTAATGTCAAGGCTTCAACTGCAGGTGCTGCTTCTACACCAATATCACTTAATACCGAAGCTGCGCGCCAACGTAGGTTACTATCTTCGTTTTTCAAAGCTTCGATTAAAGCTCCAACAGCAGGTTCACCGATATTAACCAAAGCATCAGCAGCATCAGTAAATCTAGCATTCTTGCTTGCTAATTTTTCAATTAAGGGTTCAATCTTTGTATTAGTAGTGATTTGTGCCCAACTATTTCCAGTCCATAACCAGAATATCATCACAAACAACACAGCTACTTTCAGTGACGCCTTTAGTAATCGCCTGATAGTTTGCGTTCTCATGAAATTGTTAACTCCAGTCATGGGAAAACTGAATATATTGTAATCTGCTTATTGACCTAGTTATTGCGAATCATAGAATTTGCGGGATCATAAGTCAGGATTCAGATTTATGTTTTTCTTGATAAACGCCTAAATATAAATAATTTTAGATAGATTTTTCGAGTATTTTTCTAAACATTTTTTAAATATTAATATTTAAAGTTAAAAAACTCATAATCGATGCTTAATTATAAAACTTCATTGTTGTCAACAGTAATTAGTAGATTATTTGGCATTTTCACTATAAAAAAATAAATATAATACTAATTCAATAACTTAAAAAAACATGTAAATAATTTTTAAAACCAAATATAATCTATTAAATATTTTATTTTATTCACTAAAGTAAGTTTTTTAGTAAATAAAATACTTATTAAATATGTCAACAAAATAATCATTATTAGCTACTTTTTATATAAAAAGAATATATAATCGACATTAATTCTATACATATAATTACATATAAGTATCTGTAGAGAAAAACCAGAAAAGATGGATGAAATCACTGAACCATAGCTATGAAAAGTAACGCTATATTTCAAGTATCGTCAAATAAAAAGGTGCAATGAGAGGGGTGTATCTACCAACCCATTATAATTTATGAATCAACTTGAAATCCCATCTTGGTGTCAAATTCGTGCAAGCTTTAAAAGTATTTGGGGTTACGAAGATTTCCGCTTTCCCCAAGGTGAAATCATTCATAATTTATTAGCCCATAAAGATGCATTGATTATAATGCCTACAGGCGGGGGAAAATCAATTTGTTTTCAACTTCCAGCATTATTACAAACAGGGTTAACTTTAGTTGTTTCGCCATTGGTTGCTCTAATGGAAAATCAAGTGGCTGAACTACAACAAAAAAAATTACCAGTAGCCCTTTTACACAGTGAATTACCCCCTTGGCAAAGACGAAAAACTTTGCAAGCATTAGAACAACAAAATTTGAGATTATTGTATTTATCTCCAGAGACTTTACTTAGTCCTAAGGTATGGGAAAAACTGTGTCATCCCCAATTAAAAATTAACGCTTTAATTTTGGATGAAGCCCATTGTCTCGTACAGTGGGGAGATACTTTTCGTCCCGCTTACCGTCGTTTGGGAGCAGTGCGAAAAACATTACAAAAATCCAAACCACCAGGAACAAAGATAAGTTTAGCGGCATTTACAGCAACAGCTGATTTAGAAGCACAAAAAGTTATCCAACAAGTTTTACAATTACAAAAACCACAAATTTATCGCCTCAATCCCTATCGCCCTAACCTTCATCCAAAAGTTTCCATTGCTTGGACTCCACGATCCAGACAACAACAGTTATTAAGTTTTATCAAAGAATTTGTTCAAGGAAATTCTCAACAAGCGGGCTTAGTTTATGTCCGCACAAGGCGAGACAGCGAAGAATTATCTACGTGGCTGCAAAATAAAGGTTACATAACCGCTAGTTACCATGGTGGACTAGATGCAGAGGAACGTCGCAATATTGAAGCAAAATGGTTGAATGGGACAATACCTTTTGTTGTCTGTACTTCTGCTTTTGGTATGGGTATAAATAAACCTGACGTGCGTTGGGTTGCTCATTACCACGCACCGTTATTGCTTTCCGAATACGTGCAAGAAATAGGAAGAGCGGGTAGGGATGGAAAACCTGCTCGAGCATTAACTTTAATTAGCGAACCCACAGGATGGTTAGATCCGGAGGACAAACAAAGACAAAAGTTTTTTAGCGAAAAAATGCGATCGCAATTATTATCAGCCCAGAAATTGATTAAAAAAATACCAGTTATGGGAGAAGTAAATGCTGTCGCTGAGAAATTTACCGAGGGTGAAGTAGTTCTATCACTAATGCACAGCATGGGTAAGTTAGAGTGGCTCGACCCATTTAAATATCGTATAAAAAAGTGTAATTCTTCTGGCTTATCTACCCAATTAAATGCGATCGGGCAAACTAATCAATATTTGATGACAAAGCAATGTCGCTGGAAATTCTTGCTAAATGCTTTTGGCTTTAACGAGCAAGCACAAAATTTACGCTGCGGACATTGTGATAATTGTCAGAGGTAGGGATTGGGGATTGGGGATAGCACTGCGTGCCGCCGCCGCAAGTCCCCAACCCCTAAAACTGCCTTAAAAACCGTAAGTCGCTGGTATAAACGCGACGAATATCATCTAGTTGGTGTAGTACCATTGCAAAGCGTTCTACACCAAATCCTGCTGCAAAACCAGTGTAAACTTCCGGATCGTAACCTACGGCTTTAAGTACATTTGGATCGACCATTCCGCAACCCATCACTTCTAGCCAGCGCCCATTCCACTGTAAATCTACTTCGGCTGAAGGTTCGGTGAATGGGAAATAGCTAGCACGGAAGCGAATAGGTAATTCGCCAAACATCTGTTGCAAAAACTCTTTGATTGTACCTTTAAGATCGGTAAATGTTAGCCCTTCATCTACTGCTAAAAGTTCCAGTTGGTGAAATACTGCAGCATGGGTAGAATCTACATTGTCACGACGATAAACTCGCCCGGGAGCAATGATACGAATCGGTGGTTCCTCAGCTTCCATGAATCTGATTTGTACCGATGAAGTATGGGTTCGCAGTAAATTCCCATCTGGAAGATAAAACGTATCTTGCATATCGCGGGCGGGATGGTCTAGCGGGGTATTAAGTGCTTCAAAATTGTAGTAATCTGTTTCCATCTCTGGTCCAGAAGCTACTGTGTAACCCAAACCAACAAAAATATCTAGGGCTCGGTCAATTATGCCATTGAGGGGATGAATCCGACCTTGGGGACGATAAATTCCCGGCATGGTAACATCTATAGTCTCAGCTTCCAATTGTGCTTGAATTTTTGCTGCTTCCAAAGATTCACGTTGCTTTTCTAAGGCTGTTTGGATTGCTTCTTTTACTGTATTGGCAACTGCCCCAACTTTCGGTCTTTCCTCAGCACTTAATTTGCCCATTGTCCGCAACAGTAAACCCAGCTGTCCTTTTTTACCCAGGTAGCTGACCCGTAGTTCCTCTAGGCGTTCGAGATTGTCACTGGCTGCGATCGCACTTTCTCCTTCTTGTCGCAGTGTTAATAATTGAGCCTCTAAGCTGCTGGGCTGATTCGTCATGGGTTCAACTTCAATACAAATTAATTAATAATTATTACTTTCGAACTTTTAGTCCAAAATTAATGATCTACCAACAAGGTCACATTAGTAATATACCTAATCCGTATCAAAAATAATGGAAGAGATGCCACCTATTTTAACTAGGGTTCGGGAACTAATATAATTTATCTTCCCATTTGCCTCTGTAAACACTTATATATCTGTGCTTACCGATCACTTTATTAAGACGTCACGCTATGCTAACGCTAATCTCCAAAATATATTTTCAAAATATTTTTTGTACAAGTACTTGTGAGGATAAGCAATAACAACTGACAATAACTCTTGGCTAATGAACATCAAATATCAATTTATAATTATTTGCAAATGAAGTTATTAATCAGCAATGATGATGGAATCTATGCTCTGGGCATTCGTGTCTTAGCAAATACTTTAGCTGAAGCTGGTCATGATGTTACAGTTGTCTGCCCAGACAGAGAGCGTTCGGCAACAGGACACGGACTAACTCTACATCAACCAATTCGTGCCGAAATCGTTGAATCGGTATTCCATCCCAGCGTTCGTGCTTGGGCTTGTGATGGAACCCCATCTGATTGCGTTAAATTGGCACTTTGGGCTCTGCTAGATTCTCCTCCAGATTTAGTACTTTCCGGCATTAATCAAGGAGCCAATGTTGGAACAGAAGTTCTTTATTCTGGTACAGTTTCTGCAGCGATGGAAGGGGTCATTGAAGGAATTCCTGGATTGGCGTTTAGTCTTGCTAGTTATACTTGTCGTGAGTTTCAGCCCGCGGCTGATTTTGCCAAAAAATTAGTTAGTCAATTAGGAGAAAAGCCTTTATCAGAATTGATGTTACTCAATATTAATATTCCCCCAATCCCAGCTGAAGAAATAGCTGGAGTTACCTTTACCCGTCAAGGAATAAGACGCTATGTCGATGTTTTTGAGCGTCGAGTAGACCCCAGAGGTAAAAATTATTACTGGCTAACAGGTGAAGTCCAAGAAGATTTGGAACCACCAGAAATTTTAGGACTACCGAAAAATGCACCAATAGATGTTCGCGTAATCGCTAAAAAATATATCAGTGTCACCCCTTTGCAATACAATCTCACTTACGGGAGTGGTTTAGAGAGATTACTTAAAAACGATATGTTTTCTAGTATATTTTAAGTCTTTCTTTGTTAGCAAAAATTACGTTAAATGCACCGAGAAAAAATTTAAGTTATAAATTAGATCCAATGAAAAAAATATTTCTTAACCGAAGCTGCAGAAAAAACTTGTACGTTTCGGAGTCCTAAAAATGTTTTTAGCAAAAATTGCACGAATTAAGAAATTTGGATTGTCAACCAACGCTTTCTTGTTTCACTTGCAACTGGACACCATCAACTTAACACATAAAAAGTAACAATTTTGTATTTATAGCTTGCTTAACACAGCAAGCAATACTTATGTCTAGAATTGAAAATCAATTTATTGTACATTTTTGGGGCGTTCGCGGCAGCATACCGTGTCCAGGTCCACATACAGTCCGTTATGGCGGTAATACTTCTTGCGTTGAAATGCGAGTCGGAGGAAAACGCTTGGTATTTGATTGTGGTACGGGACTACATGTTTTGGGGAAGTCATTACTACCTGAAATGCCTGCAGAAGCTCATATTTTCTTTACCCATTCCCATTGGGATCACATGCAGGGATTTCCCTTTTTCACCCCAGGTTTTGTCAAAGGAAATACTTTTCATATATATGGCGCAATCGCACCTGATGGTTCAACAATAGAGCAGCGCCTTAACGATCAAATGCTTCATCCCAATTTTCCAGTACCTTTGCAGATAATGCAGGCGAATTTATATTTTCGGGATATTAAAGCTGGAGAAGAAATCAAAATAGATGATGTTACGGTACAAACAGCACCACTTAACCATCCAGGGGAAGCTATTGGGTATAGAGTTAATTGGAAAGGTGGTACAGCGGTTTATATTACCGATACCGAACATTTTCCCGACCGTTTAGATGAAAATGTTTTGTGGTTGGCACGTGATGCCGATATCCTCATTTATGATTCCACTTATACTGATGAAGAATATTACTGTGAAAATTCACCGAAAATAGGTTGGGGACATTCAACTTGGCAAGAAGCAGTGAAAGTTGCAAAAGCTGCGAATGTGAAACAATTACTGATTTTCCATCACGATCCAGCCCATGATGATGATTTTCTAGATAAAGTTGGGGAAGAAGTAAAAGAAAAATTTTCTGGAGCAATAATGGCCAAAGAAGGTATGGAACTTCAAGTTTGTGTATCCTAAATAACTAACATCTTTAGTTATCTATGTTCTGTTTTGCAGTCTATTCTTAACCTCTTTATCAAAAAAAATTTCCCGTTAGTAAGTCAAAAATAGTAGAATTTGCATTCGGAGATATTAGAAATTTTAGATTAGATTGGTGATTGAGGGCTTTAACATTAACCCCTTCAATAACTGAAAAACTAATCCAAAACAAATCTATGGGCGCTGATTCAAACATAAATGCCAATATATGACCGAGGAGTTTATCCAACACAGGATGTTGGTTTGCCCTGCCATGCATTGTTTTAGTGATTCACCTCTTTTTGTTTGGATCCAGTAAAAGGGTTAATTGGAAGAGCAAAACTAAAGTGAAAGGAAGTTTTCACTCTAGAAGCTTCTAAATAGTTCTCGAACAAATCTAAAATCTTTGTATCCACGTGCTAAATTTGTCTCAAAATGGGTGTTCTGTGTGGGTTACTTCTTCGACTGAATTGGCGCTAACACCAACATGCCTTGCCCTTGGCAAATTTGACGGCGTTCATCGCGGTCACAAACGGGTGATAGAACCAATATTACCGACTTCCCAGAACAAAATAAGGGGAGAATGGCAGAGTGGAAGAGAAAAGGAAATTAGTGACATATCTGGTGAAGGCTCTTTCACTTCTAATTCAAGCCTTTCTTCTTCTCATACTTACTCTACAGTAGTAACATTTAATCCTCACCCCCAAGAATATTTTACGGGTAAACCTAGAGCTTGGTTAACCCCTATGGAAGAAAAAATTGAAGAACTGCGATCGCTTGGTGTGGAGCAGTTAGTGATGTTACCTTTCGACAAAATTTTGTGTACCTTGAGTCCTGAAGATTTTGTGCAAAGGATTTTAGTGGAACAACTGCAAGCTGCTCGCATCAGCGTGGGCGAGGATTTTCGTTTTGGTTCCCAGCGTAGGGGTACAGTTCAAGACTTACAGCGAATTGCTGCAAGGTATAACATTCCTGTGAATATTGTTTCTCTGGAAACTCAGGAATATACTCAAATGGATGACTCGAATAGAAAAGAACGTATAAGTACTTCCCTTATTCGAGAAGTATTAGCAACAGGAGACATGGAACGAGCCAATGAACTACTGGGTCGTCCTTACGCCCTAGTTGGTAAAGTTGTTACCGGTGAGCAAATAGGTAGAACCATTGGTTTCCCCACAGCTAACCTACAAATACCTAAAGATAAATTTTTGCCGCGCAAAGGAGTTTATGCTGTCCGCGTTTCAATTCTGAACGACATATCAAACAAGTACGAATTTCATTGCTTGGGCGTAATGAATATTGGTAGTCGCCCAACTGTAAATGGTGCAAATCTATCCTTAGAAGTACATTTGTTAGACTGGGCTGGCGATCTGTACGAGCGAACACTTAGAGTTAGACTGGAGAAATTTTTACGTCCCGAACAAAAATTTTCTGGTCTTGAAGCCCTAAAAAATCAAATACAACAAGACTGCGTCAACGCAAAAATTTTCTTTGGTAGTGAATTGTGAGGTTTCAGTGGGAATACTAGGGAATGGTTATAGGAGATTGGCGACTGGGGACTGGCGATTGGGATACTTAAATCCCTAATTCCTAATCTCTAATTTCTAATCCCTAACCACTAATCCCTAATCCCTAGTCGCTACATACTGCATGAGAGAGAAAATTGACGCCCTCAAACAAAATCTAGCTTTGACCATTGTTGGCAAAAATGATGCTATTCGCCTAATACTAGTAGCTTTGCTTTCTGGTGGTCATGCTTTATTGGAAGATGTTCCTGGAGTTGGTAAAACATTGCTAGCGAAATCTTTAGCGCGTTCTATTGATGGCAATTTTCAGCGCTTACAATGTACTCCAGATCTATTACCGACTGACATTACCGGTACAAATATTTGGAATCCTAAAAGTGGTGAATTTAATTTTCTCCATGGACCGGTATTTGCTAATGTCTTGCTTGCTGACGAAATTAACCGCGCTACACCTCGTACCCAATCGGCTTTATTAGAGGTTATGGAAGAACATCAGGTAACAGTCGATGGCGTTTCTCGTGCAGTTTCCCAACCTTTCTTTGTTATCGCGACACAAAACCCAGTTGAATATCAAGGAACTTTTCCTCTACCAGAAGCCCAGATGGACAGATTTATGATTTCATTAAGTTTGGGTTATCCTTCAGCAGCAGAAGAATTACAAATGCTGCAAAATCTTCAAGGTGGATTCAAAGTCAATAATTTACAGCCTTGCATTACTCCAGAAGAAGTACAGGAGTTACGTCGAATATGCGCTCAAGTCAAAGTTGAAACAATATTACAGCAATACATTCTCGACCTAGTTAGAACTACCAGGTATGACGAGGAAATTACCCTTGGTATCAGTCCTCGCGGTACTGTCGCTTTGCAAAAAGCAACCCAAGCCTTAGCTTTTCTATGCGATCGCGATTACGCCATTCCCGATGATGTCAAATATCTTGCTCCCCACGTTCTGTGTCATCGTCTAATACCAAATAACGGGCGCAGCGCTAGAACTGTTATAAAGCGTTTGTTGCGATCGGTTCCGATTCCGTAAGAGTTAATGGGTAATTGGTAATTGGTAATGGGTAATTGGTAATGGGTAATTGGTAATTGGTAATTGGTAATAGCTTGGAATTAGAGCATTTTACTAACAATTGCTGCTGTTTCTTTTGAGGAGACGATAGGAATTATTTCGAATTCAGCTAGGTCTTGCCATTGTAATATCCATTCCTGCAATAGACACAGATCGTCACATTCCATTAGTTGGAAACAACGATTTAAGTTCACTTCAACCCAACTATCGAGATATTTTAAGCCTTTTGGCATCATCCGCCCTTTTTCTTG
>JGI1201J43222_100024_pt1 | contig 95213 bp, 93 predicted proteins | sample MastesBC008_FD_43222 | JGI IMG/M metagenome (IMG submission 43222) | reverse complement strand
TCCTGTCCCTGCCCTCCCGACCAGAACGGTACCTGATCCGGCTCCCGGAAGGGCAGATCACCATCATCGCATGCGGGGCTGTGCGCCGGATTGGGAAAGGTCGATCTCGCCTCCCAAAAGGTCGTCACCCCCGATGGCCGCAGGCCATCTGGGGGTCCATCCCGGGTCGGTGCGGCGGGGGGAGGGGGGATGGTGGCAGATTCATCCCACAAACCGCGCATGATGCACTTGCCGCACCTTTCAGAGATGGGCCCCCAGACGCTGCGCGTCGGGGGTGACGCCAGGAGGAGGGGGCGTGTCCGTTGCCAACAACACCGCATCCCCGGCGGATGCCGGGGTCTCCTGCGGTGTTTTCCGCGGAGCCGGCCGCACGGGGCTCCGGCATACGCCGGAGATGCGGAGAGAGGGGGGATAGTGGGAGCATGATCCCCGCAATTGCGCATGACGCACTTGCCGCGTCGTTCCGTGATGGGCCCCCAGACCGCTTGCGCGGTCGGGGGTGACGCCAGGAGGAGAGAATGATCTTCATCCTCCTGCCGAAATTCTGCGGAGCCAGCCGCACGGGGCCCCGGCTTTCGCCGGGGTGAGCGGAGAAAGGGGGCGTTCGGCTGCGGGCCCTCCGCAGCGCCGGGGTGAGCGGAGCGGGGGCGGGGCTGGCCTAGGGGGTGTCGGAGGGGGTGATGTCGTCCGGGGACGGACCGATGATGCCTTCGCGCTGGAGGGCACGCATGGCGGCGCTGGCGAACCAGGTTTCGCCGGGGTCTGCGGGGGACGGGCCGGGGCGTTTCACCTTGAAGCCGAAGGGCAGGTCCAGCGTCGAGGGCGGCGTGTCGAGGACAATTTCGTGATGGGCGAACAGGGACCGGCTTTTCGGTTCCGGGGCCATGGCGGAGAGGGCGAAGCCGAGCACGACAATCAGGCCGGCCCAGACATTCGACTTGAAGACGGCGAGGGCGGCCTGTTCGCGGCTGGATTTGAGGCGGGCGGCCTGCCAGATGCCATGGGCGAGGAAGAGGATGGCCGTCAGTGCGCCGATCCGTCCGGCCTCGTTCAGGGCTGCCGCCAGCGCGATCAGCGCGGTGGCGCTCATGTGGAAGCAGAAGCTGATCAGCACAGCGCGCTGGCCGAACAGGCGCGCGGTCGAGCGCACGCCGATCAGGGCGTCATCCTCCCGGTCCTGCAGCGCATAGATCGTGTCATAGGCGATGGTCCACAGGATCAGGCCGGCATAGAGCACGAGTACCGGCAGGGTGATCGTGGTGGCGACCGCCGCGCCGACGAGCACGCCCCAATTGAAGGTGAGCCCGAGCCAGGCCTGTGGCCACCAGGTGACCCGCTTCATGAAGGGATAGGCCGCGACCAGCGGCACCGACAGGAGGGCAATGAGTTTGGCGTCCAGCGGCAGGGCCAGCCAGACGCCGAAGCCGACGACCAGCTGGGCGCCGAGGAACAGATAGGCCTGGCGCAGCGTGACCGCGCCGGACGGGATCGGGCGCAAGGCCGTCCGGCTGACGCTGGCATCGATGTCCCGGTCGGTGATGTCATTCCAGGTGCAACCGGCCCCGCGCATGGCTGTGGTGCCGAGCAGGAACAGCACGGCCCAGACCAGATCCATGACATAGACGCCGGTGATCAGGCGCTGGAACATCAGGCCGATCAGGCAGGGCAGGTATAGCAGCCAGATGCCGACCGGCCGGTCCCACCGCGCCAGCATGGCATAGGGCTGCCAGCCGGGCGGCAAACTGGCCAGCCAGCCGGGCAGGGCGCTGTCCGCCGGGATTCTGCGCGTGTCGTCCATCGCTGGGGCTTATACCGAATTTCCCTGTTTCCAACAGCCGGAGACAAGCATTGGGGGAATTTGGCCGAATGCGGCCGGCCGGATCAGGCCTGGAAAACGGTCTTGCGGTTGACGAAGGCGCGGATGCCGTCGGCTGCCAGTTCGCGGCCATAGCCTGACTGTTTGATGCCGCCAAAGGGCAGGCGCGGGTCTGACGCCACCATCGCATTGATGAAAGTGGCTCCGGCCTGCAAGTCATTCACCGCCTGCTCCATTTCGGCCGGGTCCTGTGTGAAGATCACGGAGCCGAGCCCGAACACGCTGGCATTGGCGCGGCGAATCGCATCGTCGAGGCCGGACACTTTCCAGAGATTGGCGACCGGGCCGAACATTTCCTCATCAGTGGAAGGTGTGCCGTCCGGGGCCCCTGTCAGGATACAGGGATCGAACCAGTTGCCGGTGTCCGGCAAGGCGTTGCCGGCCTTGAACAGATGTGCGCCGGCCGCGACGGACGCGTCGACCTGGGCCACGAGGTCATCGCGTATATCGGGCGTGGCAAGCGGCCCGATATCGGTTGTGTCCTGCATCGGATCGCCAAGCCGGAGCTGTCGGAAGCGGGCCTCGAAGCCTTGCCGGAAGGCATCGAACACGTCTTCGTGGACGAAGAACCGCTTCGCGGCGATGCAGGATTGGCCATTGTTCTGCGTGCGGGCGGTGAGCGCCGTATCGAGTGCCGAGTCGAGATCTGCCGAGGGCATGACGATGAAGGCATCCGATCCGCCGAGTTCCAGCAGGGAGGGTTTCAGCGCCTTGCCGGCGGTGGCGGCGACGGCGCCGCCGGCGGGACCTGACCCGGTCAGCGAGACGGCCCGGACGCGCTCGTCCTGGATCACGCGCTCGACCTGGTTCGACCCGATCAGCAGCGTCTGGAAGGCCCCGTCGGGAAATCCGGCCTCGCGAAAGACTTCCTCGATGTTGAGCGCCGAGCGGAACACGTTGGAGGCGTGTTTCAGAAGGGCGGTGTTGCCCGCCATCAGGGTGGGGGCGGCAAAGCGGAACACCTGCCAGAACGGAAAATTCCACGGCATCACGGCCAGGATGACGCCGAGCGGGAGGTGGCGCGCGAAGGCCTTGCGGCCGTCGCTCTGCATTTCTTCGTCGGCCAGATAGGTGGCGGCATGTTCGGCATAATGGCGGCAGACCCAGGCGCATTTGCGGATTTCGGCCCTTGCCTGGCTCAGCGGCTTTCCCATTTCGGCGGTCATGCTGGCGGCATAACGGTCCGAATTGGCCTCGAGCACGCCGGCGGCGGCCTGCATCAGCCGGGCGCGGGTGTCGAAACCGGTCTTGCGCCATGAGGCAAAGGCGGCATCGGCGCGGGCGATGGCGCTGTCCACGTCTCCGGCTGTATGGGGTTTGAATTCCTCGATGAGTGTGCCATTCGCCGGATTCACGGATTTGATGGTCTGGTCGGCCATGTTCGCCTCTTGCTGAGTGGTCGCTGTTACAGGGTATGTCGGTCGCATGAGTTCAATACCAAGACTTTATGTTCGTTCCACGCTCGCCGCATCCGAGCCGGTCCGGCTGGACGCGGATGCCTCGAAATACCTGATGCGGGTGATGCGGCTCGGCGAAGGCGACGCGGTGCGGGTCTTCAATGGCCGGGACGGGGAATGGCTGTGCCATCTGGATGCGCCGGACGGAAAGATCGCCGTGATCGTGCCGGCTGAACAGATGCGGGCGCAGGCGGAGGCGGGCGCGCCGGAGCTGACCCTGCTGTTTGCGCCGGTGAAGAAGTCGGAAACGGATTTCATCGTCGAGAAGGCGACCGAACTGGGCGCGCGGGTGATCCGGCCCGTGCTGACGCAGTTCACCCAGACGCGCACCGTGCGGCGCGACCGGTTCGAGAAGATTGCGCTGGAGGCTGCCGAGCAGACCGAACGGCTGGACCTGCCGGTCATCGCGGACCTGGCCAGCCTGGATGCGGCGCTGGCGGCCCTGCCGGGCGGGACGGCGGTGATCTTCTGTGACGAGGCGGGCGGGGATGACTCGCAGCCCTGGGGCGGGCAGACCGGCCGGGCGGCCGCAGCGCTGGACGTGCTGACGGGGCTGAAGGGCCGCGCGGCGGCGGTGCTGATCGGGCCCGAAGGCGGCTTCAGTCCGGAGGAGCGGGCTTTCCTGCGCGGGCGGGACGAGACCTATCCGGTCAGTCTGGGGCCACGGATCCTGCGCGCCGAGACGGCCGCGATATCAGCGCTGACCCTGTGGCAGGCCGTGTGCGGGGACTGGACCTAGAACGGCCAGCGCTTCATCGGGGTCGGCACGGCGCCTTCCCAGCGGCGCTGCCAGTTCAAGGTCACGCCGATGCGGCGCTCCAGCTTGCCATCCCAGTGCACTTTCAGTCCGACTGCGGCGAGCGTGTCGGCGATTTCCTGTCCGATCTGGAGAAACACGGCGTCGGCCGTGTTGTTGGCGGCGCCATAGCTGAGATAGAGCTCTCCGGTCTCGACCGCACTTTCGGTGTCCTGCTGGTGGAAGAAGACATAGCCCCGGGCCCGGCGGCCGAGCGTTTCGAAGTCCTCGATCTCGACGCTGATCTCCGCCGCCCCGCACGTGCCGCAGCAGGTGAAGTTCTGGCGCGCGACAATGTCGGCATCCTCCAGCATGTCGAACGCCAGTTCCAGCCGGTCGAAATCGGTCAGGATCGGCCAGCCGGTCTGGTCGGCGCGCAGGGATTCGATCTCCTGGATCACGGCGGAGCGGACTTCGGACTGGCGGTCGCGTTCGGAAATCCGGGAGTCGAACTCCTCGGTCATGTCGAGCAGGATGTCCTCGATCTCGTCGACCGGTTCATAGCCGCCGCGCACATGGATGCGGGCCCAGACTTTCAGGTCGTCGCGTTCTTCTGTTGTAAATCGCGTCATCGGTCTTGCCTGAGTGAATAAACGAACTTGTGAGAATAACCCGGTTGGCGCTCAAGAGAAACATCCCTATGTGCACAGGCACGAAGAGTTTGAGGGAGCCTCTGTTTTGACCACGCCGACGTCGGACATCGACGAGACTTCCCGTCGTATCGCCTCCAAATCCGAGCTGATCGAATATTTCGAAGCCGGCAACAAGCCCCGCGACCAGTGGCGGGTGGGCACCGAGCACGAAAAGTTCGGGTTTCTGCGCGAGGGGCTGCGGCCGCTGCCCTATGAGGGCGAGGCATCCGTTCTTGCCATACTCGAGGGCCTGCGCGACCGGTTCGACTGGCAGCCCATCCTCGAGGCGGGCAAGCTGATCGGCCTGAAAAAGGATGGCGCGAGCGTCTCGCTGGAGCCGGGCGGCCAGTTCGAACTGTCGGGCGCGCCGCTGCGCACCATGCACGAGACGTGCAACGAGGTGGGCAGCCATCTGCGCGAAGTCCGCGAGATTGCCGATCCGCTGGGCGTGGCCTTCATGGGGCTGGGCGCCAGCCCGGTCTGGAGTATGGCGGAGACCCCGGTCATGCCCAAGGGCCGCTACAAGATCATGGTGGACTATATGGACAAGGTCGGGCGGCTGGGCCGTCAGATGATGTTCCGCACCTGCACCGTGCAGTCGAACCTGGATTTCGAATCCGAGGCCGACATGGTGAAGAAGTTCCGCGTGTCGCTGGCGCTGCAGCCGCTGGGCACGGCGCTGTTTGCCAATTCGCCCTTCATGGACGGGCGTCCGAACGGCTTCCTGTCGTATCGCTCGCAGATCTGGACCGACACCGATCCCGACCGGACAGGCATGTTGCCCTTCGTGTTCGAGGACGGGTTCGGCTTTGAGCGCTATGTCGACTATGCGCTGGACGTGCCGATGTATTTCGTGCGGCGTGGCGGAAAATATCTCGATGCCAGCGGCCTGTCCTTCCGCGACTTCCTGGAGGGCAAATTGCCGATCCTGCCGGGCGAAAAGCCGGCCATGGACGATTTCGCCGACCATCTGTCGACCATCTTCCCGGAAGTGCGGTTGAAGCAATTCCTTGAAATGCGTGGCTCCGATGGCGGGCCGTGGAGCCATCTCTGTGCCTTTTCGGCCTTCTGGACGGGGCTGCTGTATTGCGGCGACAGTCTTGAGGCGGCCTGGGATCTGGTGAAGGACTGGTCGGCGGCAGAACGCGAAGCGATGCGCCAGGGCGTACGCACGCTGGGCCTGAAAACGCCGGTGCCGGGTGGCCGCTCCATGCAGGATCTGGCCATCGACGTGCTGGACATTGCCCGCGCCGGTTTGAAACGCCGGGCAAACCTGTCGGTCGCCGGTGATGATGAGACCGGCTATCTCACCGAACTGGACGAGATTGCCCGGACGGGCCTGACCCCCGCCGAGCGGCTTCTGGAAAAGTATCACGGGGCCTGGCAGCGCGACCTGAGTCACATTTTTGCCGACCAGGCCTATTAGGGGCAAAATTCTCCCTGCCACCGCGTTCGGATTTGGCACAAGCTGCCTTGAGGCAATTGCGTTTGCGTGATCAAAGTACCGGTTCGTAAGAATTTCCGGGGAGTTGAACGCGTGACGGATATCACTGCGACGGGTGAAACGGGCAAGCCTCGTGACACGTCATTTTTCGGCCATCCAAAAGGATTGGCCATCCTGTTCTTTACCGAGATGTGGGAGCGCTTTTCGTATTACGGCATGCGCGGCCTGCTGGTGCTGTACCTGACCCAGCATTTCCTGTTCTCGGACGAGAAGTCATCGATCATGTACGGCGCCTATACGGCGCTCGTTTACGTCATGACCATCATCGGCGGCACGCTGGCCGACCGGTATCTTGGCCAGCGCAAGGCCGTGACCTTCGGGGCGATCCTGCTCTGTCTTGGCCATTTCGGCATGGCCTTCGAAGGATCCGGGTCCAAGGAATACCTGGTGACCAATGGCGCGGGAATCGAGATTGCGCATGAAGGCCGCGGCGACAATCGCCAGCTGTTTGTCGATGTGGATGGCGAGACCCGCCGCGTCGTGTTCGAACAGGGCAGCGGAGACCTTCAGATCCTGGCAAGCGCAGATGATGCGAAGGAACCGACAGCGCCGGTCTACCAGCAGATCGCCAAGGCCGACTATACGACGCGTATCGAACAGCAGGAGCTCTACACGAACATCCTGTTCCTTTCGCTGGCCTTCATCATTGCCGGGGTCGGCTATCTGAAAGCCAACATCTCCACGATTGTCGGGGCGATCTACGACTTTGACGATCCGCGCCGGGATTCGGGCTTCAGCCTGTTCTATATGGGCATCAATCTCGGCTCGCTCCTGTCGTCGCTGACCTGCGGTATCATCGGCATTGTCTGGGGCTGGAAATACGGGTTTGGCCTGGCGGGCATCGGCATGTTTGCAGGGCTTGCCGTGTTCCTGTGGGGACAGAAATTCCTGGAAGGAAAGGCCGAGCCGCCAAATCCGGAAACGCTGAAGAAGTCCTTCCTCGGCCCGATCAATGTCGAGATGGCCTGCTATCTGGCAGGTGCGATCGTGATCGCCGTGGCCATGCTGCTGGTGATGAATGCGGAAGTGATCCCGGACTGGTTCGTGGGCTCGCTCGGCATCGCCATCTTCATCGGCTTGCTGCTTTATGCCTTCATCCAGCTGAAGGGCACGGAGCGCAACCGGATGTTTGCGGCAATCTATTTCGTGCTGGCGCAGATCCCGTTCTGGGCGCTATTCGAACAGGCCGGTTCGTCGCTGACCCTGTTCACGGACCGTCTGGTGGACAAGGAAATGTTCGGCATGAACGTGCCGACGCCGGTCTTCCAGTTCCTGAATGCGGGTTACATCGTCATCTTCGCGCCGATCTTTGCCTGGATGTGGATTGCCCTGTCCAAGCGGAACATGGAGCCCTCAACCCCGGTGAAATTTGCCATCGGCGTCTTCCTGGCAGGACTTGGCTTCCTGTCGCTGGTGGGTGGCATTGGCATGTCCGGAGCGGGCATGACCGCCGTCGGCTTCATCTTCCTGATCTACTGGGTGCACACGATGGGGGAACTCATGGTGTCGCCGGTCGGCCTGTCGGCGGTGACCAAGCTGGCCCCGGCCCGCGTGGTCGGCATGACGATGGGCGCCTGGTTCCTGTATTCCGGTCTGTCGAACTATCTGGCAGGCGTGATTGCCCGCACAACCGGCGCGGAAACGATTGGTGGACAGATTACCGATGTGGCTGCTGCCAAGGCGACCTATGTCAGCGTCTATTCCAATGTCGGCTATGTGGCGATGGGCATTGGCGTCCTGATGCTGATCATCTCGCCGATCATCAAACACTGGATGAAGGGCAGCGAGCAATTGCCGGCCGAATCCTCGATGGTTTCCGACGAGATGTTCTGACGCGATCATCCCTGATCCAATCAGAAGGGGCGGCTCCATGGGAAGCCGCCCCTTTTTCATTTCGGGTGCGTCTGGGGCCTATCGGTCCGGGGGCAGGAACTGGTCCGTCGGCAGGCCGCGCTTGATCCAGCCATCCCCGATCCCGTCCAGCCCGATCATGCCTTCGGCGATCAGGTAGATTTCCGCAAAGCCGGCAGAGTCGAGTTTCTCTGCTGCCATGGCCGAGCGATTGCCTGTCCGGCAGATGACGGCGACGGGATAGTGCAGATCCCCCAGCACGGCGCCGCGGGCCTGCGCCAGAAAGTCCACATCCTGAACATTCGCGCCGACGCTGTCGCGCGGCATGCCGGTCATCGCCCATTCGGACGGAGTGCGCACATCCAGCAGGATCAGTTCGCCGCGCTGCACCAGGGAGTGGGCCGCATCGGCCGACAGGGTTTTGACATCAGCGGTGGCGGGCAGGGTGAACGCCAGGGCGGCCAGGGCCGTGGCGGCGAAAGCGGTGGCAAAACGGGCCATTGGAATACTCGACTTCTGCTTCATCGCATCGGGCCGCAGCCCGATTGTGGCGACAAAGTGTCAAAGCGAGCGAGTCACCGCAAGGGCGGTTAACCACGATGACAACAAATTTAGCCGGCCCCGCCCACGGTCAGGGCACCCACTTTCAGGGTTGGCTGTCCGACGCCGACAGGCACGGACTGGCCGGCCTTACCGCACACGCCGACGCCGTCATCCATGGCGAAATCGTTGCCGATCATGGTCACGTCCTGCAGCACGGTGGGGCCATGCCCGATCAGGGTGGCATTCTTGACCGGCGCGACGACCTTCCCGTTTTCAACAAGATAGGCCTCTGTGCACTGGAACACGAAATTGCCGGAGGTGATGTCGACCTGACCGCCGCCAAAATCGACCGCCCACAGGCCACGCTTGATGGACCCGACGATTTCTTCAGGATCCTTGTCGCCGCCGAGCATCACCGTATTAGTCATGCGGGGCATGGTGGCGGATTCATAGCTCTCGCGGCGGCCATTGCCGGTCGGGGCCTGACCCATCAGGCGGGCATTCATCCGGTCCTGCATGTAGCCTTTCAGGATGCCGTCCTCGATCAGGACCGTGCGCTGGGTGGGTGTGCCTTCATCATCGAAGGAGAGGGAGCCGCGGCGGCGTTCGATGCTGCCATCATCAATGACCGTGACGCCCTTTGCGGCGACCTGGTCGCCGATGCGGCCGGAATAGACGCTGGTGCCCTTGCGGTTGAAGTCACCTTCAAGGCCGTGTCCGACCGCTTCATGCAGAAGAACGGCCGGCCAGCCCGGCCCGAGCACGACTTCCATCTGACCTGCCGGGGTCGGGATGGACTGGAGATTGACGGAAGCCTTCTTGACCGCGCGCCTGACCATGGCCTGCCAGCGGTCCGGCTGGATCCAGTCTTCATAGGCGGCGCGGCCACCGGCCCCGGCGCCGGCCGATTCGCGCCGGCCATTCTCTTCCAGCGTGACCGACACGTTCAGGCGGACCAGGGGACGGATTTCGGAAAAGACCGCGCCATCGGGGCGGACAATGTCGATTTCCTTGTGACTGCCGGCCAGCGAGACGGATACCTGCACCACACGCGGATCACAGGCGCGCGCCCAGGCGTCGATTTCGGCCAGAAGGCCCGTTTTCATCGTGAAGTCCGGTGCGGAGGTCGGATCGATTGGATCGTAGAGGCGGCGATTTGTCGGCGTCGGGCCGGTGGCGAGGTGACCGGAATAGCCACGCTTGGCCTGGGCGGCGGTTTCTGCTGCGCGCCCGATGGCGTCCAGCGACAGTTCGGACGCATAGCCCGATCCCGTGGTCTCGCCCGCCACGACCCGCAGGCCGAAGCCCTGATCGGTGTCGAAGGCTGCGGATTTCAGCCGGCCATCATCGAAGACGAAGCTTTCGGAGCGCGACCGCTCGACGAACAGGTCGCCATCATCGGCGCCTTTCGCGGCATTGGCGAGGATTTCGGAGGCCTTGGCGAGATCGAAGGGCAGGGAAGTCTGGGTCATGATTCCTAGATGCGTGACACCCTCGCCGGCTGCAAGGGCGCGCCCGCACAAATCGCTCCGGATGGTCTAGTTCGTGGTGACCTCGAAGCGCGACAGCTGCCATTCGGCCAGGTCCCAATCGGGTTTCAGCTCCAGCGCCTTGCGGAAGTCGTAATAGGCGCCTTCGACATCGCCGAGCTTTTCCTTCGCGATGGCGCGGTTGTAATAGGCGGCGTGCAGGTCGCTGGAGTCCAGCGATATGGCCTGGTCGAGCGATGCCATGGCGCTGGGATAGTCTTTCAGGAAGATGTAGGCCGCGCCTTCATTGAGCCAGGTCTCTCCGGTTTCCGGACGGATGCGCTTGGCCTTTTCATAGTCTGACAGGGCAGCGTCATAGTCGCCTGCGCGCATCCGCAGCACGCCGCGATTCGTGTAGGTGGCAGCGCGGTTGCCGGCATTCATGGCTTCCAGTTCGATGGCGCGGGTGCAGGTTTCGGCGCCCTGGCGCGGCGAGACGGTCTCGAATCGGGCAGCTTCGTAGCAGTCCTTGGCGATACCGCCCCCGAGGACCATGACCTGCGCTTCCGCAGTGCCCAGGGTGAGGCCCAGCAGCAGGGACGCCATACATATCGTGTTCTTCATGGGATTCGGCCTTTCGGATTCCTCTGCAATTGCACTCAGACATACCATGGAAGCGGCATGGCACCGACAACCTGCGACAATATTGAGCGCGGAAAGTGGTAGGTTGCGGCTAGTACGTATTGTAGATACAGGGACACAGATTCCAATGAGACGAGGATAACTTCGTGCGACACCTTCTTGCCGCCATGTGCGCCGCCGTTATGGCCGGACCGGCGCTGGCCTTTGAACCGACCGATGGTGCGCTGGGCTTCCAGCCGGCTGCTACGCGCATTGCCGAGCGCATTCATGTCTTCCATGATTTCGTGCTGGTCATCATCACCCTGATCACGCTTCTGGTGCTGGGCCTGCTGCTGTGGATCATCGTGCGCCACAATCGCAAGGCCAATCCGGTGCCGAAGAAATTCAGCCACAACACGCTGATCGAGGTCATCTGGACCGTCGTGCCCGCGCTGATCCTGGTGGCGATTGCCAGCCAGTCCTTCCCGAATTTGTACTATCAGGACGTTGTGCCGAACCTGCAGCAGATCACCGAGAAATCGGACAAGCTGGTCGCGGACGGCAAGACGGCCCAGCATGAGCGCTTCGCGAAAGACTATTTTCCGGACGCTGCCGAGAAGGGCTTCGTGAACGTCAAGGCACAGGGCAACCAGTGGAACTGGACCTATACCTATCCCGACCTCGTGGATGATGCGGGCTATGCGCTGGAATTCGTGTCCAATCCGGTCCATGTCGGCGTGTCGACCGATGCGGAAAACTATGCCGGAGCCACGGGCCGTTCGGACTATGCCGCCAAGCCGCGCAATCTGGCCGTCGACTATCCGATGGTGATCCCCGAAGACCGCTACATTCGCTATTACACGGCCGCTGCCGACGTGATCCATTCCTGGACCGTGCCGGCCTTTGGCGTGAAGACGGATGCGGTGCCGGGCCGCCTGAACGAGGGCTGGTTCCTGGTGGAGGAGCCGGGCATCTATTACGGCCAGTGTTCCGAATTGTGCGGTGTGAACCACGCCTTCATGCCGATCGAGGTGCGCGTGGTCAGCGAAGAGCAGTACCAGACCTGGGGCGAACTGATGCTCGCTGGGGACTATGAAGCTGCCTATGCCGCCGTCGACGTGTTTGCATCCAATGAGCAGGCGACCCAGTTCGCCGCCAAGCAATAATCAAGAGAGAGTGAATCGCCATGCCTATGGATGAAGTCGCCATCGACCATCATGACGCACACGATCACAAGCCGGGCTTCTTTACGCGCTGGCTGTTTTCGACCAACCACAAGGATATCGGGACGCTCTACCTGATCTTCGCGCTGATCGCGGGGATCGTGGGCTATACCCTGTCCGGCCTGATCCGCTGGGAACTGGCCGAGCCGGGCATCGGTGTCCTGACACGCTTCGTTGCCGGTGAAGGCGATGTGGCGATCCAGAATGCCAAGCATTTCTACAATACGGTGATCACCTATCACGGCCTGATCATGATCTTCTTCATGGTCATGCCGGCCCTGATCGGCGGCTTCGGCAACTGGTTCGTGCCGCTGATGATCGGCGCGCCGGACATGGCCTTCCCGCGGATGAACAACATCTCGCTGTGGCTGACCGTGGCGGCTTTCGTGCTTGCCTGTATCTCGATGACCGTGCCGGGCGGACCGGGCAATGGCTTCGGCGGAGGCTGGGTGCTGTACCCGCCGCTTTCGTCGACGACGGGCCATGCCGGACCGGCCATGGACGTGCTGATCCTGTCGCTGCACACGGCCGGTATCGCCTCCATCTTGGGCGCCATCAACTTCATCGTGACCATCCTGAACATGCGTGCACCGGGCATGACGCTGCACAAGATGCCGCTGTTCGCCTGGGGCGTCCTGATCACGGCCGTGCTGCTGCTGCTGTCGCTGCCGGTTCTGGCCGCTGCGCTGACCATGCTGCTGACCGACCGGAATTTCGGCTCGCAATTCTTCGTGCCGGGCGGCGGCGGTGACCCGATCATGTTCCAGCACCTGTTCTGGTTCTTCGGACACCCGGAAGTGTACATCATGATCCTGCCGGCCTTCGGCATCATCAGCCACATCGTGTCGACCTTCTCGAAGAAACCGATCTTCGGCTATCTCGGCATGGCCTATGCCATGGTCTCGATCGGCGTCATCGGCTTCGTCGTGTGGGCGCACCACATGTACACGGTCGGTATGGACGTGGACCTGAAGGCCTACTTCGTGGCCGCCACGATGGTGATCGCGGTGCCGACGGGGATCAAGATCTTCTCCTGGATCGCGACCATGTGGGGCGGCTCGATCGAGTTCAAGGTGCCCATGCTGTGGGCCATCGGCTTCATCTTCCTGTTCACCGTCGGCGGTGTGACGGGCGTCGTTCTGGCCAATGCCGGCATCGACCATGCCCTGCACGACACCTATTACGTCGTCGCGCACTTCCACTATGTGCTGTCGCTTGGCGCCGTGTTCGGCCTGTTTGCCGGCTGGTATTACTGGTTCGAGAAGATGTTCGGCATCAAGTACAACGGCATGATCGGCGGCCTGCATTTCTGGCTGATGTTCATCGGCTCGAACGTGCTGTTCTTCCCGCAGCACTTCCTGGGCCTGCAGGGCATGCCGCGCCGCTATATCGACTATGCAGACGGCTTCGCCACCTGGCACATGTGGTCCTCGATCGGCTATGCGATCACGCTGGTTGCCACGCTGATCTTCTTTGTCGGCCTGGTGGAAGCGATGATCCGCCGCCGCAAGGGCGCAGCGAATCCGTGGGGCGAAGGTGCCACGACGCTGGAATGGACGCTGCCGTCGCCGCCGCCATTCCACCAGTTCAACGAACTGCCGCATGTCACCAACAAGGGCGGCCACTAGACTGGCACCTGCCTGACCTGAATGATGGCCCTGCGACGTGTCGCGGGGCCATTTTCGTAGAGGCTCTGTCAGGACCCGGCGCGATGATCAGGGGAGGCGATCATGAATGAAGCATCCGATGCGGCCCTGCCACTCTGGGCCCAGCATGCCATCTGGATGGCGGGACAGCCTGAAGTGATGATGGTTCTGGCCGGCCTGCTTCTGGCGAGCCTGTTCCTGGTGGCACGCCGGAGATTTGTGCGCGACCCTGTCTCGGTGCTTTTTCTGGTTCTGTCGGTGGCCGGCGCGCTGATGATTGCCGGCCTGGGCCAGGCAATGGATTCCGCAGCCCTGTATCACGACATCTATTACATCGCCGCGCGCAACCGGTTTCTCGCCGCGCTGCTGGGCATCACGCTGGTCTTCTGGGCGCTGTATCGCTGGTTCAGGGCGATCATTGGTGTGAGGTACAACCGGTTGCTGGGCGTGATCCACTGGGCCGCCTGGTCAGCCAGTGTGGCGTTGCTGATCTGGCCGGGCCTGTCGCTGGAGGCCGCCATGCCACAACGCTATGTGGCGTATGACGAGGTGTTCGCCCGGCTTCAGACGCTGCAATTGATCGGGTATTTTGTCACGCTGATCTCAGTGCTGGCCTTTGCCATATGCATTGGAGAAGCTATTTACCGCCGCATCAAGACGGGCAAGGAGCCCCCGGAGACGCATGACCGAGCCGTCCGCCACTTCTGACATGGCGCCGAAGCGCTACGCCACTGCTGGCGATTATGTGCAGCTGCTGAAGCCGCGCATCATGATGCTGGTCGTGTTCACGGCCGTGGCCGGCCTGATCGCGGCTGTCGGCGTGACCGGCATGGCGATCAATCCGGTCATGGCGGCCATCGCGACGCTGGCCATTGCGCTCGGCTCCGGCGCGGCGGGCGCGATCAATATGTGGTATGATGCCGATATCGACCAGATCATGAGCCGGACCTCCACGCGCCCGATTCCGTCCGGCGCCGTGCCGAAGGACGAGGCGCTGGCCATGGGCCTGATCATGAGCGGCGTGTCCGTGATGCTGATGTGGCTGGCTTCCAACTGGCTCGCCGCTGTGCTGCTGGCCTTTTCGATCTTCTATTATGGCGTGATCTACACGATGTGGCTGAAGCGTTCGACGCCACAGAACATAGTGATCGGGGGCGGAGCCGGGGCATTCCCACCGGTGATCGGCTGGGCCGCGGTGACGGGCAACACGCCGCTGGACGCCTGGATCCTGTTCGCGATCATCTTCTTCTGGACCCCGCCGCATTTCTGGGCGCTCAGCCTGCTGGCGCATGGCGAATATGAAAAGGCCGGGGTGCCGATGCTGCCGGTGACGCACGGTGCAAAGACCACGCGCAATCAGATCCTGCTCTATACCGTCCTGCTGGTGCCGCTGGCGCTGACGCCGCTGCTGACGGGACTTGGCGGCTGGATCTATGGTGCCACGGCATTGGCGCTCGGCCTTGTTTTCCTGTCCTATGCCGTGCGGGTCTGGCGCTCCAGCGCCGGGGATGCCGGGGCCAGCGCCGCGGACATGAAACTCGCGCGTGGCATGTTCTTCTTTTCGATCCTGTACCTGTTCCTCGTCTTCGCCGCGCTGATCGTGGAACATGCGGCGGGACTTCATTTCCCGGTCACCGGAGGCTGACATGTCGGACGACAAGGAAAAGTATGCCGGTCAGTTCACGCAGGCCTACACGCCCGACCCTGCAGAGGTGAAGGCGCGCAACAGCCGCAATCGCTGGCTGGGCGTGGCGCTGGCCGTGTTTGTTATCCTGGTCGGCGTGATCACCTTCATTCGCCTGTCCTCGTCTGATCTCAGCGAGAGCGGTTTCTATTACACAATGGATGACAAGGGCGAAAAGGTGCAGACCCTGCCGGAGGGGATGAGCCCGGAGCAGGCCGCGCCGCCGCCGAACCTGACCCCGGTGGATGACGCGCCGACCGAAGGCGAAACGCCATGAAACTGTCGAACACGAAAGTTGCGCTTTTATCCCTTGGCGTGTTCACCGGCATGCTGGGCCTCGGCTTTGCGGCAGACCCGCTTTACGACACGTTTTGCAAGGTGACCGGATTTGGCGGCACAACCCGTATCGCCACGGCGGCCCCCGACAAGATGATCGACCAGGCCGTCACCGTGCGGTTCGACGCGAATGTGGCCGATACGCCGCTTCAGTTCCGGCCTTTGCAGACCGAGCAGGACCTGAATCTGGGACAGCACGGCCTGGCCTTTTACGAGGTAACCAATCCGACCGACCAGGAAATCCGGGTGATCGCCAGCTACAATGTGACACCGCACTATGCGGGGCCGTACTTCAACAAGCTGGAATGTTTCTGTTTCGAGGAGCGGGTCATCGCGCCGGGAGAGACCAAGAAATTGCCGATTGTCTATTTCGTTTCGGCCGACATGATCGAGGATCGGGTCGCCAAATCGCTGGAGACCATCACGCTCAGCTACACCTTCTTCGACAGTTCGAGCTATACCGGCGAGAAGAAGGCGGCGGAAAAGGGTGCGGCGAATTCAGCCAATGCAGGCTGACAGAGTTGCGTTTGCAGGCCGGAGCGGTCTAAACAGCGGTCTGATTCAAGTGATTTTTTAGAGGGGTCAAAAGGGCCATGGCTCACGACGAAGTCAAACACGATTTCCATCTCGTTAATCCGTCCCCCTGGCCGCTGCTGGGGTCCATCGCTGTGGTCGTCACCGCGCTGGGCGGAGTGACTTACATGAAGGGCCTGTTCGGCATGGAACAGGGCACCTGGTGGCTGCTTGCCGTTGGCCTGGCCATGGTCATGTGGGTGATGTTCGGCTGGTGGCGTGAAGTCATCAAGGAAGGTCAGGTTGGCGACCACACGCCGGTTGTCCAGATCGGCCTGCGCTATGGCATGATCCTGTTCATTGCCTCCGAAGTCATGTTCTTCGTCGGCTGGTTCTGGAGCTTCTTCGAATTCGCGATCTTTGAGAGCGCCCGTGTCGGTTCGACCTGGGATTCGGCGAATGCGCTCTATGCCGAAGGCCTGTCGCGTTTTGCGGACTGGCCGCCGGTTGGCGTCGAGACCTTCGATCCGTTCCACCTGCCGCTGATCAACACGCTGATCCTGTTGCTGTCCGGTACCACCGTGACCTGGGCCCACCATGCGCTGCAGCACGATGACCGTTCCGGTGCGAAGCTCGGCCTGATCCTGACCGTGATCCTCGGCTTCGTGTTCACCCTGCTGCAGGCCTATGAGTACAGCCACGCGCAATTCACCTTCGACGGCACGCTGTACGGGTCGGCCTTCTTCATGGCGACCGGCTTCCATGGCGCGCACGTCGTGATCGGTACGATCTTCCTGGCGGTTTGCCTGATCCGCCTGTTGATGGGCGGCATGTCGTCCGAGAAGCATCTCGGCTTCGAATTTGCGGCCTGGTACTGGCACTTCGTGGACGTGGTGTGGCTGTTCCTGTTCGCCTTCGTCTATGTCGTGCCGCACCTGGTTTACGGCGGATAGACCGGCACCTGCCATTGGTGCGAATTGTTTCGGGCCCGCCGGCGCATGCCTGGCGGGCCTTTTTTCAAGGACCAGATGAGACGCCATGCGCTTTCGCCCCTATCCCGTCCTGACCCTGTTCACGCTGGTTTCACTGGCCATTCTGGTGATGCTGGGCAATTGGCAATATGGACGTTTCAGCGAGAAAATGGCGCTGGACGAGACGGAACCGGCCTGGCAGCAACTGGACGGCCGGGTCGTGCCGGGCAGCGAGGCGATGGTGTATGCCTATGCCGATGGCGCAGCGTCCTGGCGGCGGGTTGTGGCCATCGATGACGGGACCCGGGTTTTCTTCACGACGATCGAACTGATCTATCAGGTCGAGCCTCCGGTGCCGTGTCAGGGGCCGAGTTGTGGCGCCGGCCTGAAATTCGAGGCGCGCGGTCTCTACAAGCAGCCGGGCAGCCGCAACGCCTTTGCCAGCGAGGACCGGCCTGCCGAAGGCGTGTTCTATGCCTATAGCCCGGATGACCTGGCTGGCCTGCTGGCCGCGGATGTGGCCGCCCGTGTCTCGTCTGACGTATTCGAACCGCAGACCCTGCGCCTGTCAGAGAATGGCCGGGCCCAGGCGGGGCCAAACCCGTTCGCGCGGCTGAGAATGGATGATGATTTGCCGCCGCAAAGGCATTTTGGCTATGCGATCACGTGGTGGGGGCTCGCCATTGCGCTGCTCGGTGTGTATCTGGCCTTTCACTATCAGAAGGGCCGGTTGCGGCTGCGCGGAAGGAACGGGGCATGAAGTATATTTCCACACGGGGACAGGCGGAGCCGGTCGATTTCCTGGGCGCATGCCTTGCCGGACTCGCGCCGGATGGCGGGCTGTATGTGCCGGAAGCCTTTCCGGCGATTGCACCGGCCCGTCCGGATGAGCCCTATGCCCGTGTGGCCGCGCGCGTGATCTCCGCCTTTGCCGGGGACACGCTGACGGAGGAGGAGGTTCAGGGCCTGTGTGATCGGGCCTATGCCCGCTTTGCCCACCAATCCGTCACGCCGCTGACCCAGACCGGACCTGCCAACTGGTTGCTGGAACTGCATCACGGGCCGACACTGGCCTTCAAGGATGTGGCCATGCAGCTGATCGGCCAGCTCTATGATCTGGTGCTGGGCAAGACGGGCCGGCACATGACGATCATGTGTGCCACATCCGGCGATACGGGCGGCGCGGCGGCGGCTGCCTTTGCCAGGGCCCGCCATGCCGACCTGGTGATCCTGCACCCGTTCGAGCGTGTGTCTCCGATCCAGCGCCTGTTCATGACGACGACGGGCGCGTCTAATGTCCTGAACCTCGCGCTGGATACGGATTTCGACCAGTGCCAGTCCATCGTCAAATCCCTGTTCGCCGACCGTGAGTTTGTCGGACGGGTCGGCTTGTCCGGGGTCAATTCCATCAACTGGGCCCGGATTGCGGCGCAGATGGTGTACTATGCGACGTCGCAGGCGGCGCTTGCAGGGCAGAAGATCCGCTTCATCGTGCCGAGCGGCAATATGGGCGATGCCCTGGCGGGCTATGTGGCGGCCCGTTGCGGCCTGTTGCCGGGGGGACTGGAGATCATCTGTGCCGTGAACGAAAATGACGCGCTGATGCGCCTGTTCACGACCGGTGTGATGTCCCGCCGTCCGACGGTGGCCACGCCCAGCCCGGCCATGGACATTTCCATCCCGTCCAATTTCGAACGGCTCTTGTTCGAGATGTCTGGACGGGACAGTGACGCGGTGCGCACCGTGTATGACCGGTTCGCCCAGTCCGGAGAGGCCGACTTGCCGGATGCGGCGACCAGCCGTCTGTCCTGCTCCGGCATCCGCGCGATCAGCGTCAGCAATGGCGACACGATGGAAGAGATGCGCCGGTTCGAGCGCGAAACAGGCTGGCTGATCTGTCCGCATACAGCTGTCGGCACGCATGTGGCGCGCAACACGGCGGCAGATGACGGCGTCACGACGGTGGTATTGGCCACGGCCTCGCCCGCGAAATTCCCGGAGACGGTGCGCGAAGCGACCGGCCGCGATGCCGGCCTGCCGGACCATGCCTCGGACGTGCTGGCGGCTTCGGAAATCTTCGAGCGGATTGAGCCGAGTCTGGGCGCCGTGCACGAACGGGTCGGGAAGTTGGCCCGCTAGGTCATGGCTGTCTCGCGCAAGGACACGGTTATCGTCTCCCCCCGGCTGGTGATCGAACCGGCGCGGAAGAAGGATTTCGAGGACTGGTCCAGCCTGCGCCGGCGCAGCCGCAAACACCTCCAGCCCTGGGAGCCGAGCTGGCCGAAGGATGCCAATTCCCGGGCGGACTGGGCCCGGCGCCTGCATGCCTGGAAAGCCGGCTGGAAGCGGGGGCGGGCCTATGTCTTCCTGGTTCGCCGGCTGAAGGACGGCCGGCTGGTGGGGGGCGTGTCGCTGACGAATGTGCGGGCCTGGCCCGCCAACAGTGCCAGCCTCGGCTACTGGCTGGGCGAGGATTATCAGGGCCATGGCTTCATGCAGGAGAGCGTGAAGGCGGTGTGTGACTGGGCGCTGTCCGAATTGCAGCTACACAGGGTGGAGGCCGGAATCCTGGCATCAAACCTGCGTTCGCGGAAAGTGCTGGAGGCGTGCGGCTTCCTGGAGGAAGGCCATGCCAAGGAATACCTTGAGATTGCCGGCGTTCGCCGCGATCATGTCCTCTTCGCCCTTACCAGGCCCTGACCGATTGCAGGAGTTTCGCAAAATGCTGCCAGACGAGGCGAGCCAGCCGCAGGGAAGCTGGCACTGGACGGCCAGCAACCGGCACCTCGTGATCGACGCACCGCGGGGCAGCGCCCTGTCGGACCTGAACGGCGACTGGTCGATTGCCGCACTGGAGCAGATGTTCGAGGGGCTCAGCCGCGGGCGGCTGGACAAGGCGTTCGACACTGCCGACGGGCCCGTGCGGTGCAATCTTACCCTGTCGAACGGGCAGGACATTCATCTGGTCGGCGCCTTTGTCGGAGAAGACGAGGCGCATGGCATGGTGCTGGCCGGCAGCGATTTTGCCGATATCGATCCATCGGACCTGCAGCCCGGTCCGGATCTCTATCCCGTGTTCCAGCCCATCGTTTCGCTGGGCAATGGCCATGTGGCGGGGTTTGAGGCGCTGGCCCGGTGGGATGATGGCGCCCACCGCAATCCGCCGAGCCGGTATGAGGATGAGGCGCTGGCCTCGAACATGCTGATCCGGTCGGCGGAGACCCTGTCGAAGCTGCGCGAAACGTCCGGCCGGGCGGACCTGTTCATGCATGTGAATTTGACGGCGCGGGATTTGGCGCGCAGCACGCTGCCGGCGCTGGTGGAGGCGCTGATGCAGGGCTATGACCTGCCGGAGAAGGCGCTGCGCATCGAATTGACCGAGCAGGCCGCGCTGCGCGACGAGACCGATGCACTGGCCGCCGTGATGGCGTTGAAGGCCGTGGGCGCGGGCCTGGTGCTGGATGATTTCGGCACGGGGCATTCCTCCTTTGCCTGGCTGGCCGATTTCCCGGCGGACAGTCTGAAGATCGATCACGGCCTGACCCGGCGGCTGGGCCAGCATCGCACCGACACCATCCTGGGCACCCTGACCCTGCTGGCGGCGCGCCTGGGCATGACGACGACGGCCGAAGGGGTCGAGCACAAGGATGATGCGGCCCGCCTGCGCAGCCTCGGGTTTGACTATGCCCAGGGCTTTGCGTTCGCCCGCCCGATGGAAGAAGCCAATGCGATTGCCTTCCTGACGTCCTGATCAGGCCGTGCCGGGGTGAATCTGCAGGCGTCCGCTGTCGATGCCGAGCTGGTGCAGCGCGGCGTCCCATTTGTCATCATGGTCTGCGCCGAAGACGAGGTCCGGGCTGGGATCGGCGACCAGCCAGGCATTTTCCGCCAGTTCATATTCGATCTGGCCGGCGCCCCAGCCGGAATATCCCAGTGCGAGCACTGACCGGGCCGGCCGATGGGCAGAGGCGATCGCGGTCAGGATGTCGCGTGTGGCCGTCATGCAGAATGTGCCGTCAATCTCGAGCGTTGCCCCCTCGCTGATGACATCATCCGTGTGCAGCACGAAGCCCCGGTCGCTGCTGACCGGTCCGCCATCCAGAACGAGGTCTTCGGGAATGTCGATCTCGACCGGCACGTCCAGCTGATCGAGCAATTGGGGCAGGGTCAGGCCCTGCATGGGCTTGTTGAGGACGATGCCCATCGCGAATTCGGGGGAATGCGCGCAGACCAGGATGACAGACCGGGTAAATCTGGGATCGCCTATGCCGGGCAGGGCGATCAGCAATTTGCCTGTCAGGTCGACATCCATGAGGGCTCCCTTTCCAGACTGATGCTGGGCGAAATCCCGGGGCTTGGCAAGGGCGTGCCCGCTTGTCGCCGGGCCGCTGGCGGTCTAATTGGGCAGGACAGCATCAAGGAGACCAGCTGATGAGCATCAAAGTCGGAGACAAGCTTCCGGACGCCACCTTCATGGAAATGACCGCCGATGGCCCCCAGCCGCGCACGACGGACCAGGTGTTCGGCGGCAAGACGATCGCGCTGTTCGCCGTGCCCGGCGCCTACACGCCGACCTGTTCGGCCCGCCACCTGCCGGGCTTTGTCGACAAGGCCGGCGACCTGAAGTCGAAGGGTGTGGACGAGATTGTCTGCACGTCGGTGAATGACGTCTTCGTCATGGGCGCCTGGGGCAAGGATGCCGGCGCGGGCGAAACCGTGCGCATGCTGGCAGACGGCAATGGCGCCTTCGCCAAGGCCATCGGTCTGGAAATGGATGCCAGCGGATTCGGCATGGGCCAGCGCTCGCAGCGCTATTCCATGATCGTCAAGGACGGTACGGTTTCCGAACTCAACGTGGAAGATGGCGGAGAATTCAAGGTTTCCAGCGCCGATTACATGCTGAATCAACTTTAATCCTGAGAAGGTTTCTTAAACAAGTTGTGCGATCTACGGCGCGTCTGTTGGGGTTGGGCGCGCCGTTTTTCATTAAATTCTTATTGAAAAACGGAAAACCTCTCCCACATTAATTCTGGGTAACAGAAGGAGAGGAATATATGGATCCGAGTTTTGCCGCTTTCATACTGATCGCCGTGGTCGGCCTGATCGGGCTGATGTCTGCGTTCAAGTTCGTCCCGCAGGGCTACAATTACACGGTCGAGCGCTTTGGCCGTTACACACGGACCCTGAATCCCGGCATGTCCATCATCACGCCGTTTGTCGACCGGGTTGGCCGGAAGATGAACATGATGGAAACCGTGCTGGACGTGCCGCAGCAGGAAGTCATCACCAAGGACAATGCCATGGTGTCGTGTGACGCCGTGGTCTTCATCCAGGTGGTGGACGCCGTGGCGGCGGCCTATGAGGTCAACAATCTCCATCACGCCATCACCAATCTCGCCCTGACCAATATCCGGACCGTGGTCGGCTCCATGGATCTGGACGAGGTCCTGTCCAATCGCGACGACATCAATGCCCGACTGCTGACCGTGATCGACGCGGCCACCAATCCCTGGGGTGTGAAAGTCACGCGGATCGAGATCGCCGATCTCAGCCCGCCGGCCGACATCACCGAAGCCATGGCTCGCCAGATGAAAGCCGAGCGCCTGAAGCGTGCAGAAATCCTGACGGCCGAAGGCGACAAGCAGTCTGCCATCCTCAAGGCGGAAGGCCAGAAGCAGGCCCAGATCCTGGAGGCTGAAGGCCGCCGCGAGGCTGCCTTCCGCGATGCGGAGGCCCGCGAGCGTGAAGCCGAGGCCGAGGCCAAGGCCACTGCCATGGTGTCCGAAGCGATCGCCCGTGGCGACGTGAATGCCGTCAACTACTTCCTCGGCCAGGCCTATGTCGACGCCTTTGCGAAGCTGGCTTCGTCCGAGCAGCAGAAGACGGTCATCATTCCGGCAGAGTTTTCGAGCATCATAGGCACCATTGAGGGCATCAAGGGGCTGACTGACAAGAAAGGAAGCTGATCAGATGGAACAGGTCTTTTCCGAACTGACCTTCTGGCACTGGCTGGTCCTTGGACTGATCCTGTTCGGGATCGAGATGATGACCGGGACCTTCGACCTGCTCATGGTCGCCATCGCCGCCTGGCTGACCTCCGGTTTCGCCTATTTCGCGCCCGATGCCTGGACGGTGTGGCAATGGCAGATGGTGGTCTTCGGCATCGCCTCCACGGCGCTGATCGTTTTCGGACGTACGGTCCTGTCCGGTATCCGCAAGAGTTCGCCGGATCATCCGACACTCAATCGGCGGATGGCGGCCCTGATCGGTCAGCGCGGCATGGCCATGGGAGATTTCCTCTCCGGGTCCGGTCAGGTCCGTATCGGGGATACGGTCTGGCGCGCGGAAGCGGTGGAAGGCGAGATGATCCGGACCGGGGATACAGTGGTTGTCGAAGGGGCCCGGATGACGACGGCCCTTGTCCGCCGCGCCACCGCCTGACGAATCAGTTTCAATGCTTCAAATGAAAAAGCCGGTTCCCTTCGGAACCGGCTTTTCTGATGGGCGTGTTGCGCGGCTTCAGGAGGCGGATGGCGAGATGCCGTAGCCAGCCGGCCCGGACGAGGCCATCGGCTTGCTCTCATTGGCGGCAGCCGCAGCCTTGGGCGCTGTATCCTTCAGCGGATCGTCGGCATGCTTGACCTGGCCCTCGAAGACCGCATTCGACTGGATCTGCAGGGACGAATGAACGATGTCGCCCTTCACATGGGCGCCGGTTTCCAACTCGACCTTGCGCGCGCGAATGGAGCCCTTGATGCGGCCCTTCACGCGAACGACTTCAGCCTTCACTTCGCCGGTGATGTGGCCGCTGGCGCCGATCGTGATGTCGCTGGCAGCAACGTCGCCATCGACGGTTCCGTCGATTTGCAGTGCGCCTTCAGACGACACGGAGCCGTTGATCTTCATGTCGGCACAAATGATGGAGGCGGCACGGGCTGCCGGTTTGGACGAGGCGCCACGGATGGCGTCCTGGGCCGGAGCGGCTTTCATGGGTTCCGACGGGGTGGGGGTGGTGTCACTGGATTTGTTATTCTTCGTGAACATGGCGGCCTGCTTTCAAAAACTTTACTGGATCATATGCTTTGCCGTTGAACAGCACCTCGAAATGGAGGTGATATCCGGTGCTCCGTCCGGTCGTGCCCATTTTCCCCACAAGGTCACCAACTTCCACCGTATCGCCTTTTGATACCGTGATGGACCGAAGGTGGCCATAGCGCGACTTGAACCCGTAGCCATGGTCGATCTCGACCACACGACCGTAGCCGGAGCGTGCGCCGGCAAAGCTCACTTTGCCCGGACCGGACGCAATGATCGGTGCACCGCCATAGGCGGCCACATCAATGCCATTGTGCCAGCGCGGGCGCTTGATGAAAGGATCTACGCGAATTCCGTACGGACTGGTGTAGCGGAAAGGCACGCCGACAGGCGCGCCAAGCGGCAGGCTTTCAACAATCTGTTCATAATACTGCATTTCGGCCACGCGGGCCTGTGTTTCCGTCAGGCGGTTGTAGAAGCTGGCATCCTGATCCGACAGGCCGTTGCCGGTGCCAGAGGTCAGATTGGCCATGGACACAAGCGGGCCGCCCATTTCGGCGCTTTCCATGATCCGGTCGCTGCCGATCGTGGTCAGCTGGATCACGCTGCGGGCGCGTTCGGCGCGCTCGATGGCCAGATCCTCGGCCTCATCCAGCATGCGCTCCTGATTGTATTTCAGCTTTCTGACGCTGACGCGGTTGCCGCTTGCATCCAGCGACGCCGTCATGCGGAAGCCGTCGCGCGACTGACGGTCATCTGCCTCTTCGATCGAGGCCTGAACCAGCAGGTCGGCGCCATCGCCCTTGAGGGCGGAAACTTCGAGATCTTCATCGCCCTTGAGCTGCTCGAACAATTCCTCAAGCGCCTTCTGGCGATCTTCCCATTCGGCGGTCTCGCGCTGGAACGCGTCGGTGCGCTCCTCGAGCAACGAGCGGGACAGGGCATCCTTTGCGCGCAGATCCTGGACCCAGCGCTCATACTTGGCGAGTTCGCGGTCATCCGAGCTGCCCGTGAGGGAGCCTGACGAGCCGCCGAGCGCAAAGGTTCCGGTCAGGAAAAGGGTCCAGCCGGCAAGCGCGGTTGCGCCAACGGCGAAGATGGCCTGCTGCCAGGGAGAAATGGATATGTAGCGGACAGTGCCGCCGCTTCGATGATAGATTTGCCGTTCGGGAAATGCGCGATCAAACGTCGCTTTGAGATTCGCACTCCATTTCGCCATTCACGCCACCCGTCGACTGGAATCACACCGCTTACTGCAACACCACCTACAGCAAGTTCCCAAACCCGTAGGGAATTAATACCGGAAACACTAAGGGACGAAACCCCTAACGCGCACAATTCCTGAAATAATTCGCTCAACAGGGTAAACCTGCCGTTAACAATAACTTCCGTGGGGCTAAACCTTGTCATTCAAGGCTTTTATTCAGGCGGGGAGTTCTTCCAGAACCGCCTCTGCATGCCCTTTCACGCGGACTTTTTTCCAAGATTTAATGATTGTGCCCGAGGGGTCGATCAGGAATGTGGCCCGTGCGACGCCCATATAACGTTTGCCGTACATGTTTTTCTCGACCCATGTGCCATAAGATTCGGTGGTCTCGCCAGATTCGTCGCTGGCCAGGATCACGTCGAGTTCATGCTTGGCCGCGAATTTTTCATGCTTGGCCATCGGATCGCGGGAGACGCCCACGATTTTGGCATTCCGCTTGGCGAACTCGCCAGCCAGCGACGTGAAGTCCTTGGCTTCCGTGGTGCAGCCGGGCGTGTCGTCCTTCGGATAGAAGTAGAGGACGAGATAGCTGCCCTTGAAATCCTTGAGCTGGATCGTGCCATCGGTTGACGGCATGGAAAAGTCGGGGGCCTTGTCACCTTCCTGCAGGGATTTCGCCATGTTTTCCTCCTATGGTGCGGTCACGTCCGTGTGCATATATCACTATGGAACGCAATTTTTAGTCGATTTCCGGAGTTTCCGAATTGGTCCGCCAGCCAGCTGCCCTCATCATCCTTGAAATACTCGGCGGATTGATACTTGTGGTGCTGCTTCTGGCAGGGCTTCTTGTCTTCCGCCTGTCCAGCGGCCCGATCGAACTGGAAATGTTCCGGGACGATATCGAGCGCGCCCTGACCAATTCGCGGGATGGCCGGCCGGTCACCGTGGATGATGTCTTTCTGGAATGGTCGGCAGAGGATCGCCGGGTCCTGGTCACCGGATATGATATCCGGATGCTGGACGAGGAGGGCAATGTGGCCGCCGAGGCGGAGCGGGCGCGGATCGTGCTGTCCGGATCGGCGCTGGTGCTCGGGGATGTCGAAGTATTGGGGCTGAGCCTCGCGGAAGGTTGGGTCGATGTCACCCAGTCCGACGAGGGCAAATGGTACATTGCCGGGGACCCCTTGCCCGACATCCCCGCCGGGCAGATGCCGCAGACGCCGGGCGAATGGCTGGAGCGGGTCAATGTCGTCCTGCCGATGATCCTGACCGTGCTGCGCGAAGAGCAGCAGGAGTTCAGCCTGGAGCGGCTGTCGTACGAAGATTTCGAGATGCGGGTGTTCGGCGCGGACGGCGCACCGCTCTTCAAGCTGGCCGAGTCGCGCGGGGCCCTGTCGGTCACCGAGGACGGGCTGGCCTTGTCGATGTCCGGCAGCGGGGTTGGAACCGGTCTGCCCGGCGGCATGGCCCTGGACATCCGGACAAGCGAGCTGAGCAGCCGCATGCAGGCCTCGCTGGCTGCCGCCCAATGGTCTCTGGCAGACCTGTCAGCACGGCTCGGTGCGCGCGGAGAGTCGCTGTCCGGCGTGCCGGCAGACATCACTGTGGAATTCGACACGTCTGCGGCGCAGGGCGTCGAGGAAATCATCATCAAGGCGAAGCTGGAAGAGGGCATCCTGCCGTTCGGCGAGTCGGGCACGCCGGTGTCGGACCTGGACCTCGCCCTGACCTATGCCGCCGCGCAGGACGATTTGCAGGTCGACTGGCAGTCGAGCCGGTTCGGGCCCGTGTCCGGCCAGCTGAATTTGGAGATTTTTGATGCGCTCAAGGGCTCCGGCGCGCGGCGGTTCCGCCTGACCAGTCCTGCGCTCGGCCTGGATGTCACGCCCGTGCTGGAGGCGCCGGTGTCCTTCCTGGATGTGCGAATGAGCGGAATGGCGGATTTCGAATCCCGGCGTCTCAGCGATACGCGGCTGCAATTCACGTCCGAGGAGGCCGTGTACACGCTGGATGCCGATATCGGGATGCTGGCCGATCGTCAGCCGGGCGAGCCTCCCTTTACCGGCACGCTGGAACTGGCAACGGAAGGGGTTGTGTCCCGGGAGACCGTGCTGGCGCTGTGGCCGGTAACGCTCGGCACCGGCGCGCGCTCCTTCACGCGCAAACGCATCACCAATACCGACATCACCGGACTGCAGGCGCAGCTGACGCTGGCACGGGACAGCTTTGCCGAGGGCTATCTGCGGGATGAGGATCTCAACCTGACCTTCGACATCAATTCCGCGGATGTGAAATTTCTGGATGACCTGCCGGCGGCCCGCAATGCCGTCGGACGCGGCCGCCTGACCGGCAACAGTTTCCGGGTCATTGTGAATCGCGGCGATTATGGCGGCTGGGCGGTCGATGAAGCGCTGGTCGATTTTCCGGCCTTCAATCCGAAGGGCGAGGATTTCCGGGTTTTCGCGCGGGGACATGGCCCGGCTGCGAAGGTCATCACCACGCTGAACGAGTCGCGACTGCAACTCGGCTTTGATGAAACGCGCCTGACCGGCGAGGCCGAAGCGACCTTCGAGATGTTCCGCCCGGCGCTGGACAATGTGCCGGACGAGGATGTGCGGTTCACGGCCATTGGCAGGGTGACGGAGGGCGGCCTGCAACGGGCGGCGCTGGGCATCAATCTCGTCAACGCCGACGCGCAGGTGAAGGTGACGCAGGACGGCCTGACCGTGACCGGCACCGGCGATCTGGGGCCGTCTCCCGTCCAGTTCACCTGGACGGACGGGTTCCGGGATGGTGACGCGCCTTCGGCCCTGGAAGCGACCGCCATCGTGACGCCGGACGTGCTCAACCGGTTCGGGCTGCCTGGCCGGGCCTACCTGACGGGAGAAGTGCCGGCAAAAATCCAGGCTTCCATTGAGGACGAGGAAGTGTCGGTCGCCAATGTGGAAATGGATCTCGGCGAGGCCCGGCTTGATCTGTCAGAGATCGGCTGGGTGAAACCGGCTGGTACCGGCGGAGACGTGTCGGTCCATTATGAACGCGTGGCGGACGGGTTTTCCTCCGACATATTGTTCACCAGCGAGGATGCGTATCTCGACGGCAAGTTCACGCTGGGCGGCGACTCCCGGCTGGTGTCGGCGGACCTGCGCCGCGCCTTCCTGGCTGATACAGCCGATGTGGCCGGCCAGATCACGCGCAGCGATGACGGCAATCTGCAGGTCGCGCTGACCGGCGCCTATCTCGATCTTTCCGGCGCGCTGCCTGGCATCGGGGCGCTGGGCGATGCCAATGAGCGAGGCGGCGCGCCGCTGAGCGTCGAGGCGGATGTCGACACGCTGACGCTGGGCGCGGGCATGTATGTGCGCAATGCCGATGTGTCCTGGCTGTCGACCGTGAACGGCATGCAGAAGCTGTCGGCGACCGGCAAGACCGATGACGGCTCCGAATTCAATATCGATCTGGATGGCTCGTCACCGGAAGGCACGCGGATCAAGGTGATCAGCAGTGATGCAGGCTTCATTGCCAGCGCGTTCCTGGAACTCGACTTTCTGGAGGGCGGGCGGCTGGACCTCGACGGGCTGCTGGCCCGCGACGGACAACCCTCGCGCTTTGACATCGTGATCACCAATGGCCGCCTGCACAATGCGCCTTTCCTGACGCAGATACTGTCGCTCGCCTCGCTGCGAGGGCTGGCCGACACGCTGGGCGGGGACGGGGTGTTGTTCTCGCGCATCGACATTCCGCTGACCATCGCCGGGGACCGGTATGTGGTGACCGGCGGCAAGGCGCAGGGGCCGGCGCTCGGCCTGACGGTCAATGGCTATCTCGGCGCGGACAATGATATCAGTGTCGACGGCGTGCTGGTGCCCAGCTTTGGCATGAACTCCGCCCTCGGAGGTATTCCGATCATCGGGGATCTGGTGGTCGGGCGGGACGGCGAGGGCGTCTTCTCGCTGACCTACAGTGTGCGCGGCAGCCTGGAAAAGGCGAATGTCTCGGTCAATCCGCTCTCGGCGCTGGCGCCGGGGGTCATCCGCCGGATCTTCGAGAACCCGGCGGAGACGAATATTCCTGAAGCCGAGACCCGGCCTGAAGACGTGCCGATCCCGTCGGAACTGCCGCCGATTCCCGAGGAGGAATTCTAGACAGCGCGGATCAGGGCGTGGCGCTTCTTGCCGGCTGACAGCTTGATGGTGCCGTCGACAAGGTCTGCTGCGGCCAGCGAGGCGTTCTGGTCCGTCACCTGAACATCGTTCACTTTGGCGGCGCCCTGCTTGATCAGACGGCGGGCCTCCCCATTGGAGTCCGTCAGGCCTGCGGCGGTGAAGGCAGCGGCCACCAGCATGCCGGTTTCAAGATCGGCCGTCGGCACATCCACGGTCGGCAGGGCCTGTGCAGATCCGCCGGCGGCGAAGACTGCGGCCGCGGCGGCTTCGGATTCCTTTGCCGCCGCGTCGCCATGCAGCATGCGCGTGGCTTCGTTTGCCAGCACGATTTTCGCCGTGTTGATCTCCGCGCCTTCGAGCGCCTCGAGGCGGGCAATCTCGTCCAGTGGCAGTTCCGTGAACAGGCGCAGGAAGCGGCCGACATCGGCGTCTTCCGTGTTGCGCCAGAACTGCCAGTATTCGTACGGGCTCTTGCGGTCGGCGTTGAGCCAGACTGCGCCATCAGCCGTCTTGCCCATCTTGCCGCCGGACGCGGTGGTGATCAGGTGCGCCGTCAGGCCGAAGGCCTCGCCGCTGATCGCCTTGTGGATCAGGTCGACGCCGCCGACAATATTGCCCCACTGGTCCGAGCCGCCGATCTGCATGCGGCAATTGTGGCGGCGGAAGAGTTCCAGGAAGTCATAGGACTGCATCAGCAGGTAGTTGAATTCGAGGAAGGTGTAGGGCTGCTCGGCTGCCAGCCTGCGGGCAACGGTGTCCTGCTTCACCATCGTGTTGATGGTGAAATAGGTGCCCACGCTGCGCAGCAGCTCGATGTATCCGAGCTTGCCAAGCCAGTCGTCATTATTGACCATGATCGCATCGGTCGGGCCGTCGCCGAAGCTGAGGAAAGGCAGGAAGGCCTTCTTGATACCGTCCATGTTCTCGGCGATCTGCGCGTCGGTAAGCAGCGGGCGGGACTTTTCCTTGTCCGTCGGGTCACCGACCTTGGTGGTGCCGCCACCGATCAGCACAATCGGCTTGCCGCCCGCCTTTTGCAGGTGGCGCAGCATCATGATCTGCATCAGGTGGCCGACATGAAGACTGTCAGCCGTTGCGTCATAGCCGATATAGGCCGTCGGAATGCCCGTCTGGCAGTAGGCATCCATTTCCGCTGGATGCGTGACCTGTTTGATGAAACCCCTGTCGGACAGGGTTTTCAGGAATTCCGACTTGTATTCGCTCATCTTCTCGTGTCTCCGTGAAGCGCCCGCGCGTAACATGGAAAGCAGACATCTTGAACTCCATCAGTGAAAATTCTGAACCGTTCTGGGTCGCCGGCTTCATGTCGGGCACATCGCTGGACGCGGTGGACGCGGCGCTGATCCTCACCGATGGCGCGCGTGTGCTGGAGTTTGGCGCGACTGCGGAGCGGAAATACACAGCCGGGGAGCGCGTCGTCCTGCAGCGCGCGACCGATGCAGCCCGCGCCTGGAACTGGACGGGGCCAGCCCCGGAGACCGAATTCGACGCGGCGCGGCGCGTAATCACGCAGACCCATGCTGCCGCCTGGGCGCAATTACAGGATGACTGGTCCGGGCCGATGCCCCGACTAGCCGGTGTGCACGGCCAGACCGTATTGCACCGGGCCCCGAAAGGCGCTGCACCCGGGGCAACCCTGCAATTGATCGACGCGCCGGAAATGCGGGCCGCGCTGGGGGTGCCGGTGGCGTGTGACTTCCGCACCGGAGACGTGGCGGCGGGCGGCCAGGGCGCGCCATTGGCGCCGGCCTATCATGCCGCCCTGCTGGACCGGCTGGGAGACGAGGCGGCCTGTGTCCTCAATCTTGGGGGTGTCGCAAACATCACCGCGCGGATGCGGGATGGCACACTGATCGCGTTCGACACCGGCCCGGCAAACGGGCCGATAGACGAATGGGTTGAGGGACACGGGCTCGGGACCCACGATGCAGGCGGCCGGCTCGCCTCTGCCGGGCGCGCCCATGAGGGCTTGCTGGCGCAGCTGCTCGATCATGACTGGTTCGATCAGGCCCCGCCGAAATCGCTGGACCGCTACGACTTCAATGCCAGCATGGTCCGCGGCTTGTCGGTCGAGGATGGCGCGGCAACACTGACCGCATTTAGTGCGCGCGCGGTGGCGCGCGGCGTGGCGCATTTGCCGGAATATCCTGCCCGCATGATCGTGTGCGGCGGTGGGCGCCACAATCCGGCGTTGATGCGGGCCTTGTCAGAGTCTGTGGCTTGTGAGGTGCGCTCGGCCGAGGCCGTTGGCTGGCGCGGGGATTCCATCGAGGCGGAGGCGTTTGCGTTTCTGGCCGCGCGGACGGCTCGTGGCCTGCCGATCAGTTGGCCCTCGACGACCGGCGTTCCCGCCCCCATGGGAGGCGGGACGCTGCTGGTCTAGTCTTCCTCGGCTTCGAGGCGCAGCTTCTCCACGGCGTCCGCCAGACGCTGCAGCAAATAGTCTTCACAAAGCCCGATCAGCTCGTCGCGCTTGTCCTGATAGAAATGGTTGGCGCCCTTCACGGTGGCGCGGTCGATCTGCTCGCCCTTCTGGACGCGCACCTTGGTCAGCGCCCGCTCGACGTCTTCTGGAGACGAGATGGAATCAGTGTCGCCAGACACGATCAGGCCAGAGGCCGGGCAGGGCGCGAGGAAGGACAGGTCGTAGTGATTCGCCGGCGGCGAAATGGCGAGGAAGCCGTCGATCTCCGGGCGGCGCATCAGCAGCTGCAGCGTGATCCAGGCGCCAAAGCTGTAGCCGGCACACCAGACATAGCGCGGGCTCTCAGCCAAATTCTCGACATAGTCGAGCACGAAGGCGGCGTCTTCCAGTTCGCCGATGCCCTGGTCATACTGGCCCTGGCTGCGGCCAACGCCGCGCGAATTGTAACGCAGGACACCAAAGCCGTGACGTTCGAACATCTGATAGAGCAGGATCGAAATCGGATCCTGCATCGTGCCGCCCGCCTTGGGGTGTGGGTGCAGGATCAGGGCGATCGGTGCGCCGGGAACCGGCGGCTCTGTGTAACGGGCTTCGATGCGGCCCTGCGGGCCCGGAATGATGAGTTCTGCCATGTCATACTCGCTGGTCACGGGGGAAGGGCGCGGTCATAAGCCATTTGAGCTGTGAAAAGCAAATTTTTCTACACCTGCAAAAACGCCGCGAAACGAGTATATCCCCCCCATGATCTATGCCGACCACAATGCAACCTCGCCGCTGAGGCCGGAAGCGCGTCAGGCCATGCTGGATGTCTGGGACATGGGCGCGACCAATCCGTCCTCCGTGCACACGTCCGGTCGGGCGGCGCGCGGAATGCTGGAACGCGCGCGCACGGCGATTGGTGGTGCCATTGGCAGCCGGGCCGAGGATATTGTGCTGACGGGCGGCGGAACCGAAGCAGACAATCTGGCCATCCATGGTGTGGTCGCAGCTCTGGACGGAAACTGCACCTTCCTTGTTTCGGCCATCGAGCATGAAGCGGTGACCAAGGCGGCGGCGCATTCGGGCGCAAGGGTTCAAACAGCCTATGTGACGCCGGATGGCCTTCTGGACCTGGAGCAATTGTCGGATCAGGTTGCGGACTGGGATCACGAAAAACTCGGTACGCCGGTGCTCTGCCTGATGCTCGCCAATAATGAGACCGGCGTGATCCAGCCTGTCGCGGAAGCGGCCCGCATCGTGCGCGAAGCGGGGGGGCTGACGATCTGTGATGCGGTGCAGGGCCTCGGCAAGATCTCTGTGAATGTCGGCCTGCTCGGCGTCGATTATCTCAGCCTGTCGGCGCACAAGATTGGCGGCCCGCAGGGCGCCGGAGCCTTGTGGCACCGGGCAGGCGCGCCCCTGAAGGCCGTGACGCATGGCGGCGGGCAGGAGCGCGGATTGCGGTCCGGCACCGAAAATGTCGCCGCGCAGGCCGGATTTGGCGCGGCAGTGGAGGCCGCCGTGAAGGAATTGCCGAAATATGCTATGCTGGCAGGATATCGAAATGATATGGAGGCGCGTCTCGAGCGCGAGGCGGGCGTGGTGATCATGGGCAAGGCCGCCGAGCGGCTGGCCGGGACGTCAAACTTTGCCAAGCCGGGCTTTGCGGCAGAAACGCAGGTCATGGCGATGGATCTGGCGGGTGTGTGCATATCGGCCGGGTCTGCATGTTCGTCTGGCAAGGTGAAGCGGTCGCTCGTATTGCTGGCGATGGGCGCATCTGACGCCCTTGCGGAATCGGCAATCCGCACCAGCTTTGGATGGAACAGCACGCCGGAGGATTTCACCGGCGTGGCAGATGCCTGGCTCGACGCAGCCCGGCGGACGGTATTGAAGGAAACAGCCTGATGGGGGCCGCCATAGCGAGAGCACTCCTTATTTGGTTTGCCATCGGGCTGATACTAACATTTCTGCTGGATTTTCTCTTTGAACAGAGCTTGGTCCAGTCAGTCATTATTGCGTTTGGTGTGGCGCTTATTTCCGTGCTTCCAGACGGGATTGAGAAGAAAGACTAGATATGGATTGCTGCGGCGGCATCGAAGACCATGATGATGACTGCACCGAGGTGAAGGTGAAGGACAGCATCGACCAGGAAACGGTCGAGGCCGCGAAGGCGCTCGAGTCTGAAAACTATTCCGCAGGCTTTGTCACGGACATCGAAATGGACATGGCGCCGAAGGGCCTGTCCGAAGAAACGATCCGCTTCATCTCGGCCAAGAAGGAAGAGCCGGAATGGCTGCTCGAATGGCGCCTGGCGGCCTATCGGCGCTGGCTGACCATGAAAGAGCCGACCTGGGCGATGGTCGATTACCCGACCATCAACTACCAGGATTACTATTATTATGCGGCCCCGAAATCCGGGGCGAAGTATGAATCCATCGACGACGTCCCGAAGGAAATCCTCGAAACCTACGAAAAGCTGGGCATCCCGCTGCGTGAGGCGGAAGTCCTGCTGGGTGTCGAAGGTGCGGCGGAAACCGCAGCTGCCGCCCGAGAGGCGCCTCGCGTGGCCGTCGATGCCGTGTTTGACTCCGTGTCCGTCGCCACCACGTTCCGCAAGGAGCTGGAAAAGGCCGGCGTGATCTTCATGTCGATCTCGGAAGCCGTGCATGAATATCCGGAGCTGGTGAAGAAATATCTCGGCACCGTGGTGCCGCAATCGGACAATTTCTTTGCAACGCTGAACAGCGCCGTCTTCTCCGACGGGACCTTTGTCTATGTGCCCAAGGGTGTGCGCTGCCCGATGGAGCTGTCGACCTATTTCCGCATGAATGCCGAGAATACCGGCCAGTTCGAGCGCACGCTCATCATTGCTGATGAAGGCGCGTATGTGTCCTATCTCGAAGGCTGTACGGCGCCGATGCGCGACGAGAATCAGCTGCACGCGGCTGTTGTGGAACTGGTCGCGCTGGAAGATGCCGAGATCAAGTATTCCACCGTGCAGAACTGGTGGCCGGGCGACGAGAACGGCAAGGGCGGCATCTACAATTTCGTGACCAAGCGCGGCGACTGCCGGGGCGACCGGTCGAAGATCAGCTGGACGCAGGTCGAGACGGGGTCTGCCGTGACCTGGAAATATCCGAGCTGCATCCTGCGCGGCGATGACAGTGTCGGCGAGTTCTACTCCATCGCCGTCACCAATGGCCGACAGCAGGCCGATACCGGCACGAAGATGATCCATCTGGGCAAACGAACGCGCAGCCGGATCATCTCCAAGGGCATCTCGGCCGGCAAGTCGAACAACACCTATCGCGGGCTCGTCTCGATCAACCGCAAGGCCGACAAGGCGCGCAATTTCACCCAGTGTGACAGTTTGCTGATCGGGGATCGCTGCGGCGCGCACACTGTGCCTTATGTGGAAAATCGCCGGGCCGATGCACAGCTGGAGCATGAGGCGACGACGACCAAGCTGTCGGACGACCAGATGTTCTATGTCCGCCAGCGCGGCATGGGCGAGGAAGAAGCAGTCGCCCTTCTCGTGAACGGCTTTGTCCGCGAAGTGCTGCAGGAGCTGCCGATGGAGTTTGCCGTTGAGGCCCAAAGCCTGCTGAAAGTCAGCCTTGAGGGTAGTGTTGGCTGAGGCCGGTGCTTTCGACGCCTGGCTCGCGGCCTATGCGAGGGCGCAGGATGGCGGCGATGTGGCGCTGCTCGGGTCGCTGTTCAGCGACAATGCCAAATTCTTCGAAACCCCGTTTCATGCGCCCATTGAGGGGCGCGAGGCCATAAGTGACGTGTTTGCCGCTGTCTGGGCGCGGCTGACAGATGTGTCATTCGAGATCGAGAAGATTTCCGACGGATGGGCGCACTGGACGTCCGGCGCCATCATCGAGGCGCTCGACGAGCCGCAGCGGTCGAACGGCATCCTGAAAGCGGATCTGGACGATGCGGGACGGTGCAGCTCCCTGACTTTCTGGACCGAGCGGCTGTCCGTGCGGGAAGCAGACATGCTGGCCCAAAGGGACGCCTGACCGGCGCGACATGTGCGGCAAATTCGGAGAATCGCGCCGCGGAGCGGCTTTCCGGCCATTCCGGACGGCATTTCCTGCATCCGGGGCTTTTCGCACAGGCCCAGCGGGCTTACATGCGCAGCATGTTGAAGATTGAGAACCTGACCGCCACTGTCGGCGATGAAGACGATGCCAAGACCATCATCAATGGTCTGTCGCTGGAAGTGCCGAAAGGCGAGGTCCATGCGATCATGGGGCCGAACGGCGCCGGCAAGTCCACCCTGTCCTATGTGCTGACCGGCCGGGACGGCTATGAGGTCACTGGCGGAACCGCGACGCTGAATGGCGAGGACATCCTGGACATGGATCCGGAAGAGCGCGCTGCCAAGGGCCTGTTCCTGTCCTTCCAGTATCCGGTCGAGATCCCCGGCGTGCCGGTGATGACCTTTGTTCGCGCAGCGATGAACGCCCAGCGCAAGACGCGCGGCGAGGACGAGATTTCCGCACCTGACTTCATCAAGAAATCCCGCGAGATCGGCAAGGCGCTGAAACTGGACGCGGAAATGCTGAAGCGCGCGCTGAATGTCGGCTTTTCCGGCGGCGAGAAGAAGCGGCTCGAAATTTATCAGATGATGATGCTGGAGCCGAATTTCCTGATCCTGGATGAAACGGATTCGGGGCTCGACATCGACGCGCTGAAGACGGTGGCTGACGGCGTGAATGCCATGCGGTCGCCGGACCGGGGCATGCTGGTCATCACGCACTATCAGCGCCTGCTGGACCATATCCAGCCGGACAAGGTGCATGTCCTGTCCAAGGGGCGGATCGTGGCGACGGGTGGCCCGGAACTGGCCCTGCGGCTCGAGAAGGAAGGATATGAAGGCATCCTCGGGGAGGTGGCGTGACCACAGCCCTGCGGGAATTGATTGCCGATCCGAATGCGGCCGAACTGGAACTGATCGCGCGCTACGGCATGCAGCCGGAAGATGAGCGCCGCAAACGCCTGTTCGGCGCGTTCGCGCAGACCGGCCTGCCGCATCGCCGACTGGAAGCGTGGAAATGGACTGATTTCAAGGCCGCGCTGAAGGCGCTGGACCGGCCAGCTACCCCATCGGCCAAGGACCCGATTCCGCATGAAGGCGCGCTGGTGTTCAAATTCTCGCCGGGCGGCTATTTCCCCCCGGATCATGTTCCGGACGGTCTGAACGTGTTTGCCAAGGAAGAGGCGCAGGCGATGGGCGCGGCGGAGGATGTTCCGCTCGGAGCGCTGGCAGCCGCCCTGGCCGGCGGCAAGGCGCGCCCTGCCACCCTGCTGCTGGAAGTGACGTCGAGCGAGGTGCCGCGGCTGCATTTCCAGTTCAGCGGCGAAGGTGAGGCGAGTTTCGCCCGTATCGTGATCGTCGTGCGGCCGGGCGTGTCGCTGACCGTATCTGAAAGCCATCTTGGCGGCGCCGGCCTTGCGGCCTCCGTGATCGAATTCGGACTGCAATCGGGCGCGTCGGCCAACCGCACTGTCTACCAGCGTGGCACGCCCGAGGAGACGATCGCCTCGACGGCGCTGGTGCACCTCGATGCAGAGGCGGAGTTTACGCAGACAACCCTGTCCTTCGGTGCCAAACTGGCGCGGCTGGAAACCCGCGTCACGCATCAGGAGCCGACGGCCAAGGCAACACTCAATGCCGCCTATCTGGTCGGAAAGGATCTGCACACGGATATTACAACCCATGTGCGCCATGGGGCGAATTCGTGCATCACGCGTCAATTGACCAAGGGCGCGGTGCTGGATGGCGGCACCGGCGTGTTCCAGGGCAAGTTCTTCGTGCCGCGCACGGCCGGGCAGTACACCGATGCCGACATGCAGCACAAGGCACTGTTGCTGGAGGATGGCGCGGTTGTCTTTGCCAAGCCTGAGCTGGAGATCTATGCGGACGATGTCGAATGCGCGCACGGCAATACAAGTGGCGCACTGGATGAGGATCAGCTGTTCTATATGCGCCAGCGCGGAATTCCGGAAAAGACGGCGCGGGCCTTGCTGACGCAGGCCTTTGTGGCCGAGGCCCTGGAAGAGGCTGGCGCGCTTGAGGAATTGCTGCGCGGTGAAGCTGAAACATGGCTGGCAAGCGCATGAGCAGGGCGTTCGACATTGGTGCCATTCGGGCAGAATTTCCGATCCTGTCGCGGGAAGTCAACGGCAAGCCGCTGGTCTATCTGGACAATGCGGCCAGCGCGCAGAAGCCGAACGCCGTCATTGACCGGATCGCGGACCAGTCGCGCACGGCCTATGCCAATGTCCATCGGGGCATTCATACGCTGTCGAACGAGACCACCGAGGCCTATGAAGCGGCGCGAGAAAAGGTCCGGGCATTCCTGAATGCGCCGACTACGGAAAACATCGTTTTCACCAAGGGCTCGACGGAAGGCATCAACCTTGTTGCCTCCGCGCTGGCAGGGCGTATCGAGCCAGGGGATGAAATCGTTCTGTCGGTGATGGAGCATCACTCCAACATCGTGCCCTGGCATTTCCTGCGGGAGCGCCACGGGGCCGTGCTGAAATGGGTTGCCCTGAATGCCGATGGTTCGCTGGACATGGAAGACCTGGCGCGGGCTATCGGTCCGAAGACGCGCATGGTTGCCCTGACGCATATGAGCAATGTGCTTGGCACGGTGACGGACATGGCGGAAATCTGCCGGTTGGCCCATGAGGTCGGCGCGGAAGTTCTGGCTGATGGCAGTCAGGCTGCCGTGCATTTGAAGGTCGATGTCCAGGCGCTGGGCTGCGACTGGTATGTCATGACCGGGCACAAGCTGTATGGACCGACCGGCATCGGCGCGCTGTATGGCACGGCGGAGGCCCTGGACCGGGCGCGACCGTATCAGGGCGGCGGCGAGATGATCGAGATCGTGACCCGCGACCGGGTCACCTACAATACGGCTCCGCACAAATTCGAGGCCGGCACCCCGCCCATTCTTGAGGCCATCGGCCTGGGGGCGGCGCTGGACTGGATGACCGCCTTTGATCATGCGGATGTGGTGGCGCACGAGACGGCGCTCTACCGGCGCGCACATGATGGCCTGCGCGGCGTCAATGGATTGACCATTCATGGCGATACGCCGGACAAGGGGGCGGTGCTGGCCTTCAGCCTGCAGGGCGCGCATCCACATGACCTGGCCCAGATCCTGGACCGGTACGGCATTGCCATTCGGGCCGGGCATCATTGCGCCCAACCCCTGATGGAGCATCTGGGAGTCAGCGCCACGGCGCGGGCAAGTTTCGCGATTTACAACACGGCCGACGAGGTGGACGCATTCATTGCAGCGCTCGCCAAGGCACGGGAAATGCTGGTATAGGTGTCGGCATGGCAGATGACATGACCTCTCACGACATGATCGACGTGTCCGGCGAAGCAGAGCCGTCCAAGATCCCCCAGGACGAGCTCAACCGGATTACCGACGATCTGATCACCGCGTTCAAGACGGTGTTCGACCCGGAAATCCCGGTCGACATCTATGAACTCGGCCTGATTTACAAGGTCGACATTGATGATGACCGCAAGGTGGACATCGACATGACTCTCACCGCGCCAGGCTGCCCTGTGGCGGGGGACATGCCGGGCTGGGTGGAAAACGCCGCGCGCACGGTTGACGGCGTCGAAGATGTCGAGGTGCGCCTGACCTTCGATCCCCCCTGGGATCCGTCACGCATGTCTGATGAAGCCCGCCTTGCGCTGAATATGCTTTAATTGAACAGGAACGCTTTCGTTCCTATCTTGGTGACATGGCCAGACGACCCAGACCCAAGCCCGTGAAACTCTCCGACGCCGCCGCAGCGCGCGTCAAGGAGATCATGGAAGAGAAAGGCGCCGGATATCTTCGGGTCGGCGTGAAGAATGGCGGCTGCGCCGGCATGGAATATGTCATGGACTATGCCACCGCCCCCGAGGCGCTGGATGAGGTGGTCGAGGACAATGGCGTCACCATCCTGATCGACGCGAAAGCCGTCCTGTTCCTGCTTGGCAGCGAAGTCGACTACGAGGTGACGCCGCTGCACGAGAAATTCGTGTTCAGGAATCCCAACCAGACCGACGCCTGCGGCTGCGGCGAGAGCGTGACGATCATTCCCGCGACTGCCTGATCGTCTGGTGGGCGCTGAAGGAATAATTCAAAGCTTCGACCCGATTGCCGGTCCGGGCGCCCGGGTGCTGATTCTTGGCAGCATGCCGGGAGTCGCGTCGCTGGAGGCTGGCCAGTATTATGCCCATCCCCGAAACGCGTTCTGGCAGATCATGGGTCATCTGTTCGGCGCGCACCCGAACCTGCCATATGAGACACGACGGTCGATTCTGATCGATCAGGGCGTGGTGGTCTGGGATGTGCTGAAACATTGTCGCCGGGAAGGCAGCCTGGATTCGAATATTCGGGACGAGATCCCGAACAATTTCAGGAAACTCTTCGAAATGCATCCGGGCATCTCGCGCGTCCTGCTGAATGGTGGCACGGCGGCGCGCTGCTATGGCAAATATGTTCAGCCAATCGTTCCGGACTTGCCCGCTATTTCCGTCCCTTCGACAAGCCCCGCCTATGCGGCGATGCGGTATGAGGAGAAGCGCGGTCGCTGGCGGTCTGCTCTGCAAAACATAGAGCCTCGATCGTATTACCTTTGACACGTCCGGGGGCGCGCATTTCCCGGAGATGCAGCAGATGTATCACCAGGACCATGTGACCTCTATGCGTCAGGGAAGATGTCTGTTGACCGCATTGGTCAGCTGATGCGTTCGGGTTTGCCATGGAACAAAGACTCACATCAGAGATTGGGCTCAAGATACGTGTTTTGAAGAGATTCAAACGCAGACGGATCAAATTTTCCACCGTTAGTGACCGGACAGAACTTCGCGAATGCAACAAAGGCGTCATCTGCAACCGGCAAAGCCAGATCGCGGCGCTTGCCTTTCACTTTCAGGGAAACGGCGTCACCCCGAACGACGGAATTGTAGATTCGATTTGGCACTTCACGGTTCAGTGGCACCAGTTTTGTAGATTTCGCGTGGTAAGCGTAGCGCTCGGGGTATTTCTTGCCGTCAATCTCCATGATTCCGGAAATGTGGTGAAATCGGGGACTACGTTCGGCATTGTCTTCATACGTGTTGTCCGGATCCAGCTGTACACTGAAATTCAACGCCTTGACCCCCGTGGTTGTCATTTGACAGCTCAGCTGTATCGTTGGGTGTCCACCACCCTCGGCCTTGATGATGCGGATGAGGCTCTTGAAATTTGGATCATTTCCTGCGTCGGAACTGTCGACGCTGATCAATTGGTCCGGTTGCTGGACCCAAATCCGGTCGACGGTATCCGCGTGCCCCGAGGCAGCCGTCACGATCATGACGGCTGCGGAGATCAGGTGCTTGAACATGTTGCCAATCCTCGATTCTGTTGACTCGAAGAGGGCACGACCCTTGATCGGACGTCAACCCTTAAACGAACGCTTCTGCACGGAAAGCGGGGATTATTCGCTGGCGGCTGCACGTGCTTTCATGCACGTTTTGGCAAACGCCTTGAATGTGTCATCGGGCTGCGGAAGCGTTGTCGTGACATCTTCTGCATGGTCCACCGCCACAGTTACGGCTTCGCCCGTGATCACGGAATTGTAGATGCGGGCAGCAGGTGTGTGGGCGCCGATTTCAATGACGTTGTTGGCAGGCGAGTACCGGACTGTGGTCTCGACCGGATCGGCCTGGCCGGCCGAAATGGTTGCGGTTTCGCCGCGCTTGTAGGTCGCGTGCATATCCAGCTGATCCGAAATGCTGCCCACTTTGAGCGACAGGATTGCCGACAACCTGCCGGACTTGTCGCACACCAGCACGGCGCCTGCTCGATCATCCGTGTCTGTCAGCACGGCGCGTGGCGACGCTTCATCCAGACCTTTCCAGACCTTCCAACCTGTTGCCGAAGCAGGAAGCACGGCGGTCGCTGCAGCGCCCGCGATAATGCCGACAACAGCGAGTTTCTTGATAGTCATAATGCTCAATCCCGATTTGCCCCCGGGATCACCTGAGAAATTATCGATTATCAATAATTGCCGTCGTTGTAAAGCCGCAAATCGGCTGTTCGCTCACGGGCGGCCGTATGCGGCGAGGTCTTCGACCGTTGGTTTGGCTTCCATGCCCTTGGGGGGATCGGGAATAAGGGTCGCGAGTTTCGCCGGCTGGCCGGTTGCCTCCGCAACCAGGTCTGCTGTCCGGCGTTCCACCGTTTCGGTCAGCTTGGCCATGAAATCCTGTTTCGGCAGCGCAGGATCAAGCGCCGGCAGAAATTCGATGATGGCGGTTCCGGGGGTCTTGTCACGTTCCTGCTGGCGCCAGAACAGGCCGATATTGGTGGCGACCGGGATGACCGGCACGTTCATCGCCTGCGCCATGTGCCACACGCCCGGCTTGTAGCGGAAATGGTAGCCGACAGGTGCAAGATGGCCTTCCGGATAGATCAGCACGCGCTGGCTGTCCTCGCGGGCGCGCGTCATGCCTTCCTTCAGTGATGCAGCCTTTCGTTCGCCGCCGCCGCACGTGTCGATGACGATGGCGCCAAGCTTGCGGAGGATGCCGCCGACCAGAGGAAATTTCTCAAGATGGTCCCCTGTTACAAAGGCCAGGTTCCTCACTTCCGGGTAGACCAGAAACCCGTCGCCCCAGCTTTGATGCTTGGCCGCGAGAATGAAGGGACCCTCCGGAAGATTGTGCCGCCCACGGACTTCCTTGCGGATGCCAGCGACAAACCGCAGATTGAGGTTCATGGCGCGTGTGTAGCTGCGGATGATCCCGCGCACCGGGCCACGGCCGGGCAGCGCGAGAAATGGCAGGGACGCCAGAACGTAGATGACGGACAGGGTGTAGTAGACGAAGGTGAAGACGACTCCGCGCATGGGCGAATTCCTTTCCCGGATGTTCTACGAATTCAGGACACACAGCACGGCGCGTGAAAGCGCCTCGGCGTGTTGGGACAGCGGGCCGGGCAGGCGGTTGTAGATCTTGTTCTGGCCAGCCTGCATGACCACGCCCAGCGCCATGGCGGCCTTGAGGGCGGGATCACCGCGGGGAATGTGCCCGTCGGACATGAGCCCGGCGATGATCTTTTCCGTGATCGTGACCGGGTCGTCGTCGCGGCGCTTGTCATAGGGCAGGAAGCGGTTCAGCGACACGAGATGGAACGAGAAGAGGAGAAAATCCTCATCGGCCAGGTCGCAATAGGCCGCCACGGCGGCGTGAACCTTCTGCTCCAGCGTGCCTTCGCCCGACAGGGCTTCGGCCATCATGGTCCCGAGACGATTGTGGGTCTCCATGAAGAGCGAGAGCGCCAGTTCGTCCTTACCCTTGTAGTGCCGGTAGAGCGCGCCTTCCGACACGCCAGCCTTTTCGGCGATCTCGCGGGTCGTGGCGGCGTCGATGCCTTCATGAATGAACAGTTTGAGGGCAGCACGCTCGATCTTTGGCCGGGCATTTCGGGCGCGCGGGCGCGGTTTCGACGGATCGGTGCTTGACGGTCTGGGCATTCGGCTCTCCATGAGTATGGAGGCAATATACGTAATTCCACGGGAATTTGCAAGTGATTACTTGCTCACTAGTTTCGAGGTGCTGCATTTTGCCGGAAGCTCGCCCGATCCGGTTTGAAGACTGGATATTCAGGGGAGCGGTCAGCCGACCAGGTCGAACCGATAGCTTTCGATCACCGTGTTCGCGAGCAGCTTCTCGCACATTTCCTTGACGCGGGTTTCGGCCTGCTCGGAAGACAGCCCGTCCTCCAGATCCAGTTCGATCACCTTGCCGATACGCGCGGCTTCAACTTCCTTGTAGCCCATGCGCGCCAGCGTATCCGCAACGGCCTTGCCCTGCGGGTCCAGGACACCATTCTTCAGGGCGACGTGGACAATGGCTTTCATGGGAATCTCCTGCGCAGTCTGGACCGGGCCCCTTTAGCCCGGTTTCAGGCCGATTGAAACAAGCTGACGGCGTATGCCATCGCGATAAGCACACAAATGGCAGCCAGTACCGGCATCAGGCGCGGCCGGCTGCCGGTCCGGGATCGGGGGGCTTTGGGCATCTGCATGTCTTCCGGAATATGCTGTGTCAGCGAATGGCTATTTGCCGCCATTGAAGCTGACGACATTGTCGGTTTCACCGGACTCCCTGAGGATGCCGAGACGGCGGGCCACTTCGGCATAGGCTTCGGTGACACCGCCGAGATCGCGGCGGAACCGGTCCTTGTCCAGCTTGTCTCCGGTCTCGAAATCCCAGAGGCGGCAGCTGTCGGGGCTGATTTCGTCGGCCAGGAGAATGCGGGGCACCTCGCTGTCGCCCTCATAATGGCGGCCAAATTCCAGCTTGAAGTCGACCAGCCGAATGCCGACTGCGGCGAACAGGCCGGACATGAAATCATTGACGCGCAGCGACAGGGAGATCAGGTCCTCATATTCCTGCGCCGCGGCCCAGCCAAATGCGGCGATATGTTCTTCGGTGACCAGCGGATCGCCCAGCGCGTCGTCTTTCAGGTAGAATTCCACCATCGGGCGCGGCAGGACCTGGCCTTCCTCGATGCCCAGCCGTTTCGACAGCGTGCCGGCGGCGACATTCCGCACGACCACTTCCAGCGGGATGATGTCGACCTTCTTGACCAATTGCTCGCGCATGTTGAGCCGGCGGATGAAATGGGTCGGGATACCGACGGCTGACAGCCGGGTCATCATGAACTCGCTGATGCGATTGTTCAGCACACCCTTGCCATCCAGAACGGCGCGCTTCTGGGCATTGAAGGCGGTCGCGTCATCCTTGAAGTACTGGATGAGTGTGCCCGGCTCCGGTCCTTCATAGAGGATCTTCGCCTTGCCCTCGTAGATTACGCGCTTCTTGCTCATGCGGACAGGCCTCCTGCTGAATCGGGATCGCGGCAACAGGAATCGTTTTCAGCCACCCCGGAAAACGCAGTCTGTTACGCCAATCCGCTCAAAGAAACAATTATTGCGCACACCTCAGGTCAGCGCCTATATGCACGAATCGAAGACCACCGTTCAGAAAGGCCATTTCACCATGAGCACATTTGATGATCGCGAGCGCGCAGAAGAGGCCCGCTACGCTCTGGACCAGGAAACCCAGTTCAAGGTCATGGCCCGCCGCAACAAGCTGCTTGGCCTGTGGGCGGCAGACCTGATGGGCCTGACGGGCTCGGACGCTGAAGCCTATGCGAAGACGGTTGTCCTGTCGGATCTGGAAGAGCCGGGCGATGATGACGTGTTTCGCAAGGTGCGCGCGGATTTCGACACGGCGGGCATTGACCGCACGGATGCCCGCATTCGCGAGCAGATGGCGGAATTGCTGCCGGTTGCCCGCGAGCAGGTCCTCAAGGACCTAAAGTAAGCAGGGCCAGACCCATGCCGCCCGGCTTTGCGGTCGGGCGGAAATTGTCGTGACAGGCCGGGCCATCCTCATTGACCGGTGTGAACGACGCACATTCCACGATGGTTGACGTGCCGGACGCGAAATCGGGTTTGCCATGCCAGGCCTGCATTTTCTGCGTGCCGGTCCAGTGGCTGAAATACAGGCGGCCGGCATGTTGGGGGATGTGCGGATCGTCCAGTTCGGTTGTGTAATACGCCTCGCCATCGACATACCAGGTGATGCGGTCGGGCTGCCAGTCAAACGCGTAGAGATGCGGCGCGGCCGAGGCATCGAAGGGCAGGTCGAATGTGGCGTGGTGCCCCTTCCGGCCATTGCGCCAATAGTTGAAATGTACCTTTGACGTGTCCTTGCCGAGGAATTCGATGTCGATTTCGTCGTGCGGATTGCCTTCATAGGGACCGGTATAGGTGAAGAAGGCTGATACGAGTCCCGATCCTTTGCCGACCTGCATCACGGCCTCATAGCGGCCATATCCCAGACGCTGGCGTGACCGCACTTCCGCATTCGATACGTCCCCATTGCCGCGTTCGACGGCCAGATGGGTGCCGTCCGTTGTCTCGCGGACGTTTTCCGGGGCCCAGCGGCCGCCATAGAAATCATGTCCCCCCTGCGATTCAGACGCCCAGAACTCGCGCTGGATGCCGGATGCTGCAGTGTTGGTGAGGAACGCCTGGCCGGACTGCGCCAGTTGCGCCACCGGCGGCGGATTTCCGGCAGGGCGCGCCGGCCGGACTTCAATCGGTGCGATCTCCGTGCGACCACGCAGCGAGACCGACGCTTCGGTGACGGGATAGTAAATCGCGCGCGCATCGGATGCAGGCGGGGTGACCGACTGGCCGCCGCTAGCCCAGCACGCCAAGCCTGCAAGGATTGCTGCAGAAACGGTAAAAATGGGCAGGGCGTCCAGAACTGAGACAGTTCCTGCGCTTTTGATTAACCTGACTAACCCAGAACGAGACATTTCTTTACCTTGCGTTTACCTTCGCAGGCAAAGTCGCAAGCGCCAAGCCGGTTTCAGCTGCTGGAACTGGTATCTGTCAGGCTTTTCATGTTTCGCATCATGAAGAGGGGGACCGAGCCGATCGGCGTCACCGCCCAGTCGAGTGGCTGGTCGTGCGGTTCGCTGGGCACGGTTTCGATCTGTTGGGCGGGATAGGCCAGCGCGCAGGCAAAGGCCCGGCCCCTGGCGCGCAGTTTCTCGAACGCCTTGTCATAATGGCCCTTGCCGTAGCCCAGCCGGTTGCCCATCCCGTCAAAGGCCAGCAGGGGGGTCAGGATCAGGGTCGGCTCTGCCAGGGGTGCATCAGCGGAGGGTTCCGACAGGCCGAAGGGTCGGCGCTCCAGGGGTTCGCCGAAATGCCATGACCGCCAGGTCAACTCTCCGGAATCCTCGATGCGCGGCAGGCAAAGTTCGGCGCCGGCCTGCGCAAGGCGCTTCATGAGCGGTGCAGGGTCCAGCTCTTCATTGATGGCGACATAGCCCGCCACGACGGGCCCGTAGCGCTCCAGCAGCTTCATCGGAAACTGGTCGGCCAGCGAGTCGGCGGCATCCGGATCCCGCGCGGCCGCTTCGGCGCGCAGGGTTCGCATTCGATGTCGCAGGTCGGTCTTGTCCATCGCAGGGCCCCATGCCGGATTTGGGTCGGCGCCAGGCAGCGGCACCTGGAAATTCGCGCATGAAGACCGCGAGCGCCGCGGGGCATATTCACTCCCGTCAACCTAGAGACTAGGTGGGCGCCGGGTGAGCCCGGACCACGGTCCGGACCAGAATGCCAGCTCCCTGACGGAAATTAAGGTCGCCGGAGATCAGTCCGTCGCAAACGCCGCAGCCTTCATGCTGGATCGAGATGTAATCTGCTGCCCCTGCAATTGTAAGGGGGGAGCGCGCAGTCAGATGTGGATTCGCGTCAGTGAGCTTCTCCGACCAGGTCGAAGGCGTAGAGCAGGGTTCTCTGGTGGCCTGAGAAATTGTCATCCGAGACCAGCCAGAGCCGGTGCGTGGCGTCTGCCAGCGTCTCGACGGTGATGCCCTCGAAATTGTCGACCGTCATCGGGGCGGCCAGTCGGAACAGGCCGCGACGGCTCGAGCCGCCGGCATCGGTGTACTCGGCCTCGACCGACAACCGGTTTCCGAAGACCGGATTGTAGTCGCGCCGGAGGCTGTAGACGACCGAGCCGGCCGTTGCGGCGTCTCCCAGCGTGATCCGGTTGGTCATGCCGACCAGCGGCCCACCGAAGCCGGGCTTGATGGCTTCGCGAAGCGAGATGTCCGGATACTCTGCGGAGATGTTCACCAGCGGGGACCGTCCTTCGACAAGCTGTTCATAGCCCGCCAGCAGGCCCTCACCGGCTGACAGGGCCTCGGCGCCGGAATTCTCCCTGATCTCGATGTCCTCGATCCGGTCGGGAAGGTCGGCCACGGGGGCAGCGCGCGCGGCTGCGCCGCATTTGTCGAGATCGAAGGCCGCGATGCGGTGGCGGCGTTCGAAGCTGACAAAGGCGAGACCGTGCTTGACGGCGAGGCCTTCGGAATCGCCATCGCGTTTGCCGCTCAGCTGGGACCCGTCCGGACCCAGCATATAGCTGAACTCACCGGTCCCGTCCGGCGCGCCATCCTGCAGGCCGATCCGGACAAAGGCGCCCATGTCAGTGATCGCCAGCAGCGATCCATCCTCAAGGTGTTCCAGCCCGGACAGCCCTCCAAAGCCCGCATGATCTGATGTCAGGGCCCAGCCGCCGGCAAAGCGCACTCCGGGCGGAAGCCGGCCCTGGCCGGCCCGGTCGGACAGGGCGACCGGTTCGGCCGTGATCTGGATGCGCGTCGGCGCGATGTGCTGCGTGCCTGGCGGGCAGGACAGCGCGCTCAGCCTGTCCGGTGCGGGCAGGGCTGAGGCGGGCGCGGTGGTCTGCGCAGAATTCATCGCGTCCGGGGCCTTGCGAGGCGCCGTACAGGCCGCCAGCGCGCCCGCTGTCAGCGCGAGAAAAGATACTTGAAATAAGGTCCGCATGAATGGGTCTCGCCGCTTGGAGGTGGAAGTCTCTTTTGAGCGAAATTTTGCGGCAGGAATAGGGAAGGGTCTGGATTTAGAAAGCGAACCCATCCAGACAGGAAACATGTCCCAGATTCCTCTCGTCCGCCGCTCACCCGTTCCGACCGAAGCCTGCAATCTGGCACGCGCGATCGATTTGATCGGCGACCGCTGGACGCTGCTGATCCTGCGTTCGGCGCTCTACGGTGTGCGCCGATTCGACGATTTCCAGTCCGAACTGGGCTGTCCGAGAACGGTCCTGTCCGGCCGGTTGAAAAAGCTGGTGGATGCCGGCCTGCTCACCCGGAAATCCTACAAGGCGCCCGGCAAGCGTGCCCGGCCGGAATATGTCCTGTCTGCGACGGGGCTGTCTTTGCGGCCCATCCTGATCGGCCTGACACAATGGGGTGACGCCTGGCTGGGGCAGGGAGACGCCCCGCCCATCAGCTTCACCAAAGCCGGATCCAAGAGCGCGATCCGGGCCGCTTTTGTCGATGTCGAGGGCCGGGAAGTGCGTCCGGACCAGATCCGCGCCGTGCTGCGCGGATAGGTATTCACAGGTCTCTCGCCGCCGCAGAAGAAATTGTGCAGTTTCGCCGTTTTTCCGGCTTGCAAAGGCCGGTCTGATGCGCTTTATCACGCCTCTCGGCGGAGACGCCGTGAATACCCCAATAAGGATGCGGGCGTAGCTCAGGGGTAGAGCACAACCTTGCCAAGGTTGGGGTCGTGAGTTCGAATCTCATCGCCCGCTCCAATAAAATCGTTAGCGATGTTTTGAGTTGGCTTAGAGGCGGATAGCCTCGCTCAAGCTCCACTGATTTATTCCTGCTTAGTCACATTGGTAGGCGCGAGTAACAGGTTTGCGAGTTCCTTATGGCGGCGCTCCAGCATATTCACCCAAAGCTTATGAATGAACGTATGTTTGAGAAGCGTGCGGCTGACGATCCAGTACAACCATCGCTCGCCGGGCGTTAATAAAGTTCGTGCTTGCCAGTCCCGACGATCTTGCGGCTCCATCGTCGGTTCCGAAGCGATCATTTTTTGAATTTGTTCTTCGTTCAAGTTGGCCCCCACTCCACAGCGTCAAACCTAAGCCTGTTTTTCGCAACTTCAAACCTACCGGCGAAATTGTTCTCATCTTGAATCTCTTCACAGATATTCCCACCTAGCAGAGCAAGAGCAGTGGTTGACGGAATCCCGGCGCTCTTAGAAATGCCAAATTCGTCAACTGGCTTAATGTGTGGAGGCTGCTCCAAAAAGAGTCCCCGCGCACCAGATTGGAGGTTTGCATATGCAGGCTATATTCCGACTGGAGGCCAGTAAGCCAGACGGTACGAGGTACTGTTTGGAGTTCACCCTAGGGATTGTATCCTTGGGCTGGCTTCTTGCGAAGCTCTTACCGTGAGGCTTCTGGGGGGGCGTTCTTCGGAACGTCCCTTCACCATTGTCTCGGGGTCCTTTTCAGCTGTGCCGAACGTTGACTCTTGAAGCGGATCGCGTTTGCGAAGAAATTTCGACCATAGAGAGTGAGCCCAAGCCTCGTTTCGACGCGTCATTCCGCCATGGGATTGACCGACACTGTGCGCGCACAGACAAGACCATTGCCGCGCGCCGTGCACATTCTACTATTGGTCTGCCCGGCAGGCCGATGTGGTTGACCCGGCAAGGATGAAAGAATTGATGATGACTGACGAGACCCGACCCGCCCCCGACGCGGCGCCCCTGCGCCAGCGCTTCCTGGAGGGGATGAGTCAGGTGGCTGCCACGGTGACGGTCATCACGACCAATGGTCCGCAGGGGCGCGCTGGCACAACCGCCACGGCGATGTCCTCTGTCAGTGCCGATACGCCGAACCCGACTCTTCTTGTCTGCATCAACGAAATGTCCTCACTGACGCCGATCCTGCTGGGCAATGGCACATTCTGCGTCAATATCCTGAAAGATGACCAGGCGCTGATCGCCGATGTGTTCGCCAGCCGGATGCGGGACACGTATCCCGACAAGTTCGATTGCACCGACTGGGCCCCCGGTCGTTTCGGGCAGCCGGTCATTGCCGGCGCGTTGGTGGCCTTCGAGTGCAAGCTGGTGTCGCACTACCAGGTCGGCACGCACCATGTGTGCTTCGGCGAGGTGGTGGACGCCGTGCTGGGCGACAGCGGCAATTCTCTGATCTATGCGAGCCGCGAGTACCGCACGACGGTCCGGCCAGACTGAGACGCCCAGGCCGCCACCCCTCGCATCAGCGCGCGGTCATGGCGCCATCCACGACATGTTCCTGACCGCTGATATAGCTGGATGCGTCAGAGGCGAGGAACAGAACGAGCTCTGCCACTTCCTCCGGCCGGCCAGCCCGGCCCATTGGACTGGACTGCGCGGCGATCATGTCGGCGTCCATCTGGTTTGCCCCTGAATGTGCGGTGAGGGCCGCAATCCGGGCAGCATCCATGGTTTCGGTCATGCGGGTGATGGATTTCTGCCAGATCGGCGTGTCGATGATTCCCGGATGGACCGAATTCACGCGAATGCCGGTGCCCAGTTGCGCGCACTCGACCGCGGCGGCCTTGGTGAACAGGCGTACGGCTCCCTTGGATGTGCAATAGGCGCTGGCGCCGGCGGCGCCCCGCAAGCCGGCAACGGACGAGATGTTGATGATGGATCCGCCCCGTCCGGACATGGCGCGCATGGCGGCCCTGGTGCCGAGAAACACGCTGTCGACATTGACCGCCATCTGCATGCGCCAGTCTTCAAGCGAATAGTCAGCCAGGGCGCCTGCGATGGCGATTCCGGCATTGTTGACGAGAATGGATGGCGCGCCGAATGCGGCTTCGGTCTCGGCAACGACCGTGTCCCAAACGGCTTCATCGACCACGTCCTGCTGCTGTGTGGTGATGCGACCGCCAGCATCTGAAACCAGGCGCGCGGTCTCTTTCAGGCCGTCGGTGTCGATATCGGTTGCCATGATGGCCGCGCCCTCGCGCGCCAGCACCTGGGCGCAGGCCCGTCCGATGCCACTGCCCGCCCCGGTGATGATGGCCACCTTGCCGTCGACCTGTCCCATATTTAGTCCTCCCTTTATATGCAGCGGGTGTAGCAGCAGACCGGCTTGACCTGCCACCGGTTTTGGGGTTTACCCGCCGCCTTGATACGGGATGGTGCAGAGCCGCCGTTGAAATCGTGGGTGCGAATGAGCGTCGCCCACCGGCCTGCGTCGACAATGAGGTACTACCATGTCTCGTCGCCATAGTGCGAAGTACAAGATCGACCGTCGCGTCGGTGAAAACATCTGGGGCCGTCCGAAGTCCCCCGTCAACAAGCGTAACTACAAGCCGGGTCAGCACGGCCAGAACCGCCGCAACAAGGTCTCCGACTTTGGTCTGCAGCTGATGGCAAAGCAGAAGCTGAAAGGCTACTACGGCGACATCACGGAAAAGCAGTTCCTTCGCATCTATGAAGAAGCGAACCGCATGAAGGGTAACACGTCCGAAAACCTGATCGGCCTGCTGGAGTCGCGGCTCGATTCCATCGTTTACCGCGCGAAGTTCGTGCCGACGATCTTTGCGGCCCGCCAGTTCGTCAATCACGGCCACGTCATGATCAATGGCCGTCGCTGCAACATCGGGTCCGCGCGCGTGAAGCCGGGTGATGTTGTCCAGATCCGCGAGAAATCCCGCAACATGGCGCTGGTTCTGGAAGCGCTGGGCAGCGCCGAGCGTGACATTCCGGAATATGTGGAAGTCGATCCGAAGGCGATGTCGGCCACTTATGTCCGCGTTCCGGAACTGGCTGACGTGCCGTATCCGGTCCAGATGGAACCGGCCCAGGTGGTCGAATTCTACTCTTCCTAAGAGTTCCGGATTTCTTGTTCTTTCCGAAAAGCCGCGCCAGACTGGTGCGGCTTTTTTCATTGGAGATTCTGCCTGTATGAACATTCCCGAGATTGCCGATGTCCGCCACCGCTTGATGGCGCGTCCCGGTGACCCCTTTTCCCTGGCGGCCCGGCCCACGCGCGATCCCGTCCTGTTCGATGACAAGGCGGACGCAAAGACCAGCCTGAAGAAGGATGCGGCGGTCATCAATGAGCTGAAGGACATGCTCTACGCCCACAAGAAACAGTCCGTTCTGGTCGTGCTTCAGGGCATGGACACGGCCGGCAAGTCCGGCACGATCCGCAATGTGTTCGCGGACACGACACCTCTGGGCATGGAGGTGAAGGCGTTCAAGGCTCCCAGCAAGAACGAACTGGCCCGAGACTATCTGTGGCGGGTGCACAATGCCGTGCCGAAGAAGGGCAATGTCGGCATCTTCGACCGCTCGCATTATGAGGATGTCCTGGTGGTGAAGGTGCGCGGCTTTGCCAGCCCCGAGGATGTCGAGCGCCGCTACGAGCAGATCAACGCCTTTGAGAAGCATTTGACCGAGAATGGCGTGGTCATCGTGAAATGCATGCTGAATGTCGGTTATGAGGAACAGGGGGTGCGCCTGGCCGAACGCCTCGTCGAGCCGCACAAGCTGTGGAAGTTCAATCCGGGCGATCTGGACGACCGTCGGGACTGGGACAAGTTCATGGCCGCTTACGAGACCGCCGTCGAGCGGTGTTCGACGCCGCATGCGCCCTGGTATGTCGTGCCCTCGGACAGCCGCACCCGCCGGAACGCAATGATTGCCCGGCTGGTGCGTGGGGCGCTGGAGGACATGAACCTCGACTGGCCCAATCCCGGCTTCAAGCCGGAAGATTTTGACATCGGCTAGGTCGGGGAACCGGCCCGGCTAGCTGCCATGGAATTGCGTAGAGCCGCCACTGATCGACTTGTTGGCCGAGCGATCGGACGGATTGCCGTAGATGTCCACGCTGCCGCCGCTCGAGGTCCGGCTGCTGGCGGATTCGCTGGCGCGGGCTGAAACGGAACCGCCACTGCTGGCCTTCGCCTTGACCGTGTCGCAGGCGAGCCCCTTTGCATTGGCGCTGCCACCGGATGACGCCTTGATGGTCAGGCTGTCGCATTCGCCGTGTACGGACACGGCTGCGCCACTGGACACGTCGATCTTCATGGCGCCGGCAGCGACGCCTTCGGCCAGGAGGGAGGAGCCGGAGCTCGCTTCGATCTCGGTCAGCGCCGGTGCGGTGACGGTAAACTTGACCCGGACCTTGTTGCCCCAGCCCTTGGTCGATTTGCGGGACAGATAGAGACGATCGCCATCGAGGCGGACTTTCACATCGTCGGGGCCGCCCCGGTCAAAATCGGCAGTGATCGAATATTCCGGCGCGCGGATGAACTTGACCTCCACGCCGGCGGCCACGTCCAGTTCGTCGAAGCCGGACAGCTGGTAGACCTGCGTCGTGTCTGCGGAGGCCGTGAACAGGGTGGCGGACAGGGCCAGTGCAGTGAGGCTTGTTGCAAGGATGACGGGTTTTTTCATGGTCGGGCTCCTTCGGGGGATCAGGATTTTATGGAAATGTCGCCGCCGCTGGATTCGCGGACGTCACGATCGGCAGGATTGCCACGAATGGTGATGTCACCGCCACTGGATGCCGAGGCCTTGACCGAGTCGGTCACGCTGAGCGCGATGTCCGCACTGCTGGACGCCTTGATGTCGGCGCTGTTGCAGGTCAGGTCCCGGCCTTCGATATCGGCGGAGGAGGAGGCGACCAGTTCGATGCGCTCGCAGGTGCCGCTGAGCTCGAGATCGGCGCTGGAGGAGGCCTCCAGATAGACTTCGCCAGCCTGCTGCAGATCCAGTTCGACATCCGCGCTGGAGGAGGCGCTGATGCGGACCTGATCGGCTGACGTGGCGCGCGCCTTCACATCGGAACTCGACGCGGCATCAATGGTCAGGCGGGTGGCTTCCAGATTTTCCGCGTCGATGTCAGCTGAGGAGGAGGCGTCGATGTCGACACGGCCCGCACGTCCGGAGACGGACAGGTCCGCGCTGGACGAGGCCGCGAGGTCGAGGTTGTCGGAGACGAGACCCGAGACCGTGACCATGGCGGAACGGGATACATCCATGGCAGCGAGGGACGGCGCCGTGATGCGGACAGTGTAGGAGGGCACGCGTTTGCCATTGACCTTGGCGCGCAGGACGCCCTTGTCGAAATCGGTCGAGAGGTTGGACCGCCAGCCGCGGCCAGCGCTCTTGCGATCGATCCAGAGCGTATCGTCACGGGTCTCGATCTGGATGTCGGAAAAGTCGCCTTCGGTCTGGTCGACGGTCACGCGAGTGTCGGATCCGGTTTCGAACACGACCATGATGGCCTCGCTCACATCCAGTTTGGTGAAGGTCTCGGCTGGATAATCCCGGGTTTCCGCCAGGGCTGGCAGAGCGGCGAGGGACAAGACGGAAAGGGATATGAGTGCGCGGTGCATGGGGGCCTCCAAAAGCGTTAAGGCCACTATGAATTATCGAAATACGATATGTCAATCGTTGTTTTTCGATAAAATGCAGGTGCCTGCACCGTCCGGTGTCAGGACTGCCTTTGACGGCGCAGCACCATGGGGGGCTGCCCATACGCCCGCAAAAAGGCCAGTCGCATGCGGTCCGGATCGCCAAAACCGGTGGCCTTTGCGATTTCCTGTAGCGATGCGGTGGAGGTTTCCACCCGGTGGCGAGCCGATTCGAGCCGCAACTTCCCGATCAGGCGGGCAGGTGATGTGCCTGTCTCGGCCTTGAACACGCGAGTGAAGTTCCGCGGGCTCATGCCGCATCGCAGCGCCAGCGCATCGACGCCGAGATCTTCATCCAGATGGGCGCGGATCCAGGAAAGGAGGGTGTCGAACCTGCCCGAGGCAAGTCTGACTTCCTGCATGACGGAGAACTGACTCTGCCCGCCATGGCGTCTCTGGTGGACAACCAGTTCGCGGGCCGCCGCCCGGGCAATGTCTTCGCCCAGATCATCCTCGACCAAGGCCAGGGCCAGATCGATCCCCGCCGAGATGCCGGCAGAGGTCCAGAATTCGCCATCCCGCACATAGATCCGGTCGGCTTCAACCTGAACGGCGGGAAAATGCCGGGCCATGTCCGGGCAACGCCGCCAATGGGTCGTGGCCCGGCGGCCGTCCAGCAGTCCCGCGGCAGCGAGCAGGATCGCGCCGGAACATACCGAAGTCGTGCGCCGCGTGCGCCCTGACAGGGCACGGATGTCTGCGAGCAGGGATTCATCGTGCATGGCAGCGCGCGTGCCCTCGCCGCCGGACACGATCAGCGTGTCCAGGGCCAGCCCGTTCGGGATGGGCGCTGTCTGGACGAGAATGCCGCAGGAGGCGCGCACTTGCCCGCCCTCCCGTGAGTAGACTGTCAGGGCATAGGGCGGTGGGGCGATGCCGCGCATCGGCATTTCGAACACGGTCGACGGGCCGGCCATGTCCAGCAGCTGAAAATCCTCGAACACCAGCAGGCCAATCTCGCGGGAGGGCGGTTTGTCGGAAAACAACGGATATATGTCCTTTCAGCCAAATCCCTCCTAGGCAAAACTGGCGGGGCAGACAAGGAGGTTGCCATGTCCAAACCGTTCAGGACCGTTTTCGCCATCTATGATGACATGACCCATCTCGACTTTACCGGACCGCATCAGGTGCTGTGCCGTTTGCCGAATTCGGAGACAGTGGTCGCCAGTCGCGACGGAGGTGAGGTGATCGCCGAGGGCAATCTCGTCATTGGGCGGACTGAGACCCTCGCCTCGATTGACCGGTGTGATCTGTTGTGTGTGCCGGGCGGCGTCACAGCGACGCAATGGGCTCTGGATGAGGCGTTCGTTGCAGAGATCCGGCGGCTGGGCGAGCGCGCAACCTATGTGACGTCGGTGTGCACGGGATCGCTCATCCTGGGGGCGGCAGGCCTGTTGCAGGGCAAGCGGGCGGCCTGTCACTGGGCCTGGCGGGACCTGTTGTCCGAATTCGGCGCGATCATTGATGAGGGGCGTGTGGTGCGTGACGGAAACATCTTCACAGGAGGCGGCGTCACGGCCGGGATCGATTTTGCGCTGACCATGGTCGCCGAGATCGCCGGGGAAGCCTACGCGAAGGCGTTGACGCTCGGCTATGAATATGCGCCGTCACCGCCCTATCCGGGTGGCCGTCCGGAACTGGCGGAGCCTGAAGTGCTGGCGGCCTATCATGCCCGTATGGAAGGGCTGATGGAGGCACGCCGTGGGGAGGCGAAGCAAGCCGGGGCGCGAATGCGCGCTCAGGCGGGCCGTCCGTAGAGGTCGTATTCGTCGGCGTCTTCAATCGAGGCCGAAACAATGTCACCGGGTTTCAGGTGACCGGCATCCTGAAGATAGACGACGGCATCGACCTCGGGGGCGTCGGCCTTGGTGCGGGCAACCATCTCGCCAGGCGTGTCTGCCGGACCGTCAATGATGACGTCCTGCACGCTGCCCACCTGGGCGGCCGCACGGGCGGCAGAGATGCCGGCCTGCACCTCCATGAACCGGTGCCAGCGGTCTTCCTTGACTTCATCCGGCACGTGGCCGGGGAGGCCACGGCTGTCCGCATGGGCCACGTTTTCATACTGGAAGCACCCCGCCCGGTCGATCTTCGCCTCGCGGATGAAGTCGAGCAGGATTTCGAAGTCTTCGTCGGTCTCGCCCGGAAACCCGACAATGAAGGTGGAACGGATGGCGAGGTCCGGCACGTCGCGGCGCCATTGCAGGATGCGATCGAGCACCTTGTCCTGCTTGGCCGGGCGCTTCATGGCCCTGAGCACATTGGCCGAGGCGTGCTGGAACGGGATGTCCAGATACGGCGTGATCAGGCCGTCGGCCATCAGCGGGATTACGTCGTCAACATGCGGATAGGGATAGACATAGTGCATCCGGGTCCACACGCCGAGGCTGCCGAGTCCCCTGGCGAGATCCAGGAAGCGGGTCTGATATTCGGTGCCGCGCCACACTTCCGGCTTGTAGCGGACATCGAGGCCATAGGCCGATGTGTCCTGACTGATGACAAGAAGTTCCTTCACGCCTGCACGGACGAGTTGCTCTCCCTCGGTCAGGACATGATGGATGGGGCGCGACACCAGATCGCCGCGCAGTTTCGGGATGATGCAGAAGCTGCAGCGATTGTTGCAGCCTTCTGAAATCTTCAGATAGGCATAATGGCGCGGAGTCAGGCGCAGCCCGCTTTCGGGAACCAGATCCATATGCGGATTGTGTGGCGGGGTCAGGTGTGTGTGGACCGCCTCCATGACCGCTTCGTATTGATGCGGCCCGGTAATGGCGAGCACTTTCGGGTGAGCCTTTTCAATCACGTCCGGCTCGGCGCCGAGGCATCCGGTGACGATGACCTTGCCATTGGCCTCGATGGCTTCGCCGATCGCCCCGAGACTTTCGTCCCGCGCGGAGTCCAGGAATCCGCACGTGTTCACCAGGACGAGGTCCGCGCCGGCATAGTCAGGCGCGATCTGGTATCCTTCCGCCCGCAGCCGGGTGACGATGCGTTCGGAATCGACGAGGGCCTTCGGGCAGCCGAGGGACACGATGCCGACTTTGGGCGTCTTTGCAGGCCGAATGGGCGCCGGGGCGAGGGATGAACTGGTCATGGGCGGTCAGCTACAGGAAACAGGCAGACCTGCCTAGAAGGGAATGTTTCTGACGCAGGCGTGATTGGCAGTTGTTCCAATCCTCGCATAGCAGCGGCGCAGACAAAAATATGACGGACGTTGCCGCCATGCCTGCCAATCTTCCCCGCGCCCTGTTTGCGCTTCGCGCCTCCATTGCGATCTTCTTTGCTGTCTGGGCAATCGAGAAATTCGTCAAACCGGAGACGACCGCAGCCGTCTGGTCCAAATTCTATCTCGTTGACGGACTGCCACACGAGATGTCCTATCTGATCGGGGCGATCCAACTGCTTGCGGTGATCCTGTTCGCGCTTGGCCTGTTCAAGACCTGGACTTATGGCTTCTTCCTGACGATCCACGCGCTGGGAACCCTGTCGACCTGGCAGATCCTGATCACCCCCTATGAGGGCGGCAATCATCTGTTTGTTGCGGCGATACCGGTTCTGGGCGCTCTCGGGGCGTTGTTCCTGATGCGCCGCGAAGACACCTGGCTGTCACTCGGATGACCAGGCAGGGCGGTTAGCGAAGTCTTTCCGGCACCCTGTGATATTCACAGCCCGGTTTTGCCGGGTGGAAAGGCTGCCGGATGTAGAGTGTATGCCGGTCGCCCAGGGGAGAGCGCGATGACGGACATGATTGCAATGATAATGGCCTGGTCGGCAGCGATGTTCGGCTTGTTCCTGGTGGCCTACACCTTGAAGAAATGGCGCCGCGCGGCGCGTGCCTGCCATCCCATGCCGTTTCGCCGCCGAAAGAGCTACATGACTGGCCTGGCCGTCAGCGCCCTGTTCGTTGCGGCCCCGGCCATGGTGCATGCGGATGTGATCATCCAGGAAGCCGGCCTTGCGGGAATTCTGTCTGCCTGAGATCAGGCGTCTTCCAGCGCGATGCCCTTGTCTTTCATGAAGTCACGCAGTTCGCCGCTTTCGAACATCTCTTTCACGATGTCACAGCCGCCGACGAATTCGCCCTTCACATAGAGCTGCGGAATGGTCGGCCAGTCGGAATAGGCCTTGATGCCTTCGCGAACATCCTGATCTTCGAGGACATTGGTCGAGACATAGTCGACGCCGAGATAGTCCAGCACCTGCACCACGACCGACGAGAACCCGCATTGCGGGAAGGTCGGCGTGCCCTTCATGAAAAGCACGACGTCATTGGATTTGACGGCTTTGTCGATGGCGTCGAGCGTGGCTTGGTCGGTCATACTGGTATCTCCACTGTTGCCACAGCATGTGTGGTGGATACCCGGCAGCGTCAAGCTCTGACGCTGCCGAGTGAGGGATTGTGCTACCAGCCACAGCTTTCCGTGGCGTTTTCGTCTTTCAGGTAGAGCATCAGCGGGTCGAAATACTCGATGATGGCGCTGCCATCCATTTCGCGGGTGCCGGTGAACTCTTCCAGCGTGTCCGGCCAGGGCTGCGACGCGCCGGCTTCCATCATGGCATTGAAGCGCTCGCCCATTTCCTTGTTGTTGTAGATCGAGCAGCGGTGCAGCGGACCGTCCCAGCCAGCCTGTTCACAGGCGGCCTTGTGGAACTGGAACTGCATCACGAAGCTGAGGAAGTAGCGCAGATACGGCGTGTTGCCCGGAATGTGGTATTTCGCGCCGGGATCGAACGCGTCGGCCGGGCGCGGGGCAGGCGGCACAAGGCCCTGATTCTTCAGGCGCAGATCCCACCAGGCCGTATTGTAGGCGTCGGGGGCGGTTTCACCCGACAGCACGCCCCAGCGCCAGCCATCGACCGTAATGGCGAAGGGCAGGAAGGCGATCTTGTCGAGCGCGGTCTGCATCAGCAGGGCCGTGTCGGCATCGGCGCCCGGCTTTTCGTCTTCCGAGATCAGGCCGATCTGTTCCAGATATTCCGGCGTGATGGACAGGGCCACGAAGTCACCGATGGCTTCGTGGAAGCCGTCATGCGCCCCCGTCTTGTAGAGATAATCCTGATCCTTGTAGGCGCGCTGATAGAAATTGTGCCCCAGTTCATGGTGGACTGTGTAGAAGTCTTCCGAGTTCACCTCGGTGCACATCTTGATGCGCACGTCTTCCTCATCGTCCAGATTCCAGGCGGACGCGTGGCAGACCACTTCCTTGCCTTCCGGCCGCACGATCATGGAGCGGTCCCAGAACGTCTCCGGCAGCGGATCGAGGCCAAGCGAGGTGAAGAAGGCTTCGCCGGTCTCCACCATCTTGATGGCGTCATAGCCACGCTCGTTCAGGCGCTTTGTGAGGTCATAAGGGATCTCGCCGGTATTTTCCGGTTCGACGATGTCATAGATGGATGACCATTGCTGGGCCCACATATTGCCGAGCAGGTCAGCGCGTATCGGGCCGGTGCGCGGCTGAACCTCGTCGCCATACTGGTCATTGAGTTTCGCGCGGGTGTAGCAATGCAGCTCCTTGTAGAGGGGCTCCACCTGGCCCCAGAGGCGCTGGACTTCCGCTTCCATCTCTTCCGGGGGCATGTCGTAGCCGGACAGCCACATCTGGTCGAGACTTTCAAAACCGAGCTCGTTTGCGCCCTCATTGGCGATGTCGACCATGCGGGCATAGTCATCCTTCATGGGCGGCGAAATGGTACGCCAGCCTTCCCAGACCTGCTGAAGCACTTCCGGGTCGCGGCTTTGTTCGATCAGCGTGGACAGCTGGTCGAGTGTGAGACCCTTCTCGACGATGTCGTCCCGTTCGGCTTCGCTGAGGTCACCAAGCAGTTTCAGGACGGAATCGGTGTTTTCCTTGAGCTTGTAACGTCCAGTGCTGTAGGTCGCGTCCAGCCGCGTCGTGATTTGTGACAATTCCTCGGCCGCGCCCTGTGTCGACGGCGCCGGAATGGTGATGCCTGTGCGCAGCATGTTGAATTTGCGGGCGAGGTCTGACGGCAGGACGCTGACATCATACTGCTTCGACTCGTTGGCCAGCGAGACGGCGAGCTTCGTCGAGGCGGCGCCTGCCTCGGCGGCGGCGGCATTGGTTTCCGGCGTGATGTTGGTGGCCTGGTTCCAGTAGGCCTGCGCGGCAATGTGGCTCTGGGCGGCAAGTTCGGACTCTGCGCGTGCCATGAAGGCGCGTGCGGCGGCGATCTCTTCGGAATGATCGGGTGTGGCAACCGTCTCGACGGTCGTGTCAGCCGGGCTGGCGGTTGCGGTCTCGGCGGCCTCCGGGGCCGCGCAGGCGGCGACCATGAAGCCGAGCGCGATGGCACTGGTCGTTAGGGTCAGGCGTTTCATGGGGCAATTCCTCATCCTTGGTTTCGGATGAAACAATATCGAACTGCCTTCGGCGTCAACGCCCGAGCGTCAGGATTCCGGTGCCTTTGTCTTGAGCGCCAGCGCATGCAATTCTCCGCCCATCGTGCCTTTCAGGGCCGCGTAGACCAGCTGGTGCTGTTTCACGCGGGACAGGTCGGCAAATTGCGGACTCACGATTTCAGCCTGCCAATGATTGTCGTCGCCGGCCAGGTCCGTCAGCGTGATCTCGGCGTCCGGAAATGCATCGGTGAGATAGCCGAGCAGAGTGTCGCGTGACATGGCCATGGGCAGTTCCTTCCAGTTTCGCGGCAGAGGTGGCGTGTCCTGCCTGCGACGTCAAGCATCCGGCTGAACCGATTGTCGCCTGTGCGGCCGCGCTCTAAGGTTCTGATTCCACATGACTACCGGACCCCTGCCATGACCAAGATGCGTGCCTTCATCCTTGCCGAGATCCTGCTGGTTCTGACCCTTGTCGGCGGCGTGTTCCTCTACATGAACCGCGGCGACGAGGGGACGGAGGGCCTGAGTGGATACCAGCCGCTCCATGTGGACGGGCCGGCAATGCTGAACCTGACCGAGACGCTTTCGTCCGACGCCCTTGAGGGACGTGAGACCGGGACCGAGGGCAATGCTGCCGCGCGGGGCTTCATCCTGAAGCGGTTTGAAACCCTGGGCCTGCGCCGCATCGGTGGCACTTATGCGCACGAATTCGCGATCATACCCTATGAAGCCGGTCAGGTGTCGCTGCCGCCGGAAGGCGTGAACCTGCTCGGCTGGGTAGCGGGCAAGACGCCCGGCAAGGGACCGATGATCGTGGTGACGGCCCACTACGACCATCTCGGTGTGCGGGACGGGGAGATATACAATGGCGCCGATGACAATGCAGGCGGTGTCGCCGCGCTGGTCGGCGTGGCAGATTATTTTCGCCGCAATCCGCCGACCCACGACATCGTGTTTGCTGCGCTGGATGCTGAAGAGAAGGGCATGCTGGGCGCGCGGGCCCTGGTCGAGTCCGGCCTGATCGATCTTGGGCGCGTGGCGCTGAACATCAATTTCGACATGATCAGCCGGTCCGAGGCAGGGGAATTGTATGCGGCTGGCACGACGCCGTGGCCGCAGCTGAAGCCCCTGGTCGCGGAGGTGGCCGCCGCTGCGCCGGTGACGCTGCTGACCGGGCACGACTCGCCGGAGCTCGGGCCAGATGACTGGACCAGCCAGTCCGACCATGTTGCCTTTCATGAAGTGGGTATTCCCTTCCTGTATTTCGGGGTGGAGGATCATCCCGGCTATCACCAGCCGTCGGATGATTATGCCGACCTCACGCATGATTTCTTTGTGCGGTCGGGGGACACGCTGGCCATGGCAGTGAAGGCCGCCGATGACTGGATCGGCCTGTCGGAACGCCCAGGTGATTGATCCCTTCAATGAGGATGTGGGCGCGCGAACGCCGATCACGGTGAAGGGTTCCGGGACAACTGCAGAGTGGCCTTCAGTGCCATTGCCTGAAGCAGGACCGGGCTCCGGAAACTGTAACTAAAACAACAGTAATGGTGGTTAATCCGCATTAGGAATGTGTGGCATTCGGGCAACGTGTGCAGGTTGCGGATTTGTCATTGGAACGGACAAACTTCAGACACGGTTTCCTTGTGGTCTCGCCGCTCTGGCGGGAGCTAAACACGTCTTTGAAGGAGACCACATGTTTAAGTATTTTCTGATCGCATCGACGGCTACCGGACTGGCCATGGGCGCACAGGCCCAATCCTATGACAGCGACACCGGCTTCTATCTGGATGGCGGCTATCAGTATCTGGAGATCGAACCGGATGGTGCTGAATCCGGCGTCGACACGAACGGCATTGCCGCGCGTCTCGGTTACAAATTCAACAATGTCTTCAGCATCGAGGGTGAACTGGCCTCCGGTATCGATGATGGCGAATTCGACTACAATGTCGATGAGGACGAGTTCAATCTCGATGACAATAATGACGGCGACTTCAATGACCTGATCGCTGCTTCGGGCGACATCGGCCTGAATTACCTTGTGGGCCTGTACGGCCGCGCCGATCTTCCGGTGACGGAGCGCATGGACCTGTTCGCACGTGCTGGTTATGCCTATATCGACCTTGATGCCTCTCTGGCCACGCCGGGTGGCGCTCCCATCACGGTAGAGGATTCCGAGGAAGGCCCGGCTGTTGGCGCAGGTGTGACTTACGACCTCACCGAGAACTGGCAGCTGCGCGGTGACTACACCTACTATTCGTTTGAAGACACGGACACGAATGGTGTGATGCTGGGTGTTGGCTACAAGTTCTAGCCTGACACTTGATCACCAGAGCGAGCACCCCTTCTGCAGAATGCAGAAGGGGTGTTTCTCGTTCAGTCGACGGAGTTCATATAGGAAGGCAGCCAGCCCTCGTGAGCCTCACGAAGCGTGGGAAGGTCGATTGCCCCATAGGTTCCGAGAACGATCAGATTAAGGTCAGGTGATTCACTGAACTGGCCTACGATGTCAATGCTGATATCGTTGGCTTCGGCGCGGCTGACCAAGCCTGTAATTCCACCATCTGGAATAGCCAGCAGGGTGCGTGCTTGATCTTCTCCAAACAACCAAGTGGCATTCGTTTGTCCCTTTTTGATGGTGGGGTCCAAAATCAGTCCCAAATTGGACGCTATTGCCATATCGATAGCTGCACTAGCCAATCCACCCTCACTCAGGTCGTGGGCTGCGCTAACCAATCCTTCGTGAATGAGTGCACGAACGAAAGCAGCATTCTTTTTCTCAAGCTCAAGACTGACCGGCGGAGGCGGCCCTAGTTCCTCGCCCTTCAGGCCCAGCCATTCGCGAGCGTAGAGCGATGCGCCGAGATGTCCTTTCATCTCGCCAATCACGACCAGTACATCCCTGGGCTGTGCACCCTTCAGCGTCGCGATTTTCGAGACATCCTCGATCAGGCCCACGCCGCCGACAACGGGCGTCGGCGGGATCGCCACGCCGTCGGTCTCATTGTAGAGCGACACATTGCCGGAGACGACCGGGAAGTCGAGCGCGCGGCAGGCCTCGGCCATGCCTTCGATGGCCTTGACGATATAGCCCATCGTGGCCGGCTTTTCCGGATTGCCGAAATTGAGATTGTCCGTGATCGCAATCGGTGTTGCGCCGACGGCAGACAGGTTGCGATAGGCCTCGGCCACCGCCGCCTTGCCGCCTTCATAGGGGTCTGCGGCCACATAGTGCGGGTTGCAGTCGGAACAGATGGCGAGCGCCTTGTTCGTGCCGTGGATACGCACAATGGCTGCGTCGCCCTGGCTTTGCGAGGAATCGACCGTGTCGCCCATCACGTGGCGGTCATATTGTTCCCAGATCCAGCGCTTGGAGGCCATGTCGGGCGAGGACATGAGTTTCAGCAGGACTTCGCCATAATCTTCCGGCTCGGGATATTTCGAAATATCCAACGGCGGGCGCTTCGGTGGCTCGGTCCAAGGGCGGTCATAATTCGGTGCGTCGTCTGCCAGAGGCGCGACGGGAATGTCGCAAACCGTTTCGCCAAACTGTCTCAACACGAGGTGGCCATTGTCGGTCGTCTCGCCGATCACTTCGGCGTCGAGGTCGTATTTCTCGAAGATAGCCTTCGCGACATCGATCTTGTCCGGATAGAGCACCATGAGCATCCGCTCCTGGCTTTCCGACAGCATGATTTCGTAGGCCGTCATGCCGTCTTCGCGCTGTGGCACCTTGTCGAGATCCATGACAACGCCGATGCCTTCACCATTCTCGCCGCCGCTTGCGGCCATCTCGACGGAGGAGGAGGTCAGGCCGGCCGCGCCCATGTCCTGGATCGCCTGAATGGCATCGGTCGCCATCAGTTCGAGACAGGCCTCGATCAGAAGCTTCTCGGTGAACGGGTCGCCGACCTGAACCGTTGGGCGCTTTTCCTCGTCGCCCTCGGAGAATTCGGCAGATGCCATGGTCGCGCCATGGATGCCGTCACGGCCGGTCTTGGAGCCGACATAGAAGATTGGGTTGCCGGGCGTTGCGCCGCGCGCATAGAAGATCTTGTCCTGATCGGCGAGGCCCACGGCCATCGCATTGACGAGGATGTTGCCATTATAACCTTCGTCGAACTGGGTCTCGCCCGCGACGGTCGGCACGCCGACGCAATTGCCATAGCCGCCAATGCCTGCAACGACGCCTGCCACGAGGCTTCGGGTCTTTGGGTGGTCCGGGCTGCCGAAGCGCAGGGCGTTGACGAGCGCAATCGGCCGCGCCCCCATCGTGAAGACATCCCGCAGGATGCCGCCGACGCCGGTCGCCGCGCCCTGATAGGGCTCGATATAGGACGGGTGGTTATGGCTCTCCATCTTGAAGATGGCGGCCTGACCATCGCCGATGTCGATGACGCCCGCATTTTCGCCGGGACCCTGGATGACGCGGTCATTCTTGGTCGGGAATTTGGAGAGGTGGCGACGCGAGGATTTGTAGGAGCAATGCTCAGACCACATCACCGAATAGATCCCGAGTTCGACCAGGTTCGGCTTGCGTCCGAGCCGGGAAACGAGTCGCTCCCATTCGTCGGCCTTGATGCCATGTTCCAGGCCGGCAGCATCGTCCTGCTCGGCGGTGAGGTGGGCGAGGATCGCGGATGTGTCAGTCATGCCCGGCGCTTTAGCCGCAATCGGCACGAGTCGCCAGACTCTATTGCGGTTGAGATGGCCGAACCGACCGGTTTTCGGTTCGTGAACAGGATTTAACGGAAACCCTCCGCGCCATGGCCGCGTTTCTTCCGGCAGTTGCGACGCTTTTTGAAAGGAATGCGACCATGAAAGAGTTTCTGATCCTTGCCGCGCCCCTGGCGCTCGTGGCCTGTGGGGGAGATGTGACCCAGGCATCCGGGGATGCGATGCCCGCACCGTCACCGATTGCCGCCTCCGACAAGGCCGAGAAAGCCGAACCGGCCCCGGAGAAGCAGGTGACCCGATTTGCGGGAAACTGGTCTGATGCCGAGGCGACCAATGGTCAGCGGATCGTTTTTACCTCGGAAGAGGGTGAGGACGTCATTTCGCTGACGTGCCAGGACCCCGACGCGTTTGCGGGGGAAGGCGCCCCGAAGGCGCTGGTGCTGAGCCGCCCCTATGAGGGAGATGAGGCCCCGACTCAGATAGGGCTGCTGACCTCGGCCGGCAATGGGGCAATACAGGCCCGGGTCCTGGAAGAGGAAGATGCGGTGACCGGCATGTTCGACACGCGCTCGCAGGCAGCGCGTTCGCTGGCGAACGGGCGCGGCGATCTGAGGGTCGTTGTGGGTCTGAGCGAATACGTCGTGCCGACGGATGCCAAGGTCGCGAGCCTTGTCGAGGCGTGCCGCCCGCCGGTTGAGGATGTCGTCAAGGAGTTGAACGCGGCCGAGGACGCGCCGGACGGCGAAGAGGCGGAGTCAGGCGGCGCGCCCGAGACTCCGGGCGGCTCGTGATGGGTTATGCGAGGCTGGCCGCGACATCCTCGATTGCGGCCAGATGCCTCGCCTTGTCGGCCTCTGGCAGGAAGCTGCCCGTGAAGCTGTTTTGGGCCAGCTGGATGATCTGATCAGCTGACAGGTTCAGGGCATCAGTGATCGCTTCGTAGTTCTTGCCGATATAGCCGCCGAAATAGGCCGGGTCGTCGGAATTCACGCAGACCAGCAGGCCTTGCTCCAGTTGGGCTTTTACGGGGCTGTCCTTGAGATCTCCGAGCACGCAGAGCGACAGATTGGACAGCGGGCAATTGGTCAGCGGCGTCTGCGTGTCCTTCAGCACCTGGATGAGCGCCGGGTCCTCCATTGAGCGGTTGCCATGGTCGATCCGGTCAACGCCAATATCCAGCAGGGCCTCGCGGACATAGTCCGGCGGGCCTTCCTCGCCGGCATGCATGCACAGTTTGAAGCCCAGCTCCCGGCAGCGCTCGAACAGGCGCTGGAACTTCAGGGGCGGGTGGCCGACTTCGGAACTGTCGAGGCCGACGCCAACAAAGTGTTCGTGCCAGGGCGTCGACTCATCGAGCAGGACAAATCCATCCTCCTCGGTGAGATGACGCAGAAAGCTCATGATGAGCTCTGATGTGATGCCCAGCTCTTTCTCGCCGCGTTCCAGGGCTGACAGGATGCCGTCGGCCGCGGCACCGAAAGGCACGCCGCGCTCCGTATGGGCCTGCGGATCAAAGAACATCTCGACATGCGCGACATTGTCCGCCTTTGCGCGCTGCAGATAGGCGAAGGTCATGTCGTGGAAATCCTGTTCGGTTCGCAGGACATTCATGCCCTGATAGTAGAGGTCGAGGAATTCCTGCAGATTGTTGAAGTCGTAGGCGGCCCTGGCTTCTTCCAATGTCTTGAACGGGATGTCGATCCGGTTGCGCTCGGCCAGCTGCATCATCATTTCCGGCTCGAAACTGCCTTCGATGTGCAGGTGCAGCTCTGCCTTGGGCAGGCGAGCGATGAGATCGGAATGGGCGGACATGCGGAGGCCTCCTGACTGGTCGGCCCATAGAGCCCAATCAGGCCGCCGAGAGCAAGCTTTCGAACACGCCGAGCCCATCCGTGCCCCCCTCATGCCCGCCAATGGCGCGCTCGGGGTGAGGCATCATGCCGAGGATGCGGCCATTCTCGCTGAGGATGCCGGCAATGTCGCGGGCCGAACCGTTCGGGTTCTGGCCCTTGCTGTAACGGAAGGCGACGCGGCCTTCCCCTTCCAGCGTGTCGAGCGTGACATCATCGGCGAAATAATTGCCGTCATGGTGCGCGACAGGAATGATGACTTCCGGCGTACCGGAATAGGCGCTGGTATAGGCCGTATTCGCGGATTCGACGCTCAGGGCCTGCGGGCGGCAGACAAAGTGGAGCGAGGCATTGCGCATCAAGGCGCCGGGCAGGAGACCGGTTTCGCACAGGATCTGGAATCCGTTGCACACGCCGAGCACATAGCCGCCCCGCTCTGCATGGGCGTGCAGCTGGGAGATCACCGGCGAATTGCCCGCCATCGCGCCGCAGCGCAGATAGTCACCATAGGAGAAGCCGCCGGGGACCATGACCAGATCCGTGCCGTCCGGAATGGTTCCGTCCTTGTGCCAGACCATGGCGGGTGGCGTGCCGGTGACCTTGGCCAGCGCGTCATGCGCGTCGCGGTCACAATTCGATCCGGGGAAGACAATCACAGCGGTTTTCATGCGCAGGCCTTTAGCAGGGAGTCGGGGCAAAAGGGAACAGGCATTTGCGGCTGGGGCGGTTCCGGACAGGCATAATGCACCTGCCGACGCCTTGTATCTTGCGGGCAGGCGACTTCAGCCACATTGTCCCGCCTGCCAACTTTCATGGGAGTAACCAGATGAAGAAACTGATGGCTGCCGCGCTCGCCCTGACACTTCTGCCGCTGGCGACAGCGTGCAACACGGTCGAAGGTGTGGGGCGCGATGTTCAGGCGGGCGGAGAAGTCGTCTCCGAAACCGCGCGGGACGTGAAGGAGAAGATGTCGAAATAGGTTCGGCCTTCGCCTTTCAGTCCCTCAGAACGCAAAAGGCCCCGACGCAAAGTCGGGGCCTTTCCTGTTCGGGATGCCGATGGGCGGCTAGCGCTGGTCCATCGGCACATAGTCGCGCATGGCGGCGCCGGTATAGATCTGGCGCGGACGACCGATGCGCTGGGTCGGGTCGACCAGCATCTCGTTCAGCTGGGCAATCCAGCCAACGGTGCGGGCCAGCGAGAACAGCACGGTGAACATCTGCTTCGGGAAGCCGATCGCATCGAGGATGATGCCCGAATAGAAGTCGACATTCGGGTAGAGCTTCTTCTCTGCGAAGTACTCGTCTTCCAGGGCGATCCGCTCCAGTTCCATGGCAACTTTCAGGATCGGCTGATCCTTCAGGCCGAGCAGGTCCAGCACTTCGTGGGCGGACTCGCGCATCACGGTCGCGCGCGGATCGTAGTTCTTGTAGACGCGGTGACCGAAGCCCATGAGGCGGAACGGATCCGACTTGTCCTTGGCCTTCTCGATGAATTCTGGGATGCGGTCCACCGTGCCGATTTCGTGCAGCATGTTGAGGCAGGCCTCGTTCGCACCGCCATGGCTCGGGCCCCAGAGACAGGCGACGCCCGCAGCGACGGCAGCAAACGGGTGCGCGCCTGAAGACCCTGCAAGGCGCACGGTCGAGGTCGAGGCGTTCTGCTCGTGGTCTGCGTGCAGGATGAAGAAGCGGTCCATCGCCTTGGCGATCTTTGGATCGACCTTGTAATCCTCGGCGGTGACCGAGAAGCACATGTTCAGGAAGTTCTCGGCATAGGTCAGGTCGTTGCGCGGATCGACGAATTTCTGGCCGAGATTGTACTTCAGGATGCGGGCGCAGAGCGTCGGCATCTTGGCGATCAAGCGGATCGAGGCGAGGCGGCGCTCTTCCGGATCTTCGCTGTCCATGGCACCTGGATAGAAAGACGCCATCGCGCCGACCGTGCCGGTCAGCATCGCCATCGGGTGGCTGTCACGACGGAAGCCGTCAAAGAAGCGGTCCATCTGGGTGTGCAGCAGGGTGTGCTGCTTGATCTCGTCATCAAACGATTTGAGCTCGGACTTGGACGGCAATTCGCCGTTCAGGATCAGGTAGCATACTTCCGGGAAGGTAGCCTGCGCTGCCAGCTGGCCGATGGGATAGCCGCGGTGCAGCAGGACGCCTTCTTCGCCGTTGATGAACGTGATCTGGCTTTCGCAGCTCGCTGTGGAGGTAAAGCCCGGGTCGAATGTGAACTGGCCGGATTGCGCGTAGAATTTGCGTACATCCACGACGTTCGGTCCGTGGGTGCCGGACAGGACCGGCATGTCATAGGTCTTCCCGTCAATCTCGATCTTCGCCGTACCGGCGTCTTTGGTCTTGTTTTCCATCAGCTCTAGCCCTTCCAAGTCATGTTTCCACCCGGCGTGGCTCGGGATTAGGTCCCGGCCTTCGCCGTTTGATCTTCAATTCGTCCCAGCGCCTCATCCTGCCCGAGCCATTCAAGGACTGGAGCGATGTCTGGCGCGGGCAGTCCGCCCGTAAGCGCAGCCCGAAGTGGCTGACCGACCTGTCCCATCGAGAGGTCGCGGTCAGCGCAATAGGAGCTTATGACGAGCGATATAGTTTCTGCGGTCCATTGGCGCAATTGCTGCAGTTCGTCGCGCAGACCGGCGAGCCGGTCAAGCCCTTCTTCGGACAGGGCCTTGCGGGCTTTCTTGTTGAGCTCGATCGGCCGTATGTCGCGCAGGAATGCAAACGCCTCGGCAAGCTCCGGCAGGGTCGTGCCGCGATCCTTCATGGCCGGCAGTGCGGCCCTGATGCGGGCCGTTTCGGCCTCCGTCAGGGGGGCGGTGCGCTCCAGGATCGGTTTCAGCAATCCGAACAGGCGATCATCGTCTGCCAGGCGCATGAAGTGCGAGTTGATCTGTCCCAGTTTTTCGAGGTCCAGACGGGCGGGGGCCTTGTTGATGCCGCCAATGTCGAAAAGGGCTACGGCCTCTGACTCGGTGAAGACTTCCTGATCGCCATGGCTCCAGCCGAGACGCAGAAGATAGGCTTTCATGGCTTCCGGAAGATAGCCCATGTCGCGATAGGCGAGCGTGGACAGCGCGCCGTGGCGTTTCGAGAGCTTCGCTCCGTCCGGTCCGTGGATCAGCGGGACGTGGGCGAATTCGGGAATGTCCCAGCCCATGGCTTCGTAGATCGGAATCTGCCGGAAGGCGTTGCGCAGATGATCGTCACCGCGAATGACGTGCGTGATGCCCATGTCGTGATCGTCGACCACGACAGCCAGCATATAGGTGGGGGTGCCGTCGGCGCGCAGCAGGATCATGTCATCGAGCTCGCTGGCCTGGATCGTCACGCGGCCCTGCACGCCATCTTCCAGAACCCGGTCACCGCCGTCCGGCGCGCGGAGGCGGACCGTAAAAGGGGCATCCGGGGAGGGTGCCGGGGCGCCATCGCGCCAGGGGGACCGGTAAGGCGCCAGCAATTCATTGGCTTCGGCCAGAAGCGCTGCCTTGTCTGCATCGGAGATGCCGTCAGCCTTGGCGGCCTGGCGTTTCTCTTCGCCAAGATCGCGCCGCGCCTGCAGCTCCTCCGGCGTGGCATAACAGCGAAAGGCCGTGCCTCTTTCGATCATCTGCAGCGCCACTTCGGTGTGGCGGGCAGCCTGGTCGAACTGCATCACCGGTGCGGCGTCTGGCGTCAGGCCGAGCCAGTCCATCCCTTCGAGAATCGCTGCCGTGGCTTCGTCCGTGGAGCGCGCGCGATCGGTGTCCTCGATCCGCAAAAGAAACTTCCCGTTGTATCTTTTCGCGAAAAGGTAGTTGAAAAGCGCTGTCCGAGCCCCCCCAATGTGCAGCATGCCGGTGGGAGAAGGGGCAAATCGCGTGATGACGCTCATGGGACAGGCAGGCTCCGGTTGATGTCTGCGGAATTTGATCTTGCGCCGCACAAACACAACTCCCTTGCAGATGGCAAGGGGGCGACCCTTCCGGATGCAGTGCGCTGGCCGCAAATCCTGTCCATGTCAGCCATTGATGCACAGCCCCTGTTGCTGGCCCTGGCCATGACCGCAGGTGCAGCTGCCTATTTCTCTGCCTCGGCAGAGCCGCCGGTCTGGCTGGCGCTGGCCGCGCCTTCCGGGGGCGTGTCTGCGCTTTTCGTGGCCCGGCGTTTTTCCTGGCCGACAATCCTGCAGATCGTGGTTTGGGTCCTGTTCGGGGCGGGGCTCGGCCTTGGCTCTGCCATGCTGCGGGCCCATAGCGTGGCCGCGCCCGTGATTGCGGGCCAGACCGGCCCTGTAATGGTCGAAGGCTGGCTGGCTGATGTCGAGACCGGAACCAAGGGGCCGCGCCTGCGGATCGATGTTCACGCCGTGGCCGGGCTGGCGCCGGATGCAACCCCGCGCTCGGTGCGCCTGACCCATCGATCCCGCCTGGAAGTCTCGTCGGGACGGTTCGTGCGCTGCTGGGCCGTGCTGCGCCCGCCGCCCTCGCCATCCATGCCGGGGGAGTATGACTTTCGGCGGCAGGCCTGGTTCGAGCAATTGGGCGCGGTTGGCTATGTTCAGGGCCGGTGCCGGGGCGGGGCGCTGGGGGCACCCGGCGGGGTACTGGCCGATCTGCGCATGAAGGTGGCGGCGTTCCGGCGGCAACTGGCTGCGCATGTCAATCTGGCCGCCGGAGACCGGGCCGGAGGATTTGCGGCGGCGCTGGTGTCGGGAGACCGCAGCTATATGCGGACCGAGGACCAGACGGCGCTGCGCAATTCGGGGCTGGCGCATTTGCTGGCCATATCCGGTTTGCACATGGCGATTGTCGGGGGCCTGGTCTTCTATCTGATGCGGCGCGCGCTGGCGCTGGTCGAACCGCTGGCGCTGCGTGTGCCCGTTCAGAAACCGGCCGCGATCATCGCGCTGGCCGCAAGTCTTGCCTATCTCGTGATATCGGGTGCAGGCGTTTCAACCCAGCGGGCCTTCATCATGCTGGCGGTTGTGTTTGGCGCCGTGCTGTTCGACCGGGCCGCGTTGAGCCTGCGCTCTTTCGCCATCGCGATGATCCTGGTCGTCCTGTTGCAGCCGGAAAGCGTGATGACACCGGGCTTCCAGATGTCGTTCGCGGCATCCGGCGCCCTGATCGCGACCTATGAGGCCTGGACCGCGAAACGGGCCCTGTCCGAACGGATAATGGGAAGCGTCAGCTATAGCTGGGCCTCTCTGGCCGTGACCTCGCTGGTGGCGGGGACAGCGACCGCGCCCTATGCGCTTTACCATTTCGACCGTCTGGCGGGCCTCGGCCTGATCGCCAATCTGGCGGCGATGCCGGTCATCACCTTTGTCAGCGCGCCGGCGGCGGCGGCGGCGCTGATCCTAGCGCCATTCGGCTATGGCGATATCGGCTTGCGCGTGTTCGGCTATTCCCTGGAAGCGATCCTCTGGATTGCCGAGACCTGTACGGCGCAGGCTCCGGACGGTCTGTCACCGGGCAAGCAGATGCCCGAAACCGCGCTGGTCCTGTTCAGCGCAGCGCTGGCAGTGGCCGTTCTCGCGCGAGGGCTGTGGCGGTGGATCCTGGCGGCGCTCATGAGCGGACCCGCACTCTGGCTGTGGTGGGCGGTGCCGGCGATGGGGGTGCACTGGTCGCCCTCCGGCGAGGTGTTCGTGCGCATGGCGGGCGGCGAGGTGGAACGGATCCGCTATGTCGAGGGGGACGGTCTGTCGCCGATGCGCTTCAGCGAATTGGAGCCGTCCGGCCTGTGTGAGGCTTGGCCGTGCAGGCTGGAGGCGGAGATGGGGCGGATCGTCCTGCTGGCGCCGGACAGTCTGGCGCCGGTCTGCATGCCGGCATCCGAAGCGGACTGGGTGTTGTTGCCGGGAGAGCATCATCGCCCGGCCCCAGGGCGGTCAGCTTGCGCCACAGGCATTGTTTGGGGCGATGTGCTGCGGCAAGGCGGCCTGACCCTCAATGTGGACGGGGCGCCAATACAAGGGGCCGCACCCTGTCAGGCGCGGCCCTGGAAGCCCTGTGATGGGAAGATGGATCAGTCGTAGCGGCGGATCAGGGCCACGAGACGGCCCTGTACCTGAACCCGGTCGGGTCCGAAGATGCGGGTTTCAAAGGCCGGGTTCGCTGCTTCCAGCGCCACGGAGGCCCCCTTGCGGCGCAGCCGTTTCAGCGTTGCCTCCTCGCCGTCGATCAGCGCGACCACAATGTCACCGGTATTGGCCGTGTCCGTGCGGCGGCAGATCACGATGTCGCCTTCCAGAATGCCGGCATCGATCATGGAATCGCCCTGGACTTCGAGGGCGAAATGCTCATCCCCCTCAGACAGACCGTCCGGGGCGTTGACCTGGCCATTGTCCTGCTGGATCGCGGAGATGGGCAGGCCGGCCGCGATGCGCCCGATCAGCGGCACCGTATGGGCGCTGGGCGCAGGGGCGGGCTGGCCGGTGGAGACCAGGGCCGGCTTGAATTCCTTTCGGCCACGGGGCGCGCCCGAGGAGACCGCGTCGGGCAGTTTGAGCACTTCGAGGGCACGTGCCCGATGGGCCAGGCGGCGGATGAAGCCGCGCTCTTCCAGGGCCGTGATGAGCCGGTGAATGCCGGATTTCGAGGCCAGGTTCAGCGCATCCTTCATCTCGTCGAAGGAGGGCGAAACGCCGGTTTTCTGAATGCGCTCATTGATGAAGAGCAGCAATTCCTTTTGTTTACTAGTCAGCACGGGGGGGCTCCCTTGAAGCGAATCTGTGTTCACTTATGTTCTACATGTGTTCATGCTTCGGGTCAATTCGTGCCGGCCAACCTCAATTGTGTAACGCTGCTCTGACGGTTTGCGCCCATTTTCATAAGACTTTCGCCGATCAGGTAGCGCCGGGCGCCGGTGGTGCGCAGGCGCCGGATATGGTCCGGAGTTGATATGCCGCTTTCCGACACCAGGACGCGATCCTCAGGAACGTGCGGGGCGAGCCGCTCGGTCGTGGACAAGTCGGTGACCATGCGTTTGAGGTCCCGATTGTTGATGCCGATCAGGGGCGAGGGCAGCTGAAGGGCTCGCTCCAGCTCTTCCTCATTGTGGGTCTCGAGGAGTACATCCATGCCGAGCCGCACGGCGAGGTCGGTCAGTTCCCGGGCCTGCGCGTCGCTGAGGCAGGCCATGATGACCAGGACACAATCGGCGCCATGCACCCGTGACTCCACCACCTGATAGGGGTCGATCATGAAATCCTTGCGCAGCATGGGCAGGGCGACGGCCGAACGGATGGCCGCGAAATCCTCAAGACTGCCGCCGAAGCTCGGACCATCCGTGAGGACGGACAGGCAGGCTGCGCCGCCGGCTTCGTATTGACGGGCTATCTCGATCGGGTCGGCGCCCGGGAGGATGTCGCCCGCCGACGGGCTCTTGCGTTTCAACTCGCAGATCAGCGCATTCTCATCCAGCGCGCTGACCATGGCCATGGCGCGGGCAAAACCGCGCGGCGGGCTGGCCTCCGGAAGACGGGCTTCCAGCTCTGCCAGCGGCATGGCCTGACGAGCCGCGGCGACTTCTTCGGCCTTGTAGGCAACGATGCGATCCAGTGCGGTGCTCATTCCGGGACCTGCCCGTTGGAAAGGGCGGACAGGGTGCGCAGCGTCTGGCGGGCCTTGCCGCTGTCGATGGCCTCGGCGGCCATGGCGACCCCCTGTTTCAGATTGTCAGCCTTGCCGAAGACGTGCAGGCCGGCGGCGGCATTCAGCAGGACCACATCCCGGAAGGGGCCTTCCTGCCCGTCCAGTAGTTCGGTAATCGCGCGGGCATTGTCCTCGACGCTGCTGCCTTCGAGCATGGAGAGCGGACTGGTCTCCAGACCGGCATCTGCAGGGGTCAGCTCGAATTCGTGCAGATCGTCGCCAGCCACTTCGCAGACGCGGGTCGTGCCGGCGATGGAAATTTCGTCGATCCCGTCCATCCCGTGGACGACCCAGGCGCGTTTGGTGCCGAGGCGCGACAGGGTCTCCGCCATCGGCCGGACCCATTCCGGCGCAAATACGCCCAGCACCTGGTATTCGGCGCCGGCGGGATTGCTGAGGGGTCCGAGCAAATTGAAAATGGTGCGGATGCCCAGCGTCGCGCGGACGGGGGCCACATGGCGCATGGCGCTGTGATGGCTGCGCGCGAACAGGAAGGCGACACCGGCCCCGTTCAGGCAGGCGAGGAATGTGTCCTCATCGACGTCGAGATTGACGCCGAGCGCCTCGAGCACGTCTGCCGAGCCTGTCTTGGGCGGAACCGAGCGATTGCCATGCTTGGCAACCCGGCCACCGGAGGCGGCGATGACCAGCGCGCTGGCGGTGGATGTATTGAGGCTCTTCCAGGGAAGGCCGCCCGTGCCGCAAGTGTCGAGGACAGGCCCCTCGACATGTACCTTGCGCGCATGGCGGCGCATGATGCGGGCACCGGCGGCCAGTTCATCCGCCGTTTCCCCGCGCACGGCGAGGCCCATCAGCAGGGCGCCGATCTCTTCGGGCGCCGCTTCGCCGGACAGCAAATCATCAAAGGCGCCCTCGAGCAGATCCGGCGCGAGCGGTTGGCGACGCGCAATCGCCTGCAGGGCAAGGGTAAGGCTGTCTGGCGTCATGCGTCATCATCCGTCTTTGGGGCCGGGCCTGAATAGGGTGTCCGGCCGGTCCAGATCAAGCCCGTCTTCGCCGCACTTGCCCGCATTCACAAAGGCGTCATCCCGATTTGGACCGCATGCAGTCGCCATGGCGGTCATGTTGGGGTAGGCTCACCTCAGTGGGGAATTTCCGAGCGAAATAACACCTGATGGAGGACGAGCAATGAAACGATCCCTGATGTTTGCCGGCGTCGCCGGTCTTGCGCTTCTGGGCGCATGCCAGATGCTGCCAGCCGACGAGTCGGCCGAAGCAGAAGTGGCCGAGGAGACGATTGAGCAGGAAGAAGCGGGTGTTCTGGTCGCCGAAGCCATTCGGGAGGCGGACCGTACGGCGCAGGCGGAAATGTCGGAAACGGCCGAGTCGAGCGACGAGGAAATGGACACTTCGGCCGCCGATGCGCTGGCCGCGGCGCTGGCCATGCAGCCGGACGAGGTGAAGGCGCGCTACGAATGGCGTCACCCGGGTGAAACGATCGAGTTCTTCGAAATCGAGCCGGGCATGACCGTGATCGAAGCCCTGCCTGGCGGTGGCTGGTATTCCAAGATCCTGATCCCGTATCTCGGCCCCGAAGGCATGTTGGTCGGTGCGCACTATCCGGACGAGATGTGGATGCGCATCCTGCCGAATGCGACGGATGAACGTGTCGCGGGCATACTCGAGCGGCTGGAAACCTGGAACGAGACGGCTCAGGACTGGTATGGCGATGCCGGTGCCGAGGTTTACGACTTCAAGCTTACAACCGCGTCGCTGGACAAGAAGGAAGCCGCCGATGCCCTCCTGTTCATCCGGGCCCTGCACAATCTGAACCGGACTGAAGCCGAGCTCAAGACGCTGTCGCAGACGGTCGATGAAGCCTATCGTCTGCTGAAGCCGGGCGGTGTGGTCGGCGTCGTCCAGCACCGGGCGTCCGAAGACACGCCGGATGATTGGGCAGACGGCAATGCAGGATACCTCAAGACCAGCTTCGTCGTGGATGTGTTTGAATCAGCCGGCTTCGTGCTGGAAGCGTCGAGCGAGATCAACGCCAATCCCGCCGATGATGCCGGACCGGGAGACATCGTCTGGCGTCTGGCGCCGTCCTTTGCAACGACCGAGGAAGGCACGCCCGAGCGCGAGGCCATGGCGGCGATCGGCGAGTCCGACCGTATGACGCTGCGCTTCCGCAAGCCGGAATAGGCCCGGTTTTATCCGTATCGGGAGAGGGCCCTTCGGGGCCCTTTTTCTTGTGAAGTGAAGCGGGCATGCGGAACCGCGCAGGCAGGCGGGCGTTGGACAGGAAACCCCACATGGAGCTTCCCCAATGACCCAACTCGCCGACAAGGATCTGACAGAAACCTTCTGGGACCGTCTCGAAGACTGCCGCACCGGCATGCTCGTGATCGATGGCCGGGCGGTGCCGATGTCCCACTATGTGGATGAGAGCCAGCGCGAGCTCTGGTTCATTACCGCCAAGGGCACCTATATGGCCGAGCATGCCACGGGCGGGCAGGCGCATTATGTCCTGTGCAATGACAAGGAAGGCCTCTATGCCAGCTTGTCCGGCCGCCTTACGCCCGAGATCAACCAGGAAAAGCTCGACGAATACTGGAGCTTCATTGCCGCCAGCTGGTACGAAGACGGCAAGCAGGACCCGGACGTCCTGTTGCTGAAACTGTCACTCGACCATGGAGAAGTCTGGACGTCGAAGGGCGGCGCGAAGTTCGTGTATGAAATTGCCAAGGCCAATCTCACCGATGACAAACCGGACATTGGCGAGCATTTCGAAGTGCGCTTCTAGAGCCGGTCCAGCCAGTTCTTCAGCAAGGCGTGGCCGTGTTCGGTGAGGATGCTTTCCGGATGGAACTGCACACCGTAGACCGGCCGCGTCCTGTGGTGCAGGGCCATCACTTCGCCATCCTCCGTGAACGCATCGGCGACCAGCGCGTCCGGCAGGTCGTCCGGCTTGACGGCGAGGGAGTGGTAGCGGACCACCTGATAGGTTTCCGGAAGCCCCTCGAACAGGTCTCCGCCGGTCTGCCGGATCTCTGACAGCTTGCCATGACGTATTTCGCGGGCGGTGATGACCTTGCCGCCAAAGGCCTGGCCAATGGATTGATGGCCCAGGCATACGCCGAGGATCGGGAGGTCTTCCGGCGCCTGCTGGATCAGCGCGACGCAGATCCCGGCTTCATTCGGAGAGCAGGGGCCGGGAGACAGGAGGATGCCGTCCGCGCCGCTGGCAAGCGCCTCGTCCACGGTCAGCTCATCATTGCGGACCACGCGCGTCTCGGCGCCCAGCTCTTCCAGATAGTGGACGAGGTTCCAGGTAAAGCTGTCATAATTGTCGATGACGAGAATTGTCTTACGGCTCATTGGTCGAACTCATAGGCTGCTGCCAGTTCGGCGGCGCGCTTCAGGGCGCCTGCCTTGTGGACGGTCTCGTCATACTCGTACTGGGGATCGGAATCGAGCACGACCCCACCGCCGGCCTGAATGTGGAGCTGGCCGTCCTTCAGAACCGCCGTGCGCAGCGCGATACAGGTGTCGAGATCGCCATTCCAGCCGAAATACCCCACAGCGCCGCCATAGATGCCGCGTCGATGGGGCTCCATTTCGTTGATGATCTGCATGGCGCGGATCTTCGGAGCGCCGGAGACGGTGCCTGCCGGGAAGCCTGCGAACAGTGCGTCGACACTGTCGAGCCCTTCGCGCAGGTCGCCCTCGACATGGCTGACAATGTGCATGACATGGGAATAGCGTTCGACGATGAATTGCTCCGTCACCGTCACACTGCCATAGGCGGCAACGCGGCCCACATCATTGCGGCCAAGATCCAGCAGCATGAGGTGTTCGGCGATTTCCTTCGGATCGGCCAGAAGGCTCGCGGCGCGGCGGGCGTCTTCCTCGTCATTGCCGCTGCGCGGGCGGGTGCCGGCGATCGGGCGAATGGCCACGCGGCCATCGCGGACACGGACCAGAATTTCCGGGCTGGAGCCGACCAGGCTGACCGAGCCGAGATTCATGTGGAACATGAAGGCTGACGGGTTCAGCCGGCGCAGCGCGCGATAATAGCTGATCGACTGGCGCGGGAAGGGCGCGGAGAAACGCTGGCTCGGCACGACCTGAAAGATGTCGCCTGCGCGAATGTACTCCTTGCAGCGATCAACGATCTCGAAATAGCGCTCTTTCGACGTGTTGGATTGCAGGTCGACCGGGGCCGGTTCCTGATCCCTGGGCGGCATCTGGGGCAAGCGCTCCAGTCGCGTTTCCACATCGTCCAGCAGGGCGTTGATCTCCGCCTCGTTGCCGCCTTCGATGCGGCCGATCAGCAGGATCTCCTGATAGATGTGATCGAACACGATGACGATGCGCGGAATGACCAGCAGTGCTTCCGGCACGCCGAGCATGTCCGGCTTGGTGATCTCCACCGGCTCGACATACTGGATCATGTCATAGCCGACATAGCCGAAGGCGCCGGACGCCATGGGCGGCAGGGCCTCATCGGCCTCGGCGCGAGCATCACGGGCAAAGGCTTTCAGGGCCTCGACCGGTTCGGCGTCCAGCGTCCGGGCGTCGGAGAAACCGGCATTGCTGGCGGTCTGTGCCTTGCCATCGAGGATGCGGAACCAGCGGTCCGGCTCCAGCCCGATAAAGGAATAGCGGCCGAGACGTTCCCCGCCGGCAATGGATTCAAACAGGAAACTGCCGGGCGCCTCGGCGCCGAGTTTCAACATCGCCGCGACCGGCGTTTCGATGTCGCCGATCCGACGCCGGACGATCAGTCTTGCCGTGCTCATTGGTCCGACGAGATCGAGGCCTTGTAGGCGTTCAGGGCGCCCTGATTGGTGCGCAGCTTCATCGCGGCGGCGATTTCGGCATCGACGGCCTGGGCCAGGTCGGAGGACAGGTCCGAGGTGAGGCTGGCGCGGGCGATGGACGAGAGCGCTGCCATCTCCTCGTCGCTCGGTTCGGTGATGTTCGTCAGCTGCATGACCATGACGGCATTGCCGTCCCGGCTGGGCAGCGTGAAGACGTCACCCTGTTTGCCGGTGAAGATCGGACCGAGTGCGGCATTGGGCAGACCGGCTTCTCCGGCCGTGCGGCGGGTGACTGGCGCGAGGGGCGTTTCCACCACTTCGCCGGCGGCGCGGGCCTCGGCCTCGAGCGTGGTCTCGCCGGACTCGATCCGTCTCTTCAGATCGTCGAGTGCGGATTGCACGCCATCCTGCTGGCGCTGGAAGACCAGGCCTTCGCGGACTTCCTCGCGCAGTTCCTCGAATTCCGGGGTGTAGCTTTCAATGATCTTGCGGGGCGAAACGAGATAGCTCGCTTCGCCAATGTCGAACCGGTTACTGGTTTCGCCGACCGGCACTTCGAAGGCCTGCTGGAACGCTTCGCCTGCCTGGACGAGGCCTGCCATCAGGACGCCATCCCGGGTGCGACCGGACTGATCGACCGGGGCATAGGTGATCAGCGGGACGCCGACTTCCTCGGCAATCTGGCTGAGCGGATAGCCGGCGCCGATGGCGCGATCGAGGGCTTCCATCTTTTCGTAGAGGACCACGCCGGCCCGTTCGCGGGCGAGTTGGTCACGGATTTCCTCTTCGACCTGTTCCAGCGGGAAGACCGCGCCTGGCTGGACCGAGACGAGCCGGGCGACCAGCCATTGGTCCCCGCGCTCGCTGGGGCCGAACAGGGCGCCGCTCTGCTTGCCGGCGCCGAACATGGCTTCGGCGAGAATGGGGTCGGAGACGCTTTCCCGGCGGCCTGTGCGGGTCTCGCGGGAGACCACGCCTTCGAGGCTGGCCGGGTCTGCGCCACCTGCCAGCAAGCCAAAGGCCGTGCGGGCCGCTTCGCGGGTTGAGAAGAACAGTTCGACGAAGGTCCGGGTATCGGGTTCGGAATAACGCTCTGACTTGCTGGCCTCGTAGACCGTGGCGACTTCCTGGTCGGTGACGGTGACCTCTGACAGGAAGTCTTCGGCCGACATGCGCAGCACGTCGATCATCCGGCGTTCCGGTTGCTTCAGGGCTTCGAGATTCTCGTCATAATAGGCGCGGACATCCTCCTCGGTCGGCGCGGCCGGTTCCGGCAGGCTGGTGGTGTCGAGGACGAACCAGGCGACATTGCGCTGTTCGGTGAGGTAACGCGCCTGCAGCGCGGTCAGGGCGCTCGGCGGATTGATGGCCGCGATCGTGCCTTCGCGCATCGCCTTAAGGGCGAGATCGTCGGAAAGCTGCTGCTCGTATTCCTGCTGGCTGATCCGGGCATTGTAGAGCGCCTGGCGATACGTATCGAGATCGAGCGAGCCGGTCAGCGGGTTCTTGAAGGCGTCGGTGTTGCGCAGTTCCTCCACCACGGCATCGGTGGACGGGCGCACGCCAATCGAATCGGCATAGCCGAGCAGGGTCAGCTTGGCGGATTCGAGCTGGAAGATCTGGTCGATCAGGCCGTCCTCGAGCAGTTCCGGCTTGGTCATCGGCTCGTCGGCCTCGGCATTGATGTTCCGCAGGACGGTTTCGACGCGGCGGTCAAACACGGCGGCATCGAAGCCGCGGCTGCCGGCCTTGGCCATGTCGGAGCCCAGTCCGCCGCGCAGCTGGGCGAACATCTGGTCCACGCCCCAGAAGGCCATCCCCGCGATGATGATCATGATAATAATCTTGCCGACGAAGGAATTCATCAGGCTTTTCATCAGGGCTAGCATGTCGGCAGCGTCTTTCTGGCAGGTTGAGCGATGGTCCAGTGCTTGCTAGGCGACCCCGCTAGGTCTTTCAAGATAGGGACAGCTTATGACCAGAACACTTATTGCAGGGAATTGGAAGATGAACGGCCTGAAGGCCAGCCTGGGGGAAATCCGCGACGCTGCTGCAGGCGTGGGTCAGGGCAAGGCCGGGGTCGAGGCCCTGCTATGTGTGCCGGCGACGCTGCTGGCGCTGGCGGCGGAGGCGGTCCACGGTTCTGCGCTGAAGGTTGGTGGCGAGACCTGTCATCCTGCCGAAAGCGGCGCGCATACGGGCGACATTTCCGCGGAAATGCTGGCGGATGCGGGCGCGAGCCATGTGATTGTCGGCCATTCGGAGCGGCGCACCGATCATGGCGAGACCAATGAGATCGTGGCCGCGCAGGCGGAAGCCGCGCTTCGGGCCGGCCTGACCCCGATCATCTGCATTGGCGAGAGCCTGGACCAGCGCAAGGCCGGCGAGACGCTGGATTTCGTGGCCAGCCAGATTGCCGGATCGATCCCGGACGGCGCCGAAGCGGACCAGATCGTACTGGCCTATGAGCCAATCTGGGCCATCGGGACCGGCGAAGTGGCCAGCCCGGCGCAGATTGATGAAGTGCACACGGCGATTCGTGCGCGCCTGGCAGACCGGTTCGGCGCCGACGCGGCGAGCCGGATCCCGCTGCTCTACGGGGGCAGCATGAAGCCCGGAAATGCGGCTGAAATCCTGGACGTGGCGGATGTGAATGGCGGCCTGATTGGCGGTGCGAGCTTGAAGGCAGAGGATTTCCTCGCCATTTACGCCCAAGCAAAGTAACCAAAGACTGAAGCCGAAGGCTTGGCGTCCGCGCCCAATGGCGATATGCGGGCCGCTTGAATTTCACTGGAAACCCACCAGCCATGCAGAATGTCATTCTCGTCGTCCACATCATTGCCTGTCTTGTCATGACGGGCCTGGTCCTGATCCAGAAGTCCGAAGGCGGCGGCCTCGGCATTGGCGGGGGCGGCGGTGGCGGCGCCGGATCGTTGATGTCCGGACGCGGTGCAGCCGGCGCGCTGGTGCGGTCGACCATCATGTTTGGCGGCATCTTCTTCCTGACCAGCCTGGGCCTGACCACGCTGGCCAATCGCAACAATGACACGCGCACCGAAGTCGAGCGCGCACTGGGCGCCGACGAGGAGGGTGCGAGCGGACCGGTCGACCTGCTGGACCCGACGGCGCCGCTGCTGGAAGGCCAGGACGGTCTGGGCACGACCCCGACTCCGGCCCCGGCGACCGATGCCCCGGCCGAACTGGTCGATCCGACGGCCGACCTGCCGACGGCAGACCCGGCAGAGGAGCCTGCCCCGACCGAGGGCAATCCCCAGTAAATGAGCGGCGCGGGTGTTTTCCCTGCGCCAAACCCAACCGAATCACGGCATCAGGGTGATCCCATGATCCGCTATATTTTCATTACCGGCGGCGTGGTGTCCTCCCTTGGCAAGGGTATCGCTTCCGCCGCACTCGGCGCATTGCTTCAGGCGCGGGGCTACAAGGTCCGCCTGCGCAAGCTTGATCCCTATCTGAATGTCGATCCCGGCACGATGAGCCCCCGCCAGCATGGTGAGGTCTATGTCACCGACGACGGCGCAGAGACCGATCTGGACCTCGGCCATTATGAGCGCTTCACCGGTGTCTCGGCGCGCCAGTCGGACAACATCACGACGGGCCGCATCTACAAGCACATCATCGAGAAGGAACGCCGCGGCGACTATCTGGGCGCGACGATCCAGGTGATCCCGCACGTCACCAACGAGATCAAGGATTTCGTCCTGTCCGATCCGGGCGAGGATGTGGAATTCGTCCTGTGCGAGATTGGCGGCACCGTGGGCGACATTGAAGGTCTGCCCTTCTTCGAGGCAATCCGCCAACTCGGCCAGGAACTCGGCCCGGAGCGCGCCTGCTTCATCCATTTGACGCTGCTGCCCTATATCCCGGCGGCTGGCGAAATGAAAACCAAGCCGACCCAGCACTCGGTGAAGGAACTGCGCTCCATCGGCATTCAGCCGCAGGTGCTGCTGTGCCGGTGCGACCGGCCGATTCCCGAAAACGAGAAGGGCAAGATTGCCAGCTTCTGTAATGTGCGCCCGTCGAGCGTTATCGAGGCGCGCGATGTGGGCCATATCTATGATGTGCCGGAAGCCTATCATGCCGAGGGGCTGGACAAGGAAGTCCTCTCCCATTTCGGCATCAAGGATGCGCCCGAGCCAGACCTGACCGGCTGGCACGAGATTGCCCACACGACCCATCATCCCGATGGCCATGTCTGTATTGGCCTTGTAGGCAAGTACACCGATGTGCCGGATGCCTACAAATCCGTTGCCGAGGCGCTGGCGCATGGGGGCCTCGCCAACAAGGTGAAGGTCGACATCCGCCTGATCAATTCCGAGGAATTCGATGACGAGGCGCGGCCGCTGGACATTCTGGAAGGCGTGCACGGCATCATCCTGCCGGGCGGCTTCGGCGAACGGGGCGCGCATGGCAAGATGCGGGCGGCACGGTTCGCCCGCGAGCGCAAGGTGCCGTGTTTCGGCATCTGCTATGGCATGCAGATGTCCGTGATCGAGGCGGCCCGCAACATGGCCGGCATTGAGGACGCGAACACGACCGAGAATGATCCCGAGACCGATGCGCCGCTGGTCGGCCTGATGGAAGAGTGGACCAAGGGCAATGAAAAGGTCCTGCGCGATGCCAATACCGACAAGGGCGGCACGATGCGCCTCGGCGCCTATCCGGCGCGCCTGAAGCCGGGCAGCAAGGTTGCCGAAATATATGGCTCGCTGGACATTTCCGAACGCCATCGCCACCGCTATGAGGTGAATGCCGGTTATATCGAGGCGCTGGAAAAGGCTGGCGGCCTGTTCTCCGGCCTGTCGCCGGACGGCCAGTTGCCGGAAATCTTCGAGATCCCGTCCCACCCCTGGTTCATTGGTGTGCAGTATCACCCGGAACTCAAATCCCGCCCGTTCGAGCCGCATCCGCTGTTTGCGAGCTTTATTGGCGCGGCGGTGAAACAGAGCCGGCTGGTTTAGGGTTCATCATTTTCCGTTATCCCGGAATTTGCGCAGCAAATGTCCGGGATGAGTACTCCGGGACGTTCCGAAGTGGCGTCACCCTCGACCGCGCAGCGGTCTGAGGGCCCATCTCCTGCATTTACATCATGCGCCAGCGGCCTGATCGGGAGATGGGCACCCAGATGAGCTGCGCTCATCGGGTGTGACGCGGCGGGGCGACCAGCACCCGTGCCCGGCGCGGAGGGGCTCCGGCCGGTGCAGGGCGTTTCCGTATTGTCCGGATCAGGAAGAATTGAACCAGGGCTGAATCGTCTGTGCCTCGATGTCGAGTGTCCTGGCGGTGTCGCCCTGAAGGGGTGACAGGGGGCCGCGACGATAGAGGCGGCGGCCAAGCGGCTTCAGGATTTTTCGGGGCGCGGCCAGCCCCCGGCGCAGCTTGCGGATATAGCGGTCGCGATGATCGAGTGCATGATCGAGCGCAAACAGGCGGCGCACTAGTGTTCGGGCTGGCAGGATATCGTCCGGGTCAGACGCATATTCCCGGATGTCGGGAATTTCGTTCGTATCCAGAAAGCGAATGCGGGGGCCTGTGCGAAAGGTCTTTGGTGGCGGCGTGGAACCGGCCCGGCCGGTTCCGGTTTCGAACAGGCGGAACACCGGCGCAGCGGCGCGCCCGGCGGGGCGATTGGCGGGCTGCGCTCCCGCCGGCACGGGCCGGGCAGGCGCTGGCGCGGGCAGGGCGCCGAGTTCGGCCGCGCTGAGATAGAGGCAGCGGCGCAGGGCCGGTTCGGCCTGGGCGAGGAAACGTGACAGGCGGGTCAATACGTGTCGGGGCAGGAAAGGCGTGCAGGCGGCAATGCCGAACCGGTCACGCAGCGAGATCACCGCGAGGCTGAGCGTGTTCAGCATCACCCAGACCGCTGAGCGGATTTCGACGGGAGGTGTGTAGCGCGATCCTGACATGAGGGCAGGATGCGGGCGGCAGAATGCTGGCGGATTGGGTTTTGGTTGGATGTTGTTTTCGTTGGGAAAAATATTGGGGAGACGGGGATAGACGAGGCCGTCACCTCCCATTGCTGACGCAATGGGGCCCTCCTCTCCCAGAGGGAGGGGATAAGGGAAAGCAGCGATTGGACGACAGCAAAAGAGCTTCATCGGCCTAGGATTAGATCAATGCCAAGCAATCTTCAGAATAGAATTCAGCGTTCGTTTTGAAAGTTTCGGGTAAGCCGGGACCCAGGATATCTGATCCCTTGGATTCCCGATCGCTAAGTTGCTGATTGAGTTCGAACAGAAACTTGAGCGCATCAGCCTTCGCCTTCATTCCATAACAATCACGGACTGCCGCTTCCAAGTTGGCCTTTGCTTCATCGACTGGATGATCGCCAGGAAGCTCAGCAGAGCGATACAACTCGCGTAAGGTGAAGCCGTGCTTTTCGCAAAGCGACCTTCGAAGCGTCCTCAATTCCCGTGCCGCCTTCGCTACAGTGAGTGCTTGCTTCAATGTTGGCGATTGAGGCCACGGAAAGGAATCAAAGACGGTGTTTGACGTGTATCTGAAGTCCTCTCGAAGTGTCGAACATCTTTCGACAAACCAGTTCCAATGAACATCGGACTGCAGAATTCCAAACGAGTAATCGTCTTCCAAAACGAACACTGACAGCGCGTCTCCAGGATGGATGGTTGGGCTGACAAATTCAAAAATTGGTCGTTTGGTCACCCGCCCGCACACTACGTATCGCTTCACACCGGCAATAGCGCTCATCAAATCTGAACGGCGATAGGATAATGTCCACCAGCGCCTCAAAAAGTTTTCATGGTGGCGATTGACCCGCGCATTTGCATCGATCGCCTTGACCGCCTCGTTCTTTTTTTGCTCCTTCAATGCAGCTTGTTCACGCTTGGGAAGAACAGTTTTTTGCAGCATGCTAAATAGCGGCTCAAACTTTCTCGCCTCCAACTGGTCGCGTTCTCCAAAGTCGATGACATACCGGGATGGTAGGCTATCGGGAGAGCCAACAAGGTCATTTGCAATCAAATAAGGGAACAGAACATCTTTCAGCGCGGGATCATTTTTGATGTACGATTGGGCGGCATCTCGATTTAGTAGAAAGGCTTTATGTCCATGCGTTTGGCCTTGAGCGCACCCAAATCCCGCTGCGTTGGCCTGTAGCCTCTTGGCTTTGGTGACATCGAATCCGAAAGACAGCGAGGACGAGATAGAATCTCTGTCCTCGTAGTGCCACCCGCCTAGTGGGTCAGAGCCCTGTTGAATATAAAGTCGCTTCGGCGCGTCAGATTTTCCCTTAATCCAATTTACGATCGAAACATGAACTGCAGCGTCGCCAGACCATGGCATGCTCGAAACAGCTTCTGTGATCGTACCGCCCTCGGAAGTGATGTAATCTAGCCCACCCTCCCTTGAATAATTTTGACGTATTGAGTTCGTTCCCACCAAACCTGCACGACCGTTTTTGTCGAGATGATTATGGGCAAGGCGAAGCCAATATACGCAATAATCTGCCAGACCTGGCACGTCAGGATGGGCCGCTCGAAGTCGATGAACGTACTCCACCCCTAGCTCTTCTTGAATTTTGTTCTTGCTCTGAAATGGGGGATTTCCAACGATCGCATCGACCTTTGGCCAATTGCAAAACAGCGCGTCGGCTTGGGCAATATTTTCGTCTAGATTGTCTAGAGGAAGGCCATCATTGAACCCCAACTCCATTTCATCTCTGCCGAGCTGATCCAGCGCTTCATCCAGCGCCAATTTTTTTGCCAGCATCAATGTAACCTTAGACAGCTCAACGGCGAAAGAATCCACGTCCAATCCATGAAACTGCTTTGGACTGACAATACTGGCAGTAAGTGACTGCTTGGCGACGTTTTTGGCGGAGAAGCCGTCTTCCATACGCCGCAGAATACGCAGGTCTAATCTCGCTAGCTCTCTGTACGCGGTGTAAAGAAAGTTACCGCTGCCACATGCTGGATCGAGAACTTGAAACTCCATCAATTCGCGCCGCAGTTTGATCAGGTCTTGCAATCGCTTTGCTGAATCAATTCGCTCTACCCAAGGCTCGACAATTGTTGGTCTTACAATACGAAGGATGTCCGCTTCAGAAGTGAAGTGCGCGCCAAACGCATGCCGAGCTGCTTTGTCCATGCTCTGCTGGAAAAGCGTTCCGAAGATAACGGGATTGACTTTTGACCAGTCTTCCGTCGCCGCTCCTTCTTTGCCCCCTATCAGCTCTAACTCGTCGGGGTTTAATTCAATCGGTTCAACCTTGTTGAATAAGCCGCCATTGAAATAGCGCACTCCTTTGAACCTTCCGCCTTTGGCAGGCTCTTTCGAGTTCATCTGGCTGAATAAGCCGCCGAATAGATCGAACGAAGATTGACCCTTAGTGAGACAATCGTAGACGATATTGACCACTGTACCCGATGGAAGCAGGTCAATGTCCTCAGCAAACATGGCAACCATTAGCTGAAGCACAAATCGTTGCGCAGTGTCTCGATTTACTGGGTCCCTCTTTCTTTCCATCAAAGATCGAAACAGCGCTGCCATTTTGTCGGCTGCAGACCTAGATACCGCCTCGCGATCGTTCTCGAAAATAGGTCTTGGGTCGTGAGGAAAAAGGAAGTTGAGCGCTGTGTAGCGCTTCGGTAGTTCGCTTATCGAGACGATGTCGACAGGATCGTTTAGCTGCCGATCGAAATCGTATATGTAAAACTCGTCGAAGTTGCATAAGACAACGTGCCTTGGCCGATCAGGAACGGCATTGATCCAGTATTCGAAGGCTTGGTCATAATGTCGGCTGAGCTTTTCACCGGCCTTCTTCATTTCAATAAGGACGCGTGGTTTCCATACCAGATCGGCAAACGCGGTCCCTTTTGCATCCGCCTTCTTAATTCGCTCTTCTAAAACCGCACCGGCTTCTTTGTATCCATCATGTCCGAATGCCTTGAAGAGCCTGTCGCAGAAAACTTGAGCTTCTCCCTTCTCGTCACCTTTAAGCTTGGCTCGATAATCCACAAATTCCTTAAGGCGGTCTACTTCTTCGGACACTCGCTACTCCTCGCCTTGTCGCAATTGTCGAAACTTTCGCTTAACTAAGCTAACAGGGCGTTTCTTAACTTGTAATTGGGGTTCGAACTCTGTCGGTCCTATTTGCACGTCACTTCTGACCCAACAGAAAGTACGATGCCCGTATCAGAGCAACGGCAGCGCCGTCACTGCTACGCACTTCACTGTCTAGAAATTTTCTAATCGTCCGATCCGTCAGCGCACTTGCGTCTTGCATCCGACGAAATCCAAACTTGCTAAGCGCATCTTTCACGACGCTCCTAGTTCTTTCGATTGATAGAACGCCGCTTCCAAAGCTTGGCGTGTCTTCGGCTTCTCCGATAAACATTGCCTCTTCCCAATCATGCGCTTCCTTGCCGACGTGTTGGATAGCGAACGCATCAATGTGTCGGCGTCTAAGTGTTCCTCGCTGCGTCTTCACGCCTCCCAGGAACTTCGCTTCGTCGCGTAGATGATAACTCGCTAAGGTGCTCTCATAGGTGCGCAGCCATTCATGCTGCACGGGTTGTCCGGTCGCTCGATCAAACGCCCGTTCCGCCGCTCGAATAACATCAGTCTCGAATGGCGAGGCAGGTCTTGGATCGCTTGCGAAAGCCAACGCTTCGGCATCCCCTGCATTGCGAGCTTTGATAAACTCCATCTCATCAAGCTGGAACGACAGCATGAACGTGAAAGATCGTATTTGATCGGGGTACTCACGCCCCTGATTATAGTCTGCGAACCAATCCAGCAGTTTTGGTTTTGTCGCCGCGTAGTGGCTAGCTGCAGGCTTATCGAATCCTTGGACGCCAACGAAGTTCAGCTTGTCATCTTCGCCCTTGAGAGCCGAAAGGCAGATGCGCTCCCAAACTTTCTCATGCCAATATTCCGACTTCGAGTTTTTCTTCCAGCCGCTTTCAGGCGGCGCTTCGAATGGCGGCACGTACAATCCAAGTCCATGAGCGGATGTCTTCCGAAGATCGATCGACCCGTCATCATCTTTGTTGAACAGAGCATAGCGTTTCGCGGAGACTGCGTAGGCGAAGAGCTGTAGGCGCTGTTTCTTTTCGTCAGCATCTTTCTCGCGGGTAAAGTTCTCATCTTCGGCCTGGAGGATTGAACCTTCAAAGGCGTACGGGTTGAGCGGTTCAAACCATCCGCGAATTGAATCAATGCGATCTTGGAAGGCGCTGCTCGACATCTCATCCGGCTTTGCGAATGCGATGCCGTCTGTGTCGCAGAATATCCAATCCAACCCCTGATCGGCGGCCACCCTTTCCGAAAGGACGAGCATCAATCTGGCCGCGCCCGTGATCAACGTTGCCAAGAGCGGATGGAAGAACTCTCCAGGCATCTCTTCCACTTTCGAAATGATTTCCTGGCGTGCGCCGTCATAACCGTAGCGCGCGAGTTTCGCCTTCGGTTTATTGCGCTCTCCCTTTTCGGTTTCGGTATAAGCATCCTGAACGTTCAGCTCGACAAAGATGCCGTAGCTGGTCGCATTGGCGAGGATTTTGAGAGCGAGTTGTAATCCGTGGAAGTGCTCGCGATCGCGCTCGGATTGGGCGGCTTTCTTTAATCCGGCAATCCTCTTCCGGCGCGTGATGACTTCGCGAAAGAAATCGTCCTTAGTCGGATCAATCCGTGTATCAGGATCACCCGCGAGATTAATTGCTCTCAGTCCTGATTGCTGAGCCTTTGGCGTGAAGCTGTACGCCTTCATAACTTTTGGCGGCTTGCCATTCAGGAGCTTTGACGCGAGGCAGTCTGCCAGCGTGAACCAAAGGGGCGCTTCGCATGTCAGCTGGTTGAGACCGATATTTGCGACCTTGTTTGTCTCGTGTCGCGGGGCAGCGTCACCATAGATCGCCCGGATTGGAAAGATGTCATCATCCGGCATGACCTGGACGATGGCTGTCAGCTTTGGCCAGTTCTCAGGCTTTTGAAGGTCTTCGAGTGTCCAAGTTTCCAGAATGTTTCGGACACTCTCAGTCGCATCTTCGTAGTTGATGCCGTCAGCCGTTGCGAACTGCCACAACCCCATGAGCGTATTGACGGTCGGGTACATGGAGAGGAAGTCGCAATAGAAGGCTTCGCAAACCTCGCGGCGAATATGCACTTCGGAACGGCCGCCGTAATACGTGCTGAGAATGATCCCGATCATTTCCGGCGGGAAATCTGGTTGTGAAACCATCCAGGGCTTTAGCCCCATTGCTCTGAGATATGCTTTTCCAAGAGACGCTTCGCTGGTCAGGGAATTGGCCGGAGCGTTTGGAAGCTCGTGTTCACTCAGCCGCCCGATCAGTTCGCGGTAGCACTTCCAGGTCACGCGCACATCGTGCACAGCGTAATCGAGAAATTCCCTTGTCAACGGCGCGCTAAAGTCCTCGACCTCACCTTTTTCAATGTCGAGACCGAGTGCCTTTGCGAGACTGCGCAGGGAGTGATTGGCGGCGAGTAGAACGCCGGCGAGGGTTTTCACATCAACGAAGAACCCTTTGTGATGCTCGACTTTTCGTCCGCGCTTTTTGTCAGAGCGTCGGTTCGGATCGCTGACCATCGCGAATTCCATGAAGGCCGATCGGGCCGAAAGGTGTTTCACCTTTAGTCTTGGCCGCTTCTCATTCTCGCTGAGCTTAAGCGAAAACGCCTTCTGGAAAAGCTCATTACGTTTGCCGCCTTTGGTCGTGCCATGAGCTACCGCCAACCGCGACAAATCGAACGGGAGATTGAAGCCCACGCAGGTGCCGTGAAGTTCATGGCACTCTTCGAAGAATACCTCTTCCACAAAATCACGATCAGTTCGAAGGACTAGCCCCCGATCTCTCGCATAGCTCTGCAGAAGCTCAGTTTCAGAAGCGAAAAGCGCGGCTGGATCATAAAACAATCCCTCTTCGAACAGCTCATCACCATCGCGGAGTTGATAGCTTCCAATGCGGAGGCGCTGAGAGGCACCGATCGTTTCAGTATCGAAGATCAGCGTTCGAGCGGAAGGCTGCTTCTTTACCGAGTCGCGGGCTTTGGGTGACTTGTAGGGTTCGCGCCTGGTGTATGCGCGCAACTGAATTTCCCTTGGCTCGAATGGAGCGTCTTCGCCTTCGTTGTGCACGCCTTAGTCCGCATCATTTTCCATGTACGGCATTTCTAGCTCAGGGTGCATTTCAGCCAGCTTAATCAGCAGCTCTCCTAATTCGCGATCCTGAAGCGCTAGCAGCTCGCGCATTTCTGCTTGCCCGAGCTTGAGCCGTCCAAGCACAATTAGCGGATGGCACGGATCGCCCTTGATCGCAGGATGCAAAAGCTCCAGGCGACGGAAGTGATCATGGCATTCGACGCACATTGGAATGGTGTCATCATTCGACGCTGATCGCCCGTAATGATGAAGCTCTTCACGCGGATAACAGCGTCCGCAAAAGAGACAGACCCGATCATCTGGATCGCGGCGCGCAAGTTCTTGGCGATGATATTGGGCAAGCTTCCGCCAGCGTTTGTTCTGCTTCTCCCAAAACATCAGACGACATCCTTGTAGAGTGGCAGGAAATCGAGATCGTTCGCAGCCGAGATTTCATAGAGACGGTTCGGGTTCGTTTCGAACACATGCTGCTTACCTGAAACGTCAGTGACGAACTTGCCTTGAAAGCTCTTCAGGTGGAGCGGATCGTTCGAGTTCAGAAACTGCTTCACGGCGTTCATGTGCCGCATCGCGAAACTCAACTCCTCGGGATAGAGAATGACAGTCCGCATCCTCCCTTTGCTGAAAATGAGCGTGTCCTTCACGAGCCTGTTGCTGGTGATGACAAGCTTGGTCCCAGGCTTCCAATCGACATCAGCATGATCGCGAATGAAGGCACTTAGCCTTTCGCGACCTACATGATGTTCCTTTGCCGCCTGCCGGATTGATGCGCCTTGCTCGACAGCCTGGAATGCTGCGCGAGCTCGTTCGGTCGCTTGCCGTTGAAGTTCAGCCCTAGTGGTGCGGGGATGTTTCGGTTTGTTGGGCAATTCAGCCTCCTTCGTTTCGAAGGCTGGACTGTTGATTCCGCGAATCACCCCAAAATCAGGGTTACGCGTAGCTTCTAAGTTCAGGAGGCATGATTGGTTGGTGTCGGCGAGCTAATAGACCGCGCCGAAAGCTTCGGCTTTCAGGTGTCAAAGGATCAGATTGCTCGCTGGCATAGACACGGCCTTATACCGGAAGGAACTCGGGAATTTCCTGGTCGCGGGAGTCGATCAGTCTATCCCGATACTGCGATGACCTATGTCGTTGAGATTGCGGCGTTGCTCAACCACAATCGCAATCTTGATTGGGTTGGCTGGAAGTTATGGACCTATGGATTTGATGTGCCCCAACGGTTCTGGCGACTTCCACTGTCAGAAGCGGCAAATGAGTTCGATCGCATTCGCGAGATTGTCCCGGAAGCGCTCGATAGCGACGCCTTCTCAAACATGGCCCGTCAATTTTTTATCGTTGGTGACGTACCCAGCTTCGCCAAGCGCCTTCGCAAAGCGGTTGGTGCGAAGGACTTCGAAACCGTCCTGATGTGGTTGCTGAGTATGCTTACTGGCGACTTCTCATTTTACGCTTCGGAACTAACGGATGCGCGCGGCGACACGCTGAATTCGTTTCAGCTTCTAGACAGGGCAATGGGATTAGGCAGAGCGAGAACCGACAAGTGGGAGGGCGGCGACCCTTGGCTTCAAGATGATTACTCGCCCACCCTTCGCAGCGTAAGCGCCCGTCTCGCTGACACGAGCTGTTCTGATCTCATTGGTGATCCGGGAAGTGAGCAGCTCAATGTTGGTCGAGAAGAATATTTCTATCTCCGCAATTTCGTTCTTTATGGTGCTGCGTCGTTGGCGGACCAGTTAAATGATGCCAACGCTTTTGGCTTCGGACTAATAGCAAGAATACTCGCAGACACATCGATCGAAACGGAGAGAATGATGCTGCTTTTGTGGCTAATCATCCGCCAAGAGCCTGAAATTCAGAAGGGTGCCCACGAATTCATTCGGGCTAATTTGGCGGTTGCAACGAAGGCTGATGCCTCAGGCTCATCTGGGGCCAAAAGGTTGCGCCAGACTAAAGATGTTTTTCCTCTGCGTCCCCTCGACTGGAACAAGCCGAAGCAGCACTGAGATTTCAATTTTTGGGTGGTCCGCTAACGGTGCAGGATCGCATTGATCGAGTGATAATTGGACGCAAGGGTCAATACGTCGAAAAAATCGTAGAAGGTGTGCAAAACGCTGATTGACCCTGAATATCCGAGAGGAGCCATTATTTTCCTTCGGTACACAAATTTATCAAGATGGTCGTGTACTTCCTCGGTGACCCAGGTCTTATTTCTAGTGAAAAAATCATATCCTAGCCCTTTTGCCAGTTGTTCAACTTTCGCAACCCCTCTGTCACTCTGAAAGGCGAGGTAAACATGGTTCAGTTTGAAGGTGTCGCTCGGCAATACAATGCTGAAGCGATCGAACAAAACAGCTCTTGTTAGAGCGTCGAAAAAATCTCCAAAAATAGTTCTGTCCACGCGGTATCTGACCGTACCGTCTGTTTGGTCGTCCGATCCATCCACCAACTTCAATTTGAAATTCTTGTCTATGGCGAGCTGTGGTTTAATTGAACGGTCGAACACGCGCCTGGCCTCGTTCAGGTCACGACCTTGGTTCATCGTGATATGACCGAGAACGTATTGATCAATATGAGACTTTTCGTTGTTGTGCGTTTGGCATGACGGCACTGTCTTCAGCTGAAGTCCTTCTCCCTTATTCGGGAAAAACGACTTTGGCGGATAGTGCTCTCGCGTTGTGGCCTTTTGACCGCAGAAGTAGCAAATACTTGGTCCGGCGTTTGTGTTCACAACCGTGCTTATCCGCCGCATGCGGCAGAATTACCTGGACCATTTCCAGTTGTCGCACATCTGGTTGCCTTCCCGCCGCAAGCAGCGGCGTTACCTGGGCCGTTTCCAGTAGTTTCGCAGCGAGTTGCTTC